>Ga0316579_10000250_pt1 | contig 16387 bp, 17 predicted proteins | sample J5NA_2_FD_203074 | JGI IMG/M metagenome (GOLD analysis project Ga0316579, IMG submission 203074) | Rhizosphere microbial communities from salt marsh grasses in Alabama, United States - J5-7_160517rDrA | ecosystem: Host-associated > Plants > Roots > Rhizosphere | place: USA: Alabama | collected... | reverse complement strand
TCGGTGTCGGGTGGCTCGATGGCGGAGAGTGCCGAGGCGACCGCTTCTTCGAGGTCCTCTTCGGGTTGTTCTGCCTCGAACGTCTCGGTGGGTTCGGTGGGTTCGGTATCGGGTGGCTCAGCCTCGAAGGCTTCGGAGACTCCGACATCTTCGGCGGTCTCGCTCTCGGCGTCCTCGCCGGCGTAGGCCGTAGCAGCTTGGAGGTCGGTGAGCTCCCTATAGACGCTCGGCGGACCCCCGGCGGTCGAATCCATCCAATCGGGTGGCTCGTCCGGGAGGTCATCGATCCCGGCACCGAGCGTATCGAGAACGTTCTTTGCTTCCATGTGCATGGGTGAAATGAGCGTGTCATCCGCATGCTCAGGAGACTCATCGGAGCCTGATTCGAAGCCTTCCTCTTCAGACTTGTCGACCTCACCAGCATCGACGTCGATAGTGTCGTCCTCTTCCGGTTCGACTTCTGGTTCCTCTTCTGGTTCCACGTCGGTTGACGACTTCGGTTCGGACTGCTCCTCCGCCATCTCGGGTTCCGAGGGCTTGGGCGAAGGTACGAGATCGGATGAGTCCTCGGCGGGGAGACCCCAAGGATCTACGTACGGATGCTGGTCGTCGGCCACGCTCGGAGGATACCCTGGAAGCTGCGGCTCATGGAGGCTTTCCCTGGAGATCACGATCATCACCCTGTTTCCCGAGTTTTTCGACACCCCGCTGACGGTGAGCATCGTTGGACGAGCCGTCGACGAAGGGCGTCTTCGGGTGGAAACGCTCGACCTCAGGTCCTACGGTAGAGGCCCATACCGGCAAGTCGACGACACTCCGTTCGGCGGTGGTCCCGGCATGGTCTTGATGGTCGGTCCGCTCGAGGATGCCCTCGTCCCGTTCGAGGGTGCACACAGAATCCTCATGACGCCCGCAGGTCGACCACTCGACCAGGCGATGCTCGATCGATGGGCAACACTGGACCATCTGGTGCTCGTCTGCGGCAGATACGAGGGTGTGGACGAGCGCGTCGCCCAACACCTGATCGACGAGGAAGTATCGATCGGTGACTTCGTACTCGCAGGGGGAGAGGCTGTCGCGCTGGCGATCATCGAAGGGGTCGCCAGGCTTCTTCCAGGAGTGCTTGGCAACGACGAGTCGGCCGTGTCGGAGTCGTTCAGAGAGGGGCTCCTCGAGGAACCGCACTACACGAGACCCTCCGATCACCACGGATGGGGGGTTCCCGACATTCTCCTGTCGGGAGATCACGCACGGATCGAGGCGTGGCGCCGGGAACAGCGTGAGATACGGACGCGAGCGAGGCGACCCGACCTCTGGGAACGGAAGAACGACTGAAGGCTGCTATCTTGCGGAGTCCACGGTCGGCTGCGATCATTCGCCCGCTCTAGGAGTCTTCATCATGCTCGAACAACTGGAAGGCGCGTACCTGCGCGACGACATTCCCGACTTCCGATCAGGCGACACCGTGCGGGTACACGTGCGGGTGGTGGAAGCCGGACGCGAACGTGTTCAGGTGTTCGAAGGCGTAGTCATCGCGAGAGACGGTGCGGGCATCAGGAGCACGTTCACGGTTCGCAAGATCAGTTTCGGCGTCGGTGTCGAGCGCGTTTTCCCACTGCACGCTCCGATCATCCAGAAGATCGAAGTCACCCGCCGCGGCAAGGTCCGTCGCGGGAAGCTCTACTACCTTCGGGACAGGGTCGGGAAGGCGGCTCGAATCAAAGAGCGACGCTGACAGTCACGTGTTGTCGCACCGGAAGCCCACGAAGCGGACACCGTTCTGGGTCGAACTTCCCTTCCTGATCGTCATCGCGCTCGTCATCGCGGTGCTGATCAAGACGTTCCTGGTCCAGACCTTCTTCATTCCCTCGGGCTCGATGGAGCACACGCTCGAGATCGGCGACCGAGTGATGGTCAACAAACTCGCGTACGGATCCGGTATGCCCGATCGCGGTGACATCGTGGTGTTCATGCCACCTTGGGGTGACACCCAGGAGTCCGAGCCATTCTTCAGCGCGGTGGTCCGGCATATCGGGGAGTCGCTCGGTCTCAGATCCCCCGACATCGAGGACCTCATCAAACGAGTTGTCGCCGTCGGTGGAGAGACGATCGAGATACGCGACAATCAGGTGTTTGTCGACGGTGTTCCGATCGACGAGCCATATCTGTACCCGGGGACAGACATGCCGGACTTCGGGCCGGTCACGGTTCCTGAAGGCAACGTCTTCGTAATGGGAGACAATCGGAACCACAGTAAGGACAGTCGTGTGTTCGGTGCCATCCCGGCAGATTCGATCGTGGGCAAGGCGTTCGTGCGTATCTGGCCGCTCGGCCGGATCGGTGGGTTGGGTGTCGGCGGCACCTGATAGAACACGTGCCGAATGGGTTGCACGTTGGTACCATCTCCAGCACCGACAAGGAACGGAATGCACGAGGAAGACCTGGAGCGCTACGAGTCCGAGATCGAACTGAAGATCTACAAGGAGTATCGCGACGTACTGCCGATGTTCAAGTATGTCATCGAAACGGAGCGCCGCTTCTACCTCGCCAACGGAGTCGACGTGCACACCCGCCATGACGATGGCTCGACCTATTTCGAGATCGAGCTCGAGGATGCGTGGGTATGGGACATGTATCGACCGGCGAGATTCCTGCAGCGAGTGCGGGTGCTGACGTTCCGGGACGTGAACATCGAAGAGCTGGAACCCGACGTTCGTCTCTGACGAAGCGACAGGTCGGGCATCTCGGAGAGCTGATCGCTTCTGAGTTCCTCGTTCGTAACGGGTTTCACATCGTCGAACGCAACGTGAGGGTCGGTCGCGGTGAGATCGACATTCTCGCCGAGCACCGTGGGCAGCGTGTCGCGGTCGAGGTGAAGTCGGCCGTACTCGACCACGAAGGGCGTGCGGATCCCATCGCCGCCTTCGACGACGCGAAATGGAGACAGGTCTGGTCGCTCGCACGACGTGTCGGGGCGTGGAGAATCGATGTGGTTGCCGTCGGATTCAGACCCGACGGCGTTCGGATTCGTTGGGTACCCGGAGTGTGACGCTCCCGGCGGGATGGCGCCAGATCAGGTCTTGAGGCGTGACGACTCCTTGAACCAGCACCCTCGATGCCAGTGTCGTCTGAGCTCGGGGGCCGGATCCGGAACCACAACGACGTGGAACTCGCCGATCTCGACGGGTCCCTCACATCCGGGACACACGTAGCGCTTGCGTGCCGCGTACGGCTGGACCGGAGCGACGGTCACCGGATCAGTCGGCATGGCCGGGTGCTCGCGGGATCTCGGCGAACGCCTTGTGTCGGGCGTCGAGGATCTCTCGGGCGATCTGATCGATACTGTCGATGAGCCACAGATAGGCGGCCTTTCCTACCCGGTAGTCGGCCTCGGCCATGCCCTGTATCCGTCCCTGCGATTGCAGTTGACGGACTTGGCGGAAGTTGTTCACCGGCGAGGTCGTGTACACCCCCAGCGTCTTGCCGCCCCGCTGGTTGAGAATCGAGAAGACCGGCACGTCGCTCGGTCCGTCCGCGATGTAGATCATGTTCTTGATCGGAACGCGCCGCTGCTCTTCCGACATGAGGGCGTTCACATCGATCGACGGCGTCTTGTTGACGCCCTTGTTGATCTCGAAGACGGCCCGTGTCTTCGACGTGTTGTCGATCGTGTAGCCCAGTCGGGAAACAGGGGAAGCGGGCTCGTCGATCCCGAGCCTGTCGAGGTACCCGGGTGGTGCGGGACGCTCGATGAAGTCGTTCGCCCAGATCCAATCGACGTACGGGGCCACGACGCTCCCTTCGATCATCGAGAGGATGCCTGTCGACACGACGTAGTGTTCGACTGAGATCTCCTCATGAGCGAACTCGGGGATCTCGGTCACATACCGCTTCGACGCCTCGAGGAACTCCGGGATACCCGGTGCCACCTCGATTCTCGCTCCCAGTTCATGGAGCTTCGCCCTCGTGAGCCCTTCGAAGCGACCCTGGTCGACATAGGTGAGCAAGTGTGTCAAGTAGGCGGTGTCGCGAGCGACTCGAACACCCCGGGCGCTGTAGTAGTCGACGAGACCATCGACCTCGGACCAGAAGGCTCGCGCGTCGACATCGTACTCGTCGAAGAGTGGGTCCTGCTGGTTGCCGGGAATCAGCGTGCGGTCGAAGTCCCAGATGAGTGCGATGACGGTCTGTGTGTAGAGCGGTATGGGCATGGCCTCATGGAATCTCGGGTTGCCCGAAGTGTACGCTCCCATCGTCCAACCACCAGCCTTGCAGCCGTACGTCGACTCCTCGGAGACCGCGGTGTGCCTCTCCCAGCCGTTCGAGAGGAACGAGAACCTGAATCTGCCAGCCGTCGGCGGCGAGCCGACGGAAGACGGGTCGGTGGGCGCCCGGATCGCCCTGCGCGGTGAGCACCCAGTCGAGGCTCTCGTCGCTGAGGACCACGGAGGACTCCTCGCCGGTCGCTTCGTCGACAGCGAGGCGATTCCACGCCACGGATTGCGCAGAGAGGCCGGCGGCTCGGTACCGATCGAGACATGCGTCAACGATCGCTTCGGTCTCCAACACGGTCGATTCGTACGCGAGCACCTGACCTCCTCGAGTTACACAAGTGTAGTTCACGGACTAGCTATCGGGTGTGTGATTCATTTCCTTCTCCGAACGGACGCGTTGGTTGTCGAATACGTGAGCATGAAGGGCTGCACCCATCGGTTCAGAGGACAGCAGATTGGTGCCGGGCTCGTTCGCAGGATCTGCGAACGCTGCAACACCATCAGCATCAGCGAGCGTCCGCGACTCGGGGCCGACCCCTGGGGCCTCAGGACCGAAAAGCTCCTCTCCGGCTCCGAGGCCCGGGAGAACGTGAAGGCCCTCGCCGGCTAGAGCTGTCCCACCCCGACCGTAGGGTCGGGGCATGTTCGCAACCGTCACCTCCGTCGCACTTGTCGGCGTAGAACCGAGACCGGTCCGTGTCGAAGTCCACATTGCAGGACCGAAGGACAGATTCGCCCTGGTGGGACTGCCCGATACGTCAGTCCGTGAGGCCAAGGACCGAGTGCGATCCGCGATCGTTCAATCCGGGTTCACGTTCCCGAACCGAACTGTGACCGTGAACCTGGCCCCTGCCGATATCCCCAAGGTTGGATCGGCCTACGACCTGCCGATCGCGCTCGGTGTCCTCGCCGCTGCGGGCAGCGTTCCGCCGACCGTGGGCACCGTCGTCGCGCTCGGCGAGCTGGCACTCGACGGCACCGTGAGGGCCGCACGGGGCGCGCTGGGAGCGGGCGTGGTCGCTCGCACCACCGGATTGCCATGCATCCTGGCAGTGCAGTCGGCGGCAGAAGCTCGAAGAGTCCCCGGCGCGGAGGTTCGTGCCGTCCGATCCTTGTCGGAAGCGGTGGCCGTTGCTCAGGGAACCGCGCCAGGCGCATCGATCCAGCCTGCTGACGACCCGAGGGTCTCCAGGGTGGTCGATCTGTCGGAGGTGCGCGGTCAGGCAGTCGGGAGGAGGGCCCTCGAAATCGCGGCCGCCGGACGACACCCGCTGCTCCTGTGGGGACCACCTGGGTCCGGCAAGACGATGCTGGCCGTCCGGATGGCGGGGATCCTGCCTGCGCTCGAGGAGGAGGAGCGACTGGAAGTAGCTCAGGTGTGGGACGCTGCCGGGCGCTCAGGCAAGGCAGCGATGCCTCCATTCAGATCGCCGCACCATTCCGCGACGATGCCGGCGATCATCGGCGGTGGTAGCGGCGTTCCCGTTCCCGGCGAGATCTCGCTCGCTCACAAGGGAGTGCTCTTCCTCGATGAACTCGGCGAGTTCCCGATCAGCATCTTGAACGCACTGCGCCAGCCGCTCGAGTCGGGCTGGGTCCTGGTGTCCCGAAAGGGCGTCTCGGTCCGGTTCCCCAGCGACTTCCAGCTGGTCGCTGCAACGAATCCGTGTCCATGCGGCTACGCGGGCGACCGACTGCGCTCGTGCTCGTGCCCGATGTCGGCAATCGATCGGTACCGACGTCGTCTCTCGGGTCCACTCCTGGATCGCTTCGATCTCCGCGTCTCCATCCCCCGACCGCCACGTGGCGACCTGCTCGGTCCCCCAGGTGAGCCGAGCCGGGCCGTCGCCGACCGTGTGGAGGCCGCGAGGGCGATGCAGAGTGAGCGCGAACGACCGAATGGCCGACTCGGCCGCGGTGAGTTGGATACGCTCGAATGGACACCAGATGCTCGTCGGTTTCTCGATGCCGCCATCGAGCGCTTCGCGCTGACAGGGAGGGGATTCGACAGGATCAGACGGGTCGCGAGAACGGTTGCCGATCTGGAGGGTGTCGGAGCCGTCGACGAACCTCACGTCGCAGAGGCGCTGTCGTTCCGGGGCGACTGGTGAACGCACGCCTGCAGCTCGCCTACGTCGGCATGCACCCGGATCGAAGGGCCGATCTCGAGCAGCGCTACGGCTCGCCGGAGGCGGTGCTGGAGGCGGTCCGAAAGGGCAGGATCGAGGTCCCGGACAGGGCACGCCGTGCGGGCATGGTGCCCGCTGACGAGCGCCGGGAGGAGCTTGCGGCGGCAGGCGTCGCGGTCAGCCTGCGAGAGGAGCTGCCCGAGCACCTTGCGGGGCTTCCGGATGCTCCCGATCTCTTGTTCGTGCGTGGTGCCATTCCTTCCGAGCCTGGTGTGGCGGTCGTCGGTTCACGGCGGGCGACGAGCTATGGCATGTCGCTGGCACGAAGGTATGGCGTCGCGCTGGCCCAGGCAGGCTGGCCGGTCGTATCCGGACTGGCCCGAGGGGTAGATGGAGCCGCCCATCGCGGGGTCGTGGATGTCCACGGGCGTGGTGTAGCAGTGCTCGGGTGCGGACCCGACGTGTGGTACCCACGAGAGCACGAGGAACTCGGCTGGGAGCTCGTCGCCAACAACGGAGCGATCGTCACCGAGTACCCGCCTGGCACACCTCCCAACGGCTGGCGATTCCCCCCGCGTAATCGCATCATCTCCGGTCTGTCGGGAATCGTGGTGGTCGTCGAGGCCGCAAGGACGGGTGGAGCCCTCATCACGGCAAGGAGAGCTCTCGCGCAGGGGCGGGACGTGTTCGCCGTCCCCGGAGACGTCGACCGGTCGACCTCAGAGGGCTGTAACCGTGTGATCAGGGACGGGGCGTTGCCGGTGTTCGACTCGGAGGATCTCATCGAGGCGGTGTCCCTTGTTCTCGGCCCGTCGCGCACGCCCGAACCCGATGACGACGTGCCTGCAAACGACGCACCGATCGACGACCTCGTGGGGAGGACCATCGACGACCTCGTGGGCGAGCGGCCCGTTTCGGAGGTGCTCGCCTGGATCGCCAGACTCGAAGCGGTGGGTGTTGTGCGGCTCGAGGGAGGGCGGGTCGTGAAGGGTCGTTGACGCCCTGGAACCAGACGGCGACCATGGCGTAGATGGTGGCAATACCGGAAATGCCTGGATGGGCGATCGAGTCGGTCGACGACTACCTGCTGCGCCTCGCATCGCAGCGACACCTGTCGTCCCACACGATCGACGCGTATCGGCGTGACCTCTCGCAGTTCATGGCGTTCTGCAGCAGGTCGGGAACGGGCGCGATCGTCGACATCGATCGAGGCTTGGTGCGACGATTCCTCGCGTACCTCGACACGAGAGGCTACGCACGGAGGTCTGTGGCGAGGAAGGCGTCGGCTGTCCGGGCGTTCTTCACGGACCAGACGCGACGCGGCCTTCTCGAGGTGAATCCGGCTGAACGCCTCGGAACACTCCGCCGACCGAAGACCCTCCCTCATGCCCTGCCGGTCCGGACGGTGCGGGAGATCCTCGACGGGCTGTCAGGTGATGATCCTGTGACGCTCAGGGACAGGGCACTTCTCGAGGTCCTGTACGCGACGGGACTTCGCGTAGCCGAGGCCGCAGCCCTACAAGTGGAGGATGTCGTCGGCGTCGAGTTCCTCAGGGTCGTCGGCAAGGGCGACAAGGAGCGGGCTGTCCCCCTGGGAGTTCCGGCCAGACAGGCGGTTCACTCGTACCTGGCCCGGGGTCGCCCGCGGCTGTCGCCGGCGACCGACGCGTTATGGGTCGGGGTCCGAGGAGGACCGCTCGGGGTACGAGGGATTCGAAGGGCCGTTCGTGCGCGCTCCGGTACCTTCCCACATGCCTTCCGCCACTCGTTCGCGACGCACCTTCTCGAAGGTGGGGCCGATCTGCGCGCCGTGCAGGAGCTGCTTGGGCACGTTGAACTAGGGACCACCCAGACGTACACTGCGATCACCCGCGAGCATCTCAAGGCAACCTATGAGCGAAGTCACCCGCGGGCCTGATCGGGCAACCGAAGACCACCTGGACGATCTGTGGCGCAGGTTCAAGGCCACAGGGGATCAGGAGGCCCGTGAGGGCCTCATCATCCACTTCTCACCACTCGTCAAGTTCGTCGCGGGTCGCGTCGCATCTGGGCTGCCGTCGAGCGTCGACCGCTCGGACCTGATCTCAGACGGCATCTTCGGTCTGATCGATGCCATCGACAAGTTCGACCCCGAGCGGGGTGTGAAGTTCGAGACCTACGCCATCAACAGGATCCGGGGCGCGATCCTCGACGAGCTACGGGCACTGGACTGGGCACCGCGTTCACTCAGAGCTCGAGCTCGCGAACTCGATCGTTCCTACACCGAGCTGGAGCACCGATTCCAGCGGCCACCCACCGACGAAGAACTCGCCCGCCACATGGATATTCCTGTGGAAGAACTCCAGAACACGATGGCCGAGGTGTCGTCCGCCGGCCTCGTCGCGCTCGACGAGCTGCTCGCTCCTGGCCGGGATTCGACCACCGTTGGAGACCTGCTACCGGATCCAAAGGGCGTCGATCCGGCTGCCGCCTACCAGGAAGAGGAGGTCAAGAGGGTCCTGGCCGACGCGATCAATCGACTCGTCGAACGAGACCGTCTGGTCCTCACCCTCTACTACTACGAAGGCCTCACGCTCGCGGAGATCGGCGACGTCCTCGGCGTGACCGAATCTCGCGTCTGCCAGATCCACACGAAGTCGGTGATGAGTCTTCGCCACCGTATGACCGAGCCTGCATTTCACCACGGTTGACCGCCTGGTACAGTTGCCGGATCACGCACGCCCGTATCTTCCCAACGGTCGATTCGTCGCGGGAAGCGGTCACTGACCGTGACGGGCGGAGGAACAACCGGAACAGGAGGACTCATGTCCACGGTCACCATGAAGCAGCTGCTGGAAGCAGGCGTCCACTTCGGACACCAGACCCGGCGTTGGAATCCGAAGATGGAGCCGTACATCTTCGGCGCTCGCAACGGCATCCACATCATCGACCTACGTCAGACGCTCGATCAGATCAACCGGGCCTACGACTTCGTCAAGAACGAGGTTGCAGATGGAGGACTGGTGCTGTTTGTCGGCACGAAGAAGCAGGCACAACTTCCAATCGAGGAGGCGGCCGTTCGTGCCGACATGCCTTATGTGAACTTCCGGTGGCTCGGGGGGATGCTCACGAACTTCTCCACCATTCAGAAGCGCATCTCGTACATGCGGGAGTTGGAGAGGATGGATGAGTCGGGTGAGATGACGACACTGCCGAAGAAGGAGCGTCTGCGCCTTCACCGAGAACTCGCGAAGCTGCAGCGGGTGCTTGGCGGTGTGCGCAACCTGACGCATCTTCCGCAGGCGCTCTTCATCGTCGATCTGAACGCAGAGCAGATCGCGCTGAAGGAAGCGGATCGCCTGGGGATCCCGGTGATTGCGCTCGTCGACACGAACTGCGACCCAGACCTGGTCGATTTCGTCATTCCCGGAAACGACGACGCGATCCGTTCGGCCCAGCTCATGGCCGGGTTCGTGGCGGACGCGTGCATCGAGGGAAGAGAGATCGCACTGAAGGGCGAACCCAGCAGTGAGGGAGAAGCGTGATGGCCGGCTTCACCGCGAAAGATGTACAGGAGCTCCGCCGTGTCACAGGTGTCGGAATGATGGACGCGAAGAGCGCACTGGTCGAGACCGGTGGTGACTTCGAGAAGGCCAAAGAGTACTTGAGGGAGAAGGGCCTCTCGGATGCCAAGAAGCGGGCGGGCAAAGAGGCGAACGACGGCGTGATCGGACTGTACGTACACCGGCAGTTCGACAGGCCTGTCATCGGCGTGTTGGTGGAACTCGCCTCCGAGACCGATTTCGTCGCGAAGAGTGAGGAATTCCAGGCGATGGCCAATGACGTCGCGATGCACGTGGCGGCCACCCAGCCCCGTTGGGTCCGACGTGAGGACGTCCCTGAGGATGCGATCGAGTACGAACGTGAGATGATCACCCGTCAAGCACACAACGAGGGGAAACCGGAGAACATCATTCCGCGCATCGTCGAGGGTCGCATCGGCTCGTTCTACAAGGACACCGTGCTCGAGGAACAGCAGTTCGTAAACGGCGACCAGTTCGACGGCACGGTCGGTGATATGGTCGCCGGTCTCGCCGCCACCATGGGCGAGAACATCAGGATCCGAAGGTTCGCTCGGCTCGCGGTCGGCGAGGAGGCGTGATGGTGGATCGCCGCCGCGTACTGCTGAAACTGTCGGGGGAGGCATTCGCCGACCCCGATCTCGGCCATGGGATCGACATCAGGCAGATTGGTCGGATCGCCGGTGAGGTCGTCGAGGCAGTGGGCGATGGCGACCTCGAGCTCGGCATCGTTGTGGGCGGCGGCAATATCTTCAGGGGAGCGTCGGCTGTCACGACCGGCATCGAGCCGGCAACCGCCGACTCGATGGGGATGCTCGGGACGGTGATCAATGCGCTCGCGCTCAGAAGCGCCATCGAGAACGCCGGGGTGCCGACGAGAGTACAAACCGCGATTCTGATGCAGTCGCTTGCAGAGCCCTACATCCGTTTGCGAGCCATCAGGCACCTCGAGAAAGGACGCGTCGTCATCTTCGCAGCCGGAACGGGCAACCCGTTCTTCACGACCGATACTGCAGCGGCGTTGCGTGCGGTGGAGATCGGTGCCGAGGTGATGCTGAAAGGGACGCTCGTCGACGGCGTGTATGACGCCGATCCCCTCACCAACCCTCACGCGAAGCTCATGACGGAGGTCTCCTATCTGGACCTCATCGCCAAAGGACTCCGGGTGATGGACTCGACGGCCGCTACCATGTGCAAGGACCATCAGCTCCCGATCGTGGTGTTCAACATCACGAAACCGGGCAACGTCGTGAGGGCGGTACGAGGAGAGCGGATCGGGACGTTGGTTCAGTAGGAGGCGCGCCATGATTCAGGAAACGCTCGACGAGGCCGAGTTGAAGATGAGTCAGGCGATCGAGTACGTGCAATCGGAGTTCGCGACCGTCCGAACCGGACGTGCCAACGCCGGAATCCTCAACAGGATCATGGTCGACTACTACGGGACGCAGACACACCTCCAGCAGCTCGCCTCATTCTCGGTACCCGAACCGCGCCTCCTCGTCGTGCAGCCCTACGACAAGAGCTCCGTGAATGCCATCGAGCGAGCAATCAGGACATCAGGGATGGGCCTCAATCCTTCCAGCGACGGTCACGTCATTCGTATCGTGTTCCCGGCACTCACCGAGGAACGGCGTATCGAGCTGACTCGTGTCGTGCGCCAGATGGCTGAGGACGGAAGAGTTGCGATGCGCAACATTCGTCGCCATGCGATGAGCGAGCTCTCCGACCTCCACGGCGAGATCTCCGACGATGACATCCACCGTGCCGAAGGCGAGATGCAGGAGATCACCGATCGGATGATCACCAGGGTCGATGAGCTGCTGGAGAACAAGGAGCAGGAGCTGCTCGAGGTATGAGTACCGACAACACCAACGGTGACGGTATCGACGAGTCGGGGTTCGACGAAGGGGCCGAAGACTTCGAGGACTTCTTGACGGACGCGTCGGAACACGACGGATTCACTCGTGACGACTACCTGAATGCGACCACCGAGGAGTACCGAGATCTCGCCGAAGCGATCGCTCGGTCGGCCGACGAGGAGGTCGAGATGCAGGCCGTTGCGGCGCAGATGCCTGGTCTCGAGGCAGGAGTCGTCGGATTCGACGACGTCACCGGCGAGACGCCGGTCGAAACCTACGAGACCCGGAGCGGCCCCTCGGACACGCTCGTGCGTGCCGCGACCGGTGTTGTGCTCATCACATTGGTGCTGGCGATGCTGGCCGTCGGCGGAGGATGGCTCGCGCTCCTCATAGGTGTGTTTGCGCTCGTGAGCATGGTCGAGTTCTACTCTGCGCTTCGAGAGGCTGGCTACGCACCCCTGGCGCTGTTCGGATTCCTGGGAGCCATCGGTGTGCTCGCCGCCGGGTGGTTCTCTTCGCAGCCCCTGTCGGCGATATCCATCGCGATCGGACTCACCATCATCGCCGTTGTCTTCTGGTATGCCCTCTTGTCGAGAAGCCATCCATTGGAGAATGCGTCCTTCACGATCTTCGGGGTCGTGTGGATCGCGGGTCTCCTTGCATTTGCGATGCCGATCATCAGGTCGGACCACTCGCAACAGATCATCCTCGGCATCATCGCCGTCACTGCGTTCTTCGATGCCGGGTCGTACTTCGTCGGACGCGCCCTGGGCCGGGTGAGCCTGGCTCCCAGATTGTCGCCCCACAAGACGTTCGAGGGGCTCGTCGGTGGGGTGGTGGTCGCCTTCGTCGCAGGGTTCCTGCTCTCGGTCATCTCCTGGTTCGAGTTCGACCTCGCCGCCGGTCTGTGGTTGGCAGTCGTCGTTTCGGTGTTCGCGCCACTCGGTGACCTCGCGGAATCATTCGTGAAGCGCGCCGTCGGAGTCAAGGACATGGGCACGCTCCTCCCTGGACATGGGGGCCTCATCGATCGTCTGGACAGCTACCTGTTCACGATTCCGATCGGGTACGTGCTGTTCCTCTGGCTCGGATTTCTATGACCCGACCCCTGGTCGTCCTCGGTGCGACCGGTTCGATCGGACGCCAAGCACTCGACGTCGCCCGACGCTTGGGTTTCTCGGTCGCCGCGGTTGTCGCTCGCCGGGGTTCCGACGCACTGGCGGCGATCGCTGAGGCGTTCCCCGAAGCCTCCATTGGAGTCGCAGCACCGATCGGGAGCGAGCGGGAGCGTTTTGCCACGTACGGATCCAGGGTGCGGTTTGGGCCCGATGCTTCAGCCGAGCTCGCGTCGATCCCAGGGACGATTGTCGTCAATGGGATCGTGGGCGCGGCCGGATTGCGATCGTCCGTTGCGGCGCTGGATGCAGGGAATCGCCTTGCGCTCGCCAACAAGGAGAGCCTCGTCGCAGGCGGCCCGGTCGTACTCGATGCCCTCCGCCGTGGCGGCGGCGAGCTGATCCCCGTCGACTCCGAGCACTCTGCAGTCTTCCAGTGTCTCTCCGGTGAGGAAATCGGGTGGGTGCGACGCCTCATCATCACTGCGTCCGGGGGGCCGCTTCGAGGGAAGTCTCGAGACGAGTTGGAGAACGTATCGCCGGCGGAGGCGCTTCACCATCCCACCTGGTCGATGGGTTCGCGGATCACCATCGACTCGGCAACGCTTGCAAACAAGGGCTTCGAGGTGATCGAAGCCCACCATCTGTTCGGAATCCCGTACCCGCAGATCGACGTGGTCGTTCACCCACAGAGCATCGTCCACTCGTTCGTGGAGTTCGACGACGGCTCGGTCAAGGCGCAGTTGGGGGAGCCGGACATGCGTCTTCCGATCCAGTATGCACTCACGTACCCGCAGCGGCTCACCGGAGGAAGCGCCGCCGAGCCATCATCCTGGACGCTGACATTCGAGGAGCCGGACCGAGCTGCGTTCCCGACGCTCGACATCGTCGTCGAGGCCGGCGTGAGGGGAGGATCCGCCCCTGCCGCCGTCAATGCAGCCGACGAGATCGCCGTGGGGGCGTTTCTGGCGGGCAGGCTGGGATTCCTCGGGATCGCGTCGGTACTCGAACAGACCATGGAGAGGGTTCCACAGGTCGAGTTGAACTCCGTCGAGGACGTCATGCAGGTCGACGCGGAGGCACGCTCGGTTGCGAACACCCTGATCGGCGGGGCGTGTTGATTACGCGGGCACTGTCGGTACGGTTGGGAGTGACATGACTGGTGGACTGATCATGCTGATCGCTGTCGTGGTGTCACTCATGCTCCACGAGCTGGGACACTTCCTGACCGCGCGCGCGACCGGTATGAAGGTCACCGAGTTCTTCCTCGGGTTCGGTCCCAAGCTCTGGTCGACGACTCGCGGCGAAACCGAGTTCGGCATCAAGGCGATTCCGGTAGGGGGCTACAACCGGATAGTGGGGATGGACCCACTCGAGGAGATCAGCCCGGAGGACTCTGGCCGGACATACAGGGACAAGAAGTTCTGGCAGAAGTCGGTCGTCATCATGTCCGGAGTGCTCATCCACTTCCTCATCGCGTACTTCGTGTTCTTCGGCATCCTGGTCGGTTTCGGCATCGGGGACGCCGACGCCGATCCGACGACGACGGTCGCCATGGTCCAGCAGACGCTCGACGATGGTTCTCCGGCTCCGTCCGCAATCGCCGGCCTCGAACCGGGCGACCAGATTCTCTCGGTGGACGGGGTGAGCGTCACCACGTGGGACGAGCTCGTCGCTGTGATTTCCTCACGTCCCAACCAGCTCGTACCGATCGTGGTCGATCGAGACGGGACGGAGACGACGCTCGAGACGACGCTGGCCTCCTCCCAGAACGATCAAGGCGCGACCGTCGGGTATCTGGGAATCAACCCGGCCTATCCGATCACCCACGTCAGCGTGATCGAGGCCGCCGGCGTCGCCGGTCGAGCCGTCGGCACCGCAACGAAGGAGACACTGTCCTCGTTCGGCAACCTGATACGGCCGTCATCCCTCGCTCGGCTCGCGGGAGCGTTCGTCGGGAACACCGATGTGCCCGACAACATCCGCCCGGTGAGTCCGGTGGGCATCGTTCACCTCGGCGAGGGGCTCGACGCGCAGGCGTTGCTCGCGCTCATCGCCCTTCTCAACATCGTTCTGGGCGTCTTCAACGGGCTCCCGCTGTTCCCGCTCGACGGGGGACACTTCGTCATCGCGCTGTACGAACGAATCTCCGGGAGGAAGGCGAACATGCGTGCACTCATGCCGATAGCGGCTGCGGTCATGATGCTCGTGATCTTCCTGTTCTCCGTTGCGCTCCTGCTCGACATCGCAAACCCGATCAGCCTCTCATGATGGAGCGCAAACCCACCCGCACCGTGCATGTCGGCCGAGTCGCAGTAGGTGGTGATGCACCGATCAGCGTGCAGTCGATGACGACAACCAAGACCGACGATGTCGGTGGCACGCTTGCACAGGTGTACGCGCTCGCCGGGGCGGGTGCCGATATCGTTCGCATCACCTGCAACACCGTGGAAGCGGCCCAGGGACTGGCCGAGATCGTTCCCCGCTCTCCCGTGCCGATCATCGCCGACATCCACTTCCACTACCGGCTCGCACTTGCAGCGCTCGAGGCCGGTGTCGACGGTCTGCGGCTGAATCCCGGGAACATACGCAAGGAAGACCAGATCAAAGCCGTGGCGCAGGAGGCCAAGGATCGCGGTGTGCCGATCCGAGTGGGTGTCAACGCCGGCTCCCTCGACAAGGACCTGTTGCGACAGTTCGGCGGACCCGTTCCGGAGGCGCTCGTCGCCTCCGCCATGAAGGAGATCGGCTACCTCGAGGACGTCGGATTCCACGACATCAAGATCTCGGTGAAACACTCGAACGTTCCGTCGATGGTCGACGCCTACCGGCTCCTGTCGGAGACCGTCGACTATCCCCTGCACCTCGGAGTCACGGAGGCCGGGCCGCCGCCTGCAGGACTCATCAAGTCGGTGGCCGGCATCGCAACCTTGTTGATGGAGGGGATCGGTGACACGATCCGTTTCTCGCTGACCGCCGACCCGGTCGAAGAGGCGAAGGCGGGACGTCAGCTCCTCGAGTACCTCGGGCTACGGGAACGAAAAGGCCTGGACCTCATCGCCTGTCCCTCGTGCGGGCGCGCGGAGGTCGACGTGATCAAGGTTGCGAGTGAGGCTCAAGAGCGCCTCGCGGAAGAGAACCTGCCGATCCAGGTCGCCGTGATGGGGTGCATCGTCAACGGCCCGGGAGAGGCGCGAGAAGCCGACATCGGCATCGCGGCAGGTAGGGGCAAGGGGCACTTGTTCATCAAGGGACAGGTCATTCGAGTTGTGCCCGAAGACGAGATGGTCGACGCGCTGCTCGAAGAGGCTCGCAAGCTCGTGGTGGAAGGAGCCGAGGCCCGGCTCGCTGCCGTCGATGGTGGTGTCGCCGCCGAAGCGGCGTCGGAGGCCCGGGAGCTCTCCCAACTTCAGGGCGACGCCAATCACGCAGCCCAACGACGGCAGTCGG
>Ga0316579_10000248_pt1 | contig 16416 bp, 13 predicted proteins | sample J5NA_2_FD_203074 | JGI IMG/M metagenome (GOLD analysis project Ga0316579, IMG submission 203074) | Rhizosphere microbial communities from salt marsh grasses in Alabama, United States - J5-7_160517rDrA | ecosystem: Host-associated > Plants > Roots > Rhizosphere | place: USA: Alabama | collected... | reverse complement strand
AGGTTTTCGCCAGGTAATCCCTGCCGACTGGCATAGACCAGATCTGTTTAAGAAATACTTCCACCCGCAGAGAAAAATCCAATAAATTGTTTGCCAGGCAGTATTCGCGAAAACGGGATGCTGCCAGCTGAGTATCAGCGTAAAGGTGAGCCTGGTTGGCATCACCGATCCAGGCACCCTGCAAACGTTCACCCAGCTCGGTATGAGAGAAACCAACGACAGCTGCTTTATTCAAATTATCGACAACCTGGCTGTAGAGCCGGTTGCGATCAATTGTGACGCTGTTAAATCTCCCCTGTTCGATCAGCGGTTCCACAACACGGGCCATGAAATATTGGGCCGTTTCCAGGTTGAGGAAAGTTGGTGGATCCTGTGGGTTGGCAAATCCAGCCTGGTCAGCTACCAGCGGCCAAAAAAGGGAGACCAACTTCTGCGCCAAACCACCAAGAGTAAGCACGTCCACCATCCCACCAGCCACAAGGCCAGGATTGCGGAGCGCATTGAAGTATGGTTCTGCCAGGTTGCGCTGGGGCAATAAAACCAGGATCAAATCGGCTCGCACCCCATGTGCCATGAGATGCAGCATACGCTCAACCCCCACCGTGGTTTTTCCCGCTCCTGCCGGTCCCTCTAAGAAAGTGCTTCCTGCAAGAGAACCCTGGACCAGGTTGAGTTGATATTCAGTCAGCTGCAATCTACACCTAACCCCGAGACTGGTTTCCGGATGCATCCGAAAGGAAAGATAAGACTTCTAGCCCGACTCCTTCACTGGCAATCTGGACCGTAATCGAAATTTTCGATATTCCAAAACTCGCTGTACGCAGAAGGATCAACTGAAAATCCACACATATCTGCCCTTGAGAGAGCCAGGTTCACATGCTGGTAAAGCGGGACTACCGGTAATGCATTGTTGAAGAGCAATTGAACAGCCTGATGGTTTTCAATGTAACCTGGCTGTCCGGGTAGCGTTCCAAGCGCAGTTTCGCAGGCGCGATCATACTCACTATCCCGGTAACCTGCTGCATTTACACCACCCCAACCATAGGGGAACATGGTGCTGCCATCTTCATTCTCTAGATTGGGATCACCGGGGATTTGGCGGCTGGTCCAAAGCTGGCAGGCCAGCTGGTAGCTGGCTGACCAGGCAAATTGGGTCAGGTCAAAACGACGCCCAAATACTGGCCCTTCTGGACCTGGTGCATATACCTGCTCAGCAGGACCAACAACCGCTTCGATTTGTATCCCACACTCGGCAAGCGATTCGGCCAGAATCTGGATCGCTGCCTGACGCTGTTCAGCAGGGGAGGCAGTGTACGAAACTACCAGCGGTGTGCCATCCAGGATTCCTTGAATTCCTATCGCCTGGCGCGGAGTGGTTGGATCAGCATCATAATCCACCCAACCAGCTTCCTGAAGCAGCTGCCCACCAGCTGCAGGATCAAATTCATATCTTGCGAGACTCGGATTGAAGAGGGGATGTTCTTCTGGCAGGTAGGAGCCAGGAACATTCGATAGACCATTGAGCACCTCACTTACGATCCTTTCCCGATCCATACACAATGCAAACGCCTGGCGCACCCTGGCATCACTGAAAAAATCTGGTCGATCGACCCCGGGGAGATAGCCATCATCGTAATCAAGCGGCAGTATTCCAAAATCTGCATGCTCCCAGACTGGACCTGCTGCGAAATAAGACTGCAGCTGGCCAGCACTAGCCTGTTGGTTGATCTCTTGGAGGGTGTTTTCCAGTAAAGTGCGGCTGGCCGCCTGGTCGATCAGGTCACATGCCCCACTCTGAATTAGATCGAGATTTGTGCCTTCCTGCCCGATGAAGCGGATAAGTAACTCATCAAATCTTATCCCGGTCTCCTGAGCTCCTGAATAGAGCGGATTTGCCCGTAAACTGATCGACTCACCGGGTACCCAGCTCTGCACAGAATATGGACCCCAACCCAATGGTTGGCGAGCAGATTCGGGAGCAGTAAATAGGTCCTGCAGTGAATGTTGGGCCAGCTGGTGTTCAGGTAAGGGGATGAAAAAATTTGCCTGGTATGCAGGATCCAGGAAACCCGGAACTCCTGTCCAGCGCACACTGCGATCATCCAACGCGGTATAGCTGGCAGTCCGCGACAGTGTCTCCCAACCATCGCGATTGAAGAAACCCAAGCCACCACAATTGTTACCTTCCACCTCACATTGGGTTGCAAGTTGGTAGCTGAATACCGAATCTTCTGCGGTAAGCAGTGTACCATCAGACCACTTGATACCCGGCTTTAAGGTAAAAGTCGCCGAAAGCTGGGGTATTTCTAGCGCGGAGCCATCCCAGGGAACGGCACAATCTGTATTTGCACAACCAAAAGGCCGGACCAACTCGCCCAGCTCAAGCCGCACCAGCTGGCCTTCAGCATTAACGACCAGGTCACCGGCAGACACAGACACGGGCTCAAGCAGTGCATCTCCATCTGCTAAGTTGGGCAGCTTTTCCAAAATCACTGCTTGGTATTGGTACCCTTGCATGTCAATAGGTCCATCATAAATCGCTTGCAACACGTGACGTTGGGCAAGCGAATCGCCACCGTAAATGAAAAGGGTGTCGGGCTCATCTGCAATGCAGATCGTCAACCGCCTCGGCAGTGCTGTTGGGGTTGCCGGAGTAATCTCTGTGGTTGTATCCTGTGAGTTTACTTGGGTGTTCTCAACCAAAAAGGAGGTTGGTGTCGGCACATCACCACCCTCGGATGCACAACTAACCAGCAGTGATGCCAACAACAGCATACCTGCTAGGTATCCCAACCTGCTTATAGAACCTGACCGCATGTTTGTTTGCCTCATTAGAAACAACAGGATTATACAATATCTGGAAGATTCAAAGTGCGTGGCTACAGAACCTTGCCACGCACTTTATCCTTGAAATCCTGTATTAGATAGTGGAATTATTGTGTAACTGTCACCGTTCCTCTCATTCCAGCATCATAATGGACCCCATCCTGCTCAAAACACCCCATCTCCCAATCACCAAGCATTCCTTCGGTAACCGTGAACTTGATCGTGGCAGAACCTGCCACAGGTACTCGGATCATAAAGCCAGAATCCATTTCTTCCTCTTCCTCTGGTTCGCCAATGTGAGCGACCTGCGGTTCAACCCCACCCGCCTCGAACATGTCCACCTGGTAGCCTGCTGGCCGGTTGTCTATTTGCACCACGTCACGCCCGATCATGAGCTCATGCTGCAGCTGACCAGAGTTGGTCAGATTTAGGGTGACGTCTTGGCCGACTTTGAAGTCTAGTTTTGCTGGATTGAACGAGTACTCATTCATATCGATATCATAGCTCACTGACTCTGGGGTTCCTCCGCCACAAGCTACCAGAATGATTCCTGCCATAAGCAACAATCCTGCAACGTACACCTTCTTCACTTTTTCCTCCTGTAATCTGGATAATTTAGATATTGATAATACAATTATACCATTCAGGCTCAGATCATGATGAACCCGTTATCTTTAGTGATATTCCTAATCCTTGAGAAAGTAAATAGAGAACTCCAAAAAATTGCTGATATTTAATATAGCAAAAATTACGCTGACAGGTTAGAATAGGGATATCAATTTTTAGGTTTATCCAAAAATAAATTTAGAAAAATTGCCATGCGCAAAAATTTAACCAAAGTCATTGAAGATTATCTGAAAACAATTTACGAATTGACTCAAACCAGTGAGCGTGCGACGACCAACCAGATCGCAGAGCGGATGGGGGTAACTCCAGCCTCCGTTACCAATATGATCCAGAAACTCTCCGCAACTGTTCCTCCCCTGTTAGATTACCGCAAACACCATGGAGTGAAATTAACCGCCGAAGGAGAGAGAGACGCACTTGAAATCATCCGCCACCACCGTTTACTGGAGATGTTCCTGCACCAAATACTCGGTTACAGTTGGGATGAAGTCCACGAAGAAGCCGATCGCCTGGAACACGTGATCTCTGAGGAAATGGAAGAACGTATCGCGGTCAGCCTCGGAGATCCTCAGATTGATCCTCACGGAGATCCAATCCCATCCCGAGATCTAAAAATGCCTGAAATCACACATACAACCCTCAGCCAGCTGCGTCCTCCTCAAAAAGGGCAGGTGAAACGGGTTAGCGACAGCGATCCTAAACTGTTGCGATACCTGAGTGGGATGGGGATTGAACCTGCAGCTGAGTTTCAAATCCTGGAATTCTCAGCATTTGATAATAATTTGAAGGTACAGGTCATAGGGGAAGATCAACCCGTGGTATTGGGACCTATGATTACCGGCCAGGTATTTGTGGAAGTCATCAAATAATTCGCCCACTCCCAAGAGGGTGATTCTTCTTCTATATATGTGTATGGCAGGTTATTAGGTATTGGTTATATTCTTACTGGTCTTGCATAAATAAACCTAGGAAGGTGGTAAAGATGGCTAGAAATCATAATGATTTACCAAGAGTTGTTGTCACCGGGCTTGGAGCCCTATCCCCCTTAGGCTCTGTAGACGCATTTTGGGAAAATCTCAAAGCTGGCAGGTCCGGAATTCGCAGAATAACCTTATTCGACCCCAGCGAATTAAACGTCCAGATTGCAGGAGAAGTTGATTTTGAGCCTGATAAGTATATCGATCGAAAATCCGCTCGGCGGATGTCCCGTGCTTCACAGCTGGCCCTTGTTGCCGCCCGCATGGCGCAGGAGGATGCTGGTTTAACCAAGGAAGCTGTTGCGTCACAGGGTGACCGAATTGGAGTCTCGATTGGAACCGCCAATGCAGGATTTGGCACCCTTGTGGACATCTCGTACGAGTATACTATCCACGGCCGTAAACCTTTCCCAACCTCCTTGATCAATGGATTACCCAATATGCCTGGCTATTATGTAAGCCTGGAGATGGGTGCGCTGGGACCATTAACCACTATCTCAACTGCTTGCGCCAGTGGAACCCAGAGCATAGGTTATGGTTTAGAACTAATCCAACTCGGCAAGGCGGATCTCGTTTTTTCCGGAGGAGTCGACTGTTTAGTAAGAGAAGAGGTTATCGTGGCTTTCGATGCCATGACCGTTCTGGCGCGTTCCAGCAATGAAACTCCAGGTAAAGCCAGCCGTCCTTTTGATAGTGAGCGGGAAGGTTTTGTTCTTGGAGAAGGAGCGGGATTCCTCGTGCTGGAGTCTTTGGAGCATGCACTCCGTAGAGATGCCCATATATACGCAGAAGTCCTGGGATATGCGGCTTCATCAGACGCGCAGCATATTGCCACTCCGGATGAAAGTGGATTTGGTGCGCAAAATGCGATGCGCTGGGCTTTAGCAGATGCCCATCTGGGATCAGACCAAATGGACTATATTAATGCACATGGAACCGGGACCCGGATAAATGATCCCACAGAAACGAACGCGATCAAACAAGTCTTTGGTGAAAAAGCATACCAAATTCCGATCAGCTCCACAAAGAGCATGATCGGGCACTGTATGGGTGCCTCTGGTACCCTCGAGGCGATCGCCTGTGTGAAATCCCTTCAGGAAGGAATCCTGCACCCAACGATCAACCTCGAAACACCCGATCCAGAGTGCGATTTGGATTATATTCCTAACCAATCCCGGGAAGTTGAGATCCAGACCGCATTATCCAACAGCTTCGGATTGGGGGGTCAGAACGCCTGCCTGGTGTTGGGAAAAAATCTGATGAAATGAAACTCTCAGATTTTTCCTCACTTGCCCAGAAGGTCAATCCGCGCTTTCCCACGAATGTGGCAATTTAGTCAATCTCCTACATGATTAGATTTTTCGATAGCGTTCTTGTTGCTCGCTAATTTCAGCCAGATTCGAGTGAGTGATGATAAGGAATATTTAAACCACCTCTGGTTTGCTAAGCGTTTCATTAAGTTTCCGCGGGGGAAGCGGGGGATCAGGATTACGGATTAAACGCCTCCAAGCATAGCTGACCGTCCAGATCATGATTAATCCACCAGCCAAACCCGGGGCCCAGGCTCCTATGCTGCCCAATAAGTACCCACCAGCTGAAGGCGAAATAACCCGCGTGAGACTTTCCAGGGAGGCAGATAATCCCAGTGTACCGCCTACTTCTTCAGCATAGACTGCCTTGCTGAGCGTACTGTTCAGCAGCGTGTTCAGTATACCTGCAGCAAAAGCCAATGGGGCAAGCACCATCAGAAGCGCAGCCACATTTGGGACGATTGCCCAGGCAAACAACGATAACCCCATAATAACAGTTGCCAGGAAAATCAGCCGATATTCATCAAAATGCGAGGCCAGCCAACCAACAAGAAAACCCTGGACAAAGACAACCAAAATACCCACGTATGTGAGTACAAAGCCTGTGCTGCGGGCGTCCAAATCAAATCGATACAAGGCGTAAAGAGGAAATATGGTCTGGAAGATTGCGAACGCCAAACCGTAGAAGAAACGCACGTGCAGGATCGGGCCTACCCTTGGTCGATTGAGCGCCTGCCAGAGATTCTTGAGTGAAAACGATTGTCTTTCTTGTTTTTCAAGATCTGCACGCGCTTCTTCAGTTAACGATTCGGGCAAGAAGAAAAGTACGCCGAGAATGCTGATCATTGAAAAACCTGCGGCGACAAACGCCGGTAAGGCAAATCCATAAACACTTAACAAGCCCCCCGCTGCAGGTCCAATGATGAATCCCAGACCGAATGCAGCACCTAACAATCCCAAACCTTTGGCACGATTACTTTCATCCGTCACATCTGTGATGTAGGCTTGGGCAACCGAGATATTTCCGCCGGTAAAGCCATCCAAAATCCGGCTTAAAAACAGCATCCATAAAGAATTGGCGAAGCCAAGGATTAGGAATCCGATGAGTGTTCCCGTTAAGCTGATCAATAATACTGGTTTGCGACCAAAGCGATCTGATAATCTTCCCAACAGCGGCGCGCCAACCAATTGTGCAGCCGCATAGGAAGCAACCAGAAATCCAATTTGGGTGGGTGTAGCATTAAATGATTCCGCATAGAATGGCAGTAAAGGCAGAATTATGCTAAAGCCCAGCAGGTCAATAAATACAATTAGAAATAATGTAATCAACTTGCGATTATTCATGGTGCCTCATCCGCGACTTTATTATTGGTCCCGTTTATTTTCCGAAGAAATTGGGATTACTATTCTCGCTGGCTTGATAACTGAAGTAGTGGATTGATAATCACCGTCCATTCCTTTTTGTACATTCTCGGCAATCGCATCAATCAAACCGGAAAAAATTAAACTGTGAATTGGGTAGAGCAGGTACCAGTAGAGGAATCCGGCCAGTCCTTTCGGCGCAAAATATGCGGTTTGTGTCAAGCAAGCAAAATTCTGATGATCAGGGGAAACCTCAAATTGCAGCCAGGCATCCCCGGGCACTTTCATTTCAGCCCTGAGGCGGATATGATTTGCATATTCAACTGCTTCAACTCGCCAGAAATCTAGCGCATCTCCAACCCTAATCTCTGTTGGGTGCCTGCGCCCACGCCGTAATCCTACACCACCGAAAATGCGATCGATGGTACCACGCATACGCCATGCCCAGTCCAAATAAAGCCAGCCACGGTCACCACCCAGCGTGGAAAATTCCCTGTAAATCATTTCTGGAGGTGCCTGGACCTGCCTCTGTCTCCTTTCGACGATCATACCTTCCCGGGTAGTAAGCACTACCGAAGGATGATCGTGCTGGCTACTGGACAGTGAATCACTCCAACTGGATTCGATGTAGCCAGCCTGGAGGTGGTTAAGAGCGCTCTTGACGGCTCGGCGATAACTCATCGGTTTAATCCTGGGAAACAATTCTTGAGCCAGATTATCGTGAGTAATGACTTCATTACGTAAGCCTTCGATTAATGGTTGTGCAATCTTCGATGGAATAGGGGTGATCCAATTCACCCAATGGGAGGACAATCTGGGGGTGAGCACGGGGACGGGGATTAGACGACGCTTCAATCCACGGACATTTGCGTACTCGGTCATCATCTCGCCATACGTGAGCACCTCCTTCCCACCAATTTCGATAATCTTCCCAGCACTTTCTGGATGATCAATTGCTTTCACCAGGTACGCCAAAACATCATTAATACTGATCGGTTGCACCTTGGTGTAGACCCATTGAGGACAAATCATCACTGGCAGCCGTTCCGTCAAATAGCGGATCATCTCAAAGGAAATACTTCCAGAACCCACGATGATCGCAGCCCTGAATTCGGTGACCGGGACACCACTCTCCCGCAGCGCTTCTCCAGTTTGCTGTCGGGAGCGGAGATGCTGGGAGAGATCTGCTTCTGGTTCGCCCAAGCCGCCCAGGTAAATGATACGCTTGAGATCTGCTTCCCGCGCGGCTTCTCCGAAATTTCTAGCCGCGATCAAATCCCGCTGGTCAAAATCTTTACTGTCCATCATACTGTGGATTAAATAGTAGGCTACATCAATGTCCCTCAGCGCTGCTTTCAGGGTTTCGGGCTTGAACACATCACCAACACTCACTTCAACCCGGTGAAGCCAGGATCGACCCTCTAAACGTGCAGCATCCCGCACAAGGACCCGTACCCTGTACCCGGATTCCAATAACGCAGGTACTAAACGCCCTCCAACATATCCTGTTGCACCTGTCACCAATACTGATTGTTGTTTGTCGATCAACTCTTACTCCCTATTCAATTAATTGCTTCGAATTATTATTATTACGCTGGCTGAGGATCAATTTCACGCTTCTGATCAATTCGAAAATCACAAAATTGTCCCCATTCTTCAATCTGGTTATACTCTTCCTTGTTTGAATGAAAATGAACCAGGATGACAGCACGATCCAGATCAGGATGAACCTTGAAAAGCCCCTGATCACCATAACGGAATGCTTCTAAGACCATGCGCAGATGCTTACGAAATATCTCTGTACGCCATTTTGCACTTCCAAGTACCAAGCCTCCACTGACATGGCAATGTACATGGAATACAGGCTCATTCACAAATTGCCACTCTGCCAGGACTTCATCACGCATCAGGCGTGTGTACCAACCCGAATATTGGGGTTTGTTGTAAACCCTGCCAACTGACAGGAATAGATCCCCGCTTGTATCTGAATGGGTAAGTGTATAAGCCCGTGGAATAATTGGGTCACCTTCTGAAACTCCTTCTAAGAAATCTACGCTTAACTTGCCAGGATTAAGTTCACTCATCAGAAATTTCCTTTCACGGAATGAGTTACTCACAAATCTTAGCATAAATCAACATATATGTCAAGTATTTGCAAAGATTTTGCACATAATTCCAGCCGCACAGGGAGCACCGACTCAGATCGCCCAACATACAAAAGCCGAAAATAAATAAATTAATATTTGATAAAATATTGATTATATCTTGACAATTACTTGATTTTACGTATAATTAGGATAATAAACCATTCAAAATTTATGGTAATTGAATGGGTAAATCAAAATTTTGTCGGAGGTACTACAATGAGAATTCAAGTTTCGGAACGCAGGAATTGGTGGACCTTAGCAATGATAGCCATCGCAGCAGTGTTAGCGCTCATGCTGGTATTCAATATTCAATCGGCCTCAGCCTCAAACACATTTGATCTCACTGTGAAGCACGGCATCAATGGCACCAGCCTGGGATTGGATAAAGATCTGCCCGTGGATGTTTATGTAAATGGTGACAAAGCTTTCACATTTTCATTCAAAGATATTATCAAAACCTCACTTCCTGGTGGAGAATATGATATTGTTGTAAAGCTCGCTGGTACTGATCTAGTTGTAATGTCACTAAATGATGCCAATATTCCTGCAGGTGCTGATGTTAAAATCCGGGCAAAACTCAGCGCAGAGAAAACTCCTACTCTCAAGGTTCAAGTTAAATAACCATTAAATCCGGATACAAGAAAGCGGGCTCTACATCAAATTGATGTAAAGCCTGTTTTTTCTATCTGCAAATAACGCCAGAAAACGAAATCGTTTCGTTAATGTTAGAAAAAACTGGATGGATTGCAATCATGCAGATTACACCCGCTTGGCCTGGTTATATAGTTCCAATATCCTTTCCCTTGCAAAGCCATGCTCAACTAAAGGCTGGGGATAATCACGCCCAATAAGGCATTTCGATCGCTTCTGCACATCCTCAGGCATCCTCCAGGGAGCATGGATGTATTTCCCCGGCACATTTTTTAATTCTGGGATCCATCGGCGGATAAAATCTCCCTGAGGATCAAATTTCTTGCCCTGTAAGATCGGATTAAAAACCCTGAAATAAGGTGCCGCATCTGTCCCTGTACCAGCTGTCCACTGCCAACCGCCATTGTTGGCAGCTGGATCACCATCCAGCAAATGCTGCATGAAGAATTTTTCACCCCACCGCCAATCAATTACCAGGTCTTTAACCAGGAATGAAGCCACGATCATACGCCCACGGTTGTGCATCCAACCTGTTTTCAGGAGTTGGCGCATCGCAGCATCAACGATTGGATAACCCGTTTGTCCCTCACACCAGTTAGAGAATTCATCAACATCATTTCGCCACGCTATAGAGCGCAAATCCTCCCTGAAGCTTTGTTTCAAGACATCAGGAAAATGATACAGGATAGCGATGTAGAATTCCCGCCAAATTAATTCATTAAGCCAGACATCTGCGCTTTTTCTAGATTCTTCATCTGGTGCCAGAGTTATCGCCTGCTGAGCAGCAAAGACACACTGCCTCGTTGAGAGAAGACCAAAACGTAAATAGGCTGAAATTTGCGCTGTACCATGGTCAGCCATCCGATCCCTCAATTCAGCATACTGGTATATTCCCTGGTCTGGCGAATTGACAAACTCATCCAGCTTCCTTTGAGCAGCGCGTTCACCGGGTTCAAACAACCCGACTTCATCTCGTCCGTACACTTTTGGCAGGTTCTGGCTGCGGATCTCTGCTGGAGTGGATATCGTTTTTGGCGGGGGGAGTATCTGGTTGGATTGCAGGTGATATCTTGCTTTCCAATTCCGCATGTAGGGGGTAAAGACTTTATATGGTTTGCCACCTTTGTTGAGCAGCGATTCGGGATGACTCAAACACGGACCAGCAACAAGGTTAAGGGGAAGTCGCCCAGCGACCTGTTCATCCCTGCTGCGGGCATAAGGGGAGAAATCAGCTTCAGCAAAAATCTGTTTTGCCCCGCTTTCCTTTACCATACCTGCCAAAATCTCAACCGGATCTCCTCTTCCGATCACCAACCTGCTACCCCTTGATTTCAAATCGGCATCCAATTCGGCTAGGCTGTTAAATAGGAATGTCAAGCGTTTTGAGCCGGTGTAAGGTGAATTGATTAATTTTGGATCAAGCACAAAAAATGGGATCACTGAATGTGCAGAAGATATTGCCTCACTTAATGCCTGGTTATCAGTTAACCGCAGGTCGCGCCTGATCCACCAGATATTAGTGTTCATCCATGCACCTGGAATTAATCCAATTGAGAGTAAACCCACAAGAAACAACCAGGAAATTAAACATGGTCACAGAGCCACGAAGTACTGGTTGCGACCTGGATAGTCTTGGTCATCCCGTATTCAGCAACCGGTCAAATGAGGAGGGCCGGGAATTTTTACCCCCTTGAACATGAAGTAGCTCCCTGCCCGAAACGGTTTGTGCCACCCGCAACCCGGACAGCATCACTGCTGGTACTGATTGTCCGGGAAATATCGCATCTCCAACCATCCAAAGGCCCGGTGATAAACGCGGCCCCCATGTGCTGAAGAGGCTTGTTTGTGGAAAACCGCCCACCCACCCTTTATAGCGGCGGGTAAAACGCTGGAAGGTAATTGGAGTGCCTGGCAGGATCAACTCCGCAGAGGTGTTTAAACCTGGCAACACGCATTCAGCTGCCTCCAACAAGCGCTGTGCATATTCCTCCTTACGATCCTCGTAAGCCACACGATCGGTATCAAACAACCTCCACCAAGTTGCCAAATTGGTGTGCGTGCTGATTGTAAGCGCTCGCTTTCCTTGTGGCGCACGGCTATGATCCCACTCCGGGCTGAGTGACATGAAGATGCTGTTTCCTTCTCCCAGCGGTTCATCCATGATTACCTGGTGATGCAAAGGCAAATCCTGCGCGATCTGTGAACCATCCAAGCCGACATAAAGCATGAAAGCTCCCCACCCGGGTCCCGGTATTTCAGGCAACCTCCGCAAACGAGATGGCAGTGAATCCTTCAGGATTCGGGTGATATTCCAGGGAGGCATGTTGAAAATCACCACATCTGCCTCAAGATCATGCTTTTGCTTGGCTTGCACGAGAAACTTACCCCGCTGGGTTTTGACAACTCGCATCACTTCCTGGTGAAAAAGGACCTCCCCGCCATAATTTCTTATCGCAGCAACCAGTTTTTTTGCCATGCCCCCCATCCCACCTGGAATAATAGCCACCCCTTGGCGGGCCAGATCCAGCGCGACAGAACCGTATAATGCATTCGCATTTCCGCTTGTTGTCTGAGCCGAGATCAATAACTGGCCATCTACAAACCAGCGTAATTTATCTGCGGAATGTGGTAAGTGAGAGCTAACTGTGCGAAAAGCATCCTTTAAGAAAGATATCTTCCCGTCCTGGAGACCTTCAAATGGCGCGGTTTTCAACCATGCCAGTGAATTTTTCGCCAGTAAAGAAAAATCTTCTGTAGACTGCAGCGGCCAGGGGGGTAATCGCAGTGCAAAATTCCAGAGAACATCTGCGGTTGTTTCCTGCCAATCCCAAAAGGATTCTCCTTGCTCACCAAATCTTTCAATCCTCTCTTCCTTCCACCGCTCTGAGTTTGTCCAGCGAGTGACCGTGGTTCCATCCTTCAGGTGAACAAGCATGGCTTTGGATGTCATTGAAGGCTGCCAATCAATGTTGAAATGGTGGCTGATTCTATCCATTACCGCACCTGGGGCAAAACCTCCCGCAAGGGTAGCACCTGCATCAAATTGATACCCTTGATGGTAGAAGGTCCCTGCGCTGCCGCCGGGATAGGTATGCGCTTCAAGTACGTTAACCTGATACCCTTGGCGTGACAATTCCGCTGCGGCTGCCAGACCTCCGAATCCTGCTCCAATTACTAAAACTTTTTTCATCAGCCGCTGATTGCTTTTCTTGTTTGACTCGCGCGGTATGAAAAAAGAACCGGTAAAGTGAGCCACATGAATCGACTGATCATCCCCCAGAAAAAATGGGCGCTAACTTGGGCTTGAATTTCATCGATGATCCTGGTTTTATGTTCGGAGATACTTTGAAAGGTATGCTGGTGAACCCAGACCTGAAAGGGACCTTCAACCTGGGTATCCGTAAAACCCTTACTGGGATCCACTTCGGAGTGGATTGCTACCCAGCGGATCGGGATAGGGCCAAACCAGAGGGTAAAATCCGATCTTGAGCCCTCGCTCAAAGGCTCCATGTAATTAAATTTCACGACCATCGGCGGAGGAGTCAGCAGATTCAATGCACTGGTTCTGCTGTGAAATTCTGCCACCTTATTGAGTGGGGCATTGACCTCGAATTCGTGGCGGTAATGGCGCATTAGCCCACCAGGAGATTTCGTAAAGCAGGCTCCACTTCGGGGAACTGAAATTCGAAACCAATATCTAGCAACCGCTCGGGTAATACCCGCTGACCCTTGGTAACCAATCCGGCAACTTCACCAAAGGCAAGATTGAATGCGAACTCTGGCACTGGTAAATAATATGGCCGCTTCAAGACTTCGGCAATCGCCCTCCCTATTTCCGCATTGGTGGCGGGGTTGGGTGCAGTGAGGTTGAAAGCCCCTTGCGCAGACTCATTTTCAATCAAGAAGCGGATCCCGCGCGCTTCATCAATTTCGTGAATCCAGGATAAGTACTGTTTGCCATCACCGATCGGCCCACCTGCATACAGTTTATACGGTAGAACCAAGCGGTTTAGGGCACTACCCTGCCCTGTCGAAAAAATAACACCGGATCGGATGATCACGCGCCGGACCCCCATGCCTTCCACAGGAGCAGAAACTGGTTCCCATTCTTTCCATTCTGCAAAAAAGTCATTACCGGGTGGGCTTTGTTCGTTGAGCTTCTCATCCTGATGAAAACCATAGTACCCGATCGCGGAAGCCTGGATGAATACCTGAGGTTTGGTCTCTGCTGATTGGATCGCTTCAACAAGGGCTTTTGTAGTTAATATCCTGCTATTCCGAATCCGTTCTTTGCGTTTATCTGTCAGGCGACTCGGAAGAAAACCTTCCCCGCCAATATTTTCTCCTGCAAGGTTTACTACCGCATGAGCTTGATTAACCCAATCACCCCAGCCCTCGGTAGATTTCCCATCCCAGGCAGCTATTCTCACTCCTTTGGGATTACTGACAACTTTCTCAGGATTGCGACTCAATATGATGACTTCATAATCCTTCTGTACTAAATGTTGGGTTAGTTTTCTACCGATAAGACCTGTACCACCAGCAATAATGATAAGCATACACCACACTCCTTATTTTTGATCTCTACGAGCAACCCTGTTCAACCAGTCGACAATTGGTCGACCGCGTTCGTCCAGATTTTCCTCAACCGCCTGACTGTAACTGGATAAATACTCGGGAAGTATCTCCACCGGAATCTCATGCGATTGCAGCAAATCAGCGAGCCAATCAAATTCGTAATCAAGCAAATCCAAATCCCCAAATTTCAAGCCCGCTTCGATATCTTGTGCCAAGAACTGATTAGCAATTTCGAGGTGTTTTTCTTGAATCCCATTTGGGCGAAGTTTATCCCAGGTAGCAGCGGCAATGCTCGGCTGTTTATCTCGAAATTCAGCCGTTGCCTCAGAGTATAGAAGAGGTACCTGATCGATTACTGGAATCTCAGGATGGTGCATGAGAATATTCTCAACAGCAGCAACCGTGCCCTCTAAATCTTCCCCTAAAAAATAACCTGAAATTTGATTCCTGAGTCTCGGGAGCACATTAAAGACTAATCCACCATAGGCGAGTGGGACACCCATATGTTTCATGTATTTAGCAACCTCTGATAAATTTGCTGCCGTATGCAGCTGTTGTGCTGTGGATATCACCAGATTTGGTTTGGCGGTGCGCACCGTTAAATCAAATTTGTCTAACGGGACATTTGCACCCAGGTAAACAACATCATAACCACGCTGGCGCAAGAATAATGTGATCATCAGCAGGGGAAAGATATGATCCTCGCCAGGAGGACAAGCGGTGAGCAACTTTGTCTTCCGAGACGGTAGTGGAGCTGCAGCTAGCAATGCATTTAGACGGCGAATGGCTAATGCGGAAGCAAAATGCTCCTGCTGAACTGAGCTGCTTCCCTCGTACCACATGCTTCCAATATCGGATAAACCTTGTCGCAAAACCTCCGTGCAAACTGCTTCCATTGGATAACGCGCAAATGCTTGCGCAAGTATATTTTCAGCCCGCGCTTCATTAAATGTAATACAAGCATTCACCCAATCTTGTTTGATCTCCTCTAAAACCTTCCCACCGAAATCAATACCCACACCGTGCGAAGCAGGTGTGGACAGGACCGGTATTTCTTGAAGGGGATCTTGCCCTGCTTGTTCAAAATTTCGCCACATCTCAACTGCATGGTGGATGCGCAGACCTTCTTTCTGGCGCTCCATCAACCATTTGATCATTTCGATGTCATATTGTGAATAGAGCCTGTGCCCACCAGGTGTTCTCTGAGGATCTGGTAAACCATAACGCCGCTCCCAAGCTCTCAAGGTATCTGCTTTCAAACCAGTTTCCTGAATCACAACCTTCAAATTGAAGGTTGGCATTTTGTTTATATCATTCATTAACAATTCTCCCGCTTTATGCAAGGTACTAAATCATACTATGATGTTCATCATGATAATATAAAAGAACCAATATGTCAATATATTGCACAACATTTGCATAATTTAAGGTTTTTTCTTCTTCTGTCTCACCTGCCGCAACACCTGGGAGGATCAAGAAAATACATCGTTGCAATACCTTGACAATATTTGGACATCATGATAATATTTTTAAACCAGGCAAGGAGAATGTGATGAGCATCAGGATAGTAACCGACAGCACCAATGATCTACCACGTGAAATCGTCGACCAACATGGTATTCGCGTAATTCCCATGTACATCAACTTTGGCGACCAGGGATTTATGGATGGCGTGGATATCACTCGCCAGGAATTTTACGACCGACTCCCCTCGAGCGACCCCTTCCCAACAACAGCTGCCCCCGGTATTGACCAGTTTACAGCAATATATTCACAACTTATGGAAGATGGCGCAACTGAAATTCTATCGATCCATATTTCTTCTAGTTTAAGTGCTGTGATGGACGTAGCAAAAACCGCTGCAGGTCAGTTCAATGGGGTACCAATCACCGTATACGATTCCGATCAGCTCAGCCTGGGAACCGGCTTCCAGGTTCT
>Ga0316579_10000247_pt1 | contig 16484 bp, 14 predicted proteins | sample J5NA_2_FD_203074 | JGI IMG/M metagenome (GOLD analysis project Ga0316579, IMG submission 203074) | Rhizosphere microbial communities from salt marsh grasses in Alabama, United States - J5-7_160517rDrA | ecosystem: Host-associated > Plants > Roots > Rhizosphere | place: USA: Alabama | collected... | reverse complement strand
GCGAGAAAGAAAATATATGAGGGACAAGCGCCTTTTCTTGACAGATTGATAGCCAGGGTAAAAGGCTGAATATCGGAAATTTTCCCGATCCATGCAAGTTGCATGTATTCATATCACGTCGACCGGCGTTCGCGATATATTCTATATAATTTATATGATATGAATTATATATACGTGGTATGAGGTGGATGCAATGATCGAATAACTTTACCATTCGATCCATTGAGAACCGATTGTTTTACCGATAGGGTCGCGCCAGGCCTGATTCCTGGCCTCCATTCCGGCGAAGATAAGGCAGGCGAATGTCACGGGACAAACCAATTATCCACGAGTCACTGGAACAAGGAGTGGTGTTTCATGTGCATGGTGTGACCAAGGTCTACCAGATGGGGGAGGTGCAGGTACATGCACTACGCGGAGTGAACCTGGACCTGTATCGTGGTGAATTCGCCGTGTTGCTGGGTGCCTCGGGCAGTGGAAAATCCACCCTGCTGAATATTCTCGGTGGACTGGATACACCGACGGACGGGCATGTTTTTTATGGTGAACGTGACCTGACCCGTGCAAACGACAGTGAACTGACGCAATACCGGCGTTATCACGTTGGCTTCGTATTCCAGTTTTACAATCTTATCCCCAGCCTGACAGCGCGGGAAAATGTTGCGGTCGTAACCGAGATTGCGCGCGACCCAATGCTACCGGAAGCTGCACTAGAGATGGTTGGCCTGGCGGACCGACTGGATCATTTCCCGGCACAGCTTTCCGGTGGTGAACAGCAGCGTGTTGCGATTGCGCGTGCGATTGCCAAGAATCCCGACGTATTGTTGTGCGATGAGCCCACCGGCGCTCTGGATTCAAAGACCGGTATCGTGGTACTGGAGGCCTTGCAGCGCGTTAACCGGGAACTGGGTACCTCCACCGTCGTGATTACGCATAACGCGGGAATCGCACAGATGGCGGATCGGGTAATCCACCTGATTGATGGTCATATCAGCGAAGTACGAAGGAACGAAACCCGGCTCGATCCACGTGAACTGAGCTGGTGAGTATATATAATGTATGCCATCGACAAAAAGCTTTGGCGTGAACTATGGGGTATGCGCATGCAGGCGCTGGCAATCGCAATGGTCATTGTCAGTGGCGTGGGTATCTTTATCATGTCACTCAGCACGCTCGATTCCTTGTATGAGACCCGGGAAGCCTATTATCGTAATCATCACTTTGCCCAGGTATTTGCCTCGCTCAAACGTGCACCGCTGTCACTGGTGCAAAGAATAGAATCCATTCCCGGTGTGGACAAAGTTGAGACACGTGTTGTTGCCTACATAAATCTCGATGTGGAGGGCTTTGCAGACCCGATTAGCGGGCATCTAATTTCCTTGCCGGACAATAGTCCCGGCCTGTTGAACCAGATTTACCTGCGAAAGGGCCGTCTGTTTGAACCCGGGCGTGATAATGAAATCCTGATCAGCGAAGACTTTGCCCGTGCTCATTCACTTGAAGTTGGAAACAAGTTACATGCTACGATCAACGGTCGACGTAAAACCCTGAGCATTGTTGGTGTAGCCCTCTCTCCGGAATATATATACCAGATCGCTCCCGGCGCCATGTTTCCGGATTATCTTCGTTACGGGATTTTCTGGATGGCCCGTAAGCCGCTTGCCAATGCCTATGATATGGATGGGGCTTTCAATGATGTGGCACTTACGCTGAGCGAGGGAACGAACGAACAGGATGTCATTGATCGCCTGGATGTAATCCTGAGGCCATATGGAGGTACCGGTGCACTGGCCCGCAAGGACCAGCTTTCTCATCGTTTTCTCACCGAAGAACTCAAGCAGCAACAAACGATCGCCACGATTTTCCCGATAATATTTTTCGGTGTGGCGGCATTTTTACTCAACGTGGTGATCAGTCGCCTGATCAGCCTGCAGCGGGAACAGATCGCCGTTCTCAAGGCGTTTGGTTATAGCAGTTTCGCGGTTGGTCTGCATTACACCAAGCTCGTGTTGATGATCGTGGGATTTGGTGTTCTTGGTGGTATAGCCGCCGGGATCTGGATGGGCAAGGGTATGAGTAATATCTACATGGATTTTTATAGCTTCCCCTTCATGATCTATGTACTCAAACCCCGGGTAATTATTGCCGCAGCCTTGATCAGTATGCTGGTTTCCATTCTGGGTACCCTGTACGCGGTGCGGAATGCAGCCAGACTGCCACCGGCGCAGGCCATGCGCCCGGAACCACCCACTGTCTATCGAGCCACGCTCGTTGAACGTCTCGGTTTGCAAAGGTGGTTTACCCAGCCGACCCGGATGATTCTTCGTCATATTGAACGCCAGCCTTTAAAGTCCCTATTGACTACCCTCGGTATTGCGATGGCCTGTGGCATAATCATGATCAGCGGTTTTCAGGAAGGCGCAATCGATTATATGGTCGAGGTACAATACGGCATGAGCCAGCGTGAAGATCTCATCGCCAACTATACCGAGCCAACGTCAGGCCGCTCACTGTATTCGTTACGAAATATTTCAGGCGTCGAGTATGTAGAAGGCTTCCGCGTAGTACCGGTAAAATTACAATTCGAGCACCGATCCTACCGGACATCGGTCCATGGCATTCCGCATGACGGCAAGCTGATGCGCCTGCTCGATACCGATCTGAATGTCATCGATATACCTCCTCGCGGCGTGGTTATTACCGACTACCTAGCCGAGATATTGCATATACAACCCGGGGATATGATCACAATCGAAGTACTGGAAGGTAATCGCCCTATTATACAGGTACCGGTTGTGGGTACGGCAAAGCAGTATATGGGGATGAATGCTTACATGCAGCGGGATGCGCTGAATGCCATGCTCAAGGAAGGTGATGCGATTTCCGGCGCGTTATTGAAAGTGGATCAGCATCAGCTGCGCGAAGTGTATGCCAGGCTGAAAGAAATGCCACGAATCGCCGCGGTAGTCGAGCAGAGAGCGGCGATTCAGTCCTTTTATGATACCATTGCCGAATCCATCCTGTTCTTTACCTTTATCTCGACTGTGCTCGGGGCCAGTATCTCCTTTGGTGTAGTCTACAATAGCATGCGTATTGCCCTGTCAGAACGCAACCGCGAATTGGCCAGTCTGCGCGTACTGGGTTTCGAACGCGGGGAAATTGCCTATATTCTTCTGGGCGAACTGGCAGTACTCACACTGGTCGCGATACCATTGGGTATGCTTGTCGGCTATGGACTTTGCGCGTACATGGCATTCCAGTTTGATTCTGACCTGTATCGTATCCCCCTGGTGCTGGGAATGAAGGTCTATGCCTTTTCTGCCATGGTAATAATCGTTTCATCACTTGTATCCGCTATCATGATATGGCGAAATCTGGCTCATCTCGATATGGTGGCCGTACTCAAGACCAAGGAGTAAGTAGATGCGTAACCTGATACGAAAGCACCCGGTTATCACGCTGGTCGTGTTACTTGTTCTCGGTTTATTGGTGTGGGGTTTCTGGCCGCAAGCTGTATTGGTCGAGGTTGCCACAGTCAAGCGCGCACCCCTGACCGTTACGATTGAAGAGGAGGGCCGCACCCGTGTGCTTGACCGTTATGTCATTTCGGCACCGGTGGATGGCGTTGCCTGCCGTATACAACTGGATGTCGGTGATCCGGTAGAGAAGGGCCAGTTGCTGCTGGGTATCACGCCACTGGCCTCACAGGTGCTGGATCCACGTAGCCGCGCGCAGGCCCAGGCGCAGGTTGCCTCCGCTGAATCTGCGCTACGCGCAGCACGTGAACAGGCCAGTGTTGCATCGGCGGCGGCACAACTTGCCGCAAGCGAGCTTGAAAGATTGCAGCCGCTGATGGACAAGGGCTTGATCTCGAGAGATGCCTTTGACAAGGCGGTTACACAAAAGAAAACAACCATGGCCGCAAAACGCTCGGCAGATTTCAGTGTTGATGTTTCCCGGTACGACCTGGAGGCCGCACGGTCGGTACTCGATTATGCTACCGACGCCTCCCGTACGCCGGCAGAAAAAGTACCGGTCCGATCACCCATTAACGGTAAGGTTCTCAAGATCCTGCGGGAATGCGAGGGACCCGTGCGTACCGGCGATCCATTGCTTGAAGTAGGTGACCCATCGGTACTGGAAGTCGAAGTGGATGTATTGTCATCCGATGCGGTGAAAATCAAGCCGGGCATGAAAGTCCTGTTCGAACGTTGGGGTGGAGAACAGCCATTGGAAGGCGTGGTCCGTACAATCGAACCTGTTGGTTTTACCAAGATATCCGCCTTGGGCGTGGAAGAACAAAGGGTATTGGTCATATGCGATTTTATTACCCCGTCTGAACAATGGCACCGACTGGGTGACGGTTATCGAGTTGAAGCACGTTTTGTTATTTGGCAGGAAAATAATGTACTTCAGGTGCCTGCCAGCAGCCTGTTTCGTTATAACACTGGATGGGCCGTATTTGTCATGGCAAACGGTCGTGCCCATCGCCACGAAGTCAGGGTCGGCCAACGCAATGGACTGGTTGCACAGGTACTGGACGGTGTAAGGGAAGGCGATGTGGTAATAAACCATCCGAGCAGTGATGTGGAGGATGATAGATGGGTAACAGAGCGATAATGCAGTAAATATATACACCTGGATATACTTTATACCCCCGCAAATGAATGAAAACATATATTATTATTTTATACGGCCGAATTTTGCGATTTCAGGGCCTGCTATAGTAATATACATTATCGGTACATCGGGTGATTTGAATGGGTGCATTGAACCGGTCAACGATTATGGTGGAATGTCATGCGGGCTATCGAGGCGATGAGACCCCCGTGCGATTTTACCTCGGGAAGCGTTGTATCGAAGTTACTGAGGTGCTTGATCGATGGCTTGACCCCGCATATCGTTACTTCAAGCTCAGGGGCGATGACGATGGTATCTATATCTTGCGCCATTCGACCAGGGACGATGTTTGGGAACTCAAGTTATTCAATAGCGGTACAAGATCGGATTCACGTCTGTCGTCTACATGATAGAGTCAATTTCAGGATCATGGGTAGTGGAAATTTTCAATAACCGCCCTTGCGGCTGATATATTGCCATTACTGAATACCTGCAAAATTATTATTCTTGCCTCTTACTTGCTATAAATCATGTTTATTGGAAAAAAAGTTATCGCAAAAATCCTCTACATTCCGTTATTCATGTTGTTATTGTATGGTTGTGATCAGCATCCAGGCAAGAAAGTACCCGACGAGGCGGAATCAACGTTAGATGTGCATACGGTATCCGTTTGGGCACATGCCGGGCAGGCGGCCGAAAGAAGGGTATTGCAATCCCAGGTCGAGCGATTTAATCGAGAGTCCGTCAACACGCAAGTCAAACTGACATTTATTCCGGAACGCGATTACAACGCACAGGTACAAGCTGCGGCGGTGGCAGGTGATTTACCTGATCTTCTGGAGTTCGATGGACCCTACCTGTATAACTATGTCTGGCAGAATAAGCTTGTGGCATTGGAAGCCTTATTACCGCAATCCGTCCGCGATGATTTGCTACCTTCGATCGTAGATCAAGGCACCTATAACCAGCATTTGTATTCTGTCGGAGTATTTGATTCAGGCCTGGGTCTGTATGCCCGGAAAAGTGCATTGCAGGAGATCCGGGCACGAATCCCGTCCGGCGCAGATGACGCCTGGAATTTACACGAATTTAATGAAATTTTAAAAAAGCTCGCATTACGGGATGATGACAAGGCGGTTCTGGATTTAAAACTGAACTATACCGGGGAGTGGTTTACCTATGGATTTTCTCCCGTCCTGCAATCCGCGGGCGCGGATCTGATTAATCGTGACACCTATCAGACCAGCACCGGGGTTCTCAACAGCGAGGCTGCTGATTCCGCCATGCGTCAGCTACAGCAGTGGATGCAACAGGGCCTGGTGGATCCCAACCTGGATGATGCCGCGTTTGTTGCCGGGCGGGTAGCACTATCCTGGTCCGGTCATTGGGAATATGCGCATTACAGGAACGCCTGGCAGGATGACGTGATCATATTGCCGTTACCTGATTTTGGTAAGGGCAGCAGGACCGGCCAGGGTTCATGGAGTTGGGGTATTACCCGCAAGTCGAGCGATCGCTCGGCCGCAGCCGGATTTATCCGCTTCCTGCTGAGAACCGACGAAGTCCTGGCGATGACAAATGCGAATGGCGCGGTACCGGGTACACGCAGCGCCGTAGAACAATCAAGGTTCTACGGCGCCAAAGGCGAATTACGTTTATTCGCCGATCAGTTGTTGCAGGGAGTTTCCGTACCCCGGCCCAAGACCCCCGCCTATCCGGTTATCACCACATCGTTTCAACAGGCCTTCCAGGAAATTCGCAATGGTGTTACTGTTAAACAGGCCCTGGATAAGGCGGCAACAAGAATCGATCAGGATATCAAGGATAATCAGGGTTACCCGTTTATATCCCGCTAGATAATAGTTCCCGTTTCATATTATGTGGTAGCTGGAGCAACTGCATATAAAATTTGGTATTATGCCCCGCGACCTAAAAAGACAAGATTGCCTCAATGCGTGGTTTTTTATGTTACCGGCGTTGCTTGGCTTGCTCTTTTTTGTACTGCTTCCCTTCGTATTGGCCGTGGGCCTTTCCTTTACCAATCTGCGAATGGGATCACCGTTGCCCACGGAGTTCGTGGGAATCACCCAGTACCAGCGTATTCTCACCGACACGGCGTTTCTGCATGGCTTGCTGAATAACACGATATTTGCCTTGATTGTTGTACCGGTTCAAACCATCCTGGCCTTGCTATTGGCATTATTGATCAATCAGCCCCTGCGCGGGATGGTGGTGTTCCGAACCCTCTTTTTCATGCCCGTGGTATTCCCCTTGTCACTGGTGGCGGTCGTATGGGTATTGCTATATGCCCCCGGACCGCAAGGAACCCTGAATAGTCTCCTGGAATTCATAACTGCCGGTGCCTGGCAGCCGCGTGATTTCTTACATGACGGTGCCTGGGCATTGCCAGCTATTTCCCTGACTTCCATCTGGCAGGGTGTCGGGTTTCAAATGGTTATATTGTTGGCTGCACTTCAGTCGATACCGGAGGAGCTTTACGATGCAGCGAAGGTCGATGGTGCCAATAAACGGCAGCAACTGGTTTTTATTACTCTCCCGCAATTGCGTAACGCACTGATATTTGTCGTACTGGTGACGACGATCCTGGCTTTCCGCCTGTTTGACCAGGTACAAATCATGACTCAGGGCGGACCGCGGAATTCGACCACAACGGTTATCTATGAGGCGGTCCGTGCCGCGTTTGCAAGCCAGCAAGTGGCCAGGGGCGCCGCGATGACAGTAGTATTCTTTACGATCGTACTGTTATTAACCTTGTTGCAGCGTTTCCTGATAAAGCACGAAAAGGCGATCGAATGAGAAACAGGAAACTCATTGCATCCTTGTTCGTATACGGATTCCTGGCGGTCATTGTACTAGGCTTCCTGATCCCCATCGGTATGATGGTGGCAGGTAGCCTAAAGCCCGACGAACGTGTATTACTGGAAGCAGGCACCTTGCGTGGTTATCTTCCGGCCGAAATGAATCTCCAGAATTACCGGGATGTGTTTGCACGCGTTCCCTTCATGCGCTACCTGTTTAATTCGGTATTCATTACGTCCGCGATTGTCGTGTTCGGTTTACTGGTGAATTCGCTGGCAGGTTACGCACTTGCACGTATGCAATGGCCCGGTCGTGACAGGATATTGTTGGTCGTGATCGCATTGATGATTATTCCACTGGAAGCTATCGCGGTTCCATTATTTTATGAAGTGACTCTGCTGGGGTGGCGTAATACCTACCTGGTACAGATTGTACCGTTTATCGCAAATGCCTTTTCCATTTATCTCTTTTATACTTTTTTCCTGGGATTGCCCAGGGAGCTGGAAGAGGCCGCAAAAATAGATGGTGCGGGTGCATGGCGCATCTTTTTTACCATTATTGTGCCAAATGCCAAAGCGGTATTTGCCGCGGTTGCGATTCTCACTTTTTTGATTCAATGGGGTTCTTTTTTATGGCCGTTGATGGTGACTAACAATGAGGACGTACGCCCGTTACCACTGGGAATTGCAAGCTTTTACAGCTTACCCCCGTTGCAATGGGGAGACATATTCGCTTTTGGTGTAATGATGGTAGCGCCCGTATTGCTGGTTTTCCTGGTATTCCAGCGTTGGTTTGTCAAGGGTGTGGCAACGACCGGTGTTAAAGGGTAAATATCCCAATTACTAAAGGTTTGGGCTTATGTCGAAGGTTGCTTTTCAAGGTGTTACCAAGCGTTTTGATGACGATACCATCGCCTTGAGGAAATTTGATTTATACATTGAAGATGGTGAATTCGTGGTGCTGGTCGGTCCATCCGGTTGCGGCAAATCCACGGCGCTCCGTTTATTGGCGGGGTTGGAGCCTGTCAGCGAAGGCAGGATCCTGATTGATGAGAAAGTGGTCAACACGGTTAGCCCGCAACAACGGAACATAGCCATGGTCTTTCAAAACTATGCCTTGTATCCCCACATGAGTGTACGAAGAAACCTGGAATTCCCCCTGAGAATGTCGCATACGCCAAGGCGCATCATGGCGAAAAAAGTCGAGCATATCGCGAGGATTCTGGACCTTTCGGATTTGCTGGAGCGAAAGCCAAAACAGTTATCGGGTGGTCAGCGACAACGCGTTGCCATGGGACGTGCACTGGTACGGGATCCCAGCGTTTTTTTACTGGATGAACCCTTGTCGAACCTGGATGCGAAACTACGGGCGCAGATCCGGGCGGATATCGCGAAAATACAGAATACCCTGAACAAGACTACCTTATATGTTACACATGACCAGGTGGAAGCAATGACGCTCGGGGACAGGGTTGCGGTGATGAACGCAGGACAAATACAACAGGTCGATACGCCCGCTGCACTGTATGAGAGACCACAAAATATCTTTGTTGCTAAGTTCCTCGGCAGTCCCGGCATGAATATTATACCGTCGACAATGGTCATCGACGATACGAACAAGCTTGCCGTTCGCCTGGGGAATCAATCCATCACATTATCGCAGGACAGGCAACAAGCCAACCCTGCAATCACAAAATTCATTGGTCAACCGATTTTGGTCGGAATCAGACCCGAGGCAATATCTGCGACACAGGTGATGAATAGTGTAGGACTGAAGTTAAATATACTTTCCGTAGAATTTCTTGGTCATGAGTCCCTGGTCTACTTTCATTGTCCGGATGCGGGCGGGAGTGAACCAGGCGATGTGGTCATCGCACGGATTGTTGGGAAAGTACAGTCCCCAATCCACAAAAATGCAGAGTTTTTTATTGATCCCGATGCGATCTATTTGTTTAACCAGGAAGGACTTATTATTGATGGGCCGTAAGCCGATGTGCAAGTATTGAGGTTTGTGTTGCCTTAGATAATATTTATTTATGAAGTTTATACTATGGCTCAAGCGCTGAATGGCGAATGATCCAGTAGAGTCCTTTGCCCGATATTTGTAGTATTGTTAATTGCTGCATAGCCATTCCGCGAAAGGAATAAATTGATCTCCTAAACAGCAAAATACTGTGCTAGCCTATTAAACACCAGGCACCCCAGCTTCAATAACAGGAGGCCAGACATGCTGCAACTCGAAGTCAATGGACAGCGCCATGAAGTGGCTATGGAATCTGATACCCCTTTACTCTGGGTCCTGCGGGACGGACTGAAACTTACCGGTACCAAGTTCGGTTGTGGTATTGCGATTTGCGGTGCCTGCGTGGTACTGGTAGACGGTATACCGGTACGCAGTTGCGTGACACCATTATCCGCAGTAACCGGGAAAAAAATTACCACGATCGAGGGCCTGTCAACCGATAATTTACATCCTGTGCAACAGGCCTGGATAGCCGAAGAGGTACCTCAATGCGGCTATTGCCAATCCGGCCAGATTCTCACCGCGGTCGCCTTGCTGGAACGTAACCCCCATCCATCGGAAGCGGAAATCGAGGAGGTCATGAGTGGTGTACTTTGCCGTTGCGGGACTTATCCGCGTATACGCATTGCGATGAAGAAGGCCGTGCAATTGACTACCCCAGGGAAGAAGGAGGCGTAAGATGGAAATCGTCAAGCTGACACGCCGTGATTTTCTCAAGATCAGTGCCGCGGTGGGAGGCGGGCTGGTCATCGGGTTTTCGCTCGATGGTTGTAATAAGGACAGCCAGACATCGAAGCAGGCACCTGTCATGGGCAATACGACACCGTCAGAAGCCCCTGTTGCGGAGTTCACACCGAATGCATGGCTGACGATCGGCAGCGATGACTCGGTCCTGATTCGCGTAGGTAGTTCGGAAATGGGCCAGGGAACGCTTACGGGTATCGCCATGTTGATTGCCGACGAACTCGATGCCGACTGGTCGCACGTTCATGCGGAACATGCGCCTGCTGATCCCGCATTCACCAATCCTATTCTCGGGCGCCAGCATACCGGTGGCAGTACGGCTATTCGAGGATTCTATAACATTGTGCGCAAGGCCGGAGCAACCGGGAGAGAGCTCCTTCTACAGGCAGCCGCGAAGCAGTGGGGCGTGGATGCGAACACATGCCTTGCTCGTAACGGCACAGTGACACATGAGGCCAGCGGACGTAGCCTGCGTTATGGGCAACTTGCCGAAACCGCAGCAACATTGCCGGTTCCTGACAGTGTATTATTAAAAGAACCGGATGAGTTTGTATTGATCGGAAAACCGATACCGCGACTGGACACTCCGGACAAGGTCATCGGCAAGACTGTATATGGTATCGATGTGCAACTGCCCGGGATGCTTACCGCCACTGTGGCTCGATGCCCGGTATTGGAAGGTACCCTGAAGCACTTTGATGCCGACAAAGCGCTTGCGATACCGGGCGTGAAACAGGTTGTTGCCATCAGTACCGGGGTGGCAGTGATTGCAGATCACTTCTGGGCAGCAAAAAAGGGGCGTGATGCCCTGGTCATCGCGTGGGATACCCACGTAAACAAAAATCTTGATTCGGAAAGTATTCAAGCGCAGTTCATGGCCGCCGTTGATAAAGGATTGATCGAGCGCAATGACGGTGACCTTGATAAAGCGCTTGCCGAAGCATCGAAGACAATAGAAGCAATCTATACGGTGCCCTATCAGGCGCATGTATGCATGGAGCCGATGAACGCCACCGCGGATGTGCGCGCCGATGGCTGCGATGTGTACGCTCCTACCCAGGGGCAGACCGTTACCCAGGACACCGCAATGCGTATTACCGGACTGCCGCGCGAAAAAGTCAAGGTGCACACGACTTTCCTGGGTGGCGGTTTTGGTAGGCGCTCGGAACAGGATTTCATTACGGACGCCGTTGAGTGTTCCAAAATTATAGGGCAGCCGGTAAAAGTAATCTGGACGCGGGAAGACGATGTCATGCATGACCAGTACCGTCCCTCGACTTACAACGTATTACGTGGTGGAATAGACGCGCAACACAGGATCACGGCCTGGGAACACCGAATCGCGGGACCTTCCATCCTTGCGCGCATGGCGCCCTCACGAGTGAAAGAAGGGCGTGACGGAACCAGTACCGAAGGAGCCAAGAATATACCCTATGAAATTGCCAACCAACGGATAAGCTATGCGATGTCCAATACGCCCGTAGAGGTAGGTTTCTGGCGTTCCGTCGGCAGCTCGCAGAATGCATATATCACCGAATGTTTTTTTGACGAACTGGCCAAATTGGCCGGACGTGATCCGGTGGAAGCACGGCTCGAATTGATGTCCGGGCATCCGCGTCATGCGGGCGTGGTAAAATTGGCGGCTGAAAAAGCCGGTTGGGGTACCTCATTACCCGCAGGTCAGGCGCGTGGGATTGCGGTTGCCGAAGCCTTTACCAGTTACGTGGCGCAGGTTGCGGAAGTCTCCCTCGACAAGGGTAGGGTACGTGTGCATCGCATCGTCTGCGCGGTGGACTGCGGAAGGGTGGTCAATCCGGACAGCGTGCGAGCACAGATGGAAGGCGCGATCGTGTACGGATTGACGGCTACACTCAAAGGAGCCATTACTATTGCCGGTGGTCAGACCATGCAACGTAACTTTGATGACTATCCGCTGTTGCGTCTGGACGAATGTCCGGCCATCGAGGTATATATTGTGAACAGCCAGGAAGTGCCCGGAGGCGTGGGTGAGCCCGGGGTACCGCCCACGGCACCTGCCGTGGCCAACGCGGTGTTCGCATTGACAGGTCGGCCGGTGCGTAGCCTGCCGATTCGTGTTACCGCCTGATGGATCGTAGTACGGACAGCGATGTCCTGCATGTAGCCGTACGCTGGCTGGAGGAAGGTGCTGTAGTGTACCTTGTGACGGTCGTCCGAACCTGGGGATCCGCACCCCGTCGCCCCGGTGCATTAATGGCGATTCATCCGGATGGACGCTTTGAAGGTTCCGTTTCCGGCGGTTGTGTCGAAGATGACCTGATTCAACGTTCGCTGCGCGGTGAATTCGAATGCCAGACCCCAAGGCTTATCAAGTATGGCGTGAGTACCGCGGTCACGCGCAGAATAGGCCTGCCTTGTGGTGGGCGTCTGGAACTCCTGGTCGAGTATATTGATACTGTATCGAGCCTGCGTACGCTGATCGAGACCATGGATGCCCGGCAACGTATCACACGTCATGTTTGTATCGGTACAGGTGAATCGCATTTGCAACGAACGTCGGAATTCAGACCATTCGCTTTTGATGGCGATAATCTCGTCAAGGTATTCGGACCAGCCTGGCGCATGCTGATCATTGGTGCAGGTGAACTGGCACAACGAGTGGCACAGCTTGCACTTACGCTTGACTATGCGGTAACGATATGCGATTCCCGACCGGAATATGTCGGTGGCTGGGACGTGGAGGGTACTGAATTCAGTAGCGTAAACCCTTCCGAATTTGTTTCGCAGTTTCAGCCGGACCCACGCACCGTTATATTGGCATTGGCACATGCCCCGGTCCTGGAAGACGAGGCCCTGGTGGTGGCTCTTCAGAGCAAGGCCTTTTATGTCGGTGCACTCGGGTCGCTCAAGAATCAACGGGCCCGATTGAAACGACTACAACGCCTGGGTCTTGACCAGGAACAACTGGGACGTTTGCATGGGCCGGTTGGATTAGATATCGGAAGTCGTACTCCGGCAGAGATTGCAATTGCCATCACTGCGGAATTGATACAGGCACAAAGCCAGTTCAGCCAAAACCTTTCGGTGATTGAATCCCATCATGGCTGAAATTATCGGTGTCCTGCTTGCGGCGGGGTTCAGTACGCGTTTCGGTGCCAGCAAACTTCTTACGGAAATCGATGGCCTGCCGATGATTGCGCACAGTGCTGCCGCGTTGACACCCTGCGATCGAATTATCGCGGTGGTGCGTCCCGATCAGAGTCAGCTTCTGTCTGTACTGCAGTCACTGGGTGTTGAGGCAGTCATTAAAAAATATCCAGAGCGGGGTATGGGGTATTCTATAGCCAGTGCCATACAGGCAACCACGCATGGCAGCAGTTGGTGCATTCTTCCTGCAGACATGCCGTACGTGCAAGTTGCAACCACTTTGCAGGTTACCGATGCCTTACGTAACGGCTCTCCATTGGTGGTTCCCGATTACAAGGGTCAACAGGGTCATCCGGTTGGGTTCAGCGCAGAATTTCGTAAGGCGCTGATTTCACTTGATGGAGAGACGGGTGCACGCAGTATCCTGCAACAGCACGCAGACCAGCTCACGGTGATCAGCACCCAGGATGCCGGTGTTATCACCGATATCGATACACCCGCATGTTAAGAAAAACAAAACTAGTGTATAGAAAAATTATCCCCCTATTATTTTAAGCAAATAATTTTTCAACTGTTAAATTTTAATGGATGACTTGTTTCCTGATTTGAATGATTTCTCGAGCGGTGTAATATAGAAACAAACATCGATACCAGGGAGGACGTAAAGGTGAAACTTTATCTTGCACAGCATGGTGAGGCCTGCGGAAGGGAAATTAATTCGAATCGGCATTTGACTGACCAGGGTTTGGAAGACATACAACAGGTTGCCGAATTTCTGAAGCGGGCAGGTATCCGGGTTCACGGTGTTTTACACAGTGGTAGATTGCGTGCAAAGCAGACAGCCGAACTGTTGGCAAATGCGATTGCACCGGGGATAACTGTTGAAATCAGTGGACTGATTAATCCCAACGATAGTCCCAAGACATTTGACTGGCAGCGCAGTAGCTGGAGTAGGGACATGCTCGTCGTGGGTCATGAGCCTTTCCTGTCCAGGCTGGTTTCACACTTGTTGCTTAAGAATGAAAATCTGTCTGTTACAGACTTTCAGCCGGGCACTGTTGTTTGTCTGGAGCATCTTGATAATGGACAATGGAATATCAACTGGGTGATCAGGCCGGAATTACTCAGAAATCTTGCCCTGGTGGACAGTAGTGAGGAAACGGATAACAAGTTAGACAAGACCATCAAGATAAGGTCAAAGCAAGGCAGAAAAAGACTGGAACATATTTTTTCTCACATTTTTAATGCTGGCCACGGATAGAGGCGAGGATAATTTTCTAGGACAAGCCTGATTCGCCTGAATACTGTATTGCGTAAACAATGTATATCAGGGAGAAGTGAGAAACATATCCGTCCACTTCGCTATTGCATACATTAGGGAGAGATGAACTATATAGCGTCCTGCACTAGTATTAAAATCCCGCCTATAGCCCCGTCAACTTGACGTGAAAGACAATATATTATTTAAGTATAGAATCAAAGATCATCCGTTGCTAATTGTTCGAGAAGTCGGCTATTAATGATTTTCATCAGTACCCTTACCCAGGAAAATAGGACAGGGAGTATCGTTACTCCCTGTCCATCGGATCAAGAATTGATCAGGCAAATGCACCCTGGTGTTCAATATTGAATGTGCGAAGAATGTAGTTGAATGCCCGGTTGTTCGCCGCCGATACAACTGCATCGAATATTTCGCGGTCCCTCCAGCCCTGGCGATGCATATCATCCATATCTGCACTCGAGATGTCTTCCGGGGCTTCTACGGATTTAATGGCGAACTTCAGCAACGCTTTTTCTTTTGGGTCCAGCGGCGCGGCCTCAGGATTATTCCGCGTGGCCCGAATGGTATCCAGATCGAATCCCATGCTGGTCAGAAAACCTTCATTCATGTCGACACAGAAACTGCAGCCCGCATTCCACGAAACCTGATAACGTATCATTGCGGTTAATGCTGGGGGCAGTTTGGTTCCGCCCATATTGAAATAAGCAATATTACTGACAAACGATTCCAGTAAAGGAGGGCTGATACTGTAAAGGCGCAGGCCATCCGGTACAAAGCCAAGATGTTGCTCAATATTACCCAGGATCGCGTTAACCCGATCTTCTTCCCCTGCTGGGGCTTGCGGATACAGTAAAGCGGATTCCTTTTTATTCATAGCTGGATTCTGCATGATGTGATCTCCAATAATGAGGTAAGAATGTTTACTAATAGACCGGTCGGTCAAGTTTTGGGTGAGTATATTGGTTTATGCGTGCATGGTGGTTCTCCTTTTTACTGGTTTACGGGATGGGGCTAGAGGCGAAGTTGTGCTGCAGCAGGGAGTACCTGTCGTAGTATCTGCGGATCATTGTGTGTCTTTGCCAATAACATGCTGCCCTCAAAATAGGCAAGGAATGCCTTGGCCGTGGCATCTACATTTATGTTATGCAGGTCACCACGGACGACTGCTTCCTGCAAGGTATCACGCAAAAGTGATTGAAACTTTTTAAACTGCAGATCTATCTTTTTGCGGATTTTCTCATCCTGTGTGGCCATTTCCGTGGCAAGGTTACCGAAGGGGCATCCAAAAACATGTCCGGTCTGCTTATGTAGCATGGTCTGCATATCTATTGCCAGCTCGATAAATTTATTCAGTCGTTCGAGTGGTTGCAAGCTTTTGTGAAATGCCTGATCGAGTATGCCATCCTTGAGTTCGGCATAATAGGCATCGATGACCGCAAGGGTGAGGTCCTGCTTACTGGGGAAGAAATGGTAGAAACTCCCTTTCTTGACATCAGCCTTTTCACAAATGGCTGCGACACCGACATCTGCGTAACTACTCGAATAGATCAGGTCCTTGGCAGACTGTAGTATGCGTTCATAGGTATCGGATTGGCCACTCATGCACGATATTATAGTTGACCGATCAGTCAAGTCAAGTAAACTTACAATTATGGAACATATTATTCCGCGGAATTTCTTCGCGGAGACGATGAATCGTTATGCATTGCGGATAAATAAACGCCATTGCGAAACGAAAACTGCGCGGATATCTCTGCAATGGATCATGATACTGAATGGAGACAAGCTTATGACTGGAATTGCGCAAACTATGAGAAGTAACGAACCATAGGGTTCATTAAACCTGGAAACTCTTTAAATACGAGTAATA
>Ga0316579_10000246_pt1 | contig 16511 bp, 15 predicted proteins | sample J5NA_2_FD_203074 | JGI IMG/M metagenome (GOLD analysis project Ga0316579, IMG submission 203074) | Rhizosphere microbial communities from salt marsh grasses in Alabama, United States - J5-7_160517rDrA | ecosystem: Host-associated > Plants > Roots > Rhizosphere | place: USA: Alabama | collected... | reverse complement strand
CATTCCAATCGCAATCGTCCCGTTTCCCGGCGAGGCCTCGCTGCCCCCTGGGATTACCTCGATCGTTCGGGCCGACCTGGAGCGAAGCGGGCTTTTCCGCGGGCTCGAGGTGCCGCCGCTGATCCCGCAGCCGACGGAAGCATCGACCGTCGATTACGCGGAATGGCGGTCTCGGCTTGCCGACGCGCTGGTGCTCGGCTCGGTCGCGGCGAGGCCCGATGGCCGCTACGAAGTGCGCTTCCGGCTGTTCGACGTGGTGAGGCAGAACCCGCTCGGGGGCGTCGCCTACACCCTTGCCAAGGACCAGGTGCGAGCGACCGCGCATCGCATTGCCGATTACGTGTACGAGAAGCTGACCGGCGAAAAAGGGGTGTTCTCGACGCGGATCGCCTACGTCGTCAAACGCGGCAACCGTTACGAGCTGCAGATCGCCGACGCGGATGGCGCGGACGAGGAGACGGCGCTGGCCTCGTTCGAGCCGATCATCTCGCCCGCCTGGTCGCCGGACGGCAAGCGCCTGGCGTACGTGTCCTTCGAAAACAAGAAACCGGTGGTCTACGTGCATTCGCTGCTGGACGGCAAGCGCCACGTGGTCGCGAACTTCAAGGGGTCGAACTCGGCCCCGGCGTGGTCGCCCGACGGCAGCAAGCTCGCGGTCTCGCTGTCGAAGGACGGCGGCTCGCAGCTCTACCTGATCAATCCCGATGGCAGCGGCGTACGGCGCCTGACCTACGACAGCTCGATCGATACTGAGCCCTTCTTTTCGCCGGACGGACAGTACATCTACTTCACCTCCGATCGCGGCGGCAGCCCGCAGATCTATCGCATGCCGGCGAGCGGCGGCGCTGCCCAGCGAATCACCTTCGACGGCAGCTACAATGTTTCGCCGCGCGTGAGCCCGGACGGGAAGAGCATCGCCTATATCTCGCGCAATACCGAGGGCAAGTTCCAGGTCGCACTGCTCGACCTTACGTCCGGGCAGGTGCAGATTCTGACCGACAACGACCGTGACGAATCTCCTAGCTTCGCACCCAACGGGCGCATGATCCTTTATGCCACGGTGATCAACGGACGCGGCGTGCTGTCGGCGGTCTCGATCGACGGGAGGGTCAAGCAACGCCTCACCGTCAACGCGGGCGACGTGCGCGAGCCGGCCTGGGGACCGTTCATACAGTAACAAGGAGAGTAACCATGCGCGCAATTCTGATCGCAGCGCTCCTCGCCGTCCTTGGGGCGTGCGCGAGCACGACGTCGATGTCGCCGCAGCAGCAGGCGCCGGCCGGCGTCGAAGACCGCAGCCCGGGCCAGCCGGGCGCCCAGAGTCAGGCTATCGGCGGCAAGGAGGTTACCGGGGTCGACCTGACCGGGCAGCAGCAGGGGGGCGCCGCCACGGCCGCAAGGAGCCCCCTCACCGACCCGTCGAATATCCTGTCGAAGCGCTCCATCTATTATGATTTCGACCAGTACGATATAAAGGACGAGTACAAGCCGCTGATCGAGGCGCACGCTGCGTATCTGCGTAACCATCCGGATGCCAAGGTGCTGATTCAGGGCAATACCGACGAGCGGGGCAGCCGCGAGTACAACGTCGCGCTCGGCCAACGGCGCGCCGACGGAGTCAAGCGATTACTCCTGCTGCTGGGGGCAAGAGAGGATCAGGTCGAGGCGGTGAGCCTGGGCGAGGAAAAGCCAAAGGCATTGGGTACGACAGAGGAAGCCTACGCCCAGAACAGGCGCTGCGACATACTGTATAAAGGCGAGTATTGATGCGCAGTTTGAGCACACGCGTGCTGTTGTTGTTTGCGCTGCTTGCGCCCTTCGCGGTGCCGCAAGGGGCGCATGCTGCTCTGTTCGGCGACGACGAGAAGGTCAATCAGCTGCGCGCTGAGGTCGAAGCGAACCAGAAGGCCGTCGACGAGAAGCTGTCCAAGCTGGAGGCGGCCGTGGCGGATGCGGCGGACAGGCGCGCGATCCTGGATCTGGCCGGGCAGCTTGATCAATTGCGCCAGGATCTTGCGACTCTGCGCGGTCAGGTCGAGGTTCTGACCAATCGGATCGAGGTGGGGGAAAAGCGCCAGAAGGACCTCTACCTCGATATCGACACGAGGTTGCGCAAGCTGGAACAGGCCCAGCAACAGGCGGCGGCCGCCGCGACGAACGCACAGGCCACGGGCGAGAAGCCGGCGACGCCGGCCGAGACCAAGGCTTACGAGGCGGCGCTGAACCAGTTCAAGCTCGGCAACTATCCGCTTGCGATTTCGGCGTTCGAGGGCTTCTTGGTCACCTATCCTTCGAGCTCGCTCGCGCCTTCGGCGCAGTACTGGATTGGCAACGCCTATTATGCGCAGCGCAACTACAAGAAGGCCATTGCCAGCCAGGAGAAGCTGCTGTCGGCGTGGCCTGACAGCGCCAAGGCGCCCGACGGGATGCTGAACATCGCCAGCTCGCAGGAAGCGAGCGGTGATCGTGGCGCCGCGCGCAAGACGCTGGAGGACCTGCTCGACAAGTACCCCACGAGTCCTGCCGCAGCGAGCGCCAAGCAGCGCCTGCAGGGACTGCGACGCTGAAGCTGAACGCCGTTGTTCTGCTCTCGGGTGGACTCGATTCCGCGACCACGCTCGCCTGGGCCGCACGCGAAGGCTACGGTTGCCATGCGCTCTCGGTGGATTACGGCCAGCGTCACGCGGCGGAGCTGTCGGCTGCGCGCTCGGTCGCGAAGCGGCTGGGCGCCTTGCAGCACCGCATCGTCAAGCTTGACCTGACACTGTTCGGCGGCTCGGCGCTTACGGATGCCGCCATCGAAGTCCCGACCGGCGGCGCCGAGTCAGGCATTCCGGTCACTTACGTGCCGGCGCGCAACACGATCCTTCTCTCCCTCGCCCTCGCGTGGGCAGAAGTGCTGGAGGCACGCCATATCTTCATCGGCGCGAACTCGGTCGATTACTCCGGCTACCCCGATTGCCGGCCCGAGTACCTCCGAGCGTTCGAGACCATGGCGAACCTCGCCACGAAGGCAGCGGTGGAGGGGCGGCGGATCGAGGTGCGCGCCCCGCTCATCGATCTGTCCAAGGCAAGGATCGTTCGGCTTGCGCTCGAGCTGGGGGTCGATCCTGCGCAAACGGTGACCTGCTACCGGCCGGACGCGCAGGGGCGCGCTTGCGGGGTCTGCGATGCCTGCCGCATTCGGCGAGCGGGCTTCGAGGCGGCGGAAATACAGGACTGCACCCGCTATCAGCAGGCTTGATGGACGTGTTTGCGCCTCCGATCGGGCGCGGCGGAGGGCTGAGCTATATTTCAGCGTTGGTTCCGGCACTGACGGGAGGAGGCCCGCGTGAACGAAGTCAATCCGGCGCAGATCGCGCACTATGTCGCTTGGGGAGCCTTCGCGCTCGCTTTCGTATTCGGCGCCGTCGGCAACAAGACCGACTTCTGCACCATGGGCGCGGTTTCGGACTGGGTCAACATGGGCAACCTCAACCGCATGCGGATGTGGCTGCTCGCGATCGCGGTCGCGGTCCTCGGCGCGAACGCCCTGCAGCTGGCAGGCGTGGTCAACCTGTCCAAGTCGATCTACCAGACGCCGAATTTCACCTGGCTGTCCTACATCGTCGGCGGTTTCCTGTTCGGCGTCGGCATGACGCTCGGGTCCGGCTGCGGCTCGAAAACGCTGATCCGGATCGGCGGCGGCAACCTGAAGTCGCTGATCGTGTTCGTGTTCCTCGGCATTGCCGCCTACATGACCCTGCGCGGCCTGTTCGGTGCGTTCCGGGTCGACTTTCTGGAGAAGGCGTCGATCACGCTGGCCGGGGGCCAGGACCTTCCGACGCTGATGGCGAAGGCAAGCGGAGTCACCAAGAAGACCTGGATCGAAATTCTATCGGTCGCGATCGGCGGCGGGTTGCTCGCATACGTCTACTCGAGCCGCGACTTCCGGTCGAACTTCGACTACACGCTGGGTGGTGTCGTCACCGGCCTGGTGGTGGTCGGGGGCTGGTACGTCAGCGGCCACATCGGCTACCTCGCCGAGGACCCGAACACGCTGCAGGAGGCCTTTATCGGGACCAACACCGGCCGCATGGAGTCGTTCTCGTTCGTCTCGCCGATGGCGTTCACGCTCGAATACCTGATGTTCTGGACCGACAAGACACGGATCATCACGTACGGTATCGCCTCCGCAGCGGGCGTCATCGCCGGCTCGGCAGTTTACGCGCTTGCCACCAAGACCTTCCGCTGGGAGAGCTTCCGCGACGCGGGCGACATGGGTCGCCACATGCTCGGCGGCATCCTGATGGGCTTCGGCGGAATCACGGCGCTGGGATGCACCGTGGGGCAGGGCATCTCCGGCTTTTCGACCCTTGCGGTGGGCTCGATGATCACCTTCGTCTCGATCGTCGCCGGCGCCGCCGCCACCATGAAGTTCGAGTACTGGCGCATGCTGCGCGAAGCCTGAACCGGACGGGCGAAACCTGCCAGTTCGTTGACGCTCACCCGCCGAACCCTTAAAATCGCGCCCTTCCCCGGGTCGTTAGCTCAGCTGGTAGAGCAGCGGACTTTTAATCCGTTGGTCGGCGGTTCGAATCCGCCACGACCTACCAAATACGCAAGGCCTCAGCAAGAGCTGGGGCCTTTTCATTTTCCAGCGCACGTCGTGCTAGATTGCAGGTTCCTCCGCCCGAGGACTGTTCGGATTGAACCGCGATAAAGTGCATTTGCGAGCGTCGGCACGCATCCCCGGCGACCGTTTCCTCCACTCGCCCGGGCCGACGCACATCCCCGCCGAGGTCCTGGCGGCGATGCACCGCCAGCCGATGGACCACGGCGACCCCCGGCTGGACCAGATCATCGCGGTTTGCGAAGAAGGCCTTCGGCGGCTGTTGGGGACTGCGCAGGCGAATCTCTACATGTACGCCGCGAACGGTCACGGCGCATGGGAAGCGGCGACGGCAAACCTGCTTGCGCCCGGCGAGTCCGTGCTGATACCCGGCACTGGTCATTTCTCCGAGCAATGGGCACTGCAAGCCGAAGCGATCGGCCGGCGCGCGATTCGCACGCCGTACCGCGAGGGCTACCCGATCGACCCGAACGAGGTCGAAGACAGGCTGCGCGCAGACCGCAAGCACGAGATCGCGGCAGTCTTCGTCGTGCACACGGACACAGCGAGCGGGATCAGCAACGATCTGAAGTCGATCCGCGCGGCGCTCGACGCGGCCGGACACCCGGCGCTTCTCGTCGTCGACGTGGTGGCGTCGCTTGCCGCCGCGCCGTTCGCGATGGATGCGCTGGGCGTCAACGTCGCGGTGGGTGCCTCGCAGAAAGGACTGATGTCGCCGCCCGGCCTCGGTTTTGTCGCAGTGGACGAGCGGGCCGGCGCGGTCGCAGCTAGGAATCCTGCGCCCCGCCATTACTGGGATTGGAACCGGCGCAAGGCAGCGTACAGCTACCAGAAATTCGGCGGCACGCCGCCGCAGAACCTCCTGTACGGAATCGAGGCGGCGCTCGCGCTGCTCGAGCGCGAGGGGCTCGATGCGGTATTCGCGCGCCACGCTCTGCTGGCGCGAGCGGTCCAGGCGGCGGTCGAATGTTGGGCGAGCCAGGGCGCGATCTTTCTGCACTGTCGAGTCCCGGCTGCGCGCTCCGTGTCGGTCACCACGATCGAAGTCCGCGACGGAGTCGATGTCGAGGCATTGCGCACTGTCGCACGCGAGCGGTTCCAAGTGGCGTTTGCGGGAGCGCTGGGGCCGCTGCAGGGTCGCGGCTTTCGCATCGGGCATCTGGGCGACGTGAACGCAGCGATGATCCTCGGTTGCCTTGCCGGAGTGGAAGCCGCGATGAGCGTGCAGGGCATCCCATTCGGCCGCGACGGGGTCTCGCGTGCGGTGGAGTGTCTAGCCGCCGGCTGACTGCGCGAGCCAGTGGCTCTTCGTTCAGGTGTCGGTTTCCTGCGGGTGGGTCAAGGTGGCCATGTACCGTCCGCCGCCGGATTTCTTGGCGCTGTACATTGCCTTGTCGGCGCTGAGCAGAAGGGCGTCCGCCGATTCGAGGCCCTCGCCCAGCACAATGCCGACGGACACGCCTACCGTGCACTCCCTGCCGGCAATCGAGAAAGGAGCCTTCAATGCGTCGATGCATTTCGCCGCTACGACGTCCGCGGCTCGCTCGGCTTCCTTCCAGAGGTCGCTCAGCAGCAAAATGAATTCGTCGCCGCCGACGCGCGCCAGCGTGTCGGTCTGCCGCAGAATACTGACGAAACGGTTCGCGACTTGCCGCAGGACCTCGTCGCCGGCTTTGTGACCCAGCGTGTCGTTGATGGATTTGAAGCCATCCAGATCCATGAACAGGAGGGCGACCTTGGTATTTCTACGCTGCGCCCGCGCCAACGCCTGGCGCAGCCGGTCGTAGAGAAGCGCGCGGTTGGGCAAGCCGGTCAGCTCGTCGTGATGGGCGATCCGCGAGAGCTCGACCTGATTGTCGTTCAGTTTCCCCAGAAGGCGATTGAAGGCCGAGATCAGGTGCCCCACCTCGTCGTCGCGAACGACCGGCAACGGCTCAAGCGGGGCTTTGCCGAGCGTCATGTTGTCGGCATGCGCGGCAGCCCGGAACAGGGGGCGAAAGACGAGGTAGAGCCCCAGGGGCACCAGGACGGCGAAGACCAGAACCGTGGCAAGGGTGCCCATGAGCAGGAAATCCTTCACCCGATCCACGGTGGCAAATGCCACTTGGCTCGGCAGTTGCGAGACCACGTACCACCCGGTGCTCGGAACCGAGGCTATTGCCGAGATCTGCTCGACCCCGGCGGCGTTGACGGCAATTCCGGTCCCGCGGTAACCGCGTATGGCGCGGTCGTAGAGCGCGTTGACGCCGGCTGGCGGCGTTGGCGTGAGCGCCATGTCGCGCCTGGATGAGGCGACAAACAGCTTGTCCTTCGGGGAGACAACGAAGAGCGCGCCTCCTGTTCCGCCGTTTCCGGCCTGCAGTAGCGAATCCAGAAATCCCGGCGCGCGCAACGCGATGACGCCAACCAGAACGCCCTCGACTCCGTTCCCATTGCCTCTTATCGGGGTGGCGATCGGAAGCACGGGCTCCTTTGCGGCGCGGCCGATAAGCGGGCGGCCGACCACGGACCGTCCGCTCAATGCGACCTGAACGTAGCCGCGGTCAGCGTAGCTCGTATTGACTCGGCCGGGGAGAGCAGGATAGTCCGCGACTGCGATCCCGTCGGCATTCACGACGAACAAGCCGGCCGAGAACAGCGGTTGATACGCGTAATGTCTTTCGAGCCAGATGCGCAGGCGGTCCGGTTGTCCAAGAAGGCTGCCAGGGAGTGAGGCCGCGAGATGCTCGAGGAACTTCCGTCGTTGGACGATTTTGTCGTCGACATTCTTGGCGACGTACTCGGCAAGCGCCAGCTGTTGTTGCTCCACCACCGCGCCCAGGTCCTCGCGGAGGTAATGGGGCAGCGCGTAATAGCGCAAGCCGATGCCGACCACCATGAGGCACAGCCCCAGAAGCAGTAGGCGGGTGACGATGCTATCCAGGGTTCGCCGAAGGTTCATAAGGTGCCGACGAGGAGCGCCGGGTATTCGGGTCGAATTTCGAACCACAGCCGTCGGTGCGCGTCCCGCAGCGCCTGCTCCGCCTCGGATGGCGTTGACGCGCGCGAGAAGATGAATCCTAGATAGCGCGGACCGTCGGGCGGCGGCGCGATGAGCTGGCCTCGTTCGGCGGTCACGGCGATCCGGGTGATCCCGGGTACGGCCTTCGCGGCCTCGATGCCCTCGACCGCATGGTAGATGCCGCGCCGCGGCGTCGGGATCATCATGACGCCGACCGCGCTGCCATCGCCTGCGACGGCGAGCGGCTCGCCGACCGCCTGGCGCAGGATCAGCTCCTCAAGGCTCATGCCAAGGACATGGGTCAGAACGCGGCCGCAAAGTCCGCCGATCGAGCGGGCGGCGATCTCGAGGGCCCAGATCCCGTCCGCGTTGACGCGAACCTCGGCGTGTACCGGTCCGTCGGTGAGCCCGGCGGTGAGACAGATCCGGGCCACCTCGCAGCGAATTCTTTGCTGGACGTCTTCCGCGAGGCGCGAAGGCGTGACGTAGAGCGTTTCCTCGAAGTAGGGGCCGTCGAGAGGGTCCGGCTTGTCGAACAGCGCGAGTGCAGTGAGCTTGCCGCGCTCCAGAATGCCTTCCAGAGCGAACTCCCGCCCGGGAATGAACGCTTCGACGACGACGCCCAGTTTCCGTGCGTCGCGGTCGGCGCGGGACTGGATCTCGCGCACCCGGTCGACCGCTCGGAGCAGCTCGTCGGCATTATCGGCCCGGATCACGCCGCGGCTCGCCGCGAGGCGCCTTGCCTTCACCACCACCGGGAACTCGAGTCCGTGCAGCGCCTCGCGCGGATCTGCATCGCTCGGCAGGTGGCGGAATTCGGGGCACCGATATCCGTGCTGCTTGAGCAGCATGCGGAACGCCAGCTTGTCGCGCACCCGACGCACGGCGTCGGCGCGGTTGCCCGCCAGGCCCAGGCGCTGCGCGAGCAGCGCCGCCAGTTCGACGCCCGAATCGTCGACCGCCAGGACTGCGTCCGGCCTGCGGTCGAGCTCGCGCAGCACGATCTCCGCGGCCTGCTCCGGCCGGTCGAAATGCAGCGCCATGATCGGCGCGAAACCCCAGGACGGCGCCAGCTGCTCGCAGTAGTTCGCGGCAGCCAGGATTTCGACCTCGAGCCTTTTCGCCGCGGCCAGAAAATCCTCGTTGCGGTAGCTTGTCGTCGGCAGCAGCAGCAGCACGCGCTTCATGGCTTGCGGCGCCTCAGAACGACTGGAGCTGCTGCTCGGTGGGCTCGGCGCAGCAGTACCACGGCTCCGATAGGCGCGGAATCTCGGCGCCAAGCGCGGCCGGGAGCTCCGGCGCGCGCAGCCCGGCTGCCTGGTGGGCCATGCGCCAGACCGAGTCAAACACCTCGCGCCGGGGGAGCTTTTGCTCTTCGCTCTTGGCAACCATCGCCTGCACGTCTTGTTGCAGCCGGTCCACCCGCGGGTCTCGGTGGCGCCAGGGGTAGCCGAGCAGTGAGGAATCGAACGGCATCAGCTCGTCGCTGAAGCCCGGCAGCCGAAGCAGCCACGAGCCCTCGGGCACGAGCAGCCGGATCGCGAGCTGCACCGGGGGCACGCTCTCAACCAGCGCGAGTGCAACCAGCCGCTCGAGCAGCGCGATGTAGCCCTCGAGCGTCGTCCAGGGGGTAAAGGCGACGAAGGTAGGCGCAAGCGCGATGCCCGCGGCGCGGGTCAGCGCGACGGCGCGGTCGAAATCCCGGCTGCTGTGGTTCTTGTCGAGCCGGCGCAGGATCTCGTCGTCGACGGCCTCTACGGCAGAGGTGATGAACAAGCACCCGCTCGACCTCAATTCAGGCAGCAGTCCGGCGTTGTCGATGATGTGCTGTACTTTGATCGTGGCATCGAACGTGACCTCGGGGAAGGCGGCATGCAGGGCGCGCGCCAGCCGCAGCCCGTGGCTGGGGCCGTTCAGGAAGTCCGGATCGCCGAAGGAGATGTGCCGGGCCCCGTCCCTGACCTGCTGCCGGATGTCCTCGAGCACCACGTCGGCGGGGACGACCCGAAACTTCCCCTCGTACACCGGCACGACCGGGCAATGGCGGCAGCGGTGCTTGCAGCCCCGGCTGCCCTCGGCGAAGCCGGCGACGCGAGTCGAGCCGTCGGGAAGCACGAGGTGGGCGTAGCGCGCCAGCGGCGGCAGGACGCTGCGATCGGGAACCTCGAATCGGACCTTGTGCAGGCTCGTGACCGGCTCGATCTGCGCGTGCCCCGCTTCATTGACGCGCAGTCGCCGGCACAGGGAAACCAGCGATGGCTCCAGCTCGCCGCCGAGTACCGTCCCCACGCCCAACCCGCGCAGCAGCGCTTCGTTCATGGGCGCATAGAGGCCGAAAACGCAAAGATGCGCACCGGGCGCGAGCTGCTTGATTCTGGGCAGGGCTTCGATCGCGATGCGGGTCGCCGTATGCATGCCTGCATAGATCGCTACCAATCCCGCCGTTCGCAGGACCTCTGGCTCCAGTTTCTCGACCGAGAGGTCGATGCAGCGCACCGCAAAACCCTCTCGCCTCAGCCAAGCCGCGGGCTGCGCCAGGGCGAACGGCTGCCGCCCCAGTTCGTAGGGGTTGATCAGAACGACGTCGAAGGGGGCGGCTACTTGGCTTTCGGGCGCTGCGCGAAGGGTGCCGGGCCGGGCTCGCGGCTCGCCCCGGCTTCCTTCAGGCGGGCCAAATAGTGTTGCCACATCTCTTCCTGGTGCAGGCCGTAGTCATACAGCAGGTCCCATGAGTAAATCCCGGTGTCGTGGCCGTCCGAAAAAGTGAGCTGGATGGCATAGCTCCCCGCCGGCTCGATATGAGTGATCTCCACGCCCCTCTTGCCGGTCTGCAGCACTTCCTGTCCGGGGCCGTGGCCGCGCACCTCCGCCGAAGGCGAATACACGCGCAGGAATTCGCAGGGCAGCTTGAAGCTCCTGCCGTCCGCGAACGTCAGCTCGAGCAGCCGGGACTTCTGGTGCAGCTTGATTTCGGTGGGTCGCGGTGTATTGCCTTCCATGCCAGTTCTCGCTGCCGACGGATGCGCTCGGACAGTCAGCAGTATAACAATGCGACACATTGCCTCCGCCGGGTTTCTCCGCAGCTCGGCGTTGTCCCATGAGCATCCATCTGTTGTTTCCCTGCCGAAAATCGCTTCGCCACCCCTTGCAATCCGCGCCGGCCGCTGCATACTTCCGGGTGTCGAATTCGCTATGGGTCAGTCAGCAGCGTCCTTGACCGGGTGCCGCCTATCTACTCCAATGTGTGATTTGATGCTCCGGCCACGCTCGGACGGGGCGACGCTAGACTTGGAGGTACGAAATGGCCACTGGCACAGTGAAGTTTTTCAATACGACTAAGGGGTTCGGTTTCATCCAGCCCGACGACGGGTCGAAGGACGTCTTCGTCCACATTTCGGCAGTGGAAAGAAGCGGGCTCGGCACCTTGAGCGAGAACCAGAAGATTTCGTTCGAAGTAGAGAAAGGGCGCGACGGAAGGTCGTCGGCCGTTAACCTGAAAGCAATCTGACACAGGATGGCGAAGGAAGAACTGATCGAAATGAATGGGGTGGTAGACGAGGTTCTACCGAACACGCAGTTCCGCGTGACGCTGGAGAACGGTGTCAAGGTGCTCGCCTACGCTTCCGGAAAGGTGAGAAAGCACCGGATCCGTATCCTGGCGGGCGACAAGGTGACGCTCGAGATCTCGCCTTACGATCTGACCAAGGCACGGATAAATTTCCGTCACAAGGACGAGAGAGCCGCGCCGCCGGCGAGGCGTCCCAACACGCAATACCGCCGCCGCTGAGTACGGGCACGCGATGCCCAAGCCCGGGCCGGCATTGCCGGCCCTTTCTTTTTTGCGGTAGCTTCCGGGACCGGGGACCATGCGCCTGCTGATCACGTTTGCCTGGCTCTTGGCCGCGGTGTTCTCCGTTTCGGCCAACGCCTCCCTGCCGTTGCCGCAATCGCAGGACGGCCTGCCCACGCTCGCGCCGATCCTGCGGAAGGTGACGCCCGCGGTCGTCAACATTTCCGTGCTGCAGCAGAGCCCGGAAGAGGAAAATCCGCTGCTGAGCGATCCGTTCTTCCGCCGCTTCTTCGGCCTGCCGGACGACGGCAGTCGGCGCGTCGCGGCCGGATCGGGCGTCGTGGTGGATGCCAAGCACGGTTACATCCTTACCAATCACCACGTGATCCAGGACGCGAAAGAGATCGTCGTCACGCTCAAGGACAATCGGCGGTTCCCGGCGCGGCTCGTTGGATCGGACGCAGGAACCGATATCGCATTGCTGAAGATCAACGCGACCGGCCTCACCCAGCTTCCGTTCGGCGACTCGGACGCCCTGCAGGTGGGCGACTTCGTGATCGCCATCGGTAATCCTTTCGGCCTCGGCCAGACGGCGACCTCCGGAATCGTCTCCGCGCTCGGCCGCAGCGGCCTCAACATCGAAGGCTACGAGAACTTCATCCAGACCGACGCATCGATCAACCCCGGCAATTCAGGGGGCGCGCTGGTCGACCTGCGCGGAAGGCTGGTCGGCATCAACACCGCGATCATCGGGCCGTCCGGCGGCAATGTCGGCATCGGCTTCGCGGTGCCCTCGGACATGGCGCGCGCCGTGATGCGGCAGTTGATCCGCTACGGGGAGGTGCGGCGCGGACGGCTGGGCATCACGATGCAGGACCTGACCCCGAAGCTGGCGCGCGCGCTCGGGGTGTCGGCGCGCGCGGGCGTCGTGATTACGCAGGTCCAGGCGGGCTCGCCCGCTGCACGCGTCGGTCTGCGCGAAGGCGACGTCGTCGTCTCGCTCGACGGCCATCCCATGCGCAATGCGGTGCAGATGCGCGCCCGGCTGGCGGTCACGCCGGCCGGCGATACGGTCGAGCTGCGCGTCTTGCGCGGCTCCTCCGAGCGGACGATCCGGGTCAGGATCGCCGAGATCTCGGCACGGCACGCCGGCGGCGGGGAAACGATCCCCGAGCTCGCCGGGGCCACCCTCGCGGTCGCGAAGAGCGAGGACACGCAGACTGCGGAGCGGGCGGTGCTGGTGACGGCGGTGCGGGCCGATACGCGGGCTTTCCAGTATGGTCTGCGTCCAGGGGACATCATCGTCGGCGTCGACCGGCAGCGCGTGCGGTCGGTGGCCGCGATGGCGAAAGCGCTGCGGGCTCCGGGACACCATGCCCTGAACGTCGTGCGCGGCGATTTCCTGCTGACCATCGCCATCCACTGATTCGGACCTGGCGGTCCGCCGCAGAAGGATTGACCGCGGCTAACATTGTTTGAGTCGCCATTTGCGCGGATGCGCCGGGCGGCGCAAGTTTTTCGGTTTCGTCGTTCGCGTCGCAGCGGATGAATGTATTACTGACCTATCCGCGCAATCCGGATACGTTCTGGAGCTTCCAGCACGTGTTGCGGTTCGTGTCGAAGAAATCCGCCTTCCCGCCGCTCGGCGACGCGGACCTGCACTGGGCCGATTACGTCATGCTATTCGCGCACTCGCGCGATCTTCTTCACGTCGGGCAGCCGCCGCAGCGCGCGCATCACGCGCGCCAGGTGCTGCCGGTTGGCGATCTCGAGCACGAAGGCCATGGTGGTGTACAGCGACCGGTCGTCCTCCATGCTGATCGAGTCGATGTTGGCGCCAGCGTCGGCGATTTCCGAGGCCACCTTTGCCAGGACGCCGCGCTGGTTGGCGACCGTCACCTTGATCGCCGCCAGGAACAGGCGCGTCGTGCCCGGATCCCATTCCACGTCGATCCATTGCTCGGGCTCGTTGCGCCGTGAGCGCTCGATCTGTGCGCAGTCGGCGGCGTGCACGACCAGTCCCTGGCCCTTCTTGATCGAGCCGACGATCTGATCACCGGGAATCGGCCGGCAGCAGCTCGCCAGCTGTACCGCCATGCCCTCGGTGCCGCGGATCGTCACGCTGCCCGCGGTTTTGGATTCGTCCCGCGCGGAATCCGCATGTCGCAGCAGCCTGCGCGCGATGACGGCGGGCAGTTGCTTGCCCAGGCCGATGTCTGCCAGGAGCTCCTGGCGCGAGCGCGACACGCTGTCGCGCACGACCCGCTCCCAGCTGGCGTCGTCGATCCCCGCCAGGCCGGTCCCCAGCGCCCTCAGCGCCTGCTCGAGCAGCCGCTCGCCCAGGCTGGCGGACTCCTCGTACTGCATCGTCTTGAGGAAGTGCCGGATATTCGCGCGCGCCTTGCCGGTGCGGACGTACTGCAGCCACGCGGGGTTCGGCTTGGCGTGGCTGGCGGTGATGATTTCGACACGGTCGCCGTTCCTGAGCTCTCCGCGCAGCGGAACCAGCTCGCCGTTGACCTTCGCGGCGACGCAGCGGTTGCCGATGTCGGTGTGAATCGCGTAGGCGAGGTCCACCGCGGTCGCTCCGCGCGGCAGGGACATGATCCTTCCCTTGGGGGTGAAAACGTAAACCTCGTCCGGGAACAGGTCGACCTTGACGTGCTCGAGAAACTCGGCCGAGTCGCCGGACTGATTCTGGATTTCGAGCAGGGACTGCAGCCACAGGTGCGCCTGCTGCTGCAGATCGGACAGGGAGTCTTCCTCGTCCTTGTACATCCAGTGCGAGGCCACGCCCGATTCGGCGACGTGGTGCATGTGCTCGGTCCGGATCTGCACCTCGACCGGCAGACCGTAGGGATCGATCAGCGCGGTGTGCAGCGATTGGTAGCCATTCGCCTTCGGAATGGCGATGTAATCCTTGAATTTTCCCGGGATCGGCTTGTACAGCGCGTGCAGCGCGCCGAGCGCCAGGTAGCAGGCGGGGACCGTCTTGACGACGACGCGAAAGCCGTAGATGTCGTGAACCTCGGAAAAGCTGAGCTGCTTCTCCACCATCTTCCTGTAGGTCGAGTACAGGTGCTTTTCCCGGCCCGTCACCGTCGCCTCGATCCCGCTGTCGGCGAGCTTTGCCTTGATGGCGGCTTCGGTCTTCGTGATCACCTCTCGCCTGTTTCCGCGCGCCGCCCTCGTCGCCTTGGCGAGCACCCGGTAGCGCAACGGGTGCAGGTGCGAGAAGGCGAGCTCTTCCAGCTCATGGTAGAGCGCGTTCAGGCCGAGACGGTTGGCGATGGGGGCGTAGATCTCCATCGTCTCGCGCGCGATCCGACGCCGCTTCGCCGGCGGAACCGCGCCGAGCGTGCGCATGTTGTGGAGGCGGTCGGCAAGCTTGATCAGGATGACCCGCACATCGCGCGCCATCGCGAGCAGCATCTTGCGGAAATTGCCGGCCTGCGCGTCCTCGGCGGACTGAAATTCGATCTTGTCGAGCTTGGAGACGCCGTCGACCAGCTCGGCCACCGGGCGGCCGAAGGTATCCGAGATCTCCGTCTTCGTGACGCGCGCATCCTCCATCACGTCGTGCAGAAACGCGGCCATCAGGGTCTGGCCGTCCAGCCGCCATCCGGCCAGGATCTCGGCTACCGCGAGGGGATGCGAGACGTAAGGCTCGCCGGACTGGCGTTTCTGCCCGGCGTGCGCCGCCTCGGAAAAGCGATACGCGTCCGCGAGCCGGCCGAGATCCGACGGCTTCAGGTAGGCGAAGCGCTTCTCATCGAGGACGGGTACGGCCGCCATGCGCAGGAGCGTACCCGATCGGGCCGCCCCTTGCGAACACCTCCGGGGCGCAGCCGGGGCGGGGTCAGAGCGGGGCGATTGGCGCGGTCGGCGGCGTGGGGTTGCGCTTGAGGACTTCGGTGCCGACCTTGCCGCCGGCGATTTCGCGCAGCGCGATCACGGTCGCCTTGTCCTTGTTGGTCTCGAGCAGCGGCGAGGCGCCGGCCGTGAGCTGGCGCGCGCGATAGGTTGCGGCCAGCGTGAGCTGGAAGCGGTTGGGGATTCTCTTCAGGCAGTCGTCTACCGTGATGCGGGCCATGTTCCGTGTTTCCTTCAGAAAAGTTCGCCGACTCGCGCAAGCTGCCGCGCGGTGGTCAGGCGCTCGGCGCGGACGATCGCCAGCAAGTCGCGCTTGGCAATCTCGAAGTCTTTGTTAATTATAACATAATCGGACTCCGCGACGTGCGCAATTTCGTCCCGCGCGGCGGCCATGCGGCGCGCGATCACGGGTTCGCTGTCCTGCCCGCGCGAGCGCAGCCGGCGTTCCAGTTCGGCGAGCGAAGGCGGCAGCAGAAAGACTCCCACGCACTCCGGATGCAGTCGCCGCACCTGCTGCGCCCCCTGCCAGTCGATCTCCAGCACCAGGTCGTGGCCTCCTTCGAGCGCGCCGCCAATCGCCGTCTGGGAGGTGCCGTAGCGGTGGCCATGGACTTGCGCGCTTTCGAGGAACTCGCCGCGCTCGAGCATCGCCATGAAGGTCGCTTCGTCGACGAAGTGGTATTCGCGCCCGTTCTGTTCGCCGGGGCGCGGCGGGCGCGTGGTATAGGACACCGACAGCCTGAGCCGGGAGTCTTCGGCGAGCACCGCGTTGATCAGCGAGGTCTTGCCGGCGCCGGAGGGCGCGGTGACGACGAAGAGTAGCCCCTGCACCGTGGATCCTATTCGATGTTCTGCACTTGCTCACGCATCTGCTCGATGAGCAGCTTCAGCTCGAGCGCGCAATCCGAGATCTTCTGCGTCGCCGCCTTGGAGGCGAGCGTGTTCGCTTCGCGGTTGAGTTCCTGGGCGAGAAAATCGAGCCGCTTGCCCATCGCGCCGCCCTTGGACAGAGCGCGCTCGACTTCGTCGAAGTGGGTGGCCAGGCGGGTCAGCTCTTCATCGACATCCGTCTTCATGCCGAACACGGCGAGCTCGGCACGAATGCGCTCGTCGTCGGCGGAGCCGATCGCTTCGCGCAAGCGCTGAGCGAGCTTCTCCTGGTAGGCGGCGCGGGCCTGCGGCACAAGCGGCTCGACCTCGGTAAGACGCCGTCTCATTGCGCCAATGCGTTCCGC
>Ga0316579_10000244_pt1 | contig 16622 bp, 9 predicted proteins | sample J5NA_2_FD_203074 | JGI IMG/M metagenome (GOLD analysis project Ga0316579, IMG submission 203074) | Rhizosphere microbial communities from salt marsh grasses in Alabama, United States - J5-7_160517rDrA | ecosystem: Host-associated > Plants > Roots > Rhizosphere | place: USA: Alabama | collected... | reverse complement strand
TGACCAACGGCTATACGGCGGCCGTGAAGGTCACCGTTCGCCGGGCGGCACTGATCATGCTGGTCTATGCGGGGCTCGTCACCGGCACCGTCTGGATGTTCGCGAATCTGCCGAGCGGATTCCTGCCGGAGGAGGACCAGGGGTATTTCTTCATCGAGGTCCAGCTCCCCGATGCCGCCTCCCTCACCCGCACCGAGACCGTGCTGGACCGAATCGAGCAGCAGTTGCTGGAGATCCCCGGCGTGACCAACGTGATCTCCGTTGCGGGCTTCTCCCTGCTCAACTCGGCGTTCGGCTCCAACAGCGCGCTGGTGATCCCGGTCCTGGCGCCCTGGGACGAGCGCGAGGCGCCACATCTGCAGCTTCGCGCCATCGTCGGCCAGGCGGAGCGCGTCGCCGCCGAGACGGTGGACGCCAATGTGATCCCCTTCGTCCCGCCCGCGATCCCCGGCCTCGGCAGCTCGGGCGGATTCTCCTTCGTGCTCCAGGACTACACCGGGGGGGATCTGCAGGAGTTTGCCTCGGTCATGCGCGGATTCATCGTCGCCGCCAACGAGCACCCCGCCATCGGCAGTGCCTACAGCACCTTCAGGGCCGATGTCCCGATGCTCTACCTGGACGTCAACCGGGACAAGGTGCAGACCCTTCAGGTCCCCATGACCGAGCTCTTCACCACGCTCCAGTCCCAGCTCGGCTCCACTTACATCAACGACTTCAACAAGTTCGGCCGCACCTGGCGGGTCATGGCCCAGGCCGAGGGTGACTTCCGCAACAGACCGAGCGACATCGTGCGGCTCTTCGTGCGCAACAAGAACGGGGAGATGGTCCCGGTGGCCACCCTGGCCGAGGTGGAGACCCGCACCGGACCCCAGATCGTGCCGCGATACAACCTGTTCCGGTCCGCCGACATCTCCGGAGGTCCGGCACCGGGTTACAGCTCCGGCCAGGCCATCGCCGCCATGGAGGAGACCGCCGAGGAGACACTGCCCTCGGGCTTCGGCTACGAGTGGACCAGCATGTCCTACCAGGAGATCCAGGCGGCCGGCCAGGCGCCCATCATCTTCGTTCTGGCCCTTTTGTTTGTCTATCTCTTCCTGGTCGCCCAGTACGAGAGCTGGTCCATCCCGCTGGCCGTGCTGTTGTCCGTACCCGTGGCCGTTTTCGGCGCACTGGCGATCGTGGGGGTCTCGGGTCTCGACGTGAATCTCTACACGCAGATCGGGCTGGTGATGCTGATCGGTCTGGCGGCCAAGAACGCGATCCTGATCGTCGAGTTCGCGAAGGAGCAGCGCGAGACCGAGGGCCTCTCCATCTACGAGGCGGCGGTGAAGGCCGCGCACCTGCGCTTCCGCGCGGTGATGATGACCGCGCTCTCGTTCCTGCTCGGGATCATCCCGCTAGTGGTGGCGACCGGGGCCGGAGCCGGATCGCGCGTGGCGCTCGGCACCGCGGTCTTCGGCGGCATGCTGGCCGCCACCGTCGTCGGTACCCTGCTCATCCCGGTGATGTATTACGTCGTCCAGTCGATCCGCGAGCGGGTCAAGGGTCAGCCGAAACCCAAGGGAAGGGCGGCCCCGCAGGAAGGCTGATCGGCAGTGTTGCCACCCGGGCCAGAGCGCCAGAGCCTTCCCGGAATCATCCACGCCGGATCTGTCGGATTCCGCCACCACTGCCGGCGAGGCTTCTGAGCCCTGACGATGCCAGGACCCTCTGGGCGTTGGTGACGAAAGTAACCGACCAATAGCTGCCACTCAGCCCAGTCGCTCCGGAGGCATGTCGACGCGCTATGCGGTCAGCGATCGTCGGCGAAAGCAGGCCGGCCCGCCGAGCAGAAAGCGGACATTCATCCCAGGATGGACGCGAGGCCCGCGGCGGCGCCGCGCGGGGCGGAGCTGTCTGTGCCGGGAGGGACCGGACCCGGCCAGAAGCGCCCGCTCATCCATCAACGCAACGGATATCGAGTGACGTCAATCCTGTTCGGGCCATCGTCGGCTGGCTATGCTCCCCGGCCATGAAGATCAAATTTATTCTCCCGGCGCTCACCGAGGCAGAAAGCCCGTTCTGGCGGCCCATCAAGTACTCGCTGTTTCCGCCGCTCGGGCTCGCAACGCTTGCGGCCTATCTCGACGACGGGGACGATGCCGAGATTGTCGACCAGCACGTGCAGAAGCTGGACCTGACCGATACGCCGGACGTCGTCGCCATCCAGGTCTACATCACCAACGCCTATCGCGCCTACCGGATCGGCGATCACTATCGTGCGAAGGGCGTCTTCGTCATTCTCGGCGGGCTGCACGTCACGTCACTTCCCGACGAAGCCGCCGCGCACGCTGATTGCATCTTTCTCGGCCCGGCCGAGTCGTCGTTCCCAAAGTTTATTGCCGACTTCCGACACGGTACACCGAAGCCCGTCTACGTCGGCGACGTGCGCACGCTGCAGGGCATCCCGCCCATCCGCCGGGACCTGATTGAGCGCGAGCGCTATCTCGTACCGAACTCTATCGTGGTCACCCGCGGCTGCCCCTATCACTGCACGTTCTGCTACAAGGACGTCTTCTTCAAGGGCGGCAAGTCGTTCTACACGCAGCAGGTTGACGATGCGCTCGCCGAGATTCAGCGATTGCCGGGTCGGCACCTGTACTTTCTCGACGACCACCTGCTGGGACACCAGCGATTCGCCGGCAGCCTGTTCGAGGGCATGCGCGGCATGGGGCGCATCTTCCAGGGCGCCGCGACCGTCGATTCGATTCTGCGCAGCGACCTGATTGAACGGGCGGCCGACGCCGGTCTGCGCAGCCTGTTTGTCGGCTTCGAAAGCCTCGACGCGGCGAATCTCAGACAGAGCCGCAAGAAGCAGAACCTCGGGCGCGACTACCAGTCAGCTATTGATCGTCTGCACGACCTCGGCATCATGATCAACGGCAGCTTCGTATTCGGCCTGGACGGCGACACGCCCGACGTCTTCGAGCGCACGGTCGACTGGGCGATCGAGCGCGGCATCACCACCGCAACGTTTCATATTGCGACCCCCTACCCCGACACTGGGTTCTTTTCAGAAATGGACGATGCCGGCCGCATGCTGACGCGCGACTGGAATCTGTACGACACGCGCCACGTCGTGTTCGAGCCGAGAGGCATGACGGCCGAGGAACTGAAGGCAGGTTACGATTCGGCGTACGAGCAGTTTTATCGCTGGAGCGCGATCATCAGGAGCAGCCTTTTCCACGGCACGACGAAGCACAAGCTAAAGCACTTCTTCTACGCGGGCGGCTGGAAGAAATACGAACCGGTCTGGAACGCGGTCATCCAGATGCGGCGGCTGGGCCTCATGACGCCATTGCTGGAAGCGATCCTTTCCAAGGTGTCGCGCGCCGCGCCCGAGGAAGACCGAACCTCAACTTGCAGTTCAGCATCGCCAGCCGACTTAGGAGACTCAGCAACCTCGAGAGTAGTTAGTTCGATGAAGTCTTCAGCGTGAGTAAATCGAAACGTCACTTCGGCCGAGCACCAATTCGAGCGTCTGCTTTGGGTCGGGAAGAGCCTGTTGCGGATGCTGAGACGTCTCTGGCCGGAAAGCGATGACGCAACGTTGAAAGCGACAGCGGGAGATCGCCGCGCGGTGTCCGCTTTCTGGAGACTCTCCCGATTCGTTGCTGCCGCGGCCAGGGACCGCATAGCGTCCAGACCTGCCGCTCAGGTCCTTGCCGTCAGCGGCAGCAAGGGGGTCGATCACGGACCCGGCCGCCAAGTCTCGGATGGTTCCGCGGCGGGGCAGGGATAGCCGGTGGCGCGTTGCCTGAATCTTGGAAACCCAAGGCGAAGCACTGTTCGCAACGACAGGGGGGGCGGGCTCTCGTGGTGTCCGCCGGGTGATTCGCCCCGGCCCTCGGCTGCAGCTTCGGCAACGGTGGTAGTACCATCCATGGCAGCTGGGTTGCGGCTCTCCCCTGGCAATCTTTGCCCGGGCGGACTCCGCCGGCAAAACTTGCCTCGAGGCCCACGCTGGGGTCTTCCCGGCATGGATCGCCGGGATCCGGGATCCAGGGACGGCCGCCGCGCGGCCAGTTGCCGCATCGCGCCGCACCCGACTTGCCTTCTCGCAGCGATCGCGAGGATGGAGTGATACCGATGAGCACCAAAGTCCTTATTGCCGGCCTGCTCCTTCTGATCAGTCTCCCCGCCGTGGCGCTGAACTGGAGATTTCTGCAGTATTCGCCGGTCACCCAGTTCACCGATCAGGACTGGGATCTGCTGCGGCAAGCCGGGGAAAAGGCACTGGAGCGCGGGGCGGACGGCGAGATCGCGCGCTGGAGCAATCCCGCAACCGGGGCCTCCGGCTCGATTCAGCCCCTCGACACGACGGACAGGGAGGGAGCGACCTGTCGCCTGACGGTCGTCTCCAACAGCGCGGGCGATGCCAGCGGCAGCAGCCGTTTCACCTTCTGCAGGCAGGACGACGGGGCCTGGCGGGTGGCGCAGTGACCGCCGCTTGTCCAGGTGCTTGATGTCGTGATCACAGACCGGTTGCCCGGCCCATGAACCGACCACGGAGGATCGCCGGGCGTATCGTCGTCCTCTTGTTGCAGGCCGTGCTGACGCTTGCGGCCGCAGCCCAGGACACCGACGGTGCCCTGCCCTCGCCCCTGGTGACCGCGGCCGTCCTTGAAGCCAAGATCGCCGAGGCCCAGGACGCCACGGACCTGACCGATGACGCCCGCGAGCGGCTCATCGCGTTGTACCGCAAGTCCCTGAGCAACCTGGAGGCGGCGCGGGCCAACCAGGAGGCCGCGAGCGCCTATCGGGACCTCGGCAAGAGTGCGCCTTTGGAGATCGAGGCACTGCGGGCGGAACGGGAGCGGGCCCTGACCGAGCCACCGCTGGAGAGCCTGGGTGTCGACGCGGAGACGCAGCTGGCGGAGCTCGAGCGCCGCCTCCAGGAGGAGCGCGCGGACCTGGCCGCGGTCCAGGCCCGTCACGACGACCTGCAGGATCGCCTCGCCTTCCAAGAGGGCCGGCCCGCCGCGGTCCGACAGCGCCTGGCCGAGGCCGACGAGGAGCGGGCGGCCGCGTTCGCGGCTTACAAGGCCGCCTTCGGCGACAACCCCGACGCGGCATCTGGCACGACCCTGGCGGAGGCCCGGCGCTGGGAGCTCGAGAGCCGCTACCGGGCACTGAGCACCGAGATCACGATGCTGGACCAGGAGCTGCTGAGCCGCGACGCTCGTCTCAGGCTGCTGGAGGCCAAGCGTGACAAAGAGGCCGCCAGCATCGCTTGGATTCGCCCGCGGGTGGAGGCGCTCAACGAACGCATCATCGCCAAGCGCCTGCAGGCCGCCGAGCAGGCCCGGGACGATGCGGAGCGTGTGCAGCGCGAGACCGAGGGCATCGACCCGGTGCTCCAGCAGCTCTCCGAGCGCAACGCCGAGCTGACCCGGGCCCTGAACGATCTCACCGCGGGGCTCCAGGCGCTGGACCGGCAGCGTGCCCAGGCCGAGCAGCTCACCGAGCGCATCGCTGCCGACTACCGCGATACCCGCGACACCTTGGACTCCAGCCAGCTCGGTGGCGACCTTGGTGCGGTGCTCCTCGAGCAGCGCGACGCCCTGCCCGACCTACAGGGGATCCGCCAGCTCCGTCAGGAGCGGCAAGAGCGCATCGGCCAGAGCAATACCCGGCGGCTGCGCCATCGGGCCGAGGCGCGGCGGCTCGGCGATATCGAGGCCGCCGTCGCTGCCTATCAGGCGGAGCTGCAGCGGGCGCCGACGCCGGCGCTGACGGAACGGCTGCGGGAGCTGGTGGCGGGGCGCGTGGAGCTGCTCGACCGTGTGCTCGAGACCGAGGAGCTGTATCGCACTCGCCTGCGCGAGTTGGACGCCGCCGAGGAGGCGCTGCTCACCGTCGCCCGCGACTACGAGCAGCTGCTGCTGGAGCGTCTGGCCTGGCTGCGCACCGAGCAGCCCATCGCCGCGCGGGATCTGCTAAGGCTGCCCGCGCAGCTTGCTGGGATTCCGGCGGCGGCCCGTGGCGGCGGCGTGGACGGCACGCCGCTCGGCCGGCTTGTGGTGAGCCCGGTGCTGTGGGCGGGATTGCTCGCCGCGGCCGCGCTGTTGTTGGGCCGGCGGTCGATCCTCGCCACCATGAGGCGCATCGCCGGGCGCCTGGGCAAGCCCACCACGGACAGCTTCGGCCACACCGTGCGGGTGCTCGGGCTGACTCCGCTGTTGGCGCTGCCTCTGCCGCTGCTGCTGGCCGCCATGGGCTGGGCACTCTTGCTCGACCCTGGCGGCACGGAGATGACGCGGGCCTTGGGCGGGACGCTGGAGCGGGTGACGGCGATGACGCTGACGGTGACGATCCTGCTGGCAATCTGCGTACCCAACGGGCTGGCGGCGGCGCACTTCCGTTGGCGGGAGCAGAATCTGGCGCTGCTGCGGACGGAGAGCCGGCGGCTCCTGTGGATCGCCGTGCCGGCCGCGCTGCTCGTGCACGCGGCAGCCGACCTGTATCCCGCGCAGAACGGCGGCACGCTGGCGCGACTCGTCGCCCCCGTCGCCTACGGCGCCATCGCGTGGTACCTGTACCGGGTGTTCCATCCGCGCCGCGGTGTGCTGGCCGCGCTGCGCCATACCGGGGAGTACCCGCTGATCATGCGCGGCTACTGGCTCTGGTATCCGTTGCTGGTGCTATACCCCATCATGCTGGCCGTGCTGGCGCTTTCCGGCTACCTGTATACGGTGCGGATGGAGTCCTACAACTTAACCGCGTCGATGCGGCTGCTGCTGGGGTTGGTGTTGCTCAACGCGCTGGCGCGGCGCTGGCTGCTGGTGGTGCGGCGGCGGCTCGCCTACGAGGCCGCGCTGGAGCGGCGCCAGGCCGCCCGCGCAGCCGCTCAGCCCGGGCTGCTGCAGGAGTCCGGCGCCGAGGCGGCGGAGCTGCAGTTCGACGAGCCGGAGGTGGATCTGTCGGCGTTGAGCGACGACACCAGCGGTCTGATCCGCTTCAGCATCGGCCTCGCCGCCGTCGTGGGGCTGCTGCTGATCTGGTCGGATGCGCTGCCGGCGCTGCGCGTGCTCGACGACCAGGTACTCTGGCACACGAGCGTGCTGGTGGACGGCGAGGAGCAGCGCCAGCCGATCACCCTCGTGGACCTGGGCCTCGCGCTTCTCTACGCGGCGGGCACCTGGGTGCTGCTGAGACGGCTGCCGGCGCTGCTGGAGATCGCCCTGCTGCGGCGCAGCCACATGAGTGCCGCGGACCGCTATGCGGCGACCACCCTGACAACCTATGTGGTCGCCGCCATCGGCATCCTGCTGGTCCTCGGCACCCTGGGCGCGAGCTGGTCCCAGCTCCAATGGATGGCGGCGGCGCTGAGCGTCGGCATCGGATTTGGCCTCCAGGAGATCGTCGCCAACTTCATCAGCGGCCTTATCATCCTGTTCGAGCGGCCCATCCGGGTCGGCGACACGGTCACCGTGGGGGATACGGACGGCATCGTCACCCGGATCCGAATCCGCGCCACCACCATCCGCAACTTCGACCGCAAGGAGCTGCTGGTGCCGAACAAGGAGTTCATCACCGGCCGCCTGCTCAACTGGTCCCTGTCGGACCCGATCACCCGCGTGGTGATCGTCGTGGGGGTCGCCTATGGGAGCGACGTGGACAAGGCCCTCGCGATCATGAAGGGCGTCGCCGAGGCGCACGACCACGTCGTCGACGACCCGCCGCCCTTCGTGACCTTCGACACCTTCGGCGACAACGCCCTCGTCCTGACCCTGCGCGCCTATGTCGACTCCGTCGATGTGCGCCTGTCCACCATCACCGCCCTCAACCGGGCCATCAATCGCGAGCTCGCCGCCGCCGGCATCGCCATCGCCTTTCCCCAGCGGGACGTGCACCTGGACACCAGCGCACCCCTGCGGGTGCAGATCGAGGATCGGCGCGCCGGTGCTGCCCGGGCGGACGGAGCATCCGATTCGCGATAACGCCGATTCAGGCCATCTCGTCGATCCAGGCCGGACGCTCGCCGATGTCCAGCCCGCTCCAGGGCTTGGTGTCCTTCTCGTAGCGGCGCATCACCAGGTTGGCGAGCAGCCCAGTCCAGCCGGTCTGATGGGCGGCGCCGAGTCCCTGACCCGTCTCGCCATGAAAATACTCGTAGAAGAGGCACAGGTCGCGCCAAGCCTCGTCGCCCTGGAAGGGGCCGTCGCGCCGTAGCGCCGGGACCATGCCCTGGGCATCGCGCCGATAGAGGTTCACCAGGCGCTCGGCGAGCAGGTTGGCCACCTCCTTCAGGTTGATTCGGCGGTCGGCTAGGCAAGGCGCCTTCACCGTGAAGTCGGGACCGAGAAAGCGGTGGAACTTCTCGACCGCCTGCACCAGGGAATAGTTGGTCGGCATCCAAACCGGCCCCCGCCAGTTCGAGTTACCCCCGAAGAGGCCCGAGGTCGATTCTCCGGGGACATACTCGATCATCGCCTGACCGATGCCGGGGATGTAGCCGAGGTCCTTTTGGGCCTCGTGGATCTTGCTGACGCCACGCACGCCGTGCGGAGAAAGGAACTGGGCCTCGTCGAGCACCCGCTCGAGGATACGGGACAGCATGGAGTGATCGACCAGGGCCAGCAGGTGCTCGCCGCGCTCGTTCTCCCAGTCCGGGCAGGCGCAGACGTGGCTGCCGCGAAAGAGCCCGCCCTTGCCCTCGTGCAGCATCTCGCGGAAGCGCGGGGCGTTTTCGAGCAGTCGCTGATCGATGATCTCGGTGGCGAACAGGGGGATGAGCCCGACCCAGGAATACACGTCGATGTGATGGACCGTGCCATCCGGTCCCACCAGCAGGTCCTTGAAGAACCCCGCCTCCACGTCCCACAGGGATGGGGTGCCCGTCTCGCCGCTGCCCGCGACCGCCTCCGCGATGGCAAGGAATTGCAGGTAGCATTGGACGGCCATGTCCTCGTACTCCGGGTCCTCGGCACAGAGCTCCAGGGCCATGACGGTCATGTTCAGGGCGAACATGGCCATCCAGCCGGTGGCGTCGGCCTGCTTGAGACTGTAACCCCCGGGCAGGGGACGGGAGCGGTCATAGACCGAGATGTTGTCGAGCCCGAGAAAGCCCCCTTCGAACAGGTTCTGGCCCTGTGCATCCTTGCGGTTGATCCACCAGGCGAAATTGAGCAGCAGCTTGTTGAAGACGCGCCGCAGATAGCCGAGGTCCCCCCTGCCCCGCTGGGACCGCTCGGCACGGAAGACCTTCAGAGCGCCCATCGCGTGCACCGGCGGGTTCACGTCCCCGAAGGCCCACTCATAGGCGGGAATCTGGCCGTTGGGGTGCAGGTAGCGCTCGCTCAGCATCAGCTCGACCTGATCCTTGGCGAAGTCGACGTCGATCAGGGCCAGGGTCGCGCAGTGATAGGCCAGGTCCCAGGCGGCGAACCAGGGATACTCCCACTTGTCGGGCATGCTGATAACGTCGTGCGCGCGCAGGTGTCGCCAGTGCCGGTTGCGCCCCTGGAGGCGGGCGGGCGGGGGCGTTCGGCGATCGCCCTGGAGCCAGCGCTCGACGTCGTAGTGGAAGAACTGCTTGGTCCAGATCATGCCCGCGCAGCACTGGCGCAGGATGGCCAGGTCCTCGGGGCTGGCCTCGGGCAGCATCTCGTCGTAGTAGACGTCGGCCTCGGAGCGGCGCGCGGCAAAGATGGTCTCGCTCCGCTCGAAGGGGGACGGCCTCGGCTCGCGCGAGAGCACCAGGTCGACACGGATCTGCTGACCGGACGGCACCGTCCAGCGGCTCCAGGCCCCGAGCTTGGTGCCGGTGAGACCCGGGTTCACGGCATCGGTCTCGCCGTCGAGGATGCGCCGGTGGAAGGCGTCCTTCACGTAGGGACTCGGGTTCGGGCGCTGCCACAGGCGCTGGAGGTTGGTCTCGTTCTCCGTGAACAGAAGCTCCCCGCCCTGCGCGCCGTAGAGGTAGTAGTCGCCGAGCAGCGGATGCTCGGCCTTCACCGCCCAGCCTTGCCCCGAGGGCGCCGACAGCGTCCTCAGGACAGGTCTCTCGGTGGCCTCGTCGGACCAGGACCAGGTGTTTCGGAACCAAAGGGTCGGGATCAGATGGATCCGCGCGTCATTCCCGCCCCGATTGTGGGCGTAGATGCGGATATGGATCTCGTCCGGGGAGGCCTTCGCGTAGTGGAGCTCCAGGTCCCAGTACGCCTGCTCGTCCAGTACGCCGCTGTCGAGCAGGTTGAAGGGGGGCTGGAGCCGATCCCGGCGCAGGTTCTCCTCCACCAGCTGCCCATAAGGAAAGGCGGCCTGGGGATACTTGTAGAGGTAGCGCAGGTAACTGTGCGACGGGGTCGCATCGCGATAGAAGTAGTACTCCTTGACGTCCTCACCCCGGTTGCCCTCGTTGCCTGTCAGGCCGAACGCGCGCTCCTTCAGGATCGGGTCCTGACCGTTCCAAAGGGCCAGTGCGAAGCACAGATACTGGGACCGGTCGCAGAGTCCGCCAAGCCCGTCCTCGCTCCAGCGATAGGCGCGCGAGCGTGCCTGGTCATGACTGAAGTACTCCCAGGCCGTGCCGTCCGCGCTGTAATCCTCGCGCACCGTACCCCAGGCCCGCTCGCTGAGGTAAGGCCCCCAAAGGCGCCAGTCCTCGATGCCTTCCCGCTGTCTTGCCAAGCGATCACGTTCGGCGTTCATCGTTCGCTTGCTCCCGCGGGCGCGCCATCAATGGGGTTGGTGAAGTCGCTCAAGCATGCGCTGACCGATTGCGCGTGCAGATCGATGCGCCGGGCCTGGCCGAGTTGGACGAAGGGTCGGGGCATGGTGCCGGGCGGGCCGGCGACGAATCAACCGCCTTCCCGGAATCCAGGGTACAGGGTCATGCCGCCGTCGACATAGATGGTCGTGCCGGTGATGTAGTCGGACGCGTCCGAGGCCAGCCAGACGGCCACTTGACCGATGTCCATCGGGTCGCCGATGCGCTCATAGGGGATCAGGCCCAACAGCTCCGCCTCGGCCTCCGGCGTCTCCCAGGCCGCGCGGTTGATGTTGGTGCGAATCGCGCCGGGAGAGATCGCGTTGACGCGTATCTTCTGGTGGGCCACCTCCTGGGCGAGGCTTTTGACGAACATCATCAGACCGCCCTTTGAGGCGGCGTAATTGACGTGTCCCGCCCAGGGGATGACGTCGTGCACCGATGACATGCTGATGATCTTGCCGGCCGAGCGGGACACCTCGGGCATCAGCCCGCGCCGCTCGAACTCCCGAACGGCCTCCCGGGCACAGAGGAACTGGCCGGTCAGATTCACGTCCATGACCTTGTTCCACTGATCCAGCGTCATCTCGCGGAACGGGGCATCGCGCTGGATCCCGGCATTGGCGACCAGGATCTCGATGCTGCCCCAGGCGTCGATCATCTCCTGGAACAGGCGCCGGACCTCGTCCTCGCGACTGATGTCGGCCTGGATCGCCATGGCCTCCCCACCGTCGGCCTGGATCTCGTTGACCAGGAGATCGGCTTCCTCGCGGTTGGAGAGGTAGTTGACGACCACACGCGCCCCGGCCGCGGCCAGCGCCCGGCAAACGGAGGCGCCGATCCCCGAGCTGCCCCCGGTCACCAGGGCGCGCTGTCCGCCCAGGGCATCGGATCGAAAAACAGTCATGGTCTTACTCCGCTGGAATGTTTATCGGCTGGCTCATCGGCTGCCCCCTCACGGCAGCCCCGCGCCAGGGACCTCGACCCGCACCTGCTCGATGCGGCCCGATCGGCGCCGCGCCGCCTCCCGGGGATCGTCCGTCTCCGAGGTGCAGACGTGGAGGGTCCGGCGATCCTCACCGCCGAGCATGCAGGCGTAGGGCGTCCCCCGCGTCCAGCACTCATCGACGATGTCACCGCCCTGCCTCACCCTGATGAGGGCCCCGGAGCCGGGCGAGGCGACCCACACCGCCCCGTCCGCATCCAGGCAGATCCCGTCCGGCGTGTGCTCGCCGAGGTCCGCCCAGACCTGGCGGGAGGCCATGCGCCCATCGGAATCCAGTCCGAAGGCCGAGATGCGGTGGGCAAAGGTCTCGGCGACCAGCAGGACATCGCCCCCGGGCGTGATGACCCCACCGTTGGGAAAGACGACATCGCGTGCAAAAACCTCGGCGGTGCCGTCCCCATCGATTCGGATGATCTCGGCCGGCGCGACCTCGGCCCCGCCGTGCAGGTCGAACCCGAAGTTCCCCACGTAGGCGCGGCCGGCCGTATCGACCACCAGGTCATTGCAGTGGAACGAGGCCTTGCCGGAGAGGTCGGCGTACTCGACCAGCGCCCCATTGGTCAGCTGCATGACCCGCCGCTGGGTCATGAACACCACCAGGATGCGACCGTCAGGCAGCCAGCCGAGTCCCCCGGGGAGATCCTCGGTCGCCGCGATCCTATCGAGGGCCCCCGTGGGATCCATCGCGAGGACGGCGCGGGCGTGCTGATCGGTAAACCAGAGGCGCCCGGCGCGCCAGCGCGGGGCCTCGGGGAAGGCGAGCCCCTCGGCGATGGTGCTGGAATGGTAGACGGTCATGGGCAAGCATCTCCCCGGATCGTTCGCCTGATAGTTCGAAGGACGCGCTCGGCCTGCTCCTCGGTGGGGATCTCGATCGGCACCCGGATCGCGCCCTCCGGCGGCTCCATCGCGGCGAGCTGGCTTTCGAGCAGGGAAGGCGGCATGAAGTGGGCGCGCCGGCCGCGGATGCGCCCCGCGATCGTCTCCGGGGCGCCGGACAGGAAGACGAGCCGCACGTCGCCGACGCCGTCGGCAAGCCGGTCACGGTAGCTCGCCCTGAGCGCCGAGCACGCCACCACGGCATTGCCGGATCGAGCGGCGACCTCCGCGATGCGCGCGTGCAGCGCGGCAACCCACGGCGCCCGGTCGTCGTCGTCGAGGGCCTCCCCCCTAGCCATCTTCGCCACATTGGCGGCCGGGTGGAAGTCATCGCCCTCGATGAATGGCCAATCCAGGGCGTCCGCGAGCACCTTCCCAAGGGTGCTCTTTCCCGCGCCGGCGACGCCCATCACGACGATGATCAAGCCCTCGTTCCCTACTCGCTTACGGTGCGACATCCCCACAATGGCGACCACCATCGCAACTTTCCAGCCGCGATGTCCTCAGGTCCCGACACCTGGCGTGCAGCACCCGTAGCCATGGGCGCCGTGTTTGCTTCAGATTCCGTCCCTGGACGGTCGCGGGTCGCAGAACGATTCACGGCGACAATGGCGTACCCCTCCGCACGGAGGTTGTCGCAAAAGCGCGCTCCCCTTACAGAGGGTGTCGTAGAAGCCCCTCGCCCCAGAGGGGATGAGGGGTTGGGGTGAGGGGAGAAACAGGCAAGCTGTTGTATCGCCGACAACCCGCCCGGGTCTGCGCCGCGACGGAACCGCGCCGGCTACCCTTTGCGACACCCTCGACGAGGGGGAAGGCGCTTGCAGACGAGCTCTTGGGACGCCCTCTAGCGGGGGGGCGGGAAATCGAAACAAACGGCTTGAAGGGTGTGGCCTTGGAACACGGGGCCTCCCTGCCCCGCCAGATGACGCCTAGGCGGCCTTGACCACCAGGACCGCGCACTCGGTGGCGTTGAGGATGCGCTCGGAGGTGCTGCCGATCAGGACCCGCTCCAGCCCGGTGCGCCCGTGACTGCCGGTCACGATCAGGTCGGCATCGGACTCCCGGGCAACCCCGGTGATGGCCGCGGCCGGCTCGCCGTGCAGGACCTTGCCCTCCACGGTCGTGCCCTCGGCGCGCATGGCGGCGACCACCCGCTCCACCGTCTGGGCCGCCTCCGCCCGGACCTCGGGGGCCTGCTCCTCGGTGGTCACCGCGGTGACGGTGATGGGGGTGTTGCACACGCGCGCCAGGGCCCCGGCGGTGACGGCGGCGGTATCGGCGAAGCGCGACCCGTCGGTGGCGAGCACGATGTGGCGTCCCTCCACCCTGGCCGCCCGCGGCACCACCAGCACGTTGCAGTGGGCCTGACCGATCACCAGGGCGGTGGCGTGACCGAGCATCAGGCGGGCCAGGCCCCGGCGACCGCGCCGGCCCATGACGATGACGTCCGCCTTGACGCGGTCGGCCAGGTCCACGATCTCCTCGTGGATCTGGCTCCCCTGGACCAGGTGGGTCTCGCAGGCCACGCCCGCGGCCTGCGCCTGGGCCTTGATCTCGTCCAGATGGGACTGGGCCATCTCGAGCTCCTGCTTGAGGATGCTCTCACCCAGGGCCTCGTGCTCCACCCCGGGGGCAACCAGGGACATGACATGGACCTGGGCACCGCACTTGGAGGCCATGCCGATGGCCTCGCGCACCGCCGCGGCGCTGAACTCCGACCCGTCGCTCGCCACCAGGAAGCGCTCGAAGCGCCCCACGGGCGAGAGCTGGGCGGCGGCGCCCACGGCGGCCGGGGCCAGCGGCGCGGCTGGTACAGGCGCAGCGGCCGCCACCGCGAGACGGTGCTCCCGCATGCCCTTGTAGAGGGCCTGGAGGATCATCAGGGCGCCGAACAGGAGGGCGAAGACCAGGGCCCCCTGACCGATGCCGTCCAGCCAGCCGCGGGTCCCGGCCTCCAGCGTCTGGATGGCGCCTAGCTCGGAGAGATAGCCGGGGATGTAGAAGAACCGGCTCACCAGGACCAGGAGCATGATGGCGGCCATGACGAACTTGACCACGTAGTCCTTGACGTAGGTGGTCCCGATGGCCCCGATCTGGATTCCGAACAGGGAGCCGGCGAGGATGATCATGGAGAGTCGAATGTCGACGAAGCCGTCGAGGGCGTAGAAGAGACTGCCGCCCAGGCCCATGACGAAGGCGATGACCAGCTCCGTGGCGCTGGCGGTCAGGGCCGGCAGGCCTAGGATGTACATCATGGCCGGGACGCCGATGAAGCCGCCCACCGCGATGGTGGCCGCGAGCAGCCCTGTCGCGAAGCCCAGGGGGGCCAGGATCAGGAAGGAGACCCGGGCGTCCATGCTCTTGAAGTACAGCATCGTGCCGGGGATCTCGATGCTCCGAACCCACCGCACCAGGGGGGTCAGCTCCCTGGTCTGGGGCCGCTTGGCCGCCTCACCGCGGCGCTCGCGCAGACCATCACGCAGCACGAAGCCGCCGACGATGCCCAGAACCACGACGAACACAGCCGAGACATACAGGTTGGTTCCGGCCGCCCCGAAGGTCTCGCGGATGTCCACCATGATGTGCTTGCCGAACAGCACGCCGGCCTCGGCGAAGATGCCCATGACGATGCCGAGCTTGATGTCCACCTGCCCGTACTTGTGGCGCTTGTGGGCACCCACCAGGGCCTTGGGGAACTTGTGGGCCATGTTGCTGGCCACGGCCACCACGCCCGGCACCCCCATGCTCATCATGGCCGGCGTGAGGACGAAGGCCCCGCCGGAGCCGATGAAGCCGCTCACCATGCCGCCGACGAACCCCACCAGGAACAGGATCAGGGTGGAGGTCCAGGTCAGATCGATGAAATTGATGGTTTCCATGCTTGCCCCCGGCCCCCTTACTTCTTGGCCCGCAGGCCGAGCAGGTCCCAGAAGTGGCCCGTGAAGGCCCCGTGGACCAGGGAGAAGACCATGGCGACGGCCAGCGGCACGAGGGCGTAGAGCTTGTCACCCTCTCGCGTGAGCCGTGCAAGCTCCGTCAGACGGTCGGAGTAAAGGAAGAGCAGGAGGTAGAGGACGGCGCTCGCGGCGCCCAGCACGAGGGTGAGGACGAGCGCGCGGGACGAACGGCCGGGGGAACTGGAAGCACTCATTGGGTTGACGGCTCCTGAGAGCGAAGCAAGTAAAGGTAAGCGGACGACGCGCGGCGGCGAGCCGAAGACGGCGGAGACTAATTTCCATGCGCTTACAAGGGAAGCGAATTTTGGTCCATGGCTCGTGCAAAATTACTGTATAACGCTGTTTGATAATATTATTTCATTTAGGAGGACCCATGGACACCGAGCTGCTGCGCACCTTCCTCGAGGTCCAGCGGATGCGCTCCTTCACGCGGGCCGCGGAGAACCTGAGACTCACGCCCTCCGCGGTCAGCGCCCGCATCCGACAGCTGGAGGGGGCCGTGCGCCGCGGCCTCTTCAAGCGCAACAGCCAGCAGGTCCAGCTCACGCCCGCGGGGGAGCGGCTCATGCGCCATGCCCTGGGGATCATCGAGGCCTGGGATCGGGCCGAGAAGCACGTGGCCCTGGATGACCGGGCCCCCGTGACCGTTGCCGGGGTGGCGAGCTTCTGGGACATCTTCCTGCAGGATTGGCTGCATCGGGTCCGCTGTGAGATGCCCGAGGTCGTGCCCTGGGTGGAGGTCAGCGGGGCAGCGCGCATCGCCGAGAAGCTGGAGCACGGGGAGCTGCACCTGGGCTTCCTCTACAGTCCGCCACAGATCGCCGATCTCATCGTGAGGGAAGCGGCGGCCCTGGAGCTGGTCCTGGTCTCCTCTCGCCCGGCGGCCGACCCGGAGGAGGCGCTCTCAACCGACTACATCCTGGTGGACTGGGGCACCCTGTTCAGCGGCCAGCACAACCGGCACTTCCCCCATCGCCCCCTGGCGTCCGCCCGGAGCAACTCCGCCCGACTGGCCCTGAGCCTCATT
>Ga0316579_10000243_pt1 | contig 16652 bp, 10 predicted proteins | sample J5NA_2_FD_203074 | JGI IMG/M metagenome (GOLD analysis project Ga0316579, IMG submission 203074) | Rhizosphere microbial communities from salt marsh grasses in Alabama, United States - J5-7_160517rDrA | ecosystem: Host-associated > Plants > Roots > Rhizosphere | place: USA: Alabama | collected... | reverse complement strand
GCGTTGAGCATGGTGACGATCTCGTCGCCGAGGACCTCCCCGACGATGACGCGGCTGGGGTTCATGCGCAGCGAGCGCCGCACGAGGTCCGCCATGGTGACGGCTCCCTGCCCCTCGGAGTTGGGCAGGCGCTCCTCGAAGGCCACGACGTTGGGGTGGAGGTCCTCGAAGGCGTCCAGGCCCAGCTCCAGCGCGCGTTCGACGGTGATCAGCCGCTCCTGCGGGCCGATCTCGTTGGCGAGGGCCCGCAGCAGGGTGGTCTTCCCGGCGTTCGTCGCACCGGCGATCATGATGTTCTTGCGCGCCGCGACGGCCGCCGACAGGAAACCGGCGACGTCGGGGGTCATGGACCCGTTGTCGACGAGCATGTCGAGGCCGACCCTCGCCAGGCGGGAGCGGCGGATGGACAGCACGGGCCGCGAGCACACGCCCATGACGGCCGAGAGGCGTGACCCGTCGGGCAGCCGCAGGTCGAGCTGGGGGTTGGCGCTGTCGAAGGACCGGGAGGTCAGGCCGGAGTAGGCGCCGAGGACCTGGACGAGGTCGACGAGTTCCTCGTCGGTGTCGGCTACGGGCGGCGCGAGGACCTCGCGGCCGTCGGCGTAGCCGACGAAGACCCGGTCGCAGCCGTTGATGTCGATGTTCTCGACGTCGGGGTCGTCCAGCAGGGGCTGCAGGCGCCCGACGCCGAACAGGGCCGCGTGGATGCCCTCGGCGAGTTCCTGCTCCTCGGAGGGGTCGGGCGGGGTGCGCCCGGCCGCGATCTCGCTGTTGACGTAGGTCTCCAGTACGCGTCCGATGACGGCCCGCGCGAACTGGCGTTCGTCCTCGCCGGTCATGGGCGGCATCCCGGCGAGGGCGTCCTCGCGGCGCTGGCCGGCCAGTACCCCGGCGACCTCCTCCCGGAGCTGTCGGACGATCCTCTGGTCCATGCCTGCCCCCCTGCCGCCGGTCACCGGTCGCCGCCGCCGGCCGCGCCGTACGGCGTGCCGAGGAATCGGTACAGTTCGGGCACGAGCGCGCGGGCGGAGCGCACGAGGCTGGTGCGGCCCGCGGGCCGGGACGACCTGCCCGCGAGGATCTCGGCCCCCTTCCCGTCCTGCGCGAGCGTTCCGAGGATCCTCGCGCGCAGCCGGGCGTTCTCCAGCAGCTGCCGGCACTCGGCGGCCGCGGCGCGGTCCTTCTCCGGGGCGATCAGGACGAGGCCGACCGGTACCCGGTGCCCGCCCAGTGCCAGGGACTGCAGGAGCCAGCGCAGGCGCTCGCGCAGGTGCGCGAGGTCCTCGAGCCGGGACCGGGCCACGAGGACCACGCCGTCGGCGGCGGTGAGGACCGGCCATGCCGGCGAGCCGGCGGTGAGCCTGCCGCAGTCCGCGACGACGTCCCGTCCCGCGACGGTGCGCAGCGCGCCGGCCAGGTTCTGCCACACCGGGCCGAGGCCGTTGACCTGTTCGGGGCTGGTGACCCCGACGAGGACCTCCAGCCCGCCGGAGACGACCTGCAGGTGCTCGGCCAGTACCTGGTCGTCGGGGCCGCGGCGCAGGCCGGCGCCGAGGGAGAGCAGTCCCCGTTCGGGGACCAGCGGCCGGCCCCCCGGGTCCCGGTGCCGCAGGACGAGGTCGCCGCCGGCCGGGTCGAGGTCGGCCAGGACCGTCGGGCGCGGTGCGAGCCCGGCGAGGAGCGCTGCGGTCGTGGAGGTCCCCGGGGAGCCCTTGGCGGAGACGAGGGCCGTCAGGGTCATTCGCCGTCCCCCGTGGATCCGCGTTCCAGCAGGACGATGGCGACCTTGTCGGCGGCGGCGGCCGAGGCGACGGCTGGTGCCTGGGACGCCTTGACGATGACCGTCGCCACCGGGTCGGTTCCGGAGCCGAAGCTGCCGGAGGACTTCTCGGAGACCGAGGAGACCGTGGCCCGCTCCGCAAGGACCGTGCCGGTGCCGTCCTGGTCGACGGAGACGACCTGGACCTCGTCGCCTGGCCTCAGGCCGCTGGCGGGGGCGCGTCCGGCCTGGAGCGCGACGCCCACGGCCGCGCTGCCCTGCTGCAGCAGGCCCTTGGCCGAGACCATCCTGGTGTCGATCAGGCGTCGGGAGGGGATCTCCTGCGCGGCGTAGCGGCCGACGATCCTGTCGAGGTCGTCGGCCGGGACCAGGCGCAGGCCCTCGGCGGACACCCTGGTGACGGCGAGGTCCCCCTCGGCGATCTTCTGCCCGGCCGCGATGGTGCGCGCCGCGACCAGGACCGGCCGCCGCTCGTCGATCCGCACGGCGAGGATGCCTGCGGCCGCGGCCCCCCCGACGGCCAGCAGCACGGCGAGGGCCGCGACGGCCGGCCTGCGCCGGCCCGGCGGCCGGGGCAGGCGCTGCGTCCCGGCCGCCGGGCCCTGCTGCACGGCCGGCAGCCGGGGGCGGTCGTCGGGCGGGGCGGGAGCGCCGGCGGGGTTCCTCGACGGCGTTGCGGACGCGGTGCCCGGTCCCGGGACGGCGTTGAAGGATGAGCTCATCGGTGTCCTGTTCCCCTGGTTCCCCTGACCGTGCCTTCTGATGACCCGCGCCACGCTGACGACGGTGGCCTCGGCCCGTTCGGATCGAACGGACGTTCCCGGAGCGTCACGTCGTGTCGAGCGATCCCCCCGGACGGTGGCCGAGTGTAGACACGCGGAGCGGTCCGTGTCAGGTGAGAACCCCCCTCACGAGGGGAGCATTCACCCACCGTGACCATCGTTCGATTGACCTGGGACCCGGAGAAGGGGATTATCGCCCCACGCCGCCGCGCCAGGGGGGTGCGGGGGGAGACGGAAAAGGAGTTCCGACGTGAGTGGATCCAGCGGCTCGGTGCATGTCGATCACGCTGCGCTGACGGAGCAGGCCCGGCAGCTCGGTGTCGCCAAGAACGATCTGGAGGCCAGGCTGCAGCAGATCCAGGCCCAGATCCAGGCCCTGGTGTCCGAGGGTTTCGTGACCGAGACGGCCTCGGGCAGTTTCGCCGCGGCGCACGAGCGCTGGGACACCGCCGCGCGCAACTGCATCGGGGAACTGGAGATCATGGGCCAGTACCTCGGAAAGGCCTCGGAGGCGTTCGCAGGGGTCGACCAGCAGTTCACCGTCAAGATCTGATCTTCGCGGCCGGACCCGGCAGCGGCCGTCGGCGGTGCCGGCGGTGCCGGTCCGGGACGTTCCCCCCCGGTGCGCGGCCGGTGCGGCTGGAGAGTCCCGGACCGGCCGCGCACCGTCCGGCCGGAACGGCGCCGTCGCTGTCGGGATCGGCCCGGGATCCGGCGACCGGCCGATTCCTGACACATTTCCGTGTTATTCACATCGATATGTGTCATTCGATTCCCGGACGGTCCGCGACCTCCCGCCGCATCCGCATGAAGTGGCATTCGTCACATTCGACGGAAAGTCACCGTTTTCCCCCCGTGATTCCCTCCGGAACCCTGAGGATCGCGCGGACGGAGGATTCCCGGAGAGCACCCCTCCCGCGATCCGTCACTGCGCGTGACCGCCGTTCGCCGGACGGCCGGACGGCTCTCCGGGCCTGCGGGACGGCGCGGCCGGGCGGCGCGGGACCGGGGACGGGCCGCGGGCGCTCACCCGGCCACGAACGGCACCTGCACGGCGGTGAGCTCGTCGGTCGCGCCCCACAGCAGGCCGCGTCCGGGATGCACCCTGCCGCCGACCGCGCTGCGGGACAGGCGGATCCCCAGGATCTCCCCGTCGACGACCGTCCGGGGGGACAGCAGCAGGCCCTGCCGGCCCCGCCGCGCCTCGTACAGCCATCCGGACAGCCCGCTGACCAGCGGTGCGGTCTCCCCCGCCACCAGGACCCCCCAGGCCTTGTCCCGGGCCTGGCGGACGAGGGCCTGCAGGCCCGGGGCCAGCTGCCCCTCCCGGAGGATCTCGGCGTCGTCGACGACGACGAGGCTGTTCGGCGGAAGGGCCCGCAGCAGGCCCACGAGCCGGTCGACGCCGTCGTCCGTGCCGCTGAGCACCGCGTGACCGGCGGCATCGAGCTGCTCGGCCACGGTCCCGCCCCGCGGGCACACCCCCAGCACGCGCGACCCGCGCGCCGCGGCCGCGGCCGCGGCGAAGCGCAGCACCGCTGACCTGCCCGACCGGGGCGGGCCTGCGACCATCGCGACCGGGGAGGCCGACAGGTCCAGCCCGAGCAGGTCCAGGCGGTCCCCGCCGACCGCCAGGGGCGTCCACAGGGGATCGGCGGCCTCGGCCGGCACGCCGGCGGACAGGTCCGCCAGGAGGGGGTCGGCCGGGATCCGGGGCGGCAGGATCCCGAAGCCCATGGGCGCGGCGTCCGGCGGCAGGCCGGCGTCGCGGGCCTCGACGCGCTCTGCGACCCGCCGGACCGCCGCGGCCTGGCCCGCGCCGCTCACGTCCTCGTCGAGGACGGCGACCTGCATGGGGACGGCGCTCTCCGCCCACAGGCCCCGGCCGTCGGGCAGGACGTCCGGCACCTGCCGGGAGGGGACGTTCGCCAGGGTGTAGTCGTTGCGGTCCGGCAGGCGCAGCAGCAGCTTGTTCTCCACCAGCGTCGCCATCCGCCCGGACACCAGGGTCCGGTCCCCGCTGATCAGCACGTGCAGGCCCGCGGACGCGCCCTCCCGCAGCAGCCGCATCATCTCGTCCAGCAGCCTGCCGGAGTCGGCCTCCCCCAGGGTGGTGCTGAAACCCTCCCAGCGGTCCAGGACGAGCACGACGTAGGGCAGGCGGTCCGGTGGCGCGGCGGCCGCCCGCTGCTCGGCGAGGTCCGCGTACCCGCCCTCGGCCAGGACCTCCTGGCGGCGGGTGACCTCCTCGCCGATCCTGCGGATCAACCGGTCCGCGCGTTCCGCCTGCGTCCGGGGCACGACGGCGCCGGTGTGGGGCAGGCACTCCAGGGCGAGCAGGGCACCGTTGCCGCAGTCCAGTCCGTAGACGTGCAGGTCGGCGGCCGGCACCGCAGCGGCGAGCGCCGTGACGAGGGTGCGCAGGGCCGTGGAGCGCCCGCTGCGGGGCCCGCCCACGACGTACAGGTGCCCGCTGCGGCCGAGGGCGAACTCCCCGGGGGCCTGTTCCTGGCGTTCGGGCAGGTCCTGCAGTCCCCAGGCCACCGGGGGCGGTTCGGTCCCCGGACTGCCCGCACCGGGTCCCGCCGGCCCGGCACCGGGTCCGGCCGGTGCCTGCTGGGCGTGCGGTGCCCGGGTCCCCGGGACGTCTGAGGTCCCCGGGACGTGCGGTGCCCCCGGGATGTGCGGTGCCCCCGGGATGTGCGGTGCCCGCGGCACGTGCGGGGCCAGCCGGGCTTCCGGTGTCCCCGGGACGTGCGGTGCCCGCGGGGCGTGCGGGGCGTCGGGCAGGTCCGGCGCGTGCGGGGTCCCCGGGGCGACCGGGGCGGTTCCCCCGCGCCCGTGCAGGCCGGCGAGGGTCACCAGTTCGGGCAGGGGCGGCAGCCAGGGGCTGGGCTGGGGCGCGACGGCCGCGTCCCGCCCCGCCCGCCGGATCGCGGCCACGAGATCGGACAGGTCGGTGTCGCCCTCGTCCGTCGTGGCGCCGGCGGCCCTGCGGCGCCGGGGGGCCGGCAGCCCCGCGCGGTTCCACGGCACCGGCCAGGCCATGGGCCGCTCGACCTGCGTTGCCGCCGGCCCGGGGCGGCGACCGCCCACGCGACCGGCCTGGAAGGGCATGAGGGACGAGTGGCCGGTGCGCACGTAGCCGCGGCCGGGGGCGGAGCGGGGGATCCGGCCGGCCTCGACCGCGTCGATGACGTCGCGGCTCTCGGCGTCGTCGGTGACCCGCAGGGCGATGCGCAGGTTGGTGTTGGCCCGGATCTCCGGTGAGACGACCCCGCCGGGGCGCTGCGTGGCAAGGACGAGGTGGATCCCCAGGGAACGGCCCCGCTGGGCGATGCCGACCAGGCCGGTGACGAAGTCGGGCAGCTCGGCGGCGAGCCCGGCGAACTCGTCGATCACCAGGACGAGGCGCGGCAGGGGCGCCAGGCCGGGGTCGTTGCGGCGCAGGGCCCGGTAGTCCTCGAGGTCCTTGGCCCCGCCGAGGGCCAGCAGGTGCTCGCGGCGGCGCAGCTCCGCGCCGAGGCAGACCAGGGCACGGCGGACGAGGTGGTTGTCGAGGTCCGTGACCATGCCGACGGTGTGGGGCAGGCGCGCGCAGTCCTTGAAGGCCGATCCGCCCTTGTAGTCCACGAGCACGAAGGTCAGCTCGTCGGGCCGGTTGGCGACGGCGAGGCTGGCCACGAGGGTCTGGAGCAGCTCGGACTTGCCGGACCCCGTGGTGCCTGCGACGAGGGAGTGCGGGCCGTCCCGCCGCAGGTCCAGGCGGAAGGGGCCGTCGAGGCCCGCGCCGATGACGACGTCGGTCGTCCCGCCGGCGCCCCAGCGCCGCACGATCTCCTGGGGGGCGGGCGGATCGAGGTCGAGGCACTCCAGCAGGCGCGCGGAGTCGGGCAGGGCGCTGTCCTCGCCGCTGGGGCTGATGTCGCGCAGGGGGGCCAGGCCGCGGGCGATCCGCTCGGCCCAGGACTCCTCGACCAGGTCGGCGCGGACGTCCTCGACGGTGCGGGCGAGGGTCCGGCGCAGGGTGGTCCTTCCGGGTCCGCACAGGACGACGCCCTGGCACTCCTCGGGCAGCTGGTGGACGTCGTCCTCGCGGCACAGCACGCGGATCCCGACGCCCGGCCCCTCCCGCAGGAGGTCGACGACGCCGGGAAGGGCGCGCAGCCGGCGGGCGCCGTCGAGGACCACGACGACGTCGGGGCCGCCGGCCGGGGACCCGGGGGCCCGCGCGGCCCGCGTGCGGCGTTCGTCGATCATCGCGGCGAGTTCGGCCAGGCGGCGGCCGACGGACTCCTGGTCGTTGCCGACCAGGACCGTGCCGTCCTCTGCGCTGGCGTGGGGCAGCCAGCGGATCCAGGACCAGTTCTCGCCGGCCGTGCCCAGGGCCAGCAGGACGACGCGGACCTCCCGCGGGCTGTGCAGGGCCGCCGTCTGGGCCACGAGCCAGCGGGCGAGGCTCCCGGTGGTCGACGGCTCGCCGGCCACGCCGACGACCCCCAGCCGCCTGAGGTCCAGGGCGACGGGCACGGCGTCGACCTCGCGGGGGCGGGCCGGGTCCAGCAGGCCCGGTTCCACGGGTTCGCGCTCCCGGCCGGCAGGGGGCGCGACGACCTCGAGCCGGGCGGGCCTGTCGGCCAGTCCCAGGCGCAGGACGAGGTCGTCGGGGTGCTCCCGGCGACGCTCCCAGAGCCGGTGGTCCGGGCCGAGCACGGTGAGCAGCAGGGAGGCCGGGTCGGGGAACTCCTCGCGGCGCAGGCGCCGCTCCTCGGCGAGCCCTGCGGTGATCCGTTCCTCGGCCAGCAGCGAGTCCTCGACCCACGCGGCCAGGGCACGGCGGTACTCGCGGCCGCCGCTGCGCCGGTCGTTGATGACGTTGGCGATCGCCATGACGGGCGACATGACGGCGAAGAGGAGGAACCGGGGGCTGTAGAACACGGCCATGGGGACCGCGACGAACAGGGGCGCGACGACCATGAGCCAGGGGAAGGCCCTGCGGCCGGGCTCGACGGGCCGTCGCGGCAGCTCGACCCCGGTGATCTGCCGTTCGGGGGGCAGCAGCCGCGGCGGGCGGTTGAAGTCGAGGCCGGGGTGGTCCTCGGCCACGGTGACGTCGGCGTCGGGGACGTGCACGGCCGAACGGCACAGCACGGTGTCCCCGACGGTGAGGTAGGTGCCCTCGGGCCAGGCGACGGTGCGCTCTGCGAGGTCGGCGGGGTCGGCCGGGGGCGGGGGTGCCGCGTGCAGGTCGCGCACGGCCCGCAGGGTCCGTTCCCGTTCGGCCCGCGCCCGGCCGAACGGCCACCACCGGCGCCGTGCGGACCCCGGCGGCCGCCGGCGGCGGGACCGGCCGCCGTCGCCGTCCGGGCCGCCGACGACCGGGACGCCGTCGAGGAGGCCCGGCAGGCCGGGCGCGAGGGTGAGGGTGACGGACCCGTCGGGGTCCACGTCCACGCGCACGCCTCGGGACGGGACCCGCACGTCGGGCAGGGACAGTCCGGGCGCGCCGCATCCGACCCAGGTACTGCCCAGTGACAGGCGGTGCACGCGCCCGGCCCCCGGACCGCACACGACGCGCAGTTCGGTGACGCCGCCGGGCAGTCCCGCCGGGGGGCCCGCCGGTTCGTGGACGGCCACGACGCTGCCGGGGCGCAGCCCGGCACCGCGCAGCGTGCCGTCCGGGTCGGCGCTCACGCCGTCCACCCAGACGGGCAGGTGCGCGAGGAAGGTCGGGTGGATGTGCTCGCCGAGGGCCGCGACCAGCTGGGGCAGGACCCCGGACAGGGGAGCGGAGGGGTCGGCGTCCAGCAGGACGTCGACGTCCCGACGCCGTCCTCGCCCGTCCCGCACCGTCACGCTGAACCGCATGCCGCTCCCTCACCGGTCGACCCCGCCGTGTCGTTTCGAACGGTTCGTGAGACTAGTGCCGTGGCTCCGGCCTCTCGGCGGCGGCGTCCGGAATCACGGCCGGGACGGAGCGGCCCTCCCGTTGGGGGCGCCGTGCACCGGCCCGGTCGGGACCGCGGATCGCGCGGCGCCCGCCCCCGGCGCGCCGCCGGCACGACGGGCTCAGGGTAGTCGGCCGGTCCCCGGCGCGGCGTGGGACGCACCGCCGGGGTCGGGGGACCGCCGCGGGGGTCGGCCGGTGGCGCCCGGCGGCGGGGCGGGCCGTGGCCCCGGACCGGGCGCGGCTCACAGCTGGATGTCGCTGGTGAACCCCGCGTCGGTGGCCGTGAGGTCGACGGCCGACCTGTCGATGTTGTTGGCCACCAGCGCGGCCCCGTCGGACATCGTCCGCAGGGCGACCTCCCAGGACAGCAGGAACCCCGCGGCCCCGTCGGCCAGCCGGTCGGAGAACTGCCCGGCGCCGTCGACCACCCTGTCGTGCGACGAGGACAGGGGTCCGACGGAATTGTCCAGGGCGTTCGCCAGGTCGCCCAGCTGACGCCGCAGGGCGTCCAGCGTGGTGAAATCCGCGTGGATCGGGTCCGTCGCCATTCCGGCCTCCTCGTTCACGGTCCGGCGGACCGGACGCCTCGCAGGCGAACGTTCTTACCACGAAGGTCCGCCCCCTGTCGCCCGCGGGCACGCCCCCGTCACCGGCGGACACGCCGCCCGCCGCGACGGGCCCGCGGGTGGGCCGGTGCTCCCCGCCCGGCGGACGGGTCAGTGCTCCTCGCCCCGCCGGTACGGCAGCCCGTCGTGGGCGGGCATCCGCAGGTTCTGCGAGGAGACCACCAGGACCAGGAGGGTCACGATGTAGGGGGTCATGGTCGTCACCTCGTTGGGCAGGCCGTCCAGCCCGGCCCAGACCAGGGCGGAGGCCGTCGCGATCCCGGCGAGGACCGCGCCGCGCAGCCGGTTCCCGCGCAGCAGCTGCCGGACGGCCAGGGCCGCGAGGAGGATCGCCGCGAACAGGAACAGCGCGAGCACCCCTGCCGAACCGGAGCTGCGCAACCGGACGGCGTCACAGAAACCGAACAGCAGCGAGCCGGCGGCCAGTCCCCCGGGCCGCCAGTTCCCGAAGATCATCGCCGCGAGGCCGATGAAGCCCCTCCCGCCGGTCTGTCCCTCCTTGTACAGGCCGGAGAAGGCGACGATGAAGAACCCTCCCAGCCCGGCCAGGGCGCCGCTGGTCACGACCGCCAGGTACCTCACCCGGTACACGTCGACCCCGAGGGACTGCGCGGCGTGGGGGTTCTCGCCGGAGGCCCTCCACCGCAGCCCGAGGGCCGTGCGCCACAGCACGAAGGTGAGCAGCGGGAACAGCGCGAGGCCCAGGAGGCTGAAGGCGGTCAGGTCGGTGGTGAAGCCCCGTGCCGTGCCCGCGAGGTCCGCGACGACGGGCAGGCCGGTGTCCTCTGCCCGGCCCAGGAGGTCGGGCCCGCTGCTCAGGACCGGCAGGTCGAAGGTCCCGGCCCCGCCCTTGACGGTCGGGGACTGGGTGGGCCCGCCCCCGGGCACGCCCTTGTAGAGCAGCTCGGACAGGAACCTCACGGTCCCGGCCGCCAGGAGGTTGATGGCCACGCCGCTGACGATGTGGTCGACGCCGAAGGACACGGTCGCCACGGCGTGCAGGAGCCCGCCGAAGGCACCGGCGAGGACCGCCCCGGCGAAGGCTCCCCTGACCCCGTACTGGTAGCCGCCGTAGCCGGCCCCCCAGGTCCCCAGGACCATCATGCCCTCGAGGCCGATGTTGACCACCCCGGCGCGCTCGCTGACCAGGCCGGCCAGGCCCGCCATGGCGATCGGCAGGGACAGGCCGAGGACGGCCGTCATGGTCCCGGAGCTGGTGAGCACCTCCTGGCCGGACACGACCCGGGCACTCGACAGGGCCAGGAACCCCAGCACCGCCGCGGCGATCACCCGACGGCGCCGGTCGCCGGGGGACGCGGGGCGGCGGGACGGTCCCGGCGCCGGGCCGGCGGGGGACGTGCTCTGCGGGGTGGGGCTCGCGGCCCCGGCGGGAGCGCTCATGCCGTCGCCTCCTTCTCCGGCGTACGGGAGGTCCCGGTGGGCCTGCCCGCGGGCGGTCTGCGGCCGTCCGGTCCCGCGGGGCCGGGCGGCGTCGGCGCGGGGAGCGGGTCCGTGGCGGGTCCCGGCCCTCCCGCGCGACCGTTGCGGCCGCCGGCGCGGCCGGCCCTGTCCTCCTCGGCCCGGCGCAGCAGGGACCGCCCGACCTGGTCGACCACGACGACGGCGAGCACGATCACGCCCTGGGCGATAGTCACGACCGACGGGGGGATCTCGGCACGCTGCAGTGACGGTCCGGCCCGGTCGAGGAATCCGAACAGCGCGGCGGCCGCGGCGATCCCGCCGGGGTGGTTGCGGCCGAGCAGGGCCACGGCGATCCCGGAGAATCCCAGCCCGGCGGTGAACTGGGCGCCGTAGGAGTAGTTCTCCCCCAGCAGCTGCGGCATCCCGATGAGGCCTGCGAGCGCCCCGGAGAGCAGCATCGCCCTGACGACCATTCCGTCGGCGCGGATCCCGCCGGCGCGGGCAGCGCCGAGGTTGAGCCCCGAGGCCCGCAGTTCGAACCCGAAGCGGCTGGAGCGCAGGAGGACGGCGACGACGAGGCCGATGACGACGGCGAGGACGAGGAACCCGTTGACGGGGCGGCTGGGGGCCTGCATGCCGAAGGCCTCCAGGAGGCCGTCCAGGCCCGGCACGCGCCCGCTCTCGGGGATCTTGCTGGTGGAGGGGTTGGCGTTCGGCGGGAGGTCGGGGTCGCGGAAGAAACGGCGCAGGAGGTAGGCCGCGAGCGCCACGGCGATGCTGTTGAGCATGATCGTGGTGATCACCTCGTTGACGCCGCGGGTGACCTTGAGCACGGCCGGCACGGCAGCGTAGGCGGCGCCGGCGAGCATCGCGACGGCGAGGACGAAGGTGACGTGCAGCGGGGCGGGCAGGGTCACGGCAGCCCCTGCGGCGGCGGCCGCGAGCGCCGCCATGCGGTACTGCCCCTCGACCCCGATGTTGAACAGGTTCATCCGGAAGCCGACGCTGACGGCCAGCCCGGCGAGGAACAGGGGCACGGTCTGGCCGATCCAGGCCCGGGCCTGGTTGGAGCGGGCGCGGGGGGTGCGCCCGAAGTCGAAGATGGCGTTCAGTGCTGTGACGGGGTCCACGCCGAGCAGGGCCAGCACGCCCGCCAGGATCACCAGGGACACCAGGACGGCGGTCACGGCCGGCAGGACGGCGAGGGCGGCCGCGCGGACTCGGGTTCTCATCGGGTGGCCTCCGTTCCGGTGCCGCCGGTCCCGCCTGTGCCCGGTCCCGGATCGGGCTGGGTGTTCCCGCCGGCCGCGCCGGAGCCCGGGCCGCCGCCCGCTCCCGCGTCGGACGGGATGCCCCCGCCGGCCCCGCGGGGCCCTTCGGGGGTCCGGGCCCCGGTCATGTAGGAGCCGAGGAGCTCCGGGGTGAGGCGGGCCGGGTCCAGCCGGGCCGCGATGCGCCCGCGCAGCAGGACGTGGAGGGTGTCGGACAGGCCGATGAGCTCCTCCAGGTCGGCGGAGACGAGGACGGTCGCCAGCCCGCGGTCCCTTGCCTCGCGCAGGCGGTCCCAGATGCCCGCCTGCGCCCCGACGTCGACGCCGCGGGTGGGGTGGGCCGCGACAAGGACCAGCGGTCGGCCGCCCAGTTCCCGCCCCACGATGAGTTTCTGCTGGTTGCCGCCTGACAGGGCTCCGGCCGTCGTGTCCGGTCCCGGGGCCCGCACGTCGTACTCGGCCATGAGGCGGGCCGTGTCCCGGCGGGCGGCGCGGCGGCGGATCCACCCCGCGCGGCTGAAGTCCGGGTGACGGTGCCTGCCCAGGATCCGGTTCTCCCACAGGGCGGCCTGCAGGATCATCCCCTGGCGGTGCCGGTCCTCCGGGACGTAGGCGACGCCGGCGTCGCGGCGCCGCATGACGGACCACCCGGTGATGTCCCGGTCCGCCAGGAGGACCCGTCCCGCGGCTGCGGGCAGGATCCCCATGAGGGCCTCGACGAGTTCGGTCTGGCCGTTGCCCTCGACCCCGGCGAAGCCGACGATCTCTCCCCGCCGCACCGAGAAGCTGACGTCGTTGACCTTGGGCACGCCGTCGGGGGCCCGCACGGTCAGCCCGGTCACGTCCAGGACCGTGGTGCCACCGGCCGGCGCCGTCCTGGTGCCCGGGGCGGGCAGCTCGCTGCCGACCATGAGTTCGGCCAGGCCGCGGGGGGTCGTCGCGTCGGGGGTGAGGGTGGTGACCGTGGTGCCGCGCCGGATGACGGTGATCCTGTCCGCGACGGCGAGGACCTCGTCCAGCTTGTGGGAGATGAAGATGACGGCGAGTCCGCGGTCGCGCAGTCCGGCCAGGTTGGAGAAGAGCTCGTCGACCTCCTGGGGGACGAGGACCGCCGTGGGCTCGTCGAGGATCAGGGTCCGCGCGCCGCGGAACAGGACCTTGGCGATCTCCACCCGTTGCCGCTGGGCCACCGACAGGGTCTCGACGAGGAGGTCGGGGTCGAGGCCGAGCCCGTAGCGGTCGCAGACCTCCCGCAGGCGGCGGCGGGAGGTGTCCGGGTCCAGGCGCAGGCCCTTGCGGGGTTCTGCGCCCAGGACGACGTTCTCCAGGACGGTGAGGTTCTCCGCGAGCATGAAGTGCTGGTGGACCATGCCGATCCCCGCGGCGATGGCCTCGCCGGGGTTGCGCAGGCGCGTGGGGACGCCCCGGACGAGAATCTGGCCCTCGTCGGGCTGGTGCATCCCGTAGAGGGTCTTCATGAGGGTGGACTTGCCGGCGCCGTTCTCCCCGACGACCGCGTGGACCTCGCCGGGGCGGACCGTGAGGTCGACGTCGCGGTTGGCGACCACGCCGGGGAAGCGTTTGGTGATCCGGCGCAGTTCGACGGCGGGCGGTTCCTCCCCCGGCGTCCGTTCCCGGGGATTGTCGCGTGTCATGGGGTCCCTTTCGAGTGCCCGGCACCCGTGCCGGGCACGGGGGCTTCACGGCGCGGCGCGTCCGACGGCGTGCTGCGGGTCCCCGACCGGGCACGGCACCGGCCGGCGGAACGCACCGGACGGGGACCCGCCGGAGCACCGCCGGCCCCCCGCGCGGGGCGGGTCATGCCGCGGGCGGGCGCGGCCTCACAGGGTCGGTCGGACGTCCAGGGACCCGTCGACGATCCTGGACTCGTACTCCTCGATCCTGGTCCTGACGTCGTCGACGAAGCCGCCGCTGGTGGAGAAGCCCACGCCCTTGTCCTTCAGGCCGTAGGACCCGGTGGCGATCTTGCCCTTCTCCTGGAACTCCTTGACGGAATTGACGACGACGTTGTCCACACGCTTGATCATCGAGGTCAGGATGATCTTCTGCAATGCGGGGTCGCCCACGGTGTCGTACTGGTCGGCGTCCACCCCGATCGCCCACCGGCCGGACGCGGCAGCGGCGGCGGGGAAGGACCCGCCCCAGGACCCTCCGGCCGCCGTGTAGATGATGTCGGCCCCGGCCTGGTACATCGCGTTCGCGGCGACCTTGGCGCCCTGGGTGTCGCCCCACCCGGCGTCGGAGTTGCCCGGTGCCAGACGCTTCTCGTCCACGACGATCTTCGGGTCGACGGCCCTGGCGCCCTGCACGTATCCGGCGTGGAACTTGGTGATCAGTTCGCTCTCGTTCCCGCCGATGAATCCGATGTGGGCGGTCCTGCTCTTGAGGGCGGCCGCGGCACCGACGAGGAAGGATCCCTGCTCCTCCTGGAAGGTCTTGACCGCGACGTTGGGAACGGTCGACGGACTTCCGTCGATGACCACGAACTGCACGTCCGGGTATTCCTCGGCGACCGTGTCCGTGACCTCGCTGTAGCTGAAGCCGACCGCGATGATCGGGTCGTGGCCGTCGTCGGCCAGCTGCCGCAGCAGGTCGGCCCGGTTGGATCCCTGGTCGTCGGGGCTGAGCTCCTGGACCTGGGCCTTGAGGTCCTTCTTCACGGTGTCGAGGCCCGCGGCCGCCAGATCGTTGAACGTCCCGTCGCCGCGGCCTCCGGTGTCGAAGGCCATTCCGACCTTGAGCTCACCGGATCCGCCCTCGCCCGACGAGGACCCGCCGCCTCCGCCGCACGCGCAGAGCGCGAACACCACACCCGTCGCCAGAGCGGCCGCCCGAGTAACCCGACGCACTGTCAGCTCCCTTGGTCGATAATCGGCACAGCACTGGTACCAGCACCTGCTTAGGCACCGCGCTGCTGCCGGGGCCCTGGTTCGGTACAGCGCTGTTCTGAGCGCCTGATTCGGCACCGCGCTGTCCCCAGCGACCGGATGGGCGCTGCCCTGCACGGCATCGGCGTCACCTTAGTGCCGGTCACCCGATCGTCCGATACCTCGTCCGCCGCCGTGGCCGAAGTGTGACCGAGATCGATGATGATACGGACCCGTCCGAACATTGTCGGAATACGCGATTGAAACGAAATGTCCGAACCGGAATACCGTTCGGCCGGGTCCGGCCGCGGGCCGCCGAGGGCGCGAGCGCAGGCCTCTCAGGACCGGTCGCGCAGGTCCCGCACGGCGATCCCCGCCAGGAGCCGGGCCCCCAGCCCCACGGCCCGTTCGTCGATCACGAGGTCGCCCTGGTGCAGGTCGTGGGTGCGGGTCCCGGGCGTCCTGGTGCCGAGGCGGAACATGGCCCCGGGCACCTTCTCGAGGATCCAGGCGAAGTCCTCCCCGCCGAGGCTCTGCTCGGCCGGGACCGACGCCGTCGGACCGAGCTGCTCCACGACGGTCCGCTCGACCACTCCGACGGCCCCCGGATCGTTGACCGCCGGCGGGACCCCCCGGACGTACCGGACCCGCGCGCGCAGGCCGTAGGGCTCCACGATCCGCCGGACGGCGTCCGTCACGACGGTCCCTGCGGCCGCCCAGGTCTGCGGGTCCAGGCAACGCAACGTGCCGCTGACCTCGCCCGTGGCGGGGACGGCGTTGGGCACGGCCCCCGCGGCGATCCGCCCCCAGACCATCGTGGTCCCGGCCCTGGGGTCCAGCCGCCGGGAGAGCACGGCCGGGACCCCCGTCACCACCTGGGCGAGCGCGAACACCAGGTCCTGGGTCAGGTGCGGCCGGGAGGTGTGCCCGCCGTCACCGTGCAGCTCGACCCGGACGATGTCGGCCGCCGCCGTGATGGCCCCCGGGCGGGTCGCGACCGTGCCGACGTCGCGGTGCGGGTCGCAGTGCAGCGCGTAGGCGCGGTCGACCCCGTCGAGCTCGCCGGACTCCAGGACCTTCAGCGCCCCGCCGGGCTGGACCTCCTCGGCCGGCTGGAAGATCAGCCGCACCCTCCCGGGCAGCACGCCCTCGCGGTGCAGCCGTGCCAGGATCATTCCCGCGCCCAGCACGGCGGTGGTGTGCACGTCGTGCCCGCACGCGTGGCACACCCCCGGCACCAGCGATGCGAACTCCACCCCGCTGGTCTCCTGCAGGGGGAGGGCGTCCAGGTCCGCGCGCAGGGCGACGGTCGGTCCCGGGCCGCCGATGTCGCAGACGAGTCCCGTGCCCGCGAGCGGGCGGGGGTCAAGGCCCTCGTCCCGCAGCCGGTCCAGCACCCGACCGGTGGTGCGGACCTCCTCGTGGCCGAGCTCGGGATTCCGGTGCAGGTCGCGGCGGAAGTCCACGAGTTCGCCGTCGAACACGCCGTCCGGGGACCGCGGCACGGGCGTCCAGGCCGTCCCCGACGGGCCGGCCGTGCCGGCCGGGGGGCCGTCCGCCGCCTCGAGCGGGGTGACGGTGACACGGGACGGATCCGAACGGCTCACGAACACCCACAGTAGTCCTCGGGCAGAAGGCGGACCTTCCCGGCACGCTGCGCGGTCCGTCCTGCCGGCGCCGGTCCCGTGCGGCGCGCCCCTCGGTCCCCGGGGCGCGTTCGCCGGACCGGGCGCGTTCTTCAGACCAGGTCGGCCCGCCCCGTGCTGCGCAGATGGTCCACGATCTCCTTGACCTCCTGGGCCTTGTCCCGCGTCGTGACCAGCAGGGCGTCCGGGGTGTCGACGACGACCACGTCCTTCAGGCCGAGGACGGCCACGACCCGGCCGGAACCGGGAACGGCCAGGCCGCCGGTCTCCCAGGCCAGGACGTCCGA
>Ga0316579_10000242_pt1 | contig 16682 bp, 14 predicted proteins | sample J5NA_2_FD_203074 | JGI IMG/M metagenome (GOLD analysis project Ga0316579, IMG submission 203074) | Rhizosphere microbial communities from salt marsh grasses in Alabama, United States - J5-7_160517rDrA | ecosystem: Host-associated > Plants > Roots > Rhizosphere | place: USA: Alabama | collected... | reverse complement strand
ATCATCTGCATGAGCTATGGCTACAACCACGGCCGAGACATCCGCGAGGCGGGGCCGGATGCGGTGATCGACACGATGACCGAGCTCGACAGCCTGGTCGCGGCGTCAGCGAACTGAGCCCTACCGCCGAACGCCCCAGCATGATCAACGACCGCTCCCCATGCCCGATGATGCCCGGACGCCGATGGCGCCGCTGAGGCTGCTGTCCCCTCGGCCACCGGTGTCCTTCGTCTGGAGCGCGTCCCATGTCCCCCGAGCAATTCGAGGCCCTCGCGAAACAGGGCCACAACCGCATCCCGTATGTCTGTGAGGTCTTGGCCGACCTCGATACCCCGCTGAGCTGCTACCTGAAGCTCGCGAGCGGGCCCTATTCCTACCTGTTCGAGTCGGTGCAGGGCGGCGAGAAGTGGGGCCGGTATTCCATCATCGGCCTGCCCTGCCGCACTGTGCTGAAGGTCTATGGCCAACAGGTCCGCGTCGAGCGCGACGGCGCGCTGATCGAGCAGGCCGAGGCGGCCGACCCGCTGGCCTGGATCGAGGCCTTCCAGCAACGCTTCCGGGTCGCCGAGCATCCCGACATGCCGCGCTTCGCCGGCGGTCTGGTCGGCTACTTCGGCTACGACACGGTGCGCTATATCGAGCCGAAGCTCGCCGTCTGCCCGAATCCGGACCAGATGGGCACGCCGGACATCCTGCTGATGCTGTCCGAAGAGGTCGTCGTCTTCGACAACCTGCGCGGGCGAATCTACATGATCGTGCACCTCGACCCGGGCGCCGGCGACAACCCGTCCACCGGCCAGGCGCGCATCGATGCGCTGGTGGCGCAGATGCAGCGCGGCGCGCCGCGCAACCCGGAGGCCGGTGGCCGCGCGGTCGACGAGACCGACTTCGTCTCGGGCTTCACCGAGGACGGCTTCAAGACAGCCGTTACCCGCATCAAGGACTACATCCTCGCCGGCGACTGTATGCAAGTGGTGCTGTCGCAACGGCTGTCGATCCCGTTGCGCGCGCGTCCGCTCGACCTGTACCGCGCGCTGCGCGGGCTCAATCCGTCGCCGTACATGTATTTTCTCGATCTCGGCGGGTTCCAGATCGTCGGCTCATCGCCGGAGATCCTGACCCGGCTCGAAGACGGTGTCGTCACGGTGCGGCCGATCGCCGGCACCCGCCGGCGCGGCTATACGGAAGACGAGGACCTGGCACTGGAGCAGGAGCTGCTGGCGGACCCGAAGGAACTGGCCGAGCACCTGATGCTGATCGACCTGGGACGCAACGACTGCGGGCGGGTCGCCAAGACCGGCAGCGTGCAGGTCACCGACCGCATGATCGTCGAGCGTTACTCCCATGTGATGCACATCGTCAGCAATGTGATCGGCGAGCTGAAACCGGGCATGAGCGCGCTGGACGTGCTGCGCGCGACCTTTCCCGCCGGCACCGTTTCCGGGGCGCCCAAGATCCGCGCCATGGAGATCATCGACGAGCTCGAGCCGGTCAAGCGCGGCATCTACTCCGGCGCGGTCGGCTACCTGGCCTTCAACGGCAATATGGACACGGCCATCGCCATCCGCACCGCGGTCATCCAGGACGGCATGCTGCACATCCAGGCCGGCGCCGGCGTGGTCGCCGACTCGCTGCCGGAGCTGGAATGGCAGGAGACCATGAACAAGGGCCGCGCGATCTTCCGCGCCGTCGCCATGGCCGAGGCCGGCATCGAGCGCCACCCATGCGTTGGCGCTGAGGATGATTGAGAAAAACTCGAGCCGCCAGTTGCCAGTTGCCAGCCGCGATTGAGGCCGCGGCCCCGAGTAACATGCGGCAATGCACCGCCGATTGCGCCTGGCTCGATTGGCGCACAGAGTCGGTCGGTAGGGTCGTCGGTGGCGGGGTCGAACGCCTGATTTGCTCAAGGTGCCGGCTGCGGCCGGGTTCCGCGAGAACGGCAACCGGCGATCTCGGGCTCTGTCCTAGCGTGACACTCGGGAACGGCGCTGTTTGCTGACCAGCGACAATGCCGGCGCGCGGGCGACCCATTCAAAATGCGGCACTTACGATCAGCGCGGAGTATGACCATGTCCGAAAAGGCCCCCTGGATCACCTATCGACCCGAGCTCAAGGTCCTCGACTGCACGATACGCGACGGCGGACTGGTCAACGCACACCGATTCAGCGACGCCTTCGTCCGCGCCGTCTATGATGCCTGCGTGGCCGCCGGCGTCGACTACATGGAGATCGGCTACAAGAACTCGAAGAAGACCTTCCCGGTGGAGAAATTCGGCCCTTGGCGTCATTGCGACGAGGCCGATCTGCAACGCGTGGTCGGCGAGCACGACGCCGAGGCCACCGGGCTGAAGCTGGCGGCCATGGCCGACGCCGGCAAGAGCGATTGGGAAACCGACATCGTGCCGGCCGCGGACAGCCCGCTGAGCATGATCCGCGTCGCCTTCTACGCCCATCAGGTCTCCGAGGCGATCGACATGATCCGCCATGCCTCGGAGCTCGGCTACGAGACGACGGCCAACCTGATGGCGGTCTCCATCCTGGCGGAGAGCGAGATCGACACCGTGCTGGAGGGCATTGCCGACACCCCCGCCAGCACCATGGTCATCGTCGACAGCTTCGGCCACCTGTACCGCGAGCAGATCGACCGTCTCTATCACAAGTATTCGAAGGCACTGGCGGACACGGGCAAGGAGGTCGGCATCCATGCCCACAACAACCTGCAGCTCGCCTTTGCCAATACCATCGAGGCCATCATCCTCGGCTGTAATCGCGTCGACGCGACCATCTACGGTTTCGGCCGTGGTGCCGGTAATTGCCACACCGAGCTGCTGCTCGGCTTCCTGCGCAATCCGAAGTTCGACGTGCGGCCGATCATCGAGGTCATCCAGGGCCACATCCTGCCGCTGCGCCGCGAGATCGAATGGGGCCCGATGGTCCCCTACAACATCACCGGCCAGCTCAATCAGCACCCGCGCTCCGCGATCGAGTGGCGCGAGGGGCCGACGCCAGACGACTTCCTCGCCTTCTACGACAAGGTCGTCTCGGAGATCTGACCGCGCCGGCGCTTACCCGCCCGCTGGCGGGGCCTGCGCCGTCACGGTCGCGATGGAGCGGACGCTGCGAACGGCGTTGAGCCGCCTTGCCCATCGTCCGCGGCATTGCTAGATTAGCGCCCTCGTTTTGCAGGGAAATGATGGGCGCGCGGCTCGCTGCCGATCCTTGAGTCCGGCACGTCGACGTCGGTGCGTCATCATCGCGCGGCCCCCGAAGCCGAGGCCGCCAAACTTTCCGGATTCCCACTTTCCGCACGGCGACGCTCGCCGCTCAACCACCGCGACCGCGCGGCAGTGGTCGCGGCGATCTGATGCCTGCCGCCGCGTGCCGACCGGCAGCTTGGCGAGGGTGCTGGCCTAACCAGGCCCGCTGGAGCTTGACTCGTTTTTTTGGGGTACGACATCGATGTTCTTCCGACGCATCCGAGGACTGTTTTCGAACGACCTGTCGATCGACCTCGGCACCGCGAATACCTTGATCTACATCCGCGGGCAGGGGATCGTGCTGAACGAGCCCTCGGTGGTCGCGATCCGGCAGGAAAGCGACACCGGACGCAAGTCCGTCGTGGCGGTCGGCGACGAGGCGAAGCTGATGCTCGGGCGCACGCCGCAGAACATCACCGCCATCCGCCCGCTGAAGGACGGCGTGATCGCCGACTTCACGGTCACCGAGAAGATGCTGCAGTATTTCCTGCACAAGGTGCATGAGACACGCATCATCCGCCCCAGCCCGCGGGTTCTGGTCGGCGTACCCTGCGGCTCGACCCAGGTGGAACGCCGCGCGATCAAGGAGTCCGCCGCCGGCGCCGGCGCACGCGAGGTCTATCTGATCGACGAGCCGATGGCGGCCGCGATCGGCGCCGGGCTCCCGGTGCATGAGCCGCGCGGCTCCATGGTCATCGACATCGGCGGCGGCACCTCGGAGGTCGCGATCATTTCGCTGAACGGCATCGTGTTCTCCAACTCGGTGCGTATCGGCGGCGATACCTTCGACGACTCCATTGTCAATTACGTGCGCCGCAATTACGGCACCTTCATCGGCGAGGCCACCGCCGAGCGCATCAAGCATCAGGTCGGCTCGGCCTTTCCAGGCACCGAGGTGCTGGAGATCGAGGTCAAGGGCCGCAACCTCACCGAGGGGATGCCGCGCAGCTTCACGCTGAACAGCAACGAGATCCTCGAGGCCCTGCAAGAGCCGCTGGCGGGGATCGCCAGCGCGGTCAAGCAGGCCCTGGAGCAGACGCCGCCGGAGCTCGGCGCCGATGTCGCCGACCGCGGCATCGTGCTGACCGGCGGCGGTGCCCTGCTGCGCGACATCGACCGACTGATCGCCGAGGAGACCGGTCTGCCGGTGGTCGTGGCCGAAGACCCGCTGACCTGCGTCGCGCGTGGCGGTGGCAGGGCACTGGAGATGATCGATCAGCGCGGACTGAACCTGTTCTCGAGCGAATAGCGGCGTTCGCCATGCGTGGCCGCCCGGCGCGGCCGGCGCAAGAGCGCGGAGGTGATGTGCCATCAAGCCGTTGTTCATCACCGGTCCCTCGCCGAGCGTGCGCGTGGTCATCGCCGTGGCCTTGTCGCTGGTCTTGATCGTTGCCGACAGCCGTTACCGGCACCTGGATGTCCTGCGCTCGGTGCTGTCGGTCGCCCTGTATCCGGTCCACTACTTGGCGGCCTTGCCGCTGCGCCTGAGCCGTGCCGTGGATGCCCGGCTGGCCAGCGAGGCGGAGCTGCGTGCGCAGAATGGCGCTCTGCAGCGTGAGAACCTGGAACTGCGTGGCCGCCTGCAGACCTTCGATGCCCTGCAGGCCGAGAACCGGCGCCTGCGCGATCTGCTCGGCTCGTCCTTCAAGCTCCGCGACCGCGTGCTGGTGGCGAAGCTGCTGGAGGTGGACCTGGACCCCTACCGGCAACAGGTGCTGATCGACAAGGGCTCGTCGTCCGGCATCTTCGTCGGTCAGCCGGTGCTTGACGCCAATGCCGTGATGGGGCAAGTGGTGCGCACCAGTCCGCTTACCGCGACGGTGCTGCTGATCACCGACGCCGCGCATTCGCTCCCGGTCCAGGTCAACCGCAACGGCCTCCGCGCGGTTGCCACCGGCAGCGGCCTGATCAATCGCTTGAGCCTGCTGCATCTGCCGAAAAACGCCGATGTACGCGTTGGCGACCTGCTGATCACCTCCGGCCTCGGCGGTGTGTTTCCGCCGGGCTATCCGGTCGCGCGTATCACCGAGATCGGCGACGACCCCAGCAGCCCGTTCGCGACCGTCGTCGCCGAGCCAACCGCTCGCCTGGACCGCAGTCAAGAGGTGTTGCTGGTGTGGACCCGACCGCCTCTGCGTCAGGGCGGTGGACTCGGCGATTCCGATGACATCGCCGCGCATGCCGCGGCGCGGAGGCCATGAGCGAGGTGCAGGCCCACTCGCGGGCACTGGTCTTGGCATCGCTGGTCGCGGCGCTCTTCCTGACCATCCTGCCGATGCCCGACGGAACGTCGGAGTTTCGCCCGCAGTGGGTTGCACTGGTGCTGATCTACTGGTGTCTGAACGCCCCGCGTCACATCGGCGTCTTCTGGGCCTTCGGGACGGGTATCGTGGTGGACGTGCTGTCCGGTTCCGTCCTCGGGCAGCACGCCCTGACGCTCTCGGTGGTGGGCTACCTGGCCGTCGAGCTGCACCAGCGCATCCTGCCGTTCCCGCTCTGGCAGCAGGCGGTCTCGGTCTGGCTGCTGTTGCTGGTGGAGCGGCTGCTGTCGCTGTGGATCCTCGGCGCGACCGGACAGCCGGCACCGGCACTGATCTACTGGATGCCGACCTTCGCCGGCATGCTGTTGTGGCCTGGACTGTCCATCGTGCTGAACAATCTGCGCGCGCGCTTCGAAGAGGCCTGAGCCGATGGCGCTAACCGTCGATGCCGGGTTCAAGGATCACCGTCGCGAGAGCGCGCTGTTCGGCCGGCGCACGCTGGTCGCCGCGCTGCTCGTCGTCGTCTGCCTGGCGCTCGTGGCGGCACGGCTGACCAAGCTGCAGGTGCTGGAGCATGATCATTTCTCCACGCTGTCGGAGGACAATCGGATCAAGATCCAGCCGCTGCCGCCGAGCCGCGGCCTGATCTACGACCGCAACGGCGTGTTGCTGGCGGACAACTTGCCGTCCTACAACCTGGAGATCACGCCGGAGAAGGTTCCGGACCTGGACGCGACCCTGGCCCAGCTTGCCCGGATCCTGCCGATCAGCGACGACGACCGGGACCGCTTCCGGCGCATGCTGCCGAAGCGGCGACGCTTCGAGGGCGTGCCCATCCGGCTGGACCTGAACGAGGAGGAGCGTGCCCGTTTTGCCGTCAACGGACACCGCTTTCCCGGCGTGGACATCCACGCCGATCTACTGCGCTACTACCCGGAGGGGGTCGCCACCGCCCATGTGCTGGGCTATGTGGGACGGATCAACGAAGACGAGATGGAGCGCATCGATGTTTCCGATTACGCCGGCACCAGCCATATCGGCAAGCTCGGCGTCGAGAAGGCGCACGAGGGATGGCTGCACGGCCATGTCGGTCATGAGCAGGCGGTGGTCAACGCGCGCGGCCGGGTCTTGGAGCGACGCGAGGAGAAACCGCCTCTGCCGGGCCGCGACCTGCACCTGTTCCTCGACGTCCGGCTGCAGAACGACGCGATCGCCGCGCTGGGCGAGCATCGCGGCGCCGTGGTCGCCATCGACCCCGGCACCGGCGGCGTGCTGGCACTGGCGAGCACGCCGACCTACGACCCGAACCCCTTCGTCGGCGGCATCAGCCATGCCGAGTACGCGGCCCTGCGCGACAACCCCGATATGCCCCTCTACAACCGCGCCATTCGCGGCCAATATCCGCCAGGCTCGACCATCAAGCCCTTCGTCGCGCTCGCCGGACTTGCCCTTGGCGCGGTCCACCCGATGGACGGCAAGTACTGCGGCGGCTACTTTCAACTGCCGGGCAGCAGCCACCGCTATCGCTGCTGGCGCCGCGGTGGGCATGGGACCGTTGCGCTGGAAGCCGCCGTCGTCCAGTCCTGCGACGTGTACTTCTACCGGCTCGCCAACGATCTGGGCGTCGAGCGCCTGGCCGGCTTTCTATCGGAGTTCAGCTTCGGCAAGCGGACTGGCGCCGACATCGCCGGCGAGCTCGGCGGACTGCTCCCGACGCCGGGCTGGAAAGAGCGCGTCCGCAAGCAGATCTGGTATCCCGGCGAGACGCTGATCCTCGGCATCGGCCAGGGCTCGTTTCTGGTCACGCCGCTGCAGCTGGCGGCTGGCGCGGCCGCCATCGCCAACCGCGGCCACTTCATCGTGCCGCGCATGGTCGAGGCCACCCGTGCCGGTGTCGGCAAGCCGTTGCTGGCCACCGAGGCGGTCGTCCATCAGATCGAGGTCGACAACCCGAGCCATTGGCAGGAGGTGATCGACGCGATGTCCGACGTGGTCGAAAGCGGACGCGGAACAGCGCGCCGGATCTTCACCGAGGACTACCGCATCGCCGGCAAGACCGGCACCGCGCAGGTCTTCACGGTGGGCCAGAGCGAGCACTACAACGAGGACCAGGTCGCCGAGCGCATGCGTGACCATGCCCTGTTCATCGCCTTCGCGCCGGTCGAGGAGCCACGCATCGCCGTCGCGGTGATCGTCGAAAACGGCGGCCACGGCGGCTCCGTCGCGGCGCCAATCGCCCGCGCCGTCATGGACAGCTACCTGCTGGACAAGCCGGTGCAGACCGGCGTCGAGGGCGAGGACGGCGCCGATGTGGCCGACTAACGATCATGGCACGGTGCCACCCCGCAAAATGAAGCGATTGTTTCATCGTAAGAAAGCCTGCCAAAGACCCGGCGCACCGCCGACAGCCAGCTCGCTGAGGCTGGCGGCTGGCGGCTGGCGGCTGGCGGCTGGCGGCTGGCGGCTGGCGGCTGGCGGCTGGCGGCTGGCGGCTGGCGGCCGACAATACCCCTCCAGATTCCCGTCTCTCAAGTCGCTAGCCGCCCGATGACCCCATGCTCGGATCGGTGCTGAACGCCGCCCCGTCCGCGACCTCGAGCGGGCCCTTGTCGCGGCTGCACCTGGACCTGCCGCTGCTGCTCGGCCTGCTGCTGCTGTGCGGATTCGGGCTGGCGGTGCTCTACAGCGCGACGGACGAGGCCTCCGGACAGGTGCAGCGACAGCTGATCCGACTGGTGCTCGCCTTCGGCGTCATGGCCGTCATGGCGCAAGTGCCGCCGAGCCTGCTGCGGCGCTGGTCGCTGCCGCTGTTCGCGCTGGGGGTGCTGCTGCTGTTGGCGGTGCTCGCGGTCGGCGACATCGGCAAGGGCGCGCAGCGCTGGCTCGATCTCGGTGTCCTGCGCTTTCAGCCATCGGAGATACTGAAGCTCGCCGTGCCGATGACGCTCGCCTGGTTTCTCGCGCTGCGTCCATTGCCGCCCAACCCGCTGCAGCTGCTGGTGGCAGGATTACTGGTTGCGTTGCCGGTCCTGCTGATCGCCAAGCAGCCGGACCTCGGCACCGCGCTGCTGGTCGCCAGCGCCGGCGCGACGGTGCTGTTCCTCGCCGGCATGGGCTGGCGGCTGATCGCTGGCCTCGGGCTCATCGCCGCCGCCGCCGCCCCGGTCCTGTGGATGCTGATGCGGCCCTATCAGCGCCAGCGTGTGTTCACCTTTCTGGACCCCAGCTCCGACCCCCTCGGGGCCGGCTATCACACCATCCAGGCCCAGATCGCGATCGGCTCCGGCGGGCTCTTCGGCAAGGGTTGGCTGCACGGGACCCAGTCCCACCTGGAATTCCTGCCCGAGCGTTCGACCGATTTCATCTTTGCCGTGATCGGCGAGGAGTTCGGCCTGGCCGGCATTGCCCTGCTGCTGACCATCTACCTGTTCATCATCCTGCGCGGGCTGTACGTCGCATCCCAGGCGCAGGACAGCTTCGGGCGCCTGTTGGCGGGCTCGCTGACGATGGTCTTCTTCGTCTACCTGTTCGTGAACACCGGCATGGTGATCGGACTGCTGCCGGTGGTGGGGGTGCCGCTGCCGCTGATCAGCTACGGCGGGACCTCGTTGGTGACGATCATGGCCGGGTTCGGCATGATCATGTCGATCCATACGCATAGAAAATTGCTTTATGTATAGGATGTTCTAGCATATACTCAACGTAGTATTACAACAGTGGCCAGCGTCGGGGGACGAGCCGCTTCTCAACCGCTACGCAAACAGCGCACCCAAAGGCAACCGAGGTCATGCGCCGTACGTTTCGCTCCATTGCCCTGATCGGCTCGCTGACCGCGGCCGGGGCCGCCGCAGCCCCATCGTCGTTCGAGACGGGGACACGCCAGTTCGTCGACGAGATGGTGCGCAAGCACGGCTTCGCGCGCGAGCAAGTCGTGGCGCTGATGTCCGATGCCCGTTATCAGCAGCGCATCATCGATGCGATGGAACGGCCCTACGAGGCCAAGCCCTGGGCCGACTACCGGCCGCTGTTCCTGACGCCGGAGCGCATCGCACGCGGCGTCGCCTTCTGGCGCGACAACGCCGCGCTGCTGGCACGGGCGCAGGCTGCCTATGCGGTACCGCCGCAGGTCATCGTCGCGATCATCGGTGTCGAGACCAATTATGGCGACAGAGTCGGCGACTATCGGGTCCTGGACGCCCTGAGCACGCTCGGCTTCTCGTATCCGCCGCGGGCGGACTTCTTTCGCGGAGAGCTCGAGGAATTCCTGCTGTTGAGCCGCGACGAGCGCCTCGACCCGGGCAGCGCGAAGGGCTCCTATGCCGGTGCCCTGGGCAAGCCGCAGTTCATCCCGTCGAGCTATCGCGCCTACGCCGTGGATTTCGACACCGACGGCCGCCGCGACCTTTGGGGGAGCAACGCCGACGTGGTCGGCAGCATCGGCCACTACCTGGCGCAGCACGGCTGGCAGGCCGGGCAGCCGGTGGCCGTTGCGGCGAGGCTCCAGCGCGGCCGACCGACCAATGTGCCGATTGCCGACAAGCGCCCGCTCAGCCCAGGCACGACGCTCGTGGAGCTGGCCGCGGCCGGCGTCGAGCCGGTTGCCGACGGCAACGGCGACCCGATCGCCGGCGACACCAAGGCGACGCTTCTGGAGCTCGACGGTGCCGGCACCGAGTATTGGCTGGGCTTCGCCAATTTCTACGCCATCACGCGCTACAACCACAGCAACCTGTACGCGATGGCCGTCCATCAACTCGGCCGCGAGATCGCGCGGCGCTACCGGGAGTCGGAGGGCTGACATGAGTCCGCTGCATCGATTACAGACCGCGGCGCGCCCCGCGGAGCGCGCCGCCGTTGCGGCCGACAGGTTCGGTCGAGGGGCGATCCTCCTTTTGATGTTGCTGCTCGCCGGCTGCGGCAGCTCGCCGAAAAAGATCGAGCCGGTCGCCGGCGACGACACGATGCCGGACGCGGTCCCTCGCGTCGAGCCCAAGGCCAAATACGGCAATATGGACTCCTACGTCGTCTATGGCCGGACCTACCACACCATGGATACCAGCCGCGGCCATGTGGAGCGAGGGGTCGCGTCCTGGTACGGCCAGAAGTTTCACGGCCGCAAGACCTCCAGCGGCGAGCGCTACGACATGTACCAAATGACGGCGGCGCACAAGACGCTGCCGTTGCCGACCTATGCGCGCGTGACGAATCTGGAGAACGGCCGCAGCGCGGTGGTCAAGATCAACGACCGCGGACCCTTTGTCGACGACCGCATCATCGACCTGTCCTTCGCCGCCGCGAAGAAGCTCGGCGTCGTGCAAAAGGGCACCGCCCGTGTCGAGGTGGCATCCATCGATCCACGCGACAACGACGGCAAGGTACCGAAACTGCAGCGCGTCGCCGACGAGATGTTCGAGCAGTACAACCCGAGGCGCGCACCGCTGACGCGTCGGCCGGCCAACCCGGAGGTCGCCTCGGCGACCACACCGGAGCGGTTGGATAGCAACGCCCCCGCCGCGATCCCAGCGGTGGCCTCCGGCGACGGCTCCGGGCTTTATCTCCAGGTCGGCGCCTTCGGTACCCGCAACAACGCCGAGCAGCTACGCCGCCGTGTGGCTTCGCTGGTGCAGAAGCCGGTGCAGGTGCGTGCGCCCGCGGCCGCCAGCGCCACGCCGGCGCTCTACAAGGTCCAGGTCGGCCCGGTCGCATCGCGGGCGGACGCCGACCACCTCTCGCGTCAGCTCGCCGCGCTGGGCATCGCCCGGCCGTTGGTCGTGCAGGATTGATCAGCGGCGCCGGCCGCGGCGCAAACGCCGCCGCGGTTCGGGTGCCAAAGCCATGGACAGCGCGTAAAATGGCGGGGAAGCTGTCCGTCCGGACGCGCCCCTTCACCCCGCAGCCCGCTCCATGCCGATGATGCTACGTCTCGTCTCTGCCCTGTTGTTGTCCGGCGCCACGCTTGGCCTGCAAGCGCAGCAGGTGCCCATCCCCGATCCGCCACAGCTCGCCGCCCGCGGCTATGTGCTAATCGACCACGACAGCGGCGCGACGCTCGCCGAGCAAAACGCCGACGAGCGGATGGAGCCGGCCAGCCTGACCAAGATCATGACCGCCTACGTGGTGTTCCACGAGCTGGCGGAGGGCAAGCTGCACCTGGACGATCAGGTGCTGATCAGTGAGAAGGCCTGGCGCACCGGCGGCTCGAAGATGTTCGTCGAGGTCGGCAAGCAGGTATCCCTCGGCGATCTGCTGCACGGCATGATCGTGCAGTCCGGCAACGACGCCAGCGTCGCGCTGGCAGAGCACATTGCCGGTACCGAGGAAACCTTCGCCGAGCTGATGAACAGCCATGCCCGCCGGCTCGGCATGACCAACACGCACTTCGTCAACGCCACCGGCCTGCCCGACCCGAACCACTACACCACGCCGCGGGACATCCTGAAGGTCACGACCGCCACCATCCGCGAGTTCCCCGATTACTACGCCTGGTACAAGCTGCCGGAGTTCGTCTACAACGGCATCAAGCAGCACAACCGCAATCGTCTGCTCGCCCAGGATGCCAGCGTGGACGGGGTCAAGACCGGCCACACCTCGACGGCCGGCTATTGCCTGGTGGCCTCGGCCGTGCGCGATGGCCAGCGGCTAACCTCCGCCGTCATGGGCACGGACAGCGAAGCGGCCCGGGCGCGCGACAGCTTGGCGCTGCTGAACTTCGGCTATCGCTTCTACGAGACGCACGAGCCCTATCCGGGCGGCAAGCCCATCGAAGTGCTGCGGGTCTGGTCCGGCACCACGACCGAGTTACCCGTGGGCCCGGCACGGGACCTGTACGTGACCATCCCGCGCGGCAAGTACCCGGAGCTGACCGCGGAGCTGGAGCCGGCCGACAAGATCAACGCCCCGGTCGCCTGGGGTGACGTGGTCGGCGAGATCGTGTTCAAGCTCGGCGGGACCGAGATCCAGCGCGAGCCCGCGGTCGCACTTGCCGACGTCGGTCAGGGCGGAATCCTGCGGCGGGCACTGGATTCAATCCTGCAGCTGTTCTGACCCGCCTGCGACATGCCCGAGGTCTACCTGAACGGCGCCTTCGTGCCCGCCGAGCAGGCACGGGTGTCGGTGATGGATCGCGGCTTTCTGTTCGCCGACGGCGTCTACGAGGTGATCCCGGCCTACGGCGGCCGGCCGCTGCGCGAGGCCGCGCACCTCGCTCGACTAAGCAACAGCCTGCGCGGCATCCGCCTGCCGGAGCCGCTGAGCCACACCGAATGGGCAGACGTGTTTCGACGGCTGCTTGCCGGCACCGCCGGAATCGACCAAGCGATCTATCTGCAAGTCACCCGGGGTGCCGCCGCGGTGCGCGATCATCGTTTCCCGGCGGAGGTCGGGCCGACCCTGTTCGCGATGACCAGGCCGCTAGCGCCGCGCGACCCGGCGCTGTCCGAGCGCGGCGTTGCCGCCATCGTCCGCGAAGACATCCGCTGGGGCCGCTGCGACATCAAGTCCGTCGCGCTGCTGGCCGCCGTGCTGCTGCGCCAGGAGGCAGCCGAGGCGGACGCCGAGGAGGCGATCCTGGTCCGCGGCGGCCTGATCACCGAGGGCGCCACCAGCAACGTCTTCATCGTCCTCCAGGGCGCGTTGTTCACGCCGCCGAAAGGCCGCCAGTTGTTGGCGGGCATCACCCGGGCGCTGGTTCTGGAGCTGGCCCGCGGCGCCGGCATCGGCTGCGAAGAGCGCCCGATCGACCTCCCGATGTTGCGCAGCGCCGACGAGGTCTGGCTGACCAGCTCGACCCGCGAGGTGATGCCAGTGACACACCTGGACGACAGGCCGGTGGGGACGGCCCGGCCCGGACCGCTGTGGCGGCGGATGAACGCGCTGTATCAGGAGCTCAAGGGCAGCCTGCAAAGGTCGGTCGATGACCCCATCTGAACCCTGATGGCGGAGCAGACCGAAACCCTGCTGCAGTTCCCCTGCAGCTTTCCGATCAAGGCCGTCGGCGCGGCCGACAGCGCGATCGAGGCCGTGGTGCTGGAGATCCTGGAGCGTCACGCTCCAGGGTTCGATGCCGCCTCAGTGACGACGCGGGCGAGCCGCGGCGGTAAGTGGCTGGCCGTCACGGCGCGCGTCGAGGCGACCAGCAAGGCCCAGCTCGATGCGATCTATCGAGAGCTGAGCGCCCACGAGCTCGTGGTGTACGCCCTCTGATCCCTGACACCGGCGGACCCTCGAACCCCGGGCTGCTGCGTGTGCGGCGGCTCGGGCGCTGCGAATACGCAGTGAGCTGGCGCGCCATGCGTCGCTTCACCGACGAGCGCGGGGCGGGTACCGCCGACGAGCTCTGGCTGCTCGAGCATCCGCCGATCTTCACCCTCGGACAGGCGGCAAGACGCGAGCATGTGCTCGTCCCCGGCGATATTCCGGTCGTGCAGACCGACCGCGGCGGCCAGGTCACCTACCACGGTCCCGGCCAGCAGGTCGCCTACCTGCTGCTCGACCTGCGGCGTGCCGGTCTCGGCGTCAAAGGTTTGGTGCGGCTGTTGGAACAGGCCGTCATCGACCTACTCGCCGGATACGGCATCGCGGCCGTCGCCCGCCCGGATGCCCCCGGCGTCTATGTTGACGGCGCCAAGATCGCGTCCATCGGACTTCGCGTGCGCCACGGCTGCTGCTTCCACGGCATCGCGCTCAATGTCGATCTCGATCTGGAGCCCTTCGGACGCATCAATCCCTGCGGCTACCCTGGCCTCACCGTCACACGGCTGGTTGATCTCGTCCCGTCCGTTCAGACGCCCAGGGTTCCCGGCGCAGTGGCACGCGCCATTGCCAAGGTCCTTGACCTGGATTGTGTCGAGGTCTAGCCACAGGTCGCACTCGGCTTTCAGCGTTCGGCTTTCAGCGGCGTCAATTCGACCCGTGGGGGGCCGGCCTGCCATCCGATGATCACCCGACGGCGGTTTGCCCGCTCCGCGTCAGCCCCCCGCGACATCAGGCTGGCGGCCGGTCGCTGCGTGCTGACCGCTGTTCCAGACTCAAAGATATCCGGCACGCTTGATGGCGAAGTAGGCGTTGATCAGCGCGATGGGCAGTTGCCGCGGCAGTAGGTCGAGCACGCGGGCGCCGGCGTGCTGCAGCCGCTCGTGCTGCTGCCGGCGGTCCGCCAGATAGGACTGCACGCCGTGGAACCGAAGCGCCTGGTCGCGGTTGGTGATGGGCACGGCCAGGGCCTCGTCCAAGATCGATTCGCGCAGGTCCGCGACCACCACCAGGTGGCGGCGGCGCAGCACCTGCACCGCGCGCAGCAGCTCCGGATGATCCTCATCACGACTGTTGGTGACGAACACCACCAGGGCCCGGCGGGGCTGTTCGTTCAGTAACTCGCGGGCAGCGGCCAGCGGGTCGGCCGCGTCGAGGCCGGGCTGCAGGTCGTAGACCGCGGCCAGGAGCCGATTGACGGTGTCCGGGTCCTTGCGCGGCGCGAACCAGCGCCGGGGCCCGCCGTAGGTCATCAGCCCGACGGCGTCGCCCTGCCGCACCGCCACGTAGGCCAGCAGCAGCAAGGCGTTCAGGGCCTCGTCGAGGTGCGCGCGGCCGTGGCTGTCCAGGTGCCGCATACGCCGGCCGCAGTCGAGCAGAAACAACAGGCGCTGGTCGCGCTCATCCTGATATTCGCGGGCGATCAGCTTGCGGGTGCGCGAGGTGGCCTTCCAGTCGATCTGCCGCAGCATGTCGCCGCGGCGGTACTCCCGCAGCTGGTGGAACTCGCCGCCGCCACCGCGCCGCTGCAGGCGGCGCACACCCAGCTGTGCCAGCTGGTCATTGGCGGCCAGTAGCGTGTAGCGACTGATCTCGGCAAAGTTCGGGTAGACGCGGACGGTCTCGGTGACCGCCTGGCATCGGCGCCGGCTCCAGAGTCCCGCCGGCGAATGCAGGCGCAGGTCGCAGCCGCTGAACCGGTACCGGCCGCGATGGGGCGGGCGCAGACGATAGCGCACCCGCAGCCGCTGCCCTGGGCCAAGGGTCAGCGTGCGCGGCAGCCCCTGCACCTCGAAGGCCGCGGGATGCAGGTCATGGCAGTCAAGCCGCAGCGCGCGGGCATGGTCATTGCTCAGCCCCAGCTGCACGCGGCTCCAGGCCCCTTGGGCAAGGATCTTCGCGACTCGGCGCTCCACCTCGGGTGCGCGGGTCGCGCGCAGGAGCAGCAGATCGGCGATCGCCACCGCCGCCAGCAGCAGCCCCGCCCCCTGCCAGAGGACGCGGCCGGCCGGCCACCACGCGGCCAACAGGCCGAGCCCGGTCCACAACCCCAGCGCGGCAACCAGCGGCCTTCTCGGCCTCACCGGCCGCGCCCCGTCGCCGTCAGCGCGCGCCCCGACTCAGGAGCGGGGCGCGGCAACATTGGCCAGCAGCTCCGCGAGGACGTCGTCCGAGCGATAGCCCTCGATCTCCAGGTCGGCGCTGAGCTTGATGCGATGGCGCAGCACGGCGTGGGCGACCGCCTTGACGTCGTCCGGGGTCACGAAGCCGTTGCCGCACAGCAGCGCGTGGGCGCGGGCCGCGCGCACCAGCGCGATGCTGGCGCGCGGCCCGGCGCCGTTGTCGATACCCTGCCAGTCACGTGTGGCGCGCACCATACGCACGGCATAATCCAGGATGCGGTCGTCGATGGTCAGCGCGGCGGCCGCGAGCTGGGTCTCCAGCACATCGGCCGGCTCGAGCACCTGCGCGACCCGCGACAGGTCGAGGCCGTCGCCGATGGCACCGTCGGTGATCTGGCGGACGACTGCCACCTCGTCCGCGGACTCGGGATAGTCGATGTAGGCCTTGATCAGGAAGCGGTCGAGCTGCGCCTGGGGCAGCGGATACGTGCCCTCCTGCTCGATCGGATTCTGGGTGGCCAAGACCAGGAACGGCGGCTCCAGCGGCAGCGCCTTGCCCTCGATGGTGACCTGCTGCTCCTGCATCGCCTCGAGCATCGCCGACTGGGTCTTCGCCGGCGCGCGGTTGATCTCGTCGCCGAGCAGCACATTGCAGAAGATCGGTCCGCGGCGGATGTGGAACTGCTCGCTCTTCATGTCGAAGATGGCATGGCCGGTCACATCGCTGGGCATCAGGTCCGGTGTGAACTGGATGCGCGCGTAACGCCCGCCCACGGCCTGCGCCATCGCCC
>Ga0316579_10000241_pt1 | contig 16729 bp, 15 predicted proteins | sample J5NA_2_FD_203074 | JGI IMG/M metagenome (GOLD analysis project Ga0316579, IMG submission 203074) | Rhizosphere microbial communities from salt marsh grasses in Alabama, United States - J5-7_160517rDrA | ecosystem: Host-associated > Plants > Roots > Rhizosphere | place: USA: Alabama | collected... | reverse complement strand
TCCACCTGGTAAAAGCGGTCAAAGATGCGCGGCAGTTGGTGCTCCTCGATGCCGATCCCCTGGTCGGACACGCTGATCTGTGCCATGCCGGACTGCACGCGGGCGGCAATGATGATGAGGCCGCCGCCGGGGGAGTATTTTACGGCGTTCTCGACCAGGTTGCGCAGAACCTGTCGCGCCCGCCGGGCATCGGCCATCACCGGGGGGAGAGCGGCAGGCAGGCGGACCTCGATATCGTGGGCGCGGGTCATCCTGCGAAATTCGGCTGCGGTGCCCTCGATGATCGGGCGCAGATCGGCCGGCTCGGGCTCGATGCGCAGCGTACCGGCCTCGATGCGGGACATGTCCAGGAGATTGCCGATCAGCTCGCTCAGGTGATCGCTCTCCTCGTCAATGATCGCCAGGAACTCGCGGCGGCTGGTGTCATCCCACTCGACGTCGTCGCGCAGGAGGGTGGTGGCAAACCCCTTGATGCTCGCCAGGGGCGTGCGCAATTCGTGGCTGACGGTCGAAAGCAGTTGCGACTTCATCTCGTCGACTTCTTTTTCGCGGGTGATGTCGCGGATCAGGATGCCGAGGCCCAGCGAGCTCCCACCGCCGTCGTGTATGGCAAAGAAGCGAGCCTGGACGGTGCGCGAGGCCGGTGCGGTCAGGGTAAGCTCGACGGTCGGCGTGGTCTGCGGGTCGATCAGGGCGGCCCGTAGTTGGCCGAAGGTGCGTCTGGGCCTGGCGACGCGCTCGCGGATGTCGCGATCCAGGTCGGCGAAGGTGTAGCGGGCCGTTTGCAGGGCCGGCAGATCGAGGATCTCCGCGGCCCGTGGGTTGGCGTAGACGATCCGGTCTCGGGTGTCGATCAGGATCAGCCCGTCGACCATGCTGTTCATCACGCTGTCGAGGGTGGCCCGGCGGCGTTCGGCATCGTCGATCAGCTGGGCGTTGGCAATGGCGATGCCGATCTGGTTGCCAATGGCCGTTAGCAGGTCCACGTCTGCCTGTGTGAACTCGCGGCGGTCGCGACTCTGGATGTTGAGCAGGCCCAGTACCTCGCCGCGAGCCAGCAGTGGCAGGCGCACGCACGAGTGGAAGCCTTCCTTGGCGCAAGCTGTGCGGCTTCGATCTGGGTGCGTGACGATGTCGGCGATCAGGCTCATCTCGCCGGTGTGTACGACCCGACCACAAATGCATTCGCCGGAGCGTATGGTCGATTCTTCGGCGACAAACGACGCGGACAGGCCGGCGTGGGTGTGGAGAATCAGGTCCCCGCTTTCCTCATCCAACAGGAATATCTCGCCGGAATCCTCGCCAATGACCTCCAGCGTTGTCTGGAGGGCGCCAGCCAGGATCTCGTCCAGGTCCTGTGTGCAGTTTACCTGGGCGGCGATGCTGGTCAGTGCGGTGAGTTCGGTGATGCGCGTGCGATCCGACACCTGTGGGCTCCTTGGAGCAGTTCGCCGGGGTTCCGCCCGGCGCGCAGCAAGGGTTATGCCAGGCCCTTGCTCTGGTTTCAGTATAGCACGGTCAGGGGGAGAAGGCAAGGCCCGGTCGAGAGCGAAATAGAGCTGCGGACCATGTTGCAGCCTGGTGGGTGTGGTGGTACAATAGCACCGCCGTGGGTGATCCCAACGAGGAGAATGCAGCATGACTACGCCGATGCGCAAGCAATATCTTCGCATCAAAAAGCAGTTCCCGGAGACGATCGTCTTGTTCCGCCTCGGCGATTTCTACGAGACGTTCGACGAGGATGCCAGGGTGGTGGCGCAGGTATGCGACATCGTCCTGACGTCGCGGCCCGTCGGCAAGGATCAGCGGGTGCCTCTGGCGGGCGTGCCCTACCACTCGGTCGAGGGCTATATCGCCAAGTTGATCCAGGCCGGCTACAAGGTAGCCATCGTCGAGCAAATAGGAGAGGTGCCTGCCCGGGGCCTGGTGGACCGGGAGGTGGTGCGGGTGATCACTCCCGGCACCGTGGTCGAGCCATCGCTGTTGGAAGAGCGGCGCAACAACTACCTGGCGGCCCTGATCGTCGAGGGCAAGCGGGCCGGCCTGGCCTACGCCGACATCACCACGGGGGAATTCGCGACGACGCAGCTTGCCGGCGGCGACGTGATGCGACTGGCCGGCGAAGAGCTTGGCCGGCTGAGGCCGGCGGAGGTGCTTACCTGCGATGCGGCGCTCGCCGGACAGCAGGAACGCGGCGACTCGCCGTTTGGCGACACCCTGTTTACCGTGTACGAGCGCTGGCGGTTCGACCTGGACACCGCGCGGCAGGCTCTGCAAGATCAGTTCAACGTCGCCAGCCTGGATGGATTTGGGCTGGGCGGGTTGCCGCTGGCGATTCAGGCCGCTGGTGCGCTGCTGCAGTACCTGGCCGAGACGCAGCGCTCACGGCTGGCGCAGCTTTCCACCGTGCACACCTATTCGACCGAGCAGTACATGGTTTTGGACGCGGCGACGCGGCGAAACCTGGAGCTCACCGAGACGCTGCGCCGGGGCAGCGTGCAGGGCTCGCTGCTCGGGGTTTTGGACGGCACGGTCACCAGCATGGGCGGGCGCCTGCTTCACCGCTGGATCACCCATCCGCTCCTCGATCTGGAGCGCCTCACGCGCCGCCTGGACGCTGTAGAGGCGTTCGTTCAAGACACCCCGGCCCGCGCCCGCCTGCGCGATCTGCTCAAGAACGTGACCGACCTGGAGCGCCTGACCAGCCGGGTTGTGCAGGTCATTGCCAGGCCGCGGGATCTGCTGGGCGTCCGCGAAAGCCTGCAGGCGGTGCCCGAGATCCAGGCGCTGATCGATGGGATGGGACAAAAGCCGGAGGCGTTCCGCGCTTTTGCGGCCCTGGATCCGTGCCAGGACGTGGTCGCCTTGCTCGATCAGGCACTGGTGGACAATCCGCCCGCCACACTCAGCTCGGGAGGTGTCATTCGCCCGGGGTTCTCGGCCGAGCTGGACAATATCGTCGCTGCGTCACGCGATGCCAAGTCGTGGGTGGCGAATCTGGAAAAGCAGGAACGCAAACGGACCGGCATCAAGAGCCTGAAGGTAGGCTATAACAAGGTTTTCGGATACTATCTCGAGATCACCAAGGCCAACGCGGATCGGGTGCCGGAGGAGTATATCCGCAAGCAGACCCTGGTCAACGCCGAGCGCTATATCACGCCGGAACTGAAAGAATACGAATCGCTCATCCTCAATGCCGAGGAACGGATTCAGGATCTGGAAGGCAGGATCTACCAGCAGGTGCTGGAACAGGTCGGCGCTGCTTCGGGCCGCATCCTGGCTATCGCCCAGGCCCTGGCCCGCCTGGATCTGTATGCGGCGTTGGCAGAGGTGGCGCTGATGCACCGCTACGCGCGCCCACGCCTCGCCGAGGATGGGGACCTGCGGATCGTCGCCGGCAGGCATCCGGTTGTGGAGGTCACGCAGCGCGAAGAGCCGTTTGTCCCCAACGACGTGCGCTTCTCGGAAGAAGAGGCCATCCTGATCATCACCGGGCCGAACATGGCGGGCAAGTCGACCTTTTTGCGCCAGGTGGCGCTGATCGTGCTGATGGCGCAGATGGGATCCTTTGTGCCGGCGGACGAGGCCGAAATCTCGCTGGTGGATCGCATCTTTACGCGCATTGGCGCCCAGGACGAGATCAGCGCTGGCCAGTCGACCTTTATGGTAGAGATGGTAGAAACCGCCAACCTGCTCAACCACGCCACGGGGCGCAGCCTGCTGGTGCTGGACGAGGTGGGGCGCGGCACGAGCACCTACGACGGCATTTCGATTGCCTGGGCGGTGGTCGAGCATATCCACAACCATCCGCGCCTGCGCTGCAAGACGCTGTTTGCCACCCACTATCACGAGCTGACCCAGCTATCCGGCCTGTTGCCGCGGGTTCGCAACTACAATGTTGCCGTTGCCGAAGAGAAGGATCGGGTGGTGTTCTTACGGCGCATCGTGCCCGGCGGCGCCGATCAGAGCTATGGCATCCACGTGGCCCAGCTTGCCGGGCTGCCGAAACCGGTGATCCACCGCGCCGAGGAGATACTGGAAGAGCTGGAGCAAGAGGCCCGCGCCCCCGGCTCGGGCCGCCGCACCATTCAGGCGCGCCAGTTGCCCCTGTTTGCCAGTCGCAATCCGGCCATCGACGAGCTGGAGGCGCTGGACGTCAGCGCGATGACGCCTCTGGAGGCGATCAGCAAGCTCTATGAGCTGAAAAAGCTGGCCAAGCCGGACTAGAGGTGCGTTGCACCTGTGTCGGGCACGGCGTGGTTGCACTCTGCGGCGAAATGTGGTATCATTTCTACAAAGCCTGTGCGGCTTTTCACAAAGGTACGCGAGGGAAAGGGGGTGGCGATGAAAGACAGCAAGCCGGTGCCTGATATCGTCATAGGGCGCTTGCCCATCTATTTGCGCGCCCTGACGCATCTGTTGGAGGAAGGCCAGGAGGTCACTTCTTCCAAAGAGATGGCAGAGCGCCTGGGCATCAGCTCGGCCCAGATCCGCAAGGACCTTTCCCATTTTGGCGAGTTTGGCAAGCAGGGCATGGGCTACAACATTGCTCACCTGCGGGATCAGATCCGGCGCATACTCCAGGTGGACCGGATCTGGAGCGTGGCTGTAGTGGGCGCCGGCGACTTGGGACACGCCATTGTCCAGTATGGCGGCTTTGAGGGGCGGGGGTTCCGGGTGGCGTGCGTGTTCGACAACAACCCGGAAAAGATCGGCCTGCGCCTGGGCAAGTTTGAGATATGCGACGTGGCCGAAATGCCCGAGAGACTCAAGGAAATGGGGATCGCGGTGGCCATTGTCGCCGTGCCAGCCGGCGCAGCGCAGACCGTGGTCGACGCCCTGGTAAAGGGCGGCGTGCAGGCGATTCTGAACTATGCACCGATCACGGTGACCGTGCCGCCGGAGGTTCGCATGCAGTACATCGATCCGGTGACGCACTTGCAGCGAATGACCTACTACCTGTGACGCGCAGGTAGCTCGGCCCCCATGCCGGGGGCATCGCGACGCGGTACGGCGCATGGCTGCTCATCAGCCATGCGCCGTATGGTTATGTCTTTCCGATCGTGTGTGCTGCGATTGCGCGGCGAAACACTAGTAGGTCGGCAGGCTGCGCTTGATCACTTCATAGTCTTCCAGCGCCTTGCCTGCTCCCAGGGCCACGCAGGCCATGGGGTTGTCGGCGACGTAGCAGGGCACCCCCGTCTCTTTGGTAAGCAAGGTGTGGAAATTGCGCAGCAGCGCGCCCCCGCCACTCATGACGATGCCGCGATCGATCACGTCTGAGGCCAGTTCTGGCGGCGTTTTCTCCAGCACCCCCTTGACGACGCCCACGATGGCGCTTAGCGGTTCGGAGATGGCGTCGGTAACCTCGCCCGACGTGACCTGGATCGTCTTTGGAAGGCCGGATACCTGGTCCCGTCCCCGCACCTCCATCCTCATCTCTTCTTCCAGGGGCAGGGCGCTGCCGATGCCGATCTTGACGGCCTCGGCGGTCGTCTCGCCGATCATGAGGTTGTACTTGCGCTTGACGTAGCTGATCACTGCCTCATCGATCCGGTTGCCCCCGACGCGCACCGACGCGAATTCCACGATGCCGTTCATCGAGATGACGGCGGCCTCGCTGGTGCCCCCGCCAATGTCCACCACCAGGTTTCCGGTGGGTGTATCCACCGGCATGCCGGCTCCCAGGGCAGCGGCAAGGGGCTCTGGGATCAGGTACGCTTCTCGCCCGCCGGCCTGGATGGCGGCATCGTGGACGGCCCGGCTCTCCACGCTGGTCACGCCTACCGGCACGCTAATGGCGATCATCGGCTTGAACAGACGGAACCGGCCCGCGACCTTTTCGATAAAGTACCGCAGCATGGCCTCGGTGACGACATAATCGGCAATGACGCCATCGCGCAGGGGCCGGGCCACTTCGATCGTCTCTGGCGTGCGGCCCAACATCTCGCGGGCCTCCGTACCGACGGCGACGATCTTGTTATCGTGAGTGGCAATGGCGACCACAGAGGGTTCCTGGAGTATGATCCCTTTGCCCTTGACCCAAACCAGGACGTTTACGGTCCCCAGGTCTACGCCTATATGCTTTGCTAGCATTTATCTCTCACCTATTGTGATTTGCCCGAAAGCAGATTGGGGACGGGTGGCTTGCCCGTCCCCATCATGATGCATTTACTCTGATTCCGGTGACTGGCCCGGGCCCCGCACCCGACCTCCGGCGCGGCGCTTGCGTTTGGCCACCTTGAGGCGCAGCATCGAGCGGCGCAACGCGGCCTCGGCTCGAGCAAAGTCTTCATCCTCCCGCCGCTTCTGGGCCATCAGTTCTTCGGCCCGCTCGCGAGCAGCCTCGGCGCGTTGTTCGTCGATTTCGGCAGCCCTCTCAGCCGAGTCCGCCAGGATGGTGACGTGCTCTGGACCCACTTCCATGAATCCCCCGCCGATGGCGATGAATTCGTCGTCCTGACCCTCGCGGTGGATGATCAGCTCGCCAAAGGTCAGCGATGTCATGAGCGGAGCGTGGTGGGGCAGGATGCCAAGCTGCCCCTCGATCCCAGGGGCCACAACCATATCGACGTCATCCTGAAAGACGGTGCGCTCTGCGGTCACAACCTCGCAACGTATCTGGCCCATCTAGCGCCTCAATTCCTCGGCGGCTTGCACGGCCTCGTCGATGCCGCCAACCATGTAGAAGGCCTGTTCGGGCAGGTCGTCGTGCTTGCCGTCGAGAATCTCCCGGAAGCCGCGCACCGTTTCCTGGATCGATACGTAGCGGCCCGGCCGTCCGGTGAACTGCTCGGCAACGAACATCGGCTGGCTCAGGAAGCGCTGGATCTTGCGGGCGCGGACCACGATCAACTTGTCCTCTTCGGATAGCTCGTCGATGCCCAGGATGGCGATAATGTCCTGGAGGTCTTTGTACCGCTGGAGGACCCGTTGCACCTCGCGGGCGACGTTATAGTGCTCGTCGCCGACGATGCGCGGGTCGAGGATGCGCGAGGTCGAGCCCAGTGGGTCCACGGCCGGGTAGATGGCTTGCTCGGCGATGGAGCGCTCCAGGGCGATGGTGGCATCCAGGTGGGCAAAGGTCGCGACCGGTGCCGGGTCGGTATAGTCGTCGGCGGGGACGTAGACGGCTTGCATCGAGGTGATGGAGCCTTTTCGCGTGCTTACGATCCGTTCCTGCAGCTCACCCATCTCGGTGCCGAGAGTGGGCTGGTAGCCTACGGCGCTGGGCATGCGCCCCAGGAGGGCCGATACCTCAGAGCCGGACATGACAAAGCGGAAAATGTTGTCGATAAAGAGCAAGACGTCGAGGCCTTCGTCGCGGAAATGCTCGGCCATAGTCAGGCCGGTCAGGCCCACACGCAGGCGCACGCCGGGCGGCTCGTTCATCTGCCCGAACACCATGGCGACGCTGTCGATGACGCCCGAGTCGCGCATCTCGTGCCAGAGGTCGTTGCCCTCGCGCGAGCGCTCGCCTACGCCGGCAAAGACCGAGTAGCCTTTGTGTACGGTGGCAAAGGTGCGGATCAGCTCCTGGATGATGACCGTTTTTCCCACGCCGGCGCCGCCGAACACGCCCGTCTTGCCGCCGCGCGTAAAGGGGGCGATGAGGTCGATCACCTTCAGGCCCGTCTCCAGGAATTCAGGTTTGGTCACCTGTTCCTCGAACGACGGCGCTGGCCGGTGGATGGGATAGTATTGCTCGGCCTCCACCGGCCCGGCGTTGTCGATGGGCTCGCCGAGGACGTTAAAGATCCGACCCAGGGTCGAGGTGCCAACCGGCACGGAGATCGGCTTGCCCGTGTTGATCACTTCCATACCGCGGCGCAGGCCGTCGGTCGCATCCATCGCCACACAACGGACCCAGTCGTTGCCCAGGTGCTGCTGCACCTCGGCAATCAACTGCCCGCCGTTTCTGGGGATTGCGATCGCGTGATAGATGTCGGGCAAATCTCCGCCGGGAAACTCTACGTCGACTACAGGGCCCATCACCTGCACAACCCGGCCCTTGGTTCGTTCTGCCATCAGTCCTCCTCAGGTACTCATTCGCTTTGCCTGTCGGCAAAATGCTATTCCAAGTCGTCGTCGGGCACGACCAGGTAGGTCACCGTGTCACGGACACCGGCTGCTGGGCGAATGTGTTTCATTACGGTCGCCAAGATCTCGTCGGTCGTGTTCGCTTCGATGACGGCGATTAGGTCGTACTTGCCGGTGATCGTCTCGACCGACCGGACGATCGGGCTGATCCTCAACGCGCTAGAGATCGCCTTGGTCAGACCCGGGGCTGTCCTGATCAGAATGTACGCCTTGGCTGCCATCTTCCTATCCCTCTATCTTGCTCTGGCTTTCGACAGAGCCTCGGCCCCGCCGGCGATGTCGAGCATTTCCTTGGTGATCGCTTCCTGCCGGGCGCGGTTGTACGTCAGCGTCAGGTCATCCAGCAGATCCATCGCGTTTTCTGTGGCGTTGCGCATCGCCACCATCCGGGCGCTGTGCTCGCTTGCCAGCGACTCCAAAAGTGCCTGGTACACCTGCAGTTCGGTGAACCGTGGCAACACGGTGTCGAGGATGGTGTGCGGGTCGGGCTCGTAGATGTACTCGGTGGTTGTCGCCGGCTCTCGTTCGCCGCGATGCTCGGAAACCGCGGTGACCCCCAAATCCAGCGGCAGCAGCGGCAACAACTGCCAGATGGCCGGGCGCTGGGTCAATGTGTTGATAAAGTCGGTGTGGGCCAAATAGACCACGTCATATTTCCTGGAGACAAAGCCCTCCATGGCGATGTGGGCGATGGGTGTGACATCCAGCAATCGCGGCTGAGGCGGCAGGTCAGAGAATTCGGCGACGATGGTTCGCTTCATGCGCCACATGGCATCGCGCCCGCGCTTGCCGACGGCGATCAGCTCGACAGGGTAGGGCAGCGCGTCGATAAACCGCGATGCCGCCTGGATCATGGCGTGGTTGTAGCTGCCACACAGCCCCTTGTCGGCGGTGATGAGCACCATGCCGATGGTCTTGATCTCCTCCCTGACCTGGAGCAAGGGGTGCACCGTTTCATCCACCCCGCGCTGGGCAGCCAGGTTGGTCAACACCTGCCACGCCTTTTCCGTATAGGGGCGTGTGGCCAACACCTGCTCCTGCGCGCGGCGCATTTTGGAAGCGGCCACCATCTGCATGGCGCGGGTCACCTGGGATATGTTTTTTACACTGCGTATCCGGCGACGGATCTCTCGTGTACTGGGCAACAGGCTACTCCTTGTGGTGCAGGTTGTTTGGCGTCTGTTCTCTGGCGATCATGACGTCCTGCCCCATAAGCTCTAGTCCGGCTTGGGCTCTAGAATGAGCGTCCTCTCCTCGCTGTTGGCGCCGATGTCGATCCCGATTGGCTTGCCATCTGCGCTCTCACCGGTCTTGCGAACAACCCGAACCCACCAATATACGGTGGCTTCGTCGCGGTCTGCCGGTGGATGGAACGGTGCCAGGAACGCGCCCTGGGCCACATAGCTGGTGTCTTTGGTGTAGACGTAATCCCCGTACCAGTCTTCCCCCTCGGTTGTCGGGCGGCGTTCCATGTGCAGATGGTAGTACTCGTCTGCCTCCAGTTTGCCCACCGACGTCCACTCCAGGGTCACGGTGCTCTTCCAGGAAACCGGTCTCCCGTTGGGCGGATCGAGCAGAGCTGGTGGCGGATACTTGAGGTTGGCGGCATCGGGTGTGCTGGTCGGCGTTGGCGGTTGCGCGGTAGCCGCTTTGGTCGCGGTAGCGCTGGATGCCGTCGGGCTCTGGGTGGGGCCGGTAGCTGTCGGCGCCTCGGTCGTGGGTTTTATGCCGGCAGTCGGGGTTGTCGTGGCGATGATGATCCACGGTGTTTGCGTGGGTTGCACCTGGGCCACGTCACCGGCCCCCGGGGTCGCGGTGACGACCACGATCCACGGGGTCTGGGTGGGCGGAGGCACCGTAGGTTCCGGCGTGCCGCCACAGGCAGCCAACAGACTCGCAATCACGCCAAGCGCTAAAAATGCCGCCAAGAGCCTGTTCATGCTAGTATGCCACCGTAGCTTTAAAGTCGTCAATGGCCTGGTTTAGCGCGGCCTGCGTCTCTTCGCTGAGCTTTTCGCCGGTGGCGATGGTCTGCACCAGGGCGGGCTGGCTATCTTTCATATAGCGCAGCAAGGACTCGCCGAAGGCGCTCACCTTGCGGATCTCGACGTCGTCGAGGAAGCCGTTGGTGACCGCGTAAAAGATAATGATCTGGTCGGCCAGCGGTACGGGGTCATATTGGCCCTGTTTCAGCACTTCCTGGACGCGCAGACCCCGATCCAGCTGGCGGCGCGTGGCCTCGTCCAGGTCCGAGCCGAACTGGGCAAATGCCGCCATCTCGCGGAAGGAAGCCATGTCGAGGCGCATCCGTCCGGCAACCTGTCTCATGGCCCTGGCCTGGGCCGCGCCACCCACGCGCGATACCGAAATGCCGGCGTTCACTGCCGGGCGGATGCCGGCGTAGAACAGGTCGCTCTCCAAAAAGATCTGCCCGTCGGTGATCGAGATGACGTTGGTGGGGATATAGGCCGAAACGTCACCCGCCTGCGTCTCGATGATCGGCAGCGCGGTCAGCGAACCGCCGCCGTAATCGGGATGCAGCTTGGCCGCGCGCTCAAGCAGGCGCGAGTGCAGGTAAAAGACGTCTCCGGGATAGGCTTCGCGACCGGGCGGGCGGCGGAGCAACAGCGATACCTGGCGGTAGGCCCAGGCGTGTTTGGAGAGATCGTCGTAGATGATCAGCGCCTCTTGGCCCTTTTCCATGAAATGCTCGCCCATGGCGCAGCCGGCGTAGGGAGCGATATATTGTAGGGTAGCCGGCTCGGAAGCCGTGGCGGCGACCACGATGGTGTGGTCCATGGCCCCGTGTTCCTCGAGGGTGGCAACGACCTGGGCAACCTGCGCGCGCCTTTGGCCGACGGCGACGTAGATGCAGATCAGGTTCTTGCCCTTCTGGTTGATGATGGTGTCGATGGCCAGGGCCGTCTTGCCGGTCTGCCGGTCGCCGATGATCAGCTCGCGCTGCCCGCGGCCGATCGGAATCATCGAGTCGATGGCCTTGATGCCCGTCTGCACAGGTGTGTCGACGCTCTTGCGCGTGACGACGTTGGGTGCAATGCGCTCGATGGGGCGCAGTTCGGTGGAGGAGATGGGGCCTCTGCCGTCGACCGGTTGGCCAAGGGCATTGACTACGCGGCCTACGAGTTCATCACCCACCGGGACAGAGACGATCCGCCCTGATCCCTTGACCGTGTCCCCCTCTTCGATGCTGGTGTACTCGCCCATGATGATGATGCCGACGCTGTCGGCTTCCAGGTTGAAGGCGAGTCCGGTGATGCTGGTGCTGCGGCCCGGCTTGGGCGGGAACTCGACCAGCTCCATGGACATCACGCCGGCCAATCCATCGGCGCGCGCGATGCCGTCTCCAACCTCGATCACCGAGCCGACGTCGATTGCTTCGAGCGGGGCTTCAAATTCCTCGATCTGCTTCTTAAGAATCGCGGTGATGTCTTTGGCTTGTAAGGCCATTCATGCCTCCGGAATCAGAACAGGAAACGCCACGCGCAGCGGGTGCTGCCTGGCGAGCGTTTCACGGTCAGGGTGCGTTACTGTGCCGTCAGATGGTCTCGCAGTGCAGCCAGTTTCCCGGCGACACTCCCATCGATGACCTGGTCGCCCACGCGCAAGTACACGCCTCCGAGCAGCGAGGCATCCACCTCAAACTGGATCTCCAGATCGGAGCCGAAGCGCTGGGTGAGCTTGGCGCGCATGGCTTCTTTCTCGGCTTCGGTCAGCGGCACGGCGGTGGTTACGTGTGCCAGGGTACGCTCTGGACGGCGCTGCGCGAGCCGGTCCAACTCGAGCAGGATGGCGTCGAGCTGATCGACCTGCCCCGCTTCGAGCAAGGTACCCAAGAACTTGCGCATCTCGCCAGAGACCCCGGCCGGCAAAGCCTGGCTCAGCCGCGCCAGCTTTTCCTGGGTCGAAAGCCCCGGAGCATGCAGGTCGGCGCGCAGAGCAGCATCGCTCTTCACAGCCTGCTGGATGCTGCTCAATTGCTTGAGCCAGGGTTCGAGGGCCAGATCGTAGATGGCGGCCGCGTAATCCTGTGGTCGGGCTTGTACGCTCACTTGAGCTCCTCAGTCTGCTCCAGGAATTCGGCGATGAGATCTCGCTGGCGCTGCTGGTCCAGAGATTCGCCAATGACTTTTTCCGAGATACTGAGCGATAGATCGGCGACCTGCTGCCTCAGCTCGGCCATGGCCAAGTCCCGCTCGCGCGAGATCTCTTCCTTCGCCTTTTCGACCTGCGCGCGGGCTTCCTCGCGGGCCGTTGCCAGGATCTCCTGCCGGGCCTTCTCACTCATCTGCGTGGCCTGAGCAACGATCTCCTGACCCTCCTTGCGGGCCTCAGCCAGGCGCTGCTCGAACTCTTTTTCCATTTCTGCCGCTCGGCGCGATGCCTGTTCTGCATCGTCAAGACCTTGCTTGATGCGCGCAGAGCGCTCGTCGATCATGCGCAGTATCGGCTTGTAGGCCACAAAGTACAGCAACACAGCCAGCAGCCCAAAGTTGATGATCTGCGAGATCAGATACCCCAGATTGATGCCTAGTGCTTCCAAGCGTCAACCTCCTTGGTGGTTGCGTCTAGAATTCTAGATTGCGGCTCGCACCGGGCCCGGCACAAGTCCAAACCCGACGGCCTGAAATCGAGAATCGCTAGGCGACGAACTTGATCATAAGCGCGACGACCAGAGCATAGATGCCGATGGCCTCGGTGAAGGCCAGGCTCAGAATCAATGGCACAAAGATCTGGTCGCTGGCTTCTGGGTTGCGCCCCAAAGCTTCCATGGCCTTCGAACCGATCATGCCGAGGCCCAGGGCCGGGCCGATGGCGCCGACTCCGATGGCGATTGCCGTTGCAAACAGCCGCATGGTCTCTACATCCATTAGATCAATCCTCCCTGAGTTCTGTGGTTTCTACTTGCCGCAAACTATTGTCGAGCACTCGGTTCACAAGTGCAAGAGCCAGAGTTGGTTAGTGCCCCTCTTCCCCATGGGTTGTGGTCGCCACGATAAAGAACGCGACGCTCAACATCATGAATACCAATGCCTGCACGAAACCGACGAACAGCTCGAGCCCGTAAAACGGAAGCGAGACGAGGTACGGGATCAAGAAGGCCATCACCCCCAGGAGCACTTCGCCGGCAAAGATGTTGCCAAAGAGACGAAAAGAGAATGAGATGATCTTGCCAATCTCGCTGATCAACTCCACGATGCCGATAAAAAAGTCGATGATGCCCATGCCAAAGGCCGCAACGCGGCCCATGCAGCCAATGCCTCTCTTGGTAAAGGCCTTGACAAAGCCGCCCACGTTGATGAACTTGCTCAGGTACCCGATGCCCAGAGCCGAAAGACCGAAATACTGGGTCAGAACCACCGACACCAGGGCCAGGGCCAGGGTCACGTTCAGATCTGTGGTGGCGGCCCGGAACATGGGCGCCAGGGTATAGACCTCCCCTTCTCCGGGGTGAGCTTCCTCTTCGGAGCTATAGGCTTCGGCTTCCTGGCTCTCGTCGGCCGGCACCCACAGGCCGACGGTGTGTGCATCGTTGAGCCATTGTACCGGCTCGCCGTGCTCTGCGTGGTGGAGCGCTCCCCAGCTTCCAAACAGCGGGGTGAGCCCCAGCCAGCTAGCCGTAATGACGAACAAAAAGATGGTCATCACGATGGGGAAGAACCTGCGGGCCCACTTGCGACCGGCGGCGCCTTCCACCAGGTTGTACATGCCCTCGATAACCATCTCCAGCGCGCCCTGCCACCTTCTGGGAACCTCTCTGGTCTTGCGCGTGATGGCCCAGATACCCACGACGAGGATGGCGGTGGTGAGCCACGACGCCAGCAGCGTGTTGGTGATGCCGTTGGGCCAAAAGCCGCCCAGCGTGACGTCGAAGACAGGTTCGGCTGCGATCGAGATTTCAGGGAGCACCACTCCGGGGATGGTAAAGACTACGTTGATGATCACGAGCCCGACGATGAGGACAAGCGTCGGCACAAGGACTTTGGGAGATAGCAGCTTTGACACTACTCTGGTTCCTCCTTGCCGTTTTCTCCTGGCGGTTGCTCAAGGTCTTGGGGAACAATCTGGCTAAACGTCCGCAGAGTCATGCGGGCAACTCCGACGGTGGCTGCCAGTATTCCCAGTACCGCCCCAATCAGGATGAAGAGGGGCGCCGTTCCTAGTTTCTTGTCGAGCCAGATGCCGCCCAGCAGCGGGAGCAGTAGCGAGAAGAGCATGGTCCAGCTGAGATTCCAGGCCAGGCTCAACGCCGTCCCTTTTTTCACGTGCATCTGACTCCTGGCGCAGCGCCCTGCATGCGCACATTCCCTGATGGTGGGCTAGCGTGCTTTGGTGTTGCTGTGCGCGTGAATACCCGGCAAAGGCCATGGTTTGCGCGGCAACCCGCCTGGGTTGCCCATAATCCCGCGCGCTCGACGCTGGATTTTAGCACAAAGTGGCGCGGAATGCAAACAGCCCAAGATGCGGCGGCAGACCAGCCTGCCGCTGCGCTGCGCCAGCCGCGTCCCGGCTCAGTCCGTGAGCCCGGCGACGGTTTCTGCGTCCAGCCTCTTGACCAGCGCCGTCACCAGCGCGAGGGCCTGATCATAGTCCTCGCGGTAGATAATGGCGTTGTGGCTGTGAATGTGACGGGTCGGCACGCCGATGACCACGGTGGGCACCCCTTCGTTGTGCATGTGGATGGCGCCGCCGTCGGTGGCCCCGCCGGACATGGCCGAAAACTGCAAGGGAATCTCCAGTTCTTCGGCCAGGGCGATCACCATGTCCCGCAGTTTCAGGTTGGGGATCATGCGCGCGTCATAGACCAGCATCGTTGGGCCGCCGCCCATCTTGATCGACGATTCCTCGGGCTTGATGCCCGGCACGTCGCCGGCAATGTCGACTTCCAGGATGATGGCCACGTCGGGCTCGATCACAAAGGCCGAGGTCTTGGCCCCGCGCAGGCCCACTTCCTCCTGCACCGTGCCGACGGCGTAGACGGTGTTGGGGTGCCCGTCCTCGGCTACCTGGCGCAGTACCTGGGCAGCCAGCGCGCAGCCGAGACGGTTGTCGAACGCCTTCGACAGGTAGCAGCCGGGGTTGGCCATCACGGTGAATTCGCTGACGGGAATGATCGGATCGCCGGGGCGCACGCCCATTTCGCGAACCTCGTCCTCAGAGCGGGCGCCGACGTCGATGTACATGTCCTTCTTTTCGACGACCTTGTTCCGTTCTTCGCTTCCGAGCAAGTGAGGGGGCTTGGCGCCCAAGACGCCGATCACATCGCCTTTGGATGTGCGGATCGATACCCGGTGGCCGAGCAATACCTGATCCCACCATCCGCCCAGGGCTTGGAACTTGACAAAGCCTTCCTTGGTGATCAGCCTCACCATAAAGCCGATCTCGTCCATGTGACCGGCCAGCATGACGCGCGGCTGTTCGCCATCGCCCACGTGCTTGCCGATGAAGGACCCCATCTTGTCTTGCTCAATGACGGCGACATCCTCGAGGTACTGGCGCATGACGGCGCGGACTTTGTGCTCGTAGCCAGGGACGCCCCCTACCTCTGTGATTTCCTTCAAGAGTTTTTCGGTATGGTCCACGACATGCTCCTTGTGGCGGCTGATGACAGCCGGGTTGTATGCGGCCCGCCTATGATACCCCAACTTGGCGCCTTTGTCTAGTTTCGGGCAGCAAGGGGCTGCAGCCGGTGCATTGTCGGCGAAGGATAGACTTCCGGCCTGGACCCTGGCGGTTTTCGTTTTCAGCAGCGGTTTCAGCCGTTTTCTGTTTGAAATCAAACGGCAGATGAACGTTAAGAAAGCGATTTGGTAATGATGCGTGGCTCCGTCCGCACCGTCCGCCGCGGGCTAAAGCCCTCGGCTCAGAGAGCGAAGGACGCTAAAGCGCCCTACATCGATTGAAATAGACAGAATAGCCCGCGCCAGTGGGCTTGGCAACCTGTCCGCATGGACAGGCGTCAGGCCGGCGTCTTCAGCGCCGGCCGATCCTTGCCGACAAAAAGCCGCAACACTGTCCGATCCCTTCTATCCAGACCACCTACTGGCTTTCCCGAAAGTGATACAGAACCGGCACAGCATTCGTGTTGCCTTTTCGTGGCGCCTGAGGTATAATCGCAGTCGGGAGGAAGAGGAGTCTTGATGCGTTTGGTTTTCCTCTGCAGCCGGTCTCTCTGGAGCATCCCGATCTGGCAGGGCGCACAGCAGAACTATGCACCTTCCCCTAGAACGGAGTCCCCATGAACAGAACCTACGTGGCTCTGGACCTGGAAACCACAGGTCTGGACCCCGATCGCGACACCATCCTGGAGGTTGGTGCCGTTCGCTTTCGCACCTCCTTTAGCAACGGGACCGTCCAGGCCCACGTTCAGGAAACGTGGAGCACCACCGTCAATCCCGGGCGTCCCATCCCGATTCAGGTGCAGCACCTGACGGGCATCACCCAGGAGGAGGTCAGCCGCGCCCCACGCTTTTCGCAAGTGCTGGAGCCGCTGCGCAGCTTTTTGGGCAGCCATCCCCTGATCGGGCACAATGTGAGCTTTGACCTCAGCTTTCTGGACAAGCATTACCTGCCTCTCGACAACCTGGCTGTCGACACCTTTGAAATGGCG
>Ga0316579_10000240_pt1 | contig 16765 bp, 11 predicted proteins | sample J5NA_2_FD_203074 | JGI IMG/M metagenome (GOLD analysis project Ga0316579, IMG submission 203074) | Rhizosphere microbial communities from salt marsh grasses in Alabama, United States - J5-7_160517rDrA | ecosystem: Host-associated > Plants > Roots > Rhizosphere | place: USA: Alabama | collected... | reverse complement strand
ATGTCCGTATGGCCGGGATGAGTCACTCGGAGGACTGGACGCGAGAGGCAGCTTCGCGTCCTCTGCGGTCACCGAAGAGGCCAGTGTCGGGCGTCCGGTATCGACGTTACGCCGATTCACAAGACGTTTCTAACCGACGGCTCAATCCCAGCGCATGAGCTTCCTCAGCTCTGCGCTGGAAACAACGTGGCAGTAGATCATGTTGATGATCTCCAGCTCCCTGCGGTGCAGCTCGTCGGTGCCCGCGGCGCAGCAGTCCTCGACCACGACCACCTGGAAGCTCTCGTCGGCCAGGCTGCGGACCGTGGAGGAGACGCACTGGTCGGTGTAGATCCCGGTCACCAGCACGTTCCGGATCCCCATGTTGGCCAGCACTAGGCGCAGGTTGGTGCCGGTGACGGCGCTGTCCGTGGTCTTGGTGACGACGATTTCGCCTGGCACGGGGGCCAGCTCGGGGACGATCTGGGATTCCTGCGAGCTCGTGGGCATGAGCAGGTTGTTCCAGCCAGGTAACTTCTGGCTCAGGGAGCGGTCGCGGCCATCCTCCAGAAGGCAGGCGATACGCGCGTGGATGACGTCCAGGCCCCGGGCGCGGCACCCCTCCTGTAGCGCGCGGATGTTGGGGATCACGGTGTTGTTCATGCGGTCGAAGAAGGGCTGCCAGCGGGCCTGCTCCGACGGGTCTTCCTTGGGCGCCATGCCATAGTTCTGCACGTCGATGCAGAGCATGGCGGTCTCCTCCGGCTTCAGATCCAGGTCTTCCGGCTCCGGGGCGCCCTGGTAGTAGAAGGATCGGTGGGCGGTTTTCCAGCTCATGTCAGTTCGCTCCGGGTGCTGATGGTGGGTGCAATTGATCGGCCGAGGTGATGCGCCTTGTTCCTCAGCTTGCAGGAACCGTGGAAGTGCCATTCATGGCGCCTGGGTTCCGGCATTCCCCCGGCAGGCTCTGCCGGGGCAGGCCTTGGCGGCAGGACGAGTCTCCAGTCATCCACCGATATCATCCCGGCGTGGATTGCCGGGATCCAGTGGCCAAGGTGCACCGCCACACGGCCAGCTGAGGCATCGCGCTGACGCCCATGGCGCCCGCGCCACCCCAGGAGATGTCAGTTCCGGGCGCCATGGACGATCCCTCACCCCGCCCTCTCCGTTGCCGGGCTCCGGGGCCCCTGGGCCCGTCCCCTCCCCTTCGTCACCCCCGTCGGGCGGGTTGACCGGGTCCTTCTCGCCGGGCACGTAGATCTGCACGGGCTCGTCATCGAGATCCGGATTGGCGAAGAGCTCCGTGGCCTTCTTGAAGTCCAGGATGGTGAGGTGGAGCTTGCCCTAGGCCTCGTTGATGCGGGTGCCGCGGCCGATGATCTGCTTGAACTTGGTCATCGACTGAATGGACTGATCCAGGACGATGAGCTTGCAGGTCTGGGCGTCCACGCCCGTGCTCATCAGCTCCGAGGTGGTGGCGATGACCGGGTAGGGGCGCTCCGGGTCGATGAAGTTGTCCAGCTCCGCCTTGCCCTCCTGCTCGTCGACGGTGATGCGTATGACGTACTTGCGGTTGGCGGTGACCAGGTCCGCGTTCTCGTTGCGTTCACTCCCCTCCAGGTGCTGCATGGTCGTGAGAGTGCAGCAAATTCGAGCGCGATGCGATAAGGGCTCGGGTGATGGTGCGTCGGCGAAGCCCTGATTGTGGAAGATTCGGGAGATCGGGGCGGTCCATGCGAAACGACCGCCCCTTCTCTGCCAGCGGCATCAGCGTCAGCCTCCGGCCTCGCCCTCGCGTTTCCCCGTCGAGGCCCTGGCGGGGACCGGGAGCTTGAGCTTGACCTCCCGCCACAGGACCGGGGTCGAGAATCCCCCCCAGCCCCAGCGCAGCCAGTCGAGGAGCCGCACGGCGAGCCACAGGGCCCAGGCGAGCATCAGGGCCCGGTAGGCCAGCATGGGGACGGAGACGATCCATACGCCCGGTAGCTCCTGCCCGAATCGGTCCTGGTACCAGGCGAGCGACGTCGCCGAGGACCCGTTCCCCGCGATCTGCATCTCCGGCGGGCCGAGCAGCCCTTGCTTGACCGCGGCCAAGAGGGCGGCGAGGGCGGCGAGGCTCAGGATCACGAGCCCGATCTGCACGAGGTTGAAGCGCCAGGGCGGCTGGTCCTCGGTGAGGCGCCCCCGCAGGCCGAGTGCGAAGAGCCAGCCCGCGAGCAGCACACCCGCCCAGATCCCCGCCTGGCTCAGGCCGAGCCCGAGCAGCAGCCAATCCCAGAACCGAAGGGGAGTGAGCCGGCTGCGAGCGAGCCCGATTGCGAGGAGCACCAGCACCACCACCAGGCCCCAGAAGAGCACCGCAGGCCCGACCGCGGGCCCCCCCAGGAAGAGGATCCAGCGGTCCCGGGGCACGCTGACCTGCACCCGGGCGTTCACCCCCGCCATGCCCAGATCCGGCACCGCGGGGCTGTAGCGGGTCGTGAGCGGATCGGGCTGTCGCCAGGTCACCTCGACCCGCTCGGTGGCGGGAACCAGGGGGAGGGTCAGGCGACCCTCCTCCAGCCGTAGGGGTCGCTCGACCCCGTCGATGCGTACCCGCGTGAGGTCCGCCCCCGGCGGCAGCCGGATGGCGTGCTCACCCCCCTGGCTGCTGCGCAGGCTGAGCTCCAGGGTCGCGTCGGTGAGGCGCCGGCCGGGGACCAGCCGGTAGCTGGCCTGATCCAGGGTGAGCGTCGGACCCGGTACCCCCGCGGGCCGCGACAGGCGCAGCTGCACCTCCTCCCCTGGCCAGGGTCGCCAGGTCGGGACCCAAGGGTCGGGGCCGCTTGCCTGGCGGACCACGGGGATCCCCTCCCACGCGAGGTGCCAGAGGGGGCTTGCCTCCACCCGCCACTCCTCGCTGAGTCGGTCATCTCCCGCAGCGGTTAGCCGCAGGCCGTCGACCGGCTCCAGGCTGGACTGCCAGGTGCTCTGCGTGGCGCCGGGGGCCAGGTTGACCAGGAGGCGCCCGTCGCGGACCGCGACGCCCTCCTGGAGCACGCGCTCCCCGGGCAGCAGGGGCACCTCCAGGGCGACCGGGAACTGGGGCGGGGAGAGGCGCAGGACCCGGGTCTCGACCCGCCAGTCGAGGCCGAGACGCAGGGTGCGCTCGACCCGCAGCAACGGAGGCAGCTCCGCGGGGGCGAGCCCGGTACCCGGCCCCGACTCCGGGCTCAGGCGCACGAGCTGGAGCTGACCCTGGGGGCGGCCGTTCGCGTCCAGCCCCTCCACCCGCCAGCCCTCGCCTGCGACCTCGACCCGCCGCGGCCGGAGCGGCAGGGGGAGCGCCACCTGGCTCCGCGCCGACAGGGGCCCAGAAAGGGTCAGGTGCCAACGGCCCGCCGGCAGGGCGATCAGGTAGGTGCCGTCGGCCCCCCGGCGCAGGCTGTCGACGGACACGTCGTCGAGCCGGAGGCCGGTCGGGGTCCAGGCATCGGCCCCGCCGGGCAAGGGGACGGCGACCGCCTCGGCGGCGGTGATGTCGAGCCGGAGCTGCAACCCGCCCGGACCCGTTCGCAGCAGCATGCGCGGGATGTCCGCGCAGGCGGGGAGGCAGTCCGGCGGCTCGGTGAGGCGGGCCTTGAGGGTATCCAGGAGCTCCTGGGACGGGAAGGTGTCGGCAGCCGACGGACTGGGGGTCCCGGAGAGGCCCATCGCCAGGAGCACGGCGGCGGCCGGCGCGCCGCGCATCGTCCCCCGTGTCACTCGACCCAGCAGCCCGGCGAGCTTCAGCCCGAGCAACAGGATCAGGCCAGTCTGCGCCAGCGCCAGCAGCAGCCCCCAGCCGGGCGAGCGCAGCCAGAGCATCATTTGATGATCCGGGGGGAGCGGGCCGCGCCAGGCGAGGGTCCAGCTCTTCCATGTGAAGTCGGGGACGCCGGGGCCGGTCTGCACCTGGGCCTTGGGGTCCACCACCGCCAGGGGCCGCGGGGCCGGCGGGGCGCCGGCCAGGGGCATCTCGGCGCGGCGTCGCGGCTGGGCCTTGCGCACCGTCGCCTCCATGGCCTCCGTGTCCGGGGCCTCGGCCAGGGGCGCCGGGGCGCTGTCGAAGGCGGCCGTCGCGGGCCCGCCGCTCACCGGCCAGGGCCGATCGAGCTGGGGATAGATCCCGTTGCGGACCTGGGTGACGAGGAAGGGCAGCGCGATCACGGCCAGTACCACCAGGGCCGCCCGGTAGTAGAGGCCCACGAATCGGCGCACGCGCGCCATGGCGGCCCGGGCCGGCTCAGCGGGCAGGAGGCGCAGCAGGGCATAGGCGCCGAGCACGTGGAGCCAGACCAGGTGTGGCGCGCCGGCCAATTGCCAGGTGAGGGCGAGGGTGAGCAGGGCCAGCGCGCCCCAGCCCCAGCCCCACAGGTGGCCGACGGCCAGGGAGATGACCAGAACCAGGAACAGGTCCAGCAGGCTCCAGCGGTTCAGCCAGGTGGGGGGCAGGTTGTCGACCCCGGAGACCGCGAGCAGGTCCCACCCCGGGGGCAGGTGCAGGCGGGTCTCGATGGTCTGGAAATCCAGCGCCCATCCGGAGGCGGGCAGGCGGCGCGTCGCCGCGTCGATGCGGCTGTCGGCCAGCAGATCGAGGCGTCCCTGGCGCACCTCCACGCCCTTGCTGGTCGAGTCGTCGAGGCGGGTGATGAAGCGCGGCTCCCCGTCCACTGTCACCTGCCCGAGGTCGATCCCGTTGCCTGCCTCCAGTCGCCAGGTCCGGGTCAGCTCGCCGGTGATCCGATCGCGGAGCGTATAGCCCGCGCCCGCGAAGTCGAGCCAGAGGTCGCGGCTGAGGGTCAGTTGGTCGGGGGCGGGCTCCGTGTCGCCCCGGCGGACCTGGGTGAGGCGCAGGGCCTCGCCCGGGCGGAGCAGGAAGGCGGGCAGCCGCGCCCAGTCCGCGGGCAGGCGGGTCTGGCGCGGGTCCACGGGCTCGGCGCCCGAGGGCTGGACCTCCCGCAGCTCCGGGTGGGCGGCGAAGACCCAGACCTCCTGCCTTGGCCAGGGGTCGAGGCGGGCCGCGAGCGCCAGTTCGCCGACCGGTCCGACGTGGTGGCCGGTGACCTCCATCACCCAGTGGCCGGGCCGAACCTGGAGCCGCAGGGCGCCGTCCGGCTCCAGTCGCGCGGGCAAGGGGCCCCCTACCGCAAGCGGGATGCCTCCCGCGAGCAGGACCGGCCCGAGCGCCACCTCGCGCGCCCGCCCGGCGACATCCAGGTCCAGGCGGGCAACGATCCGCAGGGGGATGTCGTCGTCGACCTTGCGGTAGACCTCCAGGGCCAGGGTGTCCTCCTGTGCCCCGTTGCCCCCGGCGTCGCCCGCCCCCAGCCAGAGACGCCCGTCCGGGTCGCGACGCGGGAATTCCACCGCCTCCCCGTCCAGGCGCAGGGTGACCATCGCCGTCTCCGGCGGGACCGGAAGGGTCTCGGGGTGGGCGCTCCAGAGGAATCGGCCGCTGAGCGCATGCTCCCCGGGCTCGAGCCGGACGGCGGGCGCCCCGGCGCGCTCCACCACCGCCGCGGGGGTGCCGCCCAGGCGCACGTCCTGGGGCCAGGCACCCGGTCCGCCGGGCAGGGGCACCCAGGTCTCCGCGTAGACCTGCCAACGCTGGGCGAAGAGCCCGCCCGTGCTGTCCAGGTCGAGGTCAAGCCGACCCGGCCAGGCGCAGAGGCGCTCCCCACCCCCGCTCGGAATCGGGCAGGACCGCTGATCTCTGCCTTCGAAGACCCAGGGAATCCAGGACTCGAGGGCGGCGGGCACCTGGGCCTCCGGATCGAAAGCGCGGGTCGGGGCGACGACGAGCAACAGGCACAGGGCGGTCAGGAGGCGTGTCATGGGCGGGGCCTGATGGGGGAGGCGTGGGGCGAGCGGCGGAAGGTCCGAGGTGTCGGGCGACGGGGCCCGGCGGTGTTGTCCATGCCCCGGTGGCTCGGGGCACCGTCCCCGAGGGCCAAAGGGACAAGGGATTGGCCGCGTGGCCTGCCCCTTGTCGTTTGAGTCCTGGCGGGCGCTCGGCTAGCCCTAAGCCTTGACGGTCCTGGGCCCGTTCGGGGTCCCGAGGATCAGCACATCCGCGGGGCGCAGGGCGAAGATGCCGACGGTGACCACCCCGGCGAGGTTGTTGATCTGCTGCTCCAGTTTGGCGGGCTCCATGATCTGAAGGCCCTGGACGTCCAGGATCAGGTTGCCGTTGTCGGTGACGAAGCCCTCGCGCCACACCGGGGTGCCGCCGAGCTTCACCAGCTCCCGGGCCACGTAGCTGCGGGCCATGGGGATGACCTCCACGGGCAGGGGGAAGCGCCCCAGCACGTCCACCAGCTTGCTCTCGTCGGCGATGCAGACGAAGCGCTGACTGGCCGCGGCGACGATCTTCTCCCGGGTCAGGGCCCCGCCGCCGCCCTTGATGAGCTGGAGCTGGGCGTTTGACTCGTCCGCGCCGTCGACATAGAGGGCCAGGTCGCCGACGGCGTTGAGGTCGTAGACCGGGATGCCGTGGCCCTTCATGCGCTCCGTGGAGACCTCGGAGCTGGAGACCGCCCCGTCGATGCGCCCCTTGATCCCCGCCAGGGCACCGATGAAATGGTTCACGGTGGAGCCGGTGCCGACCCCGATGATGCCCCCCTCCACATAGGCGAGCGCCGCCTCCGCGGCCTGACGCTTCATCTCGTCCTGGTTCATGCCTGCCCTCCTGATTCGGTTGATTGGACGGCGCTATCATATACCCCGCTGGCGAGCCCCGGGTCCCGGGTGCGCGCGTCCGATCGACCCTCTCCTCGGCCTTCGGCGCCCAAGCTGGTCTGGGCCCTCGGCCCCACCCGAGGTTCCGAATGCCGGATTCCTACATCGAACGGATCTTGAAGGCGCGCGTCTACGACGTGGCCCAGGAGACCCCCCTCACCCACGCCCTCCAGCTCTCCGCCCGGGTCGGCAACCCGGTGTTCCTGAAGCGGGAGGACCTGCAGCCGGTCTTCTCCTTCAAGCTGCGCGGCGCCTACAACAAGCTGATCAATCTGGACCCCGAGAGCCGGGCGAGGGGCGTGATCGCCGCCAGCGCCGGCAACCATGCCCAGGGGGTCGCCCTGGGGGCCGCGCGGCTGGGGGTCTCCGCAACCATCGTCATGCCCCGCACGACCCCGGCGATCAAGGTACGGGCGGTGCGCGCCCTGGGCGGCAAGGCGGTGCTCTTTGGCGACTCCTACGACGAGGCCTACGCCCATGCCATGGAGCTGGTGGCGGAGCGGGGGCTCACCTTCCTGCACCCCTTCGACGACCCCGACGTGATCGCTGGCCAGGGGACCATCGGGATGGAGATCCTGCGGCAGCACCCCGAGCCCCCCCACGCGATCTTCGTCCCCGTGGGAGGCGGCGGGCTCATTGCCGGGATCGCCGCCTACGTCAAATGGCTGATGCCCGAGGTGCGCATCATCGGGGTGGAGCCGGAGGAGGCCCCGACCCTGCACGCGGCGCTCGCGGCCGGCAAGCGGGTGGAGCTGGAGCAGGTGGGGCTCTTCGCCGACGGGGTGGCGGTGCGGCTCATCGGCAAGGAGACCTTCCGGGTCGCCCGTCAGCGGGTGGACGAGGTGGTGCTGGTCAGCACCGACGAGATCTGCGCCGCGGTCAAGGACATCTTCGACGACACCCGTGGCATCGCCGAGCCCGCCGGGGCCCTGGCGGTTGCGGGGCTCAAGCGCTACGTGGAGCGCACCGGCGTGCACGGTGAGCACCTGGTCGCCATCGAGAGCGGGGCCAACGTCAACTTCGACCGGCTGCGCCACATCGCCGAGCGCGCCGAGCTCGGGGAGCGGCGGGAGGGGCTGTTCGCGGTGGAGATCCCCGAGCGCCCGGGGAGCTTCCTCAACTTCTGCCGGGTGCTCGGCAAGCGCCAGATTACCGAGTTCAACTACCGCTACTCGGACCCGAGCCGGGCCCAGGTCTTCGTGGGGGTGGAGCTGGCCCGGGGGGATGAGGAGCGGGCCGAGCTGATCGCCCGGCTCAGGGAGAAGGGACTGGCGGTGCTCGACATGACGGAGAACGAGACCGCCAAGCTCCACATCCGCTTCATGGTGGGCGGCCACGCGACCGGGGTCGACGACGAGACCCTGGTGCGCTTCGAGTTCCCCGAGCGGCCCGGGGCCCTGCTCGACTTCCTCACGGGGCTGGGCAGGCGCTGGAACATCACCCTCTTCCATTACCGCAACCACGGGGCGGCCTACGGCCGTGTCCTGATGGGGCTCTCGGTCCCCTCGGAGGAGCGCGCCACCTTCAGGGCCTACCTTGGCACCCTCGGCTACCAGCATTGGGACGAGACGGACAATCCCGCCTATCGGATCTTCGCGGGCATTGCCGAACCGGCGTAGGCGGTGCCCTCGACGGCGCCCCGGCCGTCTTGTGAGCGACTGTGAAGCCACACGGACGAGGCGGCCAGATGAACGAATCATGTAGGTCGGGCCGACGCAGGAGGCCCGACGATCAAGCGGTCACCTCGGTTTCATCGTCGGGCTTCGTTTCTCAGCCCGACTACTTGAGGGAGACCGGTAAGCCCCCTCAGCCTTCGTCCAACTGCCGCTCGTAGCCCGGCGGCGGGGGTGTCCAAGCGCGCTCGGTGCGCTCGTGCAGATGGATCCGATCCTGGGCCATGGCCTGCTGGAGGGTCCCGGCGTGCTCGCGGATGCGGGCCATGAGGGCGCGGTTGCGCGACAGGTTGGGCTCCTGATCCCAGAGCCCGTACATCTGTTCCAGACCCTGGGCGTCATGCTGGCGGAAGGCGCGGACCATCCTCTCCACCTTGAAGGGGTGCACCCCGACGGTCTTGAGGGTCTCGGCGCCGACCACCAGCGAGGCGTCGAAGACCTCCCGCACCGCCAGGTCCGCCCCGGCCCGCTTGAGCAGGTAGAGGTGGTTCACGTCGTAGGCCCGGGCCAGGATCCTGACCCGCGGGAAGTGCCGGCGGACGTGCTCCACGAGCTGGACCGACTTGTCCCGAGCGTCGATGGCCACCACCAGGGCCCGCGCCTGCTCGATCCCGGCCGCGAGCAGCAGGTCGGGGCGGGAGGCGTCCCCGTAGTAGGTCTTGATCCCCAGCTGGCGCAGGATGTCGATCTGGGCCGCCTCGTGGTCGAGCACCACGGTGGGCACGTCGCTCGCCACCAGGAGCCGGTTGACGATCTGACCGAAGCGCCCCACGCCGGCGATGATCACCGTGCCCTGCTCCTCGATGGTGTCGGCCGCCCGCTCCCCGCGCTGGCCCAGGCGCGGGACGACGAGCCGCTCGTAGAGGACGAAGAGGACCGGGGTCAGCAGCATGGAGAGGGTGACCACCAGCGACAGAGTCTTGGCCAGGTCGCCCGCGATCACGTGATTCTGGACGCTGAAGGCCAGCAGCACGAAGCCGAACTCCCCCGCCTGGGCGAGGCCCAGGGTCATCAGCCAGCCGTCCCTGGTCCCGAGCCTGAAGATGCGAGCGAGTCCAAGGAGTACCAGGGCCTTGAGGGCCATCAGACCCAGGGTCAGGGCGAGCACCCAGGCGGGGTCCCGGAGCAGCACGGCGAAGTCGATGCCGGCCCCCACGGTGATGAAGAAGAGCCCCAGCAGGAGCCCCTTGAAGGGCTCGATGTCCGATTCCAGCTCGTGACGGAACTGGCTGTCCGCCAGCACCACGCCGGCGAGGAAGGTGCCCAGGGCGGGGGAGAGGTCCACCAGGGTCATCAGCAGGGCGATACCGACCACCAGCAGCAGGGCGCTGGCGGTGAAGACCTCCCGCAGGCGCGACTCGGCGATGAAGCGAAACAGGGGGCGGGAGAGGAAGTGGCCGCCGAGCACCACGGCGGCGATGGCCCCGAGCACCACCAGGGCATAGCCCCAGCCGGGCAGGCCGTCGACCAGGCTGAGCTCGGGGTGCGCGGCGGCATGGGCCCCCGCGCCGGCCGCCGCCGGATCCGCCAGCCCCGGGAGGGCCAGGAGCGGGATCAGGGCCAGCATGGGGATCACGGCGATGTCCTGGAACAGCAGGACCGAGAAGCTGGCCCGGCCCCCCTCCGTCTTGGTCAGGCCCTTCTCGTTCAGGGTCTGCAGGACGATCGCGGTGGATGAGAGTGAAAAGATGAGCCCGATCGCCAGGGCGCTGCCCCATTGGATGCCAAGCGGCAGGAGGGCCGCGAAGATCAGGGCGGCGGTGACCGCGACCTGGAGGCCGCCCATCCCGAGCAGGCGCGAGCGCATCCGCCACAGCAGCCTGGGCTCCAGCTCCAGCCCCACCAGGAACAGCATCATCACGACGCCGAACTCGGCGAAGTGCTGGATCTCCTCGGTCTCCGCGCCCACCAGACCGAGCACGGGCCCGATGAGGATGCCCGCGATCAGGTAGCCGAGCACGGAGCCCAGCCCCAGCCGCTTGGCGATGGGCACGGCGATGACCGCCGCGCAGAGATAGACGAAGACCGAGAACAGCATGCCGCCCATGGGTCAGGAACCTCGGATGATGGCGTCCAGGTCCGCGTTGAGACGCGGCAGGGCCTGGGCGGCCTTGATGTCCAGACGGTCGTCCCGCAGGGCCTCCAGCACCCGCACCCAATCCGCCACATGACCCTCCAGCCGCCCCTCCTCCACCGCCGTGCGGGACCCGAAGAGGGCGAAGGGCGGCAGATAGACCATGCCGCACAGCAGCGCGGTCTGCTCCAGGGGGTGCAGCAGTTCGCGGATAGTGAAGTGGTTGTAGCCCTGGGCGCAGTAGGCCGGCTCGGGACCGCCGGCGCTCAGGGCGCTGAAGAAGAGCTTGCCCTGGAGCGCGGTGCCGCTCGACCCGTAGGCGAAGCCGTGCTCCAGCACCAGGTCCTGCCACTCCTTGAGGATCGCGGGGGTGGAGTACCAATAGAGGGGGTGCAGGAAGACCAGCACGTCGCTTGCGACCAGCCGTGCCTGCTCCCGGTCCACGTCGATGGCCAGCGTCGGGTACTCCGCGTAGAGGTCCACCAGCTCCACCCCGGGAACTTTCAGGGCGGCCCGGGCGAGGGGGCGATTGACCTCCGAGCGCTCCTGGGACGGATGGGCCAGCAGGACCAGGATCTTCCGGCGGTCGGATCCAGCCCGGTCCGCCGGACTGGTGTCGTGGTTGATCGGCACAGTGGCGCTCCCTGGAACGAGACGGATGGGGGAGCTTAATCAAAGGGTGGTGTCGATCGGAAGCATCGACGAGACCTTGAACCGATCCGGGCGCGGCGGCCAGCCATCAATCCGATGTCGGTCCGACCTACAAATTGCCTGGCGGGGCCTTCCGCCAACCGGCGTCCCGTCAGTGGGCGGAGTCCTCGGACCTCGGGGCCGTGGCGGACTCCAGGTACTGGCGGGCGTCCTGGAGCAGTCGCTTGTGGCCGAGCAGGAGCTGAAGCCGGTTGCCGCCGACCTGGTGCCACAGCCGGGCCGAGCGAACCGCCGCGAGCAGCAGGGCGCGGATGCGGTTCTGGTTGTCCGGATTCTGCAGGTGCATGGGCTCACCGCGCACCAGGATGCGCGGCTGAAGGGGGCTCAGCGTATTGCTGTAGACCTCGGCGAAGTGTGCCAGCAGGTTGGGGTGCAGGAGTCCGAAGTGCTCCCGTTTGGACTCCGCGGCCTCGATGCCCTGGCCGATGCTGGCCAGGAGGTCGGGCCGCCGGGACAGCGCGCGCTCGAGCTTTAGCAGATTCACCACGTAGCGGGTCAGCTCCAGGTTGCGCTCCGGCTTGCCGGTGAGCTGGGCGATGATCTGGCGCGCCCCGTTGGCCAGCGCGCCCGGCGGCCCGAAGACGGCGGCGACGTCCGGCGCGTCCACCTGGAACAGGCTGTAGATGCAGGGCTCCATCGCGGCCACGTCGGCGCTTCCGGCACGGGCGATCCGCATCACGCAGGCCACCGCCTGATAGATGCCGGCCAAGGCGGTGAGGCGGTCCAGGTTGTCGTGGGCCATGAGGCTCCTCGAATCTCGTGAATTGGTGGCGGCGCCCGTCGCTCGGTCGATCCGCCCAAGGGCGTAGGAGCGCCGCCCTCGGCGCGGCGGGCCGTCGGGCACGACGCGACCCCCTGCCAGACCCGCCCGTGCCATGCCGCGTGGTCCTCCCTCAGAGGATACCAGCCCGAACCCCGCTTGGCCCCGTGGTCGGCTCCCGATCAGGGTTGCTGCAATGGTTCGGGCCGATCGATGGTCGCCCCGCCCAGGCATTCGTCCCCCAGATAGAAGACCACCGCCTGGCCCGGCGCCACCGCACGCTGGGGCTCGTCGAATCGCACCTCGCAGGTCGCACCGCGGAGCCCGGTGATGGTGCAGGGCTGCAGGGGCTGGCGGTGCCGCAGGCGTGCCAGGCAGCGGAACGGGACGGGGCCCGGCGCCGACCCTGAGATCCAATGGGGCCGCAGGGCCTGGAGACCCCGCGCGAGCAGGAGTGGGTGATCGCCCCCCTGGACCACGATGAGCCGGTTGTGGACCGCGTCCTTGGCCGCGACGAACCAGGGGGCCTCCCGGGTCTGCGCCACGCCGCCGATCCCCAGGCCCTGGCGCTGGCCGATGGTGTAGTAGGCGAGCCCCCGGTGCTCTCCCAACACCTGACCCTCGGGGATCTGGATGGGGCCGGGCTCCCCGGGGAGATAGCGGGCCAGGAAGTCCTGGAAGCGCCGCTCCCCGATGAAGCAGATGCCGGTGCTGTCGCGCTTGGCGGCGTTGTGCAGGCTTAAGGAGCGGGCGATCGAGCGCACCTGGTCCTTGGTGAGGTCCGCCAGCGGAAACAGGCTGCGGGCGAGCTGGGACTGGTCCAGCAGGTGGAGAAAATAGGTCTGGTCCTTGTCCGCGTCCGCGGCCAGGCGCAGGTGGCTCAAGCTCCCCTCCCGGGACACCCGGGCGTAGTGACCCGTGGCGATCCACTCCGCGCCGAGCCCCAGGGCGTGGTCCAGGAAGGCGCGGAACTTGATCTCCCGGTTGCACAGGACATCCGGATTGGGGGTGCGCAGGGCCCGGTACTCGGCAAGGAAGTAGGCGAAGACCCGGTCCCAGTACTCGGCCGAGAAGTTGACGGTCAGGAGCTCGATTCCGAGCCGCTCCGCTACCGCGGCGGCGTCCTTCAGGTCCTCCTCGGCGGCGCAGTAGCCCGGGGCGTCGTCCTCCTCCCAATTCTTCATGAACAGGGCCCGCACCCGGTAGCCCTGCTCCAGGAGCCGATGGGCCGCCACCGCCGAGTCCACTCCCCCGGAGAGGCCGACGATCACCCGGGACCCGTTGCTCTCGAGCCCGCTCACGACCCGGTCCCCAGCCGACCGGCCAGGATGTAGCCGAGGGCCGCGACCAGCGCCAGTAAGCCCAGGATGGACCCGACCACGGTCCAGGACAGGGTGCGGATCAGATCCTCCTCGGTGTGGGTGGAGATCACGAAGGGGTGTCGTGGGTCCCCGGTGGCCCCCACCACTGGAAGCACCGGCGCGCGGCTCCGCTGTCCCTCGGCATGCTCGGCGACCCGGGTCGCCTCGGTCCGGGCCCGCTCCCATTCCTCGGGGCTTACCTCGCCGTCACCGTCGGTGTCCAGGGCGGCGACCCGTGCCGGGTCCCGCTTGTAGACCCGCAGCAGGGTTCGGCGCAACCGCTCGCGCTCCTCCGGCCCGCGGCGGGGTGTCTCCAGGCGACCCAGGATGTAGAGGGGGTCGCCGTCCTCGATGCGCTCCTCCGTGAAACGATAGCGCCCGCCTCCGCCAAGGGGGATCTCGATCCAGTCGCCGAGCCTCAGGGATGCCCGGGAGCGCCCCCGCGGGTCGCGGGTCGGTCCGAGCCAGCGGTCGCGGCGGTGGCAGTGGAGCGTCGCGCCCGCGGGATCCACCCGGCAGGGACCGCTGCCGTCGTCCACCAGGAAGGGGGCGTCGCTCTCGCCGCGATCGAGGGTGGCCCATCGGTCCCCGCGGCCGCCCTTGCGGCGCTGCTCCACGCGGAAGCGGTACCAGAGGCACGGCGTGTCGCTGAGGCGTGCGCCCAGGGTCCCCTGATGGGGGCGGGCCAGCCCCCGAAGCTCCACGTAGCCCTGGGGGGCGGAGTGGATGCGCGCCGTGGGGGTGTCGGTGATGGTGCGCAGGCGCCAGAAGGCGCGGCTGCCCTGGCGCAGCAGGAACAGGGCGCCGCCGCCGAGCGCGGCGGTGGCGAGCCAGAGGGGCAGGACCTGCATGCTGGTCACCGGAGACTCGATCGGGATGGGCGCCGCGGCTCCCGCCGGACCTCGATGCCTGCTTCAGCCGAAGAGGGCCTTGAGATCGACGTCCTGCCGCGCCTCCTCGAACCGCAGCAGGTCGACCCGCCGTGCGCCGGCCAGCCCGGCGAGCAGGGAATCCGGCAGCTGCTCGATGCGGACATTGTTGAGATTGGCGCTGTCGTTGTAGAGCTCGCGGCGGTCGGCAATGGTCTCCTCGAGGTGGGTGATGCGCTGGGCCAGGTGGCGGAAGCTCTCGTTGGCCTGGAGCTGAGGATACCCCTCGGCCAGGGCGAACAGCTGACCCAGACCGGCCCGCAGCTCCGTCTCCGCCGCCCCCAGGGCCCCTATGTCCCGGCGCCGGCTCGCCTCCGCCACCGAGCCCCGGGCCCACACCACCCGCTCCAGGGTCTCCTGCTCATAGCCCATGTGCTCCCTGCACAGGGCAACCAGCTTCGGCAGCTCATCGTGCCGCTGCTTGAGCGCCACGTGGATATTGGACCAGGCGAGGCCCACGTTGTGCTTCAGCCGCACCAGGTTGTTGTAGATCAGGACCCCGTAGACCAGGGCAACCAGCAGCAGGGCGAGGACGATCAGGGTGCTGAGCGACATGAAGACTCCGTTGGGCAGATGGGTCGCCCTGGGATTGTAACCAAGCGCCTGTTGAGCACCCCGTGATCCGGGTTCGATCAGACGGCTCCCGCCTGGAGACGCTTAGATGCCGACTGCTTGTAGGGGCACAGGGACTCGCTGCGGTCTTCCACGGGCGTAGGCGGATAAGAGGCGTAGCAAAATAGTGATGTACGTCGCCTATTTCCCGCTGGGGCGGGGGCGAGGGGGGCCAGGTCTCCGATTGAGATTGGGAAAGAATTCCATGTAGGTCGGGCTTCAGCCGGACTACGAGGTTGCAGGAGAGCCGAGAGGTCGCCGTCGGGCTGAAGCCCGACCTCTCATAGCCTATTCAAATTTAAAATATTGATCTTTTTCTTCTCCTGCTCCCGCACGAAAGCGACAAGCGATGACGATAAGGTCCGTTTATCGACGATGGCCTGTGGGCGATCGTGCGTGACGACGTGCCGGGTGGCGACGGTGGCTGTGGATGGTCGACCATGGGGTCAGCCGAACCTCTCGCATGGGATGTCCACGTCGCGGCCGGGGCCGCGGGTGGCATCGGATCAGCTTCATTGGGCACGCAGCCCATGGGCCATCCCGGGCGCCGCCTCAGGACTACGTAGGGGCCTCGCTGGGGCCTGAGGTCGGGCTCGGAGGTCGGCGCCGCAGAGCCACCGTCATCATCCGTGGTCTTGGTTCATGGAATCGTTGTCTGCTCCTGCCGCTGAAGTCGGCACGGGGTGTTAGGAACCGAGGCGCACGCTGGAATTAAAGAGCTTGTCGATGCGAAACGGCTGGCCATGGACGTGGTGCCACAGGCCCTTGGCCATCCGGCGCATGAGCTCGACGACCTGCTTGCCCTTGAGCGCGCCGGGGCGGGCGCTCTTGCGCGTGAACCAGCGCGCCACCAGCGGCTCCTGGGCGATCAGGCGCAACGCGGCGAAGTAGAGGTAGAAGCGCGCCAGCGGGGGGCCGCGCTTGGTGATGGCCACCCGACCCGCGTGGGTGCCGCTGCTGTGTTCCTTGAGGTTGAGCCCGAGGGCCTTGCAGTAGCTGGCCGCGTTGGGGTACTGGGCAGGACTGCCCACGGTGGCCCACAACACCGCGCCGGTGACCCGCCCCAGCGACTTGGGCAGGGCGGCGAGCTCCGCGTCTCGGCCCAGCGTCTCGGCGATGCGCCGCTCGATGCGGTCAATCTCCCCGTGGGTCTCGATCAGGGCCTTGGCCTGCCAACGCAGCAGCTCCCGCTCTTCGAGCACGCAGGGCACGCCCAGGGTGTCCGCGGCACTGCCCAGCACCGCCTCGATCTTCTGCTCGCCGAGTCCCGGACGGCCCACCCGCTGCATCAGCGCCCGCGCCTGGGACGCCAGGATGGTGACCTGCTGCGGCCCGCCAAAGGCCGCGATCAGGTGGTGCAGGGTGAGGCTTGCCGGCTCCAACACGGTGAGCACTTCCGGCCAATGGCGGCTCAACAGCGCCTCCTGGCGATTGCGCAGGGCCTGCTCGCGCTGCTTGCTTTGCCGCAGCATCCGAAGCTCCGCCTGCAGGGCCCGTCGCGGCGCCTGCGCCACCGGCCAGGGCGCGCTGCAGCCGCGCGCGTGCAGCTCGCTGATCAACTCCACCGCTTTGGCATCATGCAGACTCGGCACCCCGTCGTACACCTCGGCAGCATCGTGCACCCGTTTGGCCGCCACCCGATAGAGCGCCACACCCAGGCGCCCCAACTGCCAGCGCAAGGCATCCCCGTAGGTGCCGCTCGATTCCATCACCGCCTCAATCGGCGTCACCGCCCCCAGCGTGGCGATCCCCGCGAGCAGCTCGCGGGTCTGCTCCGGGTGGCGCCAGCGCACCCGCGCAAGCACCTCCCCTCCCGGGCGGCTCAGCAGCCCTACAAAGTCATGCTTGGCCACGTCCACGGCAAACACCACCCCCGCGTCAGCTACCCGTTCACTCAGGCCCTTCCA
>Ga0316579_10000239_pt1 | contig 16775 bp, 16 predicted proteins | sample J5NA_2_FD_203074 | JGI IMG/M metagenome (GOLD analysis project Ga0316579, IMG submission 203074) | Rhizosphere microbial communities from salt marsh grasses in Alabama, United States - J5-7_160517rDrA | ecosystem: Host-associated > Plants > Roots > Rhizosphere | place: USA: Alabama | collected... | reverse complement strand
CGCGGCGACGGCAGCGGCCCCAGCCGTCTTGTGCACCTTAATCCCCTCTTGGGTGCTCGATATATTATAGAGAGCAAGCAGGTTGATTTCCTCGATCAGTTCCGGCGTATATGGCATGACTCCTCCTCGAAGCATAATAATTCAACATTCAATCTAAGCTTGACCGGAAATCTAAAGCTTTAACTTGGCATATATCACGACCATCGCATATGAGTCCTTGCGTAACACAATATAGCTAATGCCTCACACCGCCAGCCCATCAGGCTCGATTAATTTATTTATATATTCAATGCCGGTTCCATTTTTAGACCGGCTCCCCGTGTCACAACTGTGCTGAATTCACCATGATGATGGTCCATTTTTATCATCGCTTGGCTGGCCGTAAGCAACTGCATTTCATAAATCCACCCTAGTACGCTGCGAACACAGTTTGGGATGAGTGCGCGCATTAATGAGAGAAAATCGGGAAATGCGAACCATTACCCTAGGCTCGACCATGGAGCACTTACTGGCATGGCGTCTTCACACGCGGTGCCCGGTCTGCAGGGATCATCACAACCCGAGTGCCGGCTAATTGACTGATCGAGTTGGCCCATCCTGCCTGGTCTTCCAGCTATCCCACCGCCTCCATCTCAGGCATAGACACGCTGCTTTGCTCGCGCAGCCAGGCCAAGATCGGCTGCCATTCCACCAAATCGTCGGCGACTTGCGCGAACGGCAATTCGAAAATGCCCAAACCCTGCTTGGCGGCCCGAATGTAGTTTTGGGTTTCGCGTAGGGTAGCGATAAACGGGATTTCGAGACTGCTGAGAAAGCGAGTCAGGTCCTTATAGATGATGGTGTGTTCGCGGGCACGATTGGCGACCACTGCTACCGAGGCATTGCTGTTCATCGCCTTGCAGGTCAACAGCAGTTCGCTGATGAAATGCGCGGCGGCGCGGATGTCTATAGGTGAGGGTAAAACCGGGATCAGGATATGGTGGGCATGGCGAACCAGATGGGTCAACTCTCTGCCGTGCACCCCCGCCGGCGCATCGATAATCAAATAATCGGGGCGCTCCGGAGCGCGTACCGGATCCTTCCAGGCCTTCACCCCGTGGATGCCCGGTCGCTCGGCGGGACGCGCCGCCAGCCACTCCGAGCTACTGCCCTGGGGATCGAAGTCCGCCAGCATCACGCCATAACCTTGCCTGACATGATAGCTGGCCAGATTGGTGGCCATGGTGGTCTTACCGCAACCACCTTTGGTATTGAGCAGCATGATAGAACGCATGAAATCCTCCCCCGCTATCTTACCTAATAATGACCGCGCTCAGGTAGAGGAGGACGCAATTTCCAGCGCCTCCCAAATCTCGTCCACCCGCCGCTTGACATCGTCATCCATGCGGATCGGCCGCCCCCATTCCCGCTGGGTCTCGCCCGGCCACTTATTGGTGGCGTCAAAGCCGATCTTGGAACCCAATCCCGCTACCGGCGAGGCGAAGTCTAAATAATCGATAGGGGTATTGTCGATGATCACCGTATCCCGGCCGGGATCCATGCGCGTGGTCATGGCCCAGATCACGTCTTTCCACTCGCGCACATCGATGTCGTCATCGGTCACGATCACGAACTTGGTGTACATGAACTGGCGCAGAAAGCTCCACACCCCCAGCATCACCCGCTTGGCATGCCCCGGATACTGCTTTTTCATGCTCACCACCGCCAGGCGATAGGAACAACCCTCCGGCGGCAGGTAGAAGTCGGTGATCTCCGGGAACTGCTTTTGGAGGATGGGAACAAACACCTCATTGAGCGCCACCCCCAACACCGCCGGCTCGTCGGGGGGACGGCCGGTGTAAGTGCTGTGATATATGGGCTGATCGCGGTGAGTAATGCGCTCTATGGTAAAGACGGGAAAGCTTTCCACTTCGTTGTAATAGCCGGTGTGATCCCCGAAGGGGCCTTCCGGGGCGACCTCGCCAGGGTAGATGAAGCCCTCCAGGACGATCTCGGCGGAGGCCGGCACTTGCAGGTCATGGCTCTTGCATGTCACCAGCTCGGTCTTCGAGCCGCGCAACAGACCGGCGAAGGCATATTCGGACAGGGTATCCGGCACCGGCGTCACCGCCGCCAGGATGGTGGCCGGGTCGGCGCCCAAGGCCACCGCCACCGGAAAGGGCCGGTCGGGATATGCCGCGCACCACTCCCGATAATCCAGCGCCCCGCCGCGATGGGCCAGCCAGCGCATGATCACCTTATTGCGGCCGATCACCTGTTGGCGATAGATCCCCATGTTCTGCCGATCCTTGTGCGGCCCTTTAGTCACCACCAAGGCCCAGGTGATAAGCGGCGCGGCATCCTCGGGCCAGCAGGTCTGAATCGGCAGCGTTCCAAGATCGACATCATCTCCCGCAAGGACTTGCTCCTGGCAGGGCGCCCGAGTGACGACCTTGGGTGCCATATTGAGCACCTGCTTTAGCACGGGAAACTTTTCCCAGGCATCCTTAAAACCCTTGGGAGGCTCAGGCTCTTTCAAATAGGCGAGCAACTTGCCTACCTCGCGCAAGGCCGCTACCGAATCCTGCCCCATACCCAAGGCCACGCGACGCGGCGTGCCGAACAGATTGCCCAGCACCGGGACGGAGTGGCCGGTCGGCCGTTCGAACAACAGTGCCGGTCCGCCGGCCCGCAGGGTCCGGTCGCAGATTTCAGTCATTTCCAGACGGGGATCCACCTCCATTTTGATGCGCTTCAGTTCATTTTCCCGCTCCAGTTTGGCGAGAAAGTCGCGGAGGTCGGTATAGATCATGACGGCATGGTCTCGATAAATGCCGGCCGTCGCGCGAATGCGGCGAACCACGCCGTCAAGCGCGGATGCGCGGTTTGCCAGTCATGCTCATAACGCAAATCCATATAAGCAAGCGCCACCACCATGGCGACATCCGCAAGCGTCAACTCATTGCCCGACAGATACTCATCGCCCTGCATGTGATCCTCGGCGAATGCGAGGGCCGCCTCCACCTTGGCTTCCTGTTTCTGAATGAGGGTGGGATCCTGGTGTTCGGGACGGCGGCGGATCTCCATGAGCCTGGCGACCACCGCATCCGCTATGCCCTGCCCGAGCGCATGCCAGCGCTGAACCCGCCACCGCGCCTCGCCGGCCGGCGGAATCAAGGCCGGGCCGGGCAAGCTGTCCAGATAATCGATGATCATCGGCGACTCGAACAATACCTCGCCGTCATCACGCACCAATACCGGCACCTTGCTAAAAGGATTCAAACGCGCCACATTGCCGGCGGCATCTCCCGGGCCTTCGATAATGAATTCATGCTCGAGGTTCTTTTCCTTGAGAAACACCCTTACCTTGCGCACGTAGGGTGAAGTCAATGATCCGTACAGCTTCATGCCGGTCTCCTCCTATTCGAACTCCGCTATCACAGGGGCATGATCAGATGGCCGTTCGTTCTTGCGCGGCGCCTTATCGATAGTGCAGGAGCGGCATAGCTCGCACAACGATGTGCTTGCCAGAATATGATCTATACGCAAACCCATGTTGCGCCGGAAGGCGTTCATCCGGTAATCCCACCAACTGAATTGCTGCTCTGTTTGCTCGAAGAGACGAAAAGTATCGCACATCCCCATTGCCAAGAGACGCTGAAAAGCATCGCGCTCAGGCGCACTGAACAATACCTTGCCCGACCATAGTTGCGGATCATGCACGTCCCGCTCCTCGGGGGCGATGTTGAAATCACCCACCACTACCAGCTTCGGATAGCGCTTGATCTCCGCGGCAATAAACGCGGTGAGCTTATCCAGCCAGCCGAGCTTATATTGATATTTATCGGAGTCCACACTCTCGCCATTGGGTATATAGAGATTGAGCACACGTACATCACCATACACCCCCGCCACCACCCGGCGTTGTACATCGTCCAGCCCGGGAATGTCCTTGATCACCTTGGCCGGCGGCTGCTTACTCAGGATTGCCACGCCATTATAGGTTTTCTGACCGGAAAACGCCGCCTGATAACCGGCCGCCGCGATCTCGGCCACGGGAAATTTCTCGTCGAGCAGCTTGGTCTCCTGCAGGGCCAGCACATCCGGCTGTACCTCCGCCAACCATGCCAGCACCTGTGGTAAACGCACATTCAGCGAGTTGACATTCCAGGTCGCAATTTTCATAGCGCAATAATATACGGCAAATGTACCGCGCTCTAATCAAGGGAGGTCAACCATACTTGAATACTACCGGGGGGTGTCAAGACATCAGTAATCGCAGCCTCGTTAAACAAGACAGCGATTGCTGATAAGAGCGTTATTGAGGACGCTTGACTAGAAGCCCACAGCCAGATTGACCGAGGTCAGACTCTTTCCGGTGCCGCTTGCATCTATAACCTGGTTGGGGTTAGCACTATCCTCACTGTGGGCGCTGCCGCTGTACCAGGTCTCAAGCAGAGCCAATTGGACATTATAGGTCAGGAGGTAGGTTGCTCCGGCCGTTACGGCGTTATCCTTATTGTAGTTGTTCGCTCCCGCTCCGTTATCGGCTGCACGATAGGCCAGCTGCACGGTACCGCGGCCGTTGCTGAAGGCCCCCAACTCCATGGCGATCGAGACGGCATGTGCATTATTGGGGTTTTTATTGTAGAGGTTAGTCATCTGCCCCGCCTTAGTCCCCGACGCAGCGGCATAGCTCAGGTAGATACCCAAGGGCATATCTCCCACACTGCCCTGTGCCTGGGCGTCCACCGCATAGGATTCGGTGCGCACCTTCATCAACATGGGGGTTGCGCTGCCATCGGCAAGCGAAGAACGGCCGCCAAAATACTGCAGACCGAAGCCTAGATCCCATCCACCGAATTGCGGCATATACGCAACGCGCGCGTAATCGGAGTCTGGTGCCACACTGGAACCCTGGTTATCGATGGGCAGGTGATTCGGCGACCACTTGGCCAAGGTAACGAAGAAGTCGTTACTCACCGCCACCAAACCCACGCCCTCGGAGTCACCGCCATAGTCGTTGGTCGCGGGCCCCGCCTGAATATATTGCTGAGCCGACACTGCCGTGGGAAGCACCAGGTTGATAAGGTGGTTGCCCACCGCACCGGTATTCATCATCTCGAAGGCATACGCAGGACCCAGGCCGGCACTGAACGGCACCACGCCCAGGTTTATACCCTTCCCGACATCATACATGAAGGGCAGTTTGATACTGGCCAGAAAGCCACCACCGTTAGTAGTACCCGTACCACCAACGTCACCCTCGACCAGGGCACCCATATTGGCATTGACCCGTCCACCGACAAACAGGGAGGTCTCACCCGGGATGATCAATTCACCGTTGTTGGAGTTGCGTCCGTCCGTCGGCTTCTTGCCGTTCGAGGCTTGATAGCGAATATTGGTGAACAAGGCCGCATTTAAGTTCTCGGGGAAAGAAATATGATCGCTCTCGATGGTCTTCCGGGCGATCATGGTAAAACCGCTGGCCTTGAACGCCCTGCCGAAGGCATTCAACAATGGGAAATGCTGAAAGTGGCAGGTATCGCAGCCGGCATTCATCTGGCGCGCGAATGCGGGCACAGCACTGGCGACAGCGGGTAACATCAAACCTGCGAGCAATATGGTAGCGAGCTTTATTAATTGCTTATGTATGCGGTTCATATTCTTACTTCCCCTATGTTCTTTAACGGTTGCGTTATTCAATCGTTTCGCTCTAATAGGGAACGTTGTAAACGCCTCAGCGCCGAAGACTGCTGTTATTCATGATTGATCTTCTACTGGCCGACCATCATCACGCCGAATCCATCTACCTACGAATAACTACAACCCAATAACTTACTATCCGTTAAGTTAACGGTTGGCATGAATAATTATTTAGGGCAAATAAATCAGAGATCTAGCTGAACCAGCTGTTCAGCTAACGCCGGATGGGGATGCCGGTAGAAAAGGGAGGGTAATCGATTGCCCACCGCTACCATCAATCATATTTGCGGCCGGTGGAAACTGGCCGGCTAGGCCGCAATTCCGCTATGGCGCAGCAAGGCATCGATGGTCGGCTCGCGGCCGCGAAATTCCACGAACAGTTCCATGGGCTCACGGGACCCGCCCTGCTCCAGCACTGTACTCAGGAAGCGCAGGCCGGTCTCACGATCGAAGATCCCGCTTTCCTCGAAGGCGGCGAAGGCATCCGACGACAATACCTCCGCCCATTTATAGCTGTAATATCCCGCCGCATAGCCACCGGCAAAGATGTGAGAGAAACTATGCGGAAAGCGGTTGAACGAGGGCGGTTTCATGACCGCCACCTGTTCGCGCACTTCATTAAGGATCTCATAGACCCGCGGCCCCTTGCCCGGATCGTATTCCAAATGCAGGCGGAAATCGAAAAGGGAGAATTCCAGTTGACGCACCATCTGCATCCCGACCTGGAAGTTCTTTGCCGCCAGCATTTTTTGAAATAACTCCTCGGGCAGCGGCGATCCGTCCTGATAATGGGCGGCTATCAGGTCCAATGCCACCCGCTGCCAGCACCAGTTCTCCATAAATTGGCTGGGTAATTCCACCGCATCCCAAGGAACGCCGGCTATGCCGGCCACACTCGGATAATCCACCTTGGTCAACATGTGATGCAGGCCGTGACCGAATTCGTGGAACAAGGTCAGTACTTCATCATGGGTGAACAAGGCAGGATCATCACCCACCGGCGGCGAGAAATTGCAGGTCAGGTACGCTACCGGTGTCTGAACGCCCGTTGCGTCACGCTTACGGGTAATACACTCATCCATCCACGCCCCGCCGCGCTTATTGGGGCGCGCATACAGATCCAGATAAAACTGACCTCGCAACCCGCCCTGTTCATCGTAGATTTCAAAGAAACGGACACTGGGGTTCCATACCTCCACACCCTTGATCTCGCGAACATCCAAACCATATAAGCGACGCACCACTTGAAACATACCCGTTACCACCCGCGCTTCCGGGAAATAAGGTTTGAGGTCTTCCCGGGAGATGGCATAGCGGTGTTGACGCAGTTTCTCGCTGTAATAGCCGATATCCCAGGCCTCCAAATCGTCCTGACCAAAATGCTCACGGGCAAAGGCACGCACCTCATCCAATTCATTGCGAGCCAGACTCAAGGAACGCTCCGCCAGGTCGGTCAAGAATCGCAGCACCTGCTCCGTAGACTGAGCCATCTTCGGCGCGATGGAATATTCCGCATAGTTAGCGAAGCCTAGCAATTGAGCACTCTCATGACGCAGGGCTAGGATTTTTTCCATCACCGGGGTATTGTCCCAGCCGCCTGCATGCGGACCGGCATCCGAGGCCCGCGTGACATAGGCCTCGTACATCTCGCGGCGCAGGTCGCGATTGTCGGCATAGGTAATCACGGGAATATAGGACGGAAACTCCAAGGTCAGCACCCAGCCTTCCATTTCGCGCTGCTTGGCGGTTTGCGCCATCAGACCCTGCGCGGTGGGCGGCACACCTGCCAAGTCCTTGACGTCGTTGATCTGTTTGAACCATGCGTTGGTCGCATCCAACAGGTTTTCCTCGAACTTGGCGTGAAGATTGGACAGCTCCTGCATGATCGTCTTGAAGCGTGCCTTCTTATCGGCCGGTAACGCCACCCCGGATAATCGAAAATCCCGCAAGGCATTGTCGATAATCTTTTTCTGAGCGGTATCCAGGCGCGACCACTCGTCCCCATCAGCGATGGCTTGATAGGCTTGGTACAAATCCTCGTTTTGACCCAACTCGGTAGCGTAATCGCTGAGTTTCGGCAAACAAGCATTATAGGCGGCACGCAATTCCGGACTGTTGACCACCGAATTCATGTGCCCCACCGGCGACCATACTCGGCGCAGGCGATCCGCCAATTCCTCCAGCGGCTCCACCAAATTGGACCAGGTATACGATTGCCCACCACCCAACAAGCGGGCGATAGCAGCACGATTATCGTTCAACACCTCATCGATGGCCGGTTCCACATGTTGTGGCTGAATGGCTGTAAAAGACGGCAAACCTCGCAGGGTCAACAAGGGATTGGTCATGGCATCATTACCTCATGCAACAATGAATCGACTGGAAATCGCTGTACGATTAGGATAACAAATGTGAGGCACCTGCGCCCATCTTGCGGGATCGGCGCCTATCACCCCGCTCGCGACCCACTAGAATCATAAGATTAAAACGCTGCTTGCCGCCTAGATGCGAGATTTATGCGAGTACCTTGGACACCCATATAAGGAAGTATCAGCCACAGCGGCCTGCATGTCTGCTGCAATTCAGGGCAAGCATGACAGCCAGCCCCCAACGCCATCCCGAAGTTCGACCCCGATAATATATAGCAGTGGTGGGCGAAATATTTATTTGGCGTCTATTTCACGCCGCACGAGAGTTCGACCATCAGGCATGTCATCACCTTGCATTGAATAAACCGAAGCTTCCTTCTTTCTATACAGCAAGTGTATGGCAATCACCGCGCCGACAACCCCACCGAGGGCAAATGCTACTACTACCGACTCCATTAAGAGGCTTACCATGGCCGTTTCCTCCGCAAGCAATCCTTAACTCGCTCCTACCTCCAACTGGCTACTGCATACGAGCACCGTATTCAATATAACGGCGCACGCAAATCAGGCTTGAGAATAGTCAACGAAGCGCGAACGACGCTGTTGAAGACAACTGAAAAGATAAACACGAAGTGCTAACGAAATCAGTCTATCAGCGGTGAGACTTTAGCGCCGCAAACGCTTCTGTCATCAATACGGCATGGGATTGGATGCAATTTCCCGTTCCCAGATCGGCACAATCTCAGCCACAAAATCATCGAAGCTACGCGGTTCGCGGCCCAGCACTTTGTGCTGCTCGATAAAATCCTGCGGCTCAGCCAGCAGGCCATATCTTTGAAAATAGTCGTACATGATACGCAAATCCCTGACCATCCACTCCGGCATCATATGCTGGGCCTGTTTTGCCCACTCATCCAAATCATCGCCGCCGTAACGTATTTCTCTTCCGATGTGCTTACTAAAAATCGCAGCGACTCCTTCTCCAGTCAGCACATCCCTCCCATGCAGCGGATATTCCTTATTATCATGACCGGATCGACTCAAGGCATTCACTGCCGCCTCCGCCACATCGCGACTATCGACCCGATTCAAACCCACCGCGCCGATCGGCTGAGGATAAACACCATAGAACATTACCGCAGCGCGGCACCACAGATAGTCGTTTTGAAAAAAATTGTTAGGCCGCAAGATAGTGTAGTTCAGCCCGGAGTCTCGAATGGTGCGCTCAATAGGAATTTTTCCAAGATAATGGGGAATATGATCTGATCCCGGCGGCATCGGTACCGATAAATAGACCAGTTTGTTCACGCGCGCCTTCTGTGCCGCGCTCACTGCGGCCAAACCCTGCAGGGTCTCGTTGCGACTCAAAGCGGTCATCAAAAATACCGCATCCACATCGGCAAATGCAGCGCTCAGGGTCGCCGGCTTTTCCAGATCGCCTACACAGCCTTCCACCCCAGGCGGCAAAAACTGCAGCTTTTTGGCGTAACGACTCATGCATCGCGCCGTCACGCCAATACGGGATAAAGCGGCTATCACTTCACTGCCTACCGAGCCTGTGCCGCCAATCACCAATACCTTCATCTTCCCGCTCCTCACAATCAAGCATTCAAGTATATTGCCGGAATAATATTGAGGCGACCGCCTTTGACGATACACTGCCTTAATCCACCGCTCGGGAGTGAGGCCCCCAGACTCCCAAATGTCAAACCAGCAACAATTCAGCCTTGACGCGAAGTACGTCCTTGCTCACGAACCTCATTAATGCGCATACGCGCCAATCCAATCCAATCCACAGAAGGTATAACATCACATCATACCTGGCGATAGAGAATCACACTCAGATCATCCGGGTGACTGGGACGTTCCTGCATTGCATTTTGCATGCGTTTCCGGCAATCCTGGACCAAGGCTTCTCCGGCCGCCTGTAGCGGGCCGGCCTTCATACGCGCGATGATTTCATCCACATAGAGATTGTCCGGCAAACCATCGCTGGCCAGCAGCAAAGTATCCCGGGGAGCTAGCTCTATGGCAGGCCCGATATCGATGCGCATATCCGCCGTACCGATAACATTGGACACCACATTGCGCTCTTCATGATGCACCGCTTCGGCCTCATCCAACATCCCGGCTTCAACGGCATAACCAACTGGGGAATGGGATACATTTTGAAATTTCACTTTCCCTCTTTGACCCACCAACATAATCAATGAATCACCCACGTGATAAGAACGCATGACCCCGGACTGCAACTCCACGACCGCCAAGGTGGTCGCGCAACCGTTACCTAAAGCGAGAATATTGGCATTGGCTTGTTCGATGCCGTTGAGTATAGCCTCGCGCAAACTTACGCCGTCATCCCTTATCTCGCCCAATGATTCCTGCAAGCTCGTCACGGCAAGGCGCGCCGCCACCTCACCTGCTGGTAAACCGCCCAAGCCGTCGGCAATCACGAAAACGCCGGCATGCTCGCCGACCGGAATCACCGCCAGAACATCCTCATTGACCGTTTCTTTGACCGGAGACCGCGCGGTAAAAGTCACCACTTTGCCGCGGGCAATGCGATATTGCTCCACCTGACTGAGATCTGTCTCAGAGTAGAGCAGCGGCATCACAAGTGATGATTTGATCACGGACACACCCTAACCCCACTGCATCGTTTCCAAGTAACGGCGCAATTGCCCGGCCGTCTTGAATTTCTTCAATATCAGAGAACGCTTCAAGCCACAGCAGATCTCTTTAACCACATGCGGCTGCTTGGCGTAATGTTTGGCTCCGCCAAGAGCATCGTAGAATAATCTGACCAGGTCGATCACATCGTCGTGAATATGATGCGCGGTAGGCGCTCCCCAATGAAACATATCGATAAGCTTTAATTCAAAGCCCAGACCATAGCGCTGTATCATCACATTATCGGTATGAAGATCACCATGATACTCGCCCAGCTGATGGATGGACTCGATCCCGCTGGATAAGGCATGCAACAAATGAACAGCTTGAAACGCGCTCAGCCGCTTCCCCGGTTGACGCGCAAGAAAGCTGCTCAGCAATTCGCCTTCGACATACTCGGATATCAAATAGGTGATGGGAACACCGCGATAACTGATCGTATCCTGCATGTAATACTGGATAACGATCGGGGACTGCTGCAGCTTGTGAAGCTTCTTTGCGTAAAAAATCGACGCCTTATTACGCTCATTGCGGTGAGGGAAAAAAAATTTCGCGGTTCTTTCAATCCCGGTCGCCAATTCGCGTATCAGGTATACCTCCCCTTCCCATCCGGCTCCCAAATAGGTGACGATCTCGTAATGACCGTGCAGGCGTTTACCGGGCTGGAAATTAAAGACCTCAATCCGCGGATTATGATCGGCGGGCTTCTTAATCGCTTGCTTGGCCATCGCATTAATCTCGCCGCACTCTGTATCCTTTAGCAGCCCCATTACTACACTGTTGACACTCGCCAACCAGCGTCGGCAAGAGCCACATTAGACCCTAAACCAGAACCGACACCATGATGGCCGGAAGGATCATTGATCAGGAAGCATATCAGGCTAGCGGCTCGCGACGCCACTCAGCCCGCTACAGCGACCACAATCAGCCTGCACCTCTCGGCTCGCCAGACAGCTCAGCGTCCCATTGGTATCATTCAACATCGCCTTCCAGGCAGGGACACCCTGCCGGCTTCGATTCCCGATCGAGCACATTCTTTACAGACCCGGACTCTCTGGAGCATTTAACTATATTCATGGATAATGCTCACACCCACGCCATTGAGGAAGTTCCCCCCATGCCTGACCATGCGTCGATTACTCCTGCGGCAGGACTACGACCCGGACCTACAAACCGCAGCAAGCGACGCTGGCCCATTTTGCTGGGCGGCATCATGCTCTTGCTTCAAGGCTGCGCCACCACCCCGCCCCCACCGCCCAGCGACGAGGCACGCACTCAGGCCAAGATCGCCTACCTGCTCAGCGATTACCAGCGAACCCTCGCCATCGTCCTACCCAAGGCTGAGGCAGGCGAACCTTGGGCGCAATACACTTTGGGCTACATGTACTATTACGGGCACGGCCTTAGGCAGGACAGGCAAACCGCCAGACGCTGGATAGAAAGCGCTGCGACCAAGGGCTATGCCCCGGCACAACAAGCCATGCTGCGACTCGCCGCGCCACCACCAAGAACGGGGGAGAAGGGCAACGCCGGCACTAGGCAAGAACCCGCCGCCGAACAGGTCCAACCGCCAAGGCCGCCGATGACCGCGCCCTTAGAAGAGACCAAACCGCCAGTCTCTTCGAGCGAACCACCAATCTCATCCCCACCCCCTGCGCCGCTCCCGGAAACGGCACCCGCCCCGGAGAACGAACCAGCGCAACCACCTGAATCTCAGCAGTCATCGGCCGCGCCGCCGCCACAAACATCGGCACCGCCTGCCCAGGCTGCAGCAAGGGTCCAGACCCCTGCCGCCATAACGCAAACCTCGGAAATCCAAGGTCGCGACTGGATATCAAGACAAGACCCGCGACGTTTCACGCTGCAGCTTGCCAGCAGTCTCGACGAAGCGGCGATCATCCGCCTTATCCACAAACAGCGAATTGAGCAAGAGGCGGCTTATTATTCGACCAGGCAAAATGGTCGCACTTGGTATTCATTGGTATATGGCAGCTTTACCAGTCGCAGTTCCGCCTATCAGGCCATGCGTAACTTGCCGCGAAGTTTGCGCCGCGACCATCCTCGCATCCGCAGTTTTGGCGAAATCCATTCCCAGCTTAACCCCGCCCCTTGACGCCGCGGTTCACAGCAAGACAACCGCGAAGCCATCATCGCCTGGCCCTCTCGATGTGAAACACACAGCGTCAACCTGATCAGCCATCGAATAATTCGAGCTGTGCCTTATTGAGACGCGGCGCTCGAAACTGATTGACGTCAAGCGGCAAGGGTGCTTGAAACCCCAAACGCTGATAGGCAATCGAAAATCGTTGCGCCAACAGATCGGCAAATATCCCGGTACCGCGCATCCGTTCACCGAATTCGGCGTCATAATCCTTTCCGCCACGGCTATCGCGAATCCGTTGCATTACGTGCCCGGCCTTGGTGGGTTCATGCTCCTCCAACCATTCCCGGAATAACTCCTTGACCTCATGCGGTAGGCGCAGCAGCACATAGCCGGCGCTGGCCGCGCCGGCTTCACGGGCTTGAGCAAGAATCGTCTCCAGCTCACTGTCGGTCAGCACCGGGATCAAGGGGGCGACCAACACACCCACCGGAATGCCGGCCTGCTGGAGATGTTGAATGGTTTTCAGGCGGCGGGCAGGGGAGGCGGCCCGCGGCTCCAGGGTGCGGGCCAGCTCGTGCCGCAAAGTCGTGATGGATACCATCACTTGCACCAAGCGGTTTCGCGCCATCTCCGCCAGCAGATCGATGTCCCGTTCCACCAGCCATGATTTGGTCACCAGGGTAAAGGGATGATTACATTCGCGCAGCACATCAATAACATCCCGGGTCAGGAACAGCTTGCGCTCCACCGGCTGATAGGCATCGGTATTAATACCCAGGGCGATGGGCGCACAGCGATAAGTCGGCGCCGCCAACTCCTGGCGTAATAATGACGCGGCATCGGGCTTATAGAAAATCTGACTCTCGAAATCCAGACCCGGGGAGAGGCCCAGATAGGTATGGGTGGGACGAGCAAAGCAATAGACACAGCCATGCTCACAGCCGCGATAGGGGTTGATGGAGCGATCGAAGCCCACATCCGGCGACTGGTTATAATTGATGATTGTGCGGCTGGTATCTTTGGTCAAAGTGGTGCGCAGCGGCGGTGGCTCCTGCTCCAAACCTCCCCAACCGTCGTCCACCAGTTCACTGCTATGCGCCGCATAACGGTTATCGGGATCACTGCGCGCCCCCCGACCACGGGGCGCAGATGGAGGACGTTTACTCATGACCACAGGATATAAGCGATGCAAGACCGGAACGCTCATGGTAGCGCGACCCAAGGCCACAAGAAAGGCATCACCTCTGCTCGGGGAGATGGAAGCGGCTTACGACCGCACCTCAATCGAGAACAATCAATCCAATTCGAGGTGGCTGGTATCCGGCGGCGGCGGGCCATCCTCGCGGCGGCTTTCGCCAACATCACTGCCTGCCGGGGCTAGATCCAGGTACCCGACGTCAATGGCCGGCGGCGTAACCTTCACCATTTCTGCCATCTGGGTACCGACGGGCGCGACGTTCAAGTCGCCGGTATCAATGACCGGCACCTGCGGGGGAGCATAATCCACCAAATCTTCCCCGACCGGTTCCATACTTAAGGCGCTGATGTCTATGTCCGCCTCCAAAATTTCCGGCGGCTCCACCAGGACCTCGCCTACCGACGCCAGACTATAGGTACTGACATCGATCTCAGGCGTTACTACGGGTGGCGGATCGATCAGGGTTACGCCAACGGGCGCTAGGCTGACCCCGGACACACTTACTGGTTCGGGTGTTGGCGCCGCCTCCGCACCGGTCTCTTCGGCGCCGCATATCAGTCCCGCAGCGCGCACTGCCGCCACATATTTCTCTGCGACCGCCGCCCCAAGACCTTTTTTTATCACCACCCGCTTTCCTGAAAACAGCGGGTCCAGCTTTTCGGCGGGCATCTTGAATAACGCGGCCAGCTTTACCTTAACTTCGGGCAAATAAGCGCCGTCCACCAATTCACCGGTGACCACGATCTGGTAAGACTTTTCACTCATGACCGTAACTTTTCTCCAGGCCCGCTGCCGCTTATCAATGACCTTTTACTATAACGGCCCGAGTAAATCGATATTGAAGAGCTGTTCGGCCACATCTCAGGAGGCGGTGACAAGCGATGACGCTTACAGTATGGTTAGCAGCGCATAACAAGCTACGGCAGCAACGAAAAGACCACCTTCCCGACAACTCCAGGCCATTCCTCCCGCCATGCTAAGTTATCGCCACGCCTTTCACGCCGGGAATTTCGCCGATGTCCACAAGCATATCGTGCTGAGCCTGTTGGTGGAGAGCCTGCTGCAAAAGGACGCTCCCTTCTGCTACTTGGACAGCCATGCCGCTACCGGCCGCTATGACCTGCATAGCACAGAGGCACAAAAGAATGCCGAATATCGACGAGGCGTACTCCGCTTGTGGCGGCAAGACAACATTCCTGATGCGATAAGACCCTATCTCAGCGCGGTGCAAGCCCTCAACAGCCCCGAAAATACGGACGTGCCGCGCTATTATCCCGGCTCGCCGCGCATCGTCCGTCACTTCCTGCGACCGCAAGATCGCATGATATTGACCGAACTCCACCCTGCCGATTTTCAGCGTTTACAGCAGGAATTCGTTGCGGATCGCCAAGTCGCCGTTCACCATCTCGACGGCTACCAAGGCCTCAAGGCCTTTTTGCCGCCTCAGGAACGGCGCGGCCTGGTTTTGATCGACCCGGCCTTCGAGCGGCGCGATGAAACGAGCCTTATGATCAGCGCCCTGCAAACCGCGTATAAACGCTGGACCCGAGGCGTCTATGCCCTGTGGTTTCCCATCACCAACCGCAGCGCCTTGGACGAGTTTTACCAGAAGCTAAAAAAGGCCGGCATACGCAAGATCCTCAGCTGCGAACTGTGCGTTCGTCCGCCCCTGACGGCACGGCATTTGAACGGCTCCCTCATGGTGATCATCAATCCGCCCTGGCATACGGATAACAAGCTGGGCGCAATCCAGCCTTGGTTAGCGACGATACTTGCCGATAACGGCCAAGCCAGCCACAGCGTCGATTGGCTGGTTGGGGAATGACGATTCACCGCAGCGGCATCCCCCGGCTCAAGGATCAAGTCGAGGCGCACAAGCTTGGAAATAAATTTAACTTTTTGATAAATATAAATTATTAAACAGGGGCGCAGCTGTGGCCAGCCCCGTTTTTTTGACATCCATCCACCCAGCCCGTATCATCCGGGCTCCCGACGCTGGAAGGATGTGGAGGCTTACCGTTATGGAAAGTGCAGCGCTGCGTACCCCTCGTCACAAGACCCGCCCCGTGGAAAAACCGCTGATGTTGGCAGGACCGGCTGGCAAGATCGAAGCACGCCTCATCCCCCCCGTCGCGGGATCACGCTATCCGGCGGTCGCCGTGATTTGCCACCCCCATCCCCTGCACGGCGGCAACCTGGATAACAAGGTCACCGCCACCCTGGCCAAAACCATGAGTGCCCTGGGGGTACCGGTGTTGCGTTTCAATTTTCGCGGGGTCGGCGCCAGCGGCGGACGCTTTGCCTCCGGCATCGGCGAAACCGAGGACTTGCTGGCCGTCATACGCGAGGCGCAACGGCTCTATCCGCAGCGGGCCCTGTGGCTGGCGGGTTTCTCCTTCGGCGCCTATGTCGCGCTCCGCGCCAGCCAGCGTATCGCGGTAGATCATCTTATAACCGTCGCACCGCCGGTTAACCTGTATGACCTCAGTGATTTCACTCCGCCCGAGTGCCCCTGGTTGCTGATTCAGGGCACCGATGATGAGGTAGTGCCCTATAAACAAGTTTTGAAATGGGCCACCCGCCTGTATCCAGCCCCGCAGACCGCCTATCTTGATGACGTGGGGCATTACTTCCACGGTAAATTGACCACGCTACAGTCCGTCATCACGGACAGCATCACCGCGCACAGCGCTGCCTGCCCCGCCGCAAAACTCGCCTGAATTCACCCGACGGCCGCCGGCTGCGAGCA
>Ga0316579_10000238_pt1 | contig 16865 bp, 17 predicted proteins | sample J5NA_2_FD_203074 | JGI IMG/M metagenome (GOLD analysis project Ga0316579, IMG submission 203074) | Rhizosphere microbial communities from salt marsh grasses in Alabama, United States - J5-7_160517rDrA | ecosystem: Host-associated > Plants > Roots > Rhizosphere | place: USA: Alabama | collected... | reverse complement strand
ATCGCGGCTAACTGGAACGGGCCTCCGCATCTGTTTGAAATGCAGCGGTTGAATGGAACCGTTCATCTGAGTGTCAAGAAAGGGCAATTGCGCGACGTCAGTCCCGGGGGTGGCCGTATATTCGGTTTGCTGAGCCTGCATACCCTGCCACGCCGCCTGAGCCTGGACTTCAGCGATATTTTCAAGAAGGGTTTCAGCTTTGATTCGATCGAGGGAAATTTCTCGATTGCGGATGGCAATGCGTTTACCAACGATCTTCATCTTGATGGTCCATCCGCCCATATTGATGTGCAGGGCAGGATCGGACTGGCGGCACGGGATTATGATCAAACGGTTGTGGTGATTCCCAGCCTGTCTTCCACGATACCGGTCATTGGCGGACTGGCCGGTGGTCCGCAGGTGGCGATTGGTCTGTACCTGACCGAAAAATTACTGGGCAACAGGCTCAACAAGATGACCTCGGTGAAATATGCCGTAACCGGCAGCTGGGACGACCCGAAGGTACATCGAATCGAAACGAATGGTACTCCTGAATCACCCAAGGCTAACCGGCAGTGATGGCCGGGTGTTGCTCATTTTTCCAGGGCAGGTATGGTATGCTATGTACATGCGCGTTTCTACCGTTACACTGATATTATTCCTGCTCGGCAGGTCATCCGGCGCAGCCGGAGATGTCTGGACGATCTCCGCGGAAGACTGGTCGCGACCCCGGTCCGGTGCGGCGTTGATACAAATACCCGGGTTGCGAGATGCGGTCATTGCGTGGTCTGGTCAATCAGATGCACGCCTGGTCATTCATTATCCCGGGGGCGAAGAAGGGGCATTGTGGGCGGACGAGCTAATGGACTGGCTGGTTTCCCTCGGCGTTCCCGTAGGCAAGATCGTTACATCTGCAGGGCATTCGCGCGACGATACAATAACCATAGACCTGCAATAATTGAGAGGAGATAAATTTCATGCCAATGGTTGCGGCCATTCAAATGGCCTCGGGTCCCAATGTAAATGCAAACCTGCTGGAAGCCGAGCGGCTGATATCAAGCGCCGCTGCCAATGGCGCCAGGCTCGTGGTACTCCCGGAAAATTTTGCCATTATGGGTTTGCAGGAGACTGACAAGGTACGCATTGGCGAACAGGCGGGCCGGGGTCCGATCCAGGATTTCCTGGCACAGCACGCAAGCCGTTACGGTATCTGGATTGTCGGCGGGACCATTCCGCTGAAAACCGCGGATGAGCACCGCGTACGTTCCGCCTGCCTGATGTACGACGACAAGGGTCAGCAGGTCGCACGTTATGACAAGATTCATATGTTCGATGTGCACGTCATGGAGAGCAACGAGCATTACACGGAATCCGAGACCATCGAGCCGGGAACGACACCTCTCGTGATTGATACACCATTCGGCAAAATGGGGCTTGCGGTTTGCTATGACCTGCGGTTTCCCGAGTTGTTCCGTCGCATGCTCGACATGGGCATGGAGTTGCTGGTGATCCCGTCATCTTTTACCGCGATTACCGGCAAGGCGCATTGGGAAACCCTGGTGCGTGCCCGCGCGATCGAGAATCAGTGTTATGTGATTGCCGCGGCACAGGGCGGTTATCATGCCAACGGCCGCGAAACCCATGGTGACAGTATGATTGTCGAACCCTGGGGCGTAATTCTGGATCGCCTGACCCGCGGTTCCGGGGTGGTCAGTGCCGAAATTGATGCCTCGCGTATACAGAGTGTCCGCAAGAATTTTCCGGCTATTCTTCACCGCCGCATGCATTGCAAGTAAACGGGGCAGATATACCTTGGTTTTAGTCAGACCGCCCCGATATAAAGAGAATGCATGGGTCATACCGGGAAACGCTATTCCCGGTATTTGTTCATGTTTACACAATGCCGGATTTCCCTTTTTCACTGCACGGGTTTTTTATAATGATGAATGCACTTGATATCGCGCGCGACAGACTGCTGGCCCCGTCCGGCCTCGGGGAAAATGACCTCAACCGGGTTATCGATAGTGTTCTCGGGCATGCAGTTGATTATGCTGACCTGTATTTTCAGGTGCATCGGCACGAATCGTGGACCCTGGAAGACGGCCTGATCAAGGAAGGCAGTCATAATATCGACCAGGGCGTAGGGGTACGTGCGATCAGTGGAGAGAAAACCGGGTTTGCGTATTCCGACGAAATTGTACTGCCTGCCTTGCTGCAGGCTTCACAGGCGGCGCGCGCCATCGCGCACAGTGGACAACAGGGCTCGTTGCAGGCATGGAAGGCGCAGACCGGCCACCAGCTGTATCAGTCCACAGACCCGCTCGACAGCCTGACTACGGAACAGAAGCTGAGCCTGATGAAAGAAGCGGATGCCGAGGCAAGACGCATCGATAACCGCGTGCAGCAAGTGATCGTAAGCCTGTCCGGTGTGCATGAAGTGGTCCTGGTGGCAAACAGCGAAGGTTCTCTTGCGGCCGATGTGCGACCCCTGGTGCGCATGAACGTCATGGTTATCGCTGAACAGCAGGGCCGGCGTGAGCAGGGTTCGGCGGGTGGAGGCGGACGTTATGCCTATGCCGAGTTCCTGGAAAATGACCGTCATCTGGAAATTGCCCGTAAAGCCGTACGCCAGGCGCTGATCAACCTGGAGGCCGTGGCTGCGCCGGCCGGCAGCATGGACGTGGTGCTGGGCCCGGGCTGGCCCGGCGTACTGTTGCACGAAGCCATCGGTCATGGCCTGGAAGGGGATTTTAATCGCAAGGGTACATCGGCCTTTGCCGGTCGGCTCGGAGAAACAGTGGCCGCGAGAAATTGCACGGTTGTCGATGATGGTACCCTGGAAAAACGCAGGGGTTCCCTGAACATCGATGATGAAGGCGTGCTGACGCAGTCCACGGTGCTGATCGAAAATGGTGTCCTGAAAGGATATATGCAGGATCGTCTGAATGCGAAACTCATGGGTGTTAACAGTACGGGCAACGGCCGGCGCGAATCCTTCGCGCACCTGCCGATGCCGCGCATGACCAATACCTATATGCTGCCGGGTGAGTATTCGGCGGACGAGATTATCGCTTCCCTCGACAAGGGCCTGTATGCAGTTAATTTTGGCGGCGGCCAGGTTGACATCACCTCGGGGAAATTCGTGTTTTCGGCGAGCGAAGCCTACTGGGTCGAAAAAGGCAAAATAGTACACCCGGTGAAGGGCGCGACCCTGATCGGTAGCGGCCCCGAAGTGCTGACGCGGGTGAGCATGGTGGGTAATGACCTGATGCTGGATGACGGCGTGGGTACCTGCGGTAAGGAAGGGCAGAGCGTACCGGTAGGCGTGGGTCAGCCGACCCTGCGCATCGACGGAATCACTGTTGGCGGTACCAACGTCTAGTCCTGTATCGGGTCCTGTCAGGCTGGTCCGGATAGTTCACGCAGGTAGCGAAACAGGATACGTGCCGTACGCACATCGGGTGCATCATTTTTGGAAGGTTTGCGCGCGTTGCGAACCAGCTGAAGAAGGTGTTGGCGGTCCGCGTCGGGGAAATGCGTGAAGATTTCATCCAGGGCGGTATCGTCGCCGGCGAGCAGGCGGTCGCGCCATTGTTCGAGCTGGTGGAAACGGGCGGTATGTATTTGCTGTTCCGTGTGCAAATCCGCCAGGGCCTGGCGGATCGGCTCGGCATCGGTTTGACGCATCAGCTTGCCGATGTATTGCAGTTGGCGTTTGCGGCCACCGCGCTGATGTATTTTCTGCGCCGCATGGATCGCATCCTGCAGTATGGCAGGAAGTCCCAGGCGCTGCAGTTGCTCCTCTTTCAGGAGCAGTAACTCTTCGCCCAGTTTCTGCAAATCCAGGGCGTCGCGCTTGCGCTGGCTTTTGCTGATTCGGGACTCTATGTCCGGATGTTCGTCTTCATCGTGCATGTAGGCGCTTATTGATTTGAATGAATAGGATGGTAAAGGTGAAGTATACCATGATGGAAAATCGGGAATCCGTATTTCCGGGTCAGCTTGAACAGGAATCGCTGGTCGCGGATGTATTGCAGGCGGCTCAATCGGAAGGTGCGAGTTCGGCGGAGGCGGGAGTCAGTTTTGGTTCCGGTCTCAGTGTTACGGTGCGCATGGGCGAGGTGGAAACACTGGAATACAATCGTGACCGCAGCCTGGGCGTGACCGTGTATTTCGGTCAGCGTAAAGGTTCAGCCAGCACTTCGGACTGGTCACCCGCTGCCTTGCGGGAGACGGTCAAGGCGGCCTGCGCCATCGCGCGCCATGCGGGTGAGGATCCGCATGCGGGTCTGGCCGACCCGGACAGCCTGGCCAGCGAGATCCCGGACCTCGATTTGTGCCATAGCTGGGACGTGGATGCGGAGACTGCCATCGAAATTGCGAAGCAATGCGAGGACAGCGCACGGAGTGTCGATGCAAGAATCAGCAATTCCGAGGGCGCGACGGTTTCTAGTCATCGCGGCCTGAGCGTGTATGGCAATAGCCTCGGTTTTACCGGCGGCTATCCGACCACGCGCCACAGTATCAGTTGTGCGGTAATCGCCGCGGATAAATCCGGCATGCAGCGGGATTACTGGTACAGTATCGCGCGTGCGGCTACGGACCTGGAAGAGGTCAGGGCGATCGGGGAGCGGGCTGCACAGCGTGCCTTGAACAGGCTCAATGCGCGCAAGGTGAAGACGACGAATGTCCCGGTAATCTACCAGGCCGAGGTGGCACGTGGCCTGTTGCAGCATTTTGTCGGCGCCATTTCCGGTGGCAACCTGTATCGGAAGTCATCCTTCCTGCTCGATCAGCTGGGCAAGCAGGTGTTTCCGGAGCACGTGCGTATTCATGAACTGCCTCATCTCAAGAAGGCCCTCGGTAGTGCACCGTTTGACCAGGAGGGCGTTGCCACCCGGGCGCGCGATATCGTGCATGGCGGTGTCCTGCAGGGCTATGTACTGGGCAGTTATTCCGCACGCAAGCTTGGCATGCAGAGCACCGGCAATGCCGGGGGCGTGCATAATCTGACGATAGAGCCAGGGGACAGGGACTTACCGGCCCTGCTGAAAGAAATGGGAACCGGCCTGCTGATCACGGAACTGATGGGCCAGGGTATCAATCTGGTTACCGGAGACTATTCACGCGGTGCCGCCGGTTTCTGGGTGGAAAATGGCGAGATTCAGTATCCGGTCGAGGAGATCACGGTTGCCGGCAACCTGCGGGATATGTTTATGCAACTTGTCGCAGTTGGGAGTGATGTCGATACCCGCGGCAATATCCGTACCGGTTCACTGCTGCTGGAGAACATGACGGTGGCCGGGGACTGAGGCGCAGTTTCCAGGTTTACATTCCCCGGGTTTACATCAGGAACAGCGTAGCCAGACCCAGGAAGGACAGGTAGCCGATTACGTCGGTTACCGTCGTCAGCACCACACTGCCGGCCAATGCCGGGTCAATCCCGAAACGGCGCAATATCAGCGGGATGCTGAAACCAGCCAGGGCCGCCACGATCAGGTTGATCAACATCGCGGCCGCGATAAAAACTCCGAGCATGTAGTCCCCGAACCAGAAGTAGGCGATCATCGCGACGGCAATCGCCCAGACGACGCCATTCAGGCTGCCCACAGCCACTTCCTTGAAAAATAGCCAGCGCGAATTCGTTTTACCGATATGCCCGAGGGCCAGTCCGCGAATCATCAGGGTCAGGGTCTGGGTGCCGGCAATACCGCCCATGCTGGCTGATATCGGCATCAGTACGGCCAGTGCGACCACCTTGTGCAGGGTTTCCTGGAACAGTCCTACCACCCAGGCCGCGAGAAAAACGGTAATCAGGTTGATGCCGAGCCATAATGCACGGCGCCGGGCACTGGCGATGACCGGCGCAAACATGTCATCTTCTTCATGCAGGCCCGCCATGCTCAGCAGTGAGTGATCGGCCTCGTCACGAATAACGTCGACCACGTCATCGATAGTGATACGGCCCATCAGGCGGTTGCTTTCATTGACGACAGGTGCGGAAATCAGGTCGCGTTTCTCGAACAGGCTTGCGACTTCGCGAGCCGGCATCGAGGCGGGAATCGGTTCCACCTCGCGATCCATGATCTCGGCGACGGTCAACGAGGGATCGCTGGTCAGTAATTGTGTCAGCGATAAGGTGCCAAGGTACATGTCGAAGCGGTTGACGACGATCAGGCTGTCAGTCAGGTCGGGCATTTCCCCGCGCAGGCGCAGGTAACGCAAAACCACGTCGAGGGTGACGTCGCCACGTACCGTAACCGTATCGGTATTCATCAGGCCGCCAGCACTGTCATCGGCATAGGAGAGAACCGATTCCAGTCGCTGGCGGTTTTGCTTGTCCATGGCATGCAGGACTTCGCGAATCACGACATCCGGCAGATCATGAATCAGGTCCGCCAGGTCGTCCATGTCCATGCCTTCGGCGGCGGCGATCAACTCATTCGTTTCCATGTCACGAATCAGTCCGGCGCGTACCTCGTCATTAACATGCAGCAGGATTTCGCCTTCGTCATCCAGGTCAACCAGGTTCCAGACAAACTGGCGCTCGGAGGGCGGAAGTGATTCCAGAATATGGGCGACTTCGGCAGGATGCAGGTCGGACAGCATACGCCAGATATGCTGATGCCGGCCCGTTTTCAATGCGTGTAGAAGCGAATAAATCCGATCCTCTACAATTGCATCCTTCTGCGCGACGTCTGTCATGATGAAGTATCTCTAGGTATGCGTGGGAATACCCGCATGCTGATTCCAGGGCATAGGGCAGTATCATTGCGAGTACCCTATCTCGTGATTGTGCAGTTTAGCGGCTAAAACCGGCAAGGTCTATGCGTGGGTATTCAATTTAATAAATTATTTCCGTCGCTTAGAGATTGATGGTATGCAGGTGTTGTCGGGTTTCTTCTGCATCCATGCATTTCAGCGCAGCCCGGCAGGGCCGGATCATGTCGGGGATTGAAGATTCCAGTACCCTGTTTTTGACTTCCAGCAAGGCTGCCGGTTGCATGCTGAGTTCGCGCAAACCCAGCCCGAGTAAAAGACGGGTATATTGCGGGTCGCCGGCCATTTCTCCGCACATTGCAACCGGGATTCCGGCGTGATTCCCGGCCTTGATCACCTGGTAGATCAGGCGTAATACGGAAGGGTGGCAGGGATCATAGAGGTAGTTTACTTCGTCATCGATACGATCGATTGCCAGTGTATACTGGATCAGGTCGTTGGTACCGATCGAAAGGAAATCCAGGTGGCGGGCAAAGTGGCTGGCGGAGATAGCCGCGGCGGGTACCTCGATCATGCCGCCAACCGGCAGCCTTCGGTCATAGGCAAGCCCCTCCGCGCGCAACTCCTTTTTCAGGTCTTCCAGGATATGCAGTACCTGGAGAATTTCCTGGATGTTTGACAGCATCGGAATCATCAGTCGTACCGGACCGAATGCCGATGCGCGGAGTACCGCGCGTAACTGCGGCCGGAACAGGGCGGGGTCCTTCAGGCACAAGCGGATTGCACGCAGGCCCAGGGCCGGATTGTTGGGGCATTCCTTTTGCAAGCCAACCTGCAGGGTCTTGTCTGCACCCAGGTCGAGGCTGCGGATGGTTAACGGTTTTCCGTCCAGTACCTCGATAATTCTGTGGTAGGCGTGTAATTGCTCTTCCTCGTCCGGCAATGTAGCCCGGTTCATGAACAGGTATTCGGTGCGAAACAGGCCGACACCATCTGCATTGACCGCAAGGGCTGCCTGCAGGTCTTCCGGCAATTCGATATTGGCTAGCAGTTGTATCGGTGTTCCATCAAGGCTGAGGGCCAGCCTGTCGCGGATTTGCGACAGGCCGAGGAAGTACTTGTGTTCCTCTTCCTGCTGGGATCGGTAATAGTGCAGTAGTGCATCTGTCGCGCCCGCGAACACCACGCCCTGGGTGCCGTCGATGATTACGATTTCCTCGTTCTTGAAATAGCGGCGTGCGTTGTGCGTGCCCATTACCGCAGGTATTCGCAGGCTGCGCGCCATGATCGCGGTATGCGAGAGTGGGCCTCCGCTTTCCGTTACGAATCCCAGGATGCCCTGATGCTGTAGCATTACAATATCCGCGGGGGTAAGGTCATCCGCAATGACAACGCCGTCACGCATGGGTGGCAGGGAATGAGTGGCTGTACTTTCCGATTGCAAGTTGTGCAGAACCCGGCTTACCACGTGAATGACATCGTCCTTGCGGGTACGCAGGTAGGGATCATCCATTTCATCAAATACATCGACTACCCGATCGAGTTGCTTCTTCAGGGCCCATTCCGCATTGCAGTGCTCATGCCGGATAATCTCGGCGGGAATATCGATCAGGGTTGCGTCATCCAGCATCAATAAGTGTGTGTCGATAAATTCAACAATATCGGTCGGCGTGGTGACCGGGATACGTTGGCGGGTGTTTTTCAGTTGCTGTTTGGCGGTATCAAGTGCGCGTTCGAGACGCTGGACTTCGGCCTCTGCTTCGGATTCCGGCACGCAATATTCGACAACTTCGGGTTGCCCGCGCTCAAGGATATGGACTTTGCCGATAGCAATGCCCCTGGATGCCCCGATTCCATTCATTAACAGTGTCATGGTTACAGCGTTCTCCCCGGGTAAAGGGTGCCGGCCACGCAGGCACAAATTGATTGCCGTTATTCTTCTTCGCCGAAACGGTTCTGAATCAACTCCTGGAGCTTGGTGGATGCGGTGTTTTCACCCTTGCCTTCCGTGGTAAGGATCATTTCAGTGCCCTTCGATGCGGCCAGCATCATTACGCCCATAATGCTTTTGCCATTGACCTTATGGCCGTTTTTTTCGAGAAAAACCTCGCATTCAAAAGAGGACGCCAGCGTGACAAACTTCGCGGCCGCGCGTGCATGTAATCCCAGCTTGTTAACAATGGTGATCGGTATCTGGATCATATCAGGTATCCGGGTGCGTTCGGCACAGCATGACGCCATCCCGGCCGCCACTTTGTGCCTTCTCGCTCAATTGATCAAGGTTCAATCGAGGATAATTCAGGACCCTGATCAACATCGGCAGGTTTACGCCGGTAATGACCTTTACCATGGGAGTGGCCAGCAGGCGGTTGGCGATGTTGCTCGGCGTCGATCCATACATGTCCGTCAGGACCAGTACTCCGTCACCTTCATCCAGTTTGCCGATCATTTCCTCGGCCCGGTTCGCAAGGTTGTCGGGATCGCATTTGACCGTAATGGAGAGCGCGGCTACCCGCAAGGGACACGTACCCAGCATGATCTCGGCGGTATTCAGCAGCTGCTTGCCGATGTCGTTGTGTGTAATGATCAGGATGCCTACGCTCATGACAGTTCCCGATGCCGGATGATTATATTTTCACGTTGCTTGCGAAAATGGGTGGCAATGGATTCGACCAGGTATACTGACCTATGCTGGCCACCCGTGCAACCTATGGCAACCGTCATATAGGAACGGTTTTCCTGTTCAAAACGCGGAATCCAGATTTCGAGGAAAGCAAGAATCTGCTGTTTCATGTCCATCACCCAGGGTTCCTTCTCCAGGTAGTCTATAACCTGATGATCTTTGCCGGTATATGGGCGCAGGCCTGGCTCCCAATGCGGGTTGGGCAGGCAGCGCACATCGAACACAAAATCGGCATCGCTCGGGATGCCGTGCTTATAGCCGAATGATTCGAACAACAGGGACATCGTTTCATGTGATTCATTCATGACTCTTTTGCGCACCATATCCCGTAACTGGTAAATATTGGTGTGCGTGGTGTCTATAAACAGGTCGGCATGCGCCGCGATCGGGTAGAGCAGTTCCCGTTCGAGACGGATCGCATCCTGCAGTGATCGATTCTGGGTCAGCGGATGCTTGCGCCGGGTTTCACTGTAGCGCTTCAGTAAGGTGTTGTCATCCGCTTCGAGAAAGAATGTTTCGCAGGACAGGCCGGCATTGGTGAAGTCCTTGAGCAGCCCCGGGAATCGATCCAGCTCCTGAAGGCTGTTCCGGGCATCGATACCTACGCAGACATGTTTATGGTCGCGGCCCCAGTCACCGACCAACTGCTCGACCATCGAGGGCAACATGCCGATCGGCAGATTGTCGATGCAATAGTAGTCCAGGTCTTCCAGCGTATTCAAGGCAATGCTTTTCCCGGAACCGGACAGACCGCTGATGATAATGAGTTTCATGGCGTTGCCTGCCGAACCAGGCGTTGCTGACGCTGAATAAAATCCTCGGCCGCATCATATCCCTTGAGCAATAACAAATGATTGCGAACTGCCGCCTCAATCGCTACGGCCAGATTGCGGCCGGGTGCCACCGGCAAGGTAATTTCCGGTATTTTTACGCCCAGGACCATGCGGCTGTGCCGGGATCCGCGCAGTCGGTCCAGGTTGCGCAGCTGTTCCTCGCTCATCTTTTCAAGGGAAATGATCAGGCGCAGGTACTTGCTGGGCTTGATCGCGTTATCCCCGAAGATATTCCGTATGTTCAGTAAGCCAAGCCCCCTGACTTCGAGAAAATCGCTCAGCAAGGCGGGGCAGGTTCCATTAATGATATCCGGCGTAATGCGCGAAAATTCGGGTGCGTCATCCGCAATCAGGCGATGCCCCCGGCTGATTAATTCAAGCGCGAGTTCACTTTTTCCGATCCCGCTTTCCCCGCTGAGCAGGATGCCGCTGCCCATGACATCCATGAATACCCCGTGCAGTATGGCGGTCTCGGCGAGCAGGCTGCCGAGTAAATACTGGATACGGTTTACGGCCTCCTGGCTGGAGGTAATACTGGAAAAAAGCGGGATCGCGTGCTGATCGGCAAGCATGCGCATGTCGTCCGGGATATCCTGCTGTTCGGCTATCAATACCATCGCCGTGTGCGTGGGGGAAAAGAGTTGTGCAAGCGCATCCGAGCGTGAATTCTTGCCCTGTTGCTCCAGGTAGCCCAGTTCCGTTTTGCCAAGTACCTGGATCCGGTTCGGATGGATGAAATTCAGAAAGCCAACCAGCGCATGCGGCCCCTGGGTTGAACTGTCGGCCTTGATGAGGCGATGCATGCCATTCTGTCCATTCATGCAATCAACCATAAGTACGTTATGGAGCTGGTCGATCAGGGATTGGACAGTAATGGCGCTCATGCTGCAGAAGAGTTTGCTTCCGGGCTGGTCAGTATCTCGTAGAGCTGTTCGGCGGTATGGCTTTTTCTGAGTCGCTCGCACAGTTTCTTGTTACTGAACAGCTTGGCGAGATGGGCAAGTATCTGCAGGTGTTCATCGGTGAAATGATCGGGTACAAGCAGGGCAAACAGCAGGTCGACCGGCTTGTTATCAATCGCATCGAAATCGATTCCGGCATCCAGTTTAACAAACGCGGCAATGACAGCCTCGCGTCCCGGCAGGCGCGCATGTGGAATCGCAACACCATTGCCGAGCCCGGTGCTGCCGAGACGCTCGCGGCCTATAAGGCTGTCGAATATACGCTCGGCGCTGAGGTCGGGTGAACTGGATGCCACCAGTGTGCTGAGTTGTTCGAGGACGCGTTTCTTGCTGTTTGCGCTGGCATCGCAGGCAATGCGTTCCGGAGCGAGGAGTTCTGAAATATTCATGATATTTTATACCGGGTTTCGTACTACGCTATTTGACGATTAGCGACGGTGATGGTCCGTGAGCTTTTCCTTGTGTTTTTTTACCTGGCGATCCAGTTTATCGATCAGGCCATCGATGGCGGCATACATGTCTTCCTGGATATCATCTGCATACAGGTTTCCTCCGCCTATGTGGACGGTGGCTTCCGCCTTGTGCCGGAGCTTCTCAACACTGAGAATTACATGTACATCAACCACATTATCGAAATGTCTCTCCAGACGTTCGAATTTGCCATTTACATAATCGCGCATGGATGTCGTGATATCTACATGATGGCCGGTCAGGTTAATTTGCATGTCAGGCTCCTTTTTATTGCTGGCATTACTATGCTAGACGTTTACGTTCGTTAGAGGAAGGGATCAGCATTGCCTCACGGTACTTGGTAACCGTGCGTCTCGCCACCTGGATTCCCTGTTTCATTAATAAATCTGCCAGTTTGCTGTCACTGAGCGGTTTGCGCGGGTTTTCCGCAGAAACCAGTTTTTTAATAATGGCGCGAATCGCCGTCGCGGAACATTCGCCGCCTTCCGAAGTACTTACATGACTGGAAAAGAAATACTTGAATTCGTAAATACCACGAGGGGTATGCATGTATTTCTGGGTTGTGACCCGGGATATGGTCGATTCATGCATATTTACCTCTTCGGCCACATCACGCAGTACAAGGGGCTTCATTGCCTCATCGCCGTACTCCAGGAATCCGCGCTGTCTGTCCACGATGGTGCGCGCAACCTTGAGCAGGGTTTCATTGCGGCTTTGCAGGCTTTTCAGGAACCATCGGGCTTCCTGCAGGTGGTTTCGCATCGAATTGCTGTCATCGCTGGTATCACTACGCCGGATCAGGCTGGCGTAGTGACTGTTGATGCGAATTTTCGGCATGGTCTCCGGGTTCAATTCCACGACCCATTTGCCCTTGCGCTTCGTGACAATGACGTCCGGAGTTATGTATTCGGGCTTGGTACTGGAAATGGTTGAGCCGGGTCTGGGATTCAGTGTCTGGATAAACTGTACGAGTTCGGTCAGTTGTTCCTGGCTTATCCCCATGGCACGCATGATCCGGTTGAAATCCCGGTTGCCCAGTGCGTCCAGGTGGTTCCTGACCAATTCCTCCGCCTGTCGGAGGTGGGGTGTATCGGGTGGGAATTGTGTTAATTGTATCAACAGGCATTCCGCAAGATCCCTTGCGCCAACGCCAACCGGGTCGAAGCGCTGAATGCGATGCAATACGGCCTCAATCTCGTCCAGTTCTATGGCTTCTTCCGTGTTGCCACTGCGGTTCAGGCCGTCCTGAATTTCCTCCAGCGGGGTATGCAGGTAACCATCGTCGTCTATCGAATCGATCAGGGCCATTGCGATGGCTCGATCGACTTCACTGAAAGGGGTCAGGCGCATTTGCCAGGACAGGTGCTCGCGCAGGGTTTCACTCTGTCCGTTATTGAAATCCAGCAGGTCTGCCTGTTCTTCATTTCCCGACTGGGAGTAGCTGGTACTGCCGTCATAGATATCATCCCAGTTACTGTCCATGGGCAGATCTTCCGGGATCTCGTTCTCGGTCCGTGCTTCCGCTACGGTAGGCGCATCACTTGCCGGTTCGCCGGATTCCGGGCTGGACTCCTTGGCTTTTTCCGGTTCACTGTCTTCCTCGGCAATCTCGAGCATGAAGTTGGACTCCAGTACATTCTGGATTTCCATTTGCAGGTCGATAGTGGATAACTGTAACAGGCGGATTGCCTGCTGCAGTTGGGGGGTCATGTGCAGGCGCTGCTCATGGCTGAGATGCAAAGTCTGTTTCATGTAATTTCTTTAGGATGAAGCCTGATAAAATTTTCGGTTAGTTTCATTTTACTGCATTTACTATGCCAGTGGAGATCCATTTGAAATTTCTTTTTTGAAAAAATACCAGACCAGTGATATCGGAAATTCAGGTCTCAAGGCATTACAATTTAAAATGATGACCAAGGTAAACCTCTCTAACCTGTTGATTATTCAGTATTACTTGCGGAAGGCCTTCGGCCATGACCTTGCCTTCGCTGAGTATGTAGGCACGCGAACAGATGCCCAGCGTTTCCCGCACGTTATGATCTGTAATCAATACGCCAATACCGCGATCGCTCAAGTGTTTTACGATCTGCTGTATATCCAGCACGGATATGGGATCAACGCCCGCAAAGGGTTCATCGAGCAGGATGAATTTTGGATTCATCGCCAGGGCCCTGGCGATTTCCGCGCGACGGCGCTCACCACCGGATAAACTGATCCCGAGGTTATCGCGAATATGTCCGATGTGCAGATCATGTAACAGATTGTCGAGTTCTTCCTCGCGCTGCTGATTGGACAGTTCCTTGCGCGTTTGCAGGATAGCCATGATATTGTCGGCGACGGTCAGCTTGCGGAAAATCGACGCATCCTGAGGTAAGTACCCGATCCCGGCGGTTGCCCGGGTATGCATCGGCACATGGGTGATATCGCGATTGTCCAGCATGATGCGACCCTGGTCGCAGGGTACCAGGCCGACAATCATGTAAAAACATGTGGTTTTGCCCGCACCGTTCGGACCCAGCAATCCGACGACTTCGCCGGAATTGACCAGCATGTTAACGCCATCTACTACCGTACGCTTTTTAAAACTTTTTGCCAGGTTTTCAGCCTGTAATGTAGTCATGGTTGTTTCGATTCATTGGGTTTATCGGTGGGGGGCTGAATGGTTATGGTTACGCGGTCACCACCGCCACTTTTCCCGGCGTCGACCTTGTTTTTCCCGATATTGTATACGATGTGGTCGCTTTTAAAGATGTTCCCACCCTGCTGTAACCTGGCATCACGGGTAAATGTCGCGATATTCCGGTCTGCCTGATATTCAATTTCATTGGCGTTGGCAATGATATCCGTTTCCTTGTTGTCGGGTCTTTGCCGGTATGTCGCCGGGGTCCCCGTCGCGATAATCTTTTGCAGTTTGCCTTTTTGCAAGTGGACGGTAACCTCATTCGCGCTAATTCGCAGGCTTCCCTGTGTAATCGTTACCTTGCCCGTGTAGGTGCTGGTTCCCGTTTTTTGATCTATATTGGCGTGATTCGCTTCCACATGAATGGCTTGCCTGGCATCCGTGCTCAGGGCATGGGCCATTGTGCTGGCTAACAGGATGGCCAGGCCCAGGGCATAACGCACCCGCTGTTCATGGCTGTGGTTCATAAGTACCTCTTACATCGGACATGAGCAGAATATTCCTGTTTTTTACATTGGCCTGCATCCCCGTTGCCTGTATCCGGTTGCCATTGTCCTGGAGGCGTATCGGGTCGCGGGTGTCCAGGGAACCGCTGTCAGATTTGATGCGCAGGGAGTCAGTATTGATCACGAGCGGAGTCTGTTCGCCCGCAATATTACGTTGAATCACAACATCTCCTTTTAGTATAACGGTTTTATTTGACTCTGTGAGGAACCCTTGTTTCGCCGCGCTGCTCCAGTGCAGACCGGACGACCTGGTCATTTCGAAGTCCGGTTTTTCCACGATGATCAGGTCCGTTTCCGGGAAATGTTCCATGTGAGTGGCCTTCAGGAAATAGGCATTCTCTCCATTGGTATTCATTGCGGTGATGGTAAAATCACTCATGCTGTAATCCGGCAATTGGTTCAGGTCGCGGGTACGCTCCGTAGCGGGGGGGTAGAAACGACCGCTGAGATGCCATCCGATCAGCGAGATCAGTCCGAGAACGATCAAAAGTAAAAATGTGCGTGTATTAATCACAATATCTGACTGCCGCGACGATTCGTTTTATGAGCCCGGTTTGTACAGGTAGGATTCCAGCATAGGCTGCAGTATTCCCTGCGCTTCCAGGATCATCTCGCAGACATCCCGCGCAGCACCTTTGCCCCCGTTGCTGGGCGTTTGCCAATGCGCATGCTGCTTCACCATGCTGTGTGCATCCTGAACCGCGATGGCCAGGCCGACCCGGCTCAAGACTGGAAGATCCACGACGTCATCACCGACATAGGCGATTTGTTCCGGCTGGATGGAGAGCTTTTCCATCAGGTTTTCAAAGGCTTCGTTTTTGTCGCGTTGTCCCTGGTATACCAGCTTGATGCCAAGATCCCGTATTCGATGCCGGACGACCTCCGATGTGCGTCCGGTGATAATGGCGATCTGTACGCCGCCCTGTTGCAGCATTTTCATGCCATGCCCATCGCGGGAATTAAAGGCCTTGTATTCCTGGCCATCATCCCCGATAAATAATGATCCATCGGTAAGCACGCCATCCACATCGAAGATGACCAGTCTGATTGCCTTTGCCTTGTTGAGAATATCCTGCATAAATCGGTTTCCTGTAATTGTTTTACATGATGCCCGAACGCAGGAGATCGTGCATGTTCAATGCACCAACCAGGATATGGTCGTCGTTCTCGATGAGCAGGGCATTAATCTTGTATTTTTCCATCAATTGAATCGCTTCCGCCGCCAGCATATCCGGGCGCGCAACCTTGCAGTTGCGCGTCATCACCTCGTCAATCGTGGCATTGCGGAAATCAACGCCCTGATCGAGTGTGCGACGCAGGTCACCATCGGTAAATATTCCGATAATATGATCCTGTTCATCGACGATTGCGGTCATCCCGAGTTTTTTCTGGGTAATTTCCAGCAGGGCATCGCGTAACGATGCCCCCTGGCGAATCCTGGGAACGCCATCACCCTTGTGCATAATATCTTCTATCATTAACAGCAGCCGCTTGCCCAGGCTGCCACCCGGATGTGAACGGGCAAAATCCTCCGCGGTGAAACCGCGCGCCTGCAGCAATGCAAGGGCCAGTGCATCGCCCATGGCCAGGCAGGCCGTGGTACTGGAAGTCGGTGCCAGCTCCAGCGGGCAAGCCTCGATTCTGACACTCACGTTCAGGTTTATATCCGCAGCCTTGGCCAGCGTGGAAGCGGGGTTTCCGGTCAGGCTGATCAGGGGTACGGCAAGGCGTTTTATCAGCGGCAGAATGGTCAGGATTTCGTGGGTTTCTCCGGAATTGGACAGCGCCAGTACCGTATCGATGGCGGTGATCATCCCCAGGTCGCCATGACTGGCCTCGCCCGGGTGGACGAAAAACGCAGGACTGCCGGTGCTCGCGAGGGTAGCCGCGATTTTGCCGCCGATGTGCCCGGATTTTCCCATGCCGATGACGATAATCCTGCCGCTGCAATGCAACATGATTTCGCAGGCACGGGCGAAATCATCATCGATACGTTCTATCAATGCCTCGACCGCTTCCGCCTCGGTTTTC
>Ga0316579_10000237_pt1 | contig 16867 bp, 15 predicted proteins | sample J5NA_2_FD_203074 | JGI IMG/M metagenome (GOLD analysis project Ga0316579, IMG submission 203074) | Rhizosphere microbial communities from salt marsh grasses in Alabama, United States - J5-7_160517rDrA | ecosystem: Host-associated > Plants > Roots > Rhizosphere | place: USA: Alabama | collected... | reverse complement strand
GAAGTTTGCGAAACTGCGGCAGAAAAAGCCGAAATTTCTTGATGAGGCTCAAAGTCTCGCGCTGCTCGCGGCGGCCGGCCTGCCGGTGGTCGAGCACCGGTTGTGCCGCTCGGAGGACGAGGCGCGCGCGGCGTTCGCCGCGCTGGGCCCTAAGGTGGTGGTCAAGGCCTGCTCAGCGAGCGTGCCGCACAAGACCGAGCTCGGGCTGGTGCGAGTGGGACTGAAGAGCGAAGAGGAGGTGGCTCGGGCTTTTCGCGATTTCAAGCCGAAGATTCCCGCTGCCGACGGAGTGCTGGTCGCGCGCTACGCCGCGGGTAGGCGAGAGCTCGCGCTCGGCGCCCGCGTCGACCCTTCGTTCGGGCCGGTCGTGATGGTCGGCGACGGCGGCATCTACCTCGAGGCGCTGAAGGACTTCCGGCTCCTGCTGCCGCCGTACAGCGAGCGAGAGGCGCTGGACGCGCTCGCCAAGCTCCGCATCGCCCCGCTTCTTGCCGGCGCACGCGGCCAGCCGGCGCTCGATGTTGGTGCATTCGCGACCATGGCGGTGCGGCTCGGGGACGCGATGCTCGGCTGGGAAGGGCGCATCGCTTCCCTCGATGTCAATCCTGTCATGGTGTTCGGCGAGGGCGACGGAGCCGTGGCCGTGGACGCCCTGGCGGAAGCTTTCTAAGCTTGCAGTAAGCTGACGTAGCTTCCATACTCCGGTCTCGATCTCACCCAATCGAGAAGGAGAGCACCCAATGAAACGTCGTAAGTTCATCAAAGGCGCGGTGGCAGGCGGCGTCGCCGCGGCGGCTGGGACCGTATCCGCGCCGGCTATTTCGCAGGGCGTCAGGCACCTGAAGATGGTGACGACCTGGCCGAAGAACTTTCCGGGGCTGGGCACCGGCGCCGAGCGGCTCGCGCAGCGCATCACGACGATGTCGGGCGGCAAACTGCAGGTCAAGGTCTACGCGGCCGGCGAGCTGGTGCCGGCGTTCCAGTCCTTCGACGCCGTGTCGCAAGGCAAGGCGGAGATGAGCCACTCGGTGTCGTACTACTGGCAGGGCAAGTCGCCGGCGTTCAACTTCTTCGCCGCCGTGCCTTACGGCTTCACCGGGCTCGAGCATTACGCCTGGATGCTGTGGGGCGACGGCCTGAAGCTCTACACCGAGTTGTGCGACCAGTTCGGCGTCGTCCCCTTCATGCGCGCGAGCACGGGCACGCAGATGGGCGGCTGGTACCGCAAGGAGATGAAGACGCTGGAGGACTTCAAGGGCCTCAAGTTCCGCATGCCGGGCCTCGGCGGCGAAGTGCTGCGCCGTCTCGGCGCGACGGTCGTGAACCTGCCTGGGGGCGAGATCTTCCCCGCGTTGCAGGCGGGCACGATCGACGGCACGGAATGGGTCGGTCCATTCAACGATCTGGCCTTCGGCTTCTACAAAGTGGCGAAGTATTACTACTGGCCGGGGTTCCACGAGCCGAACACGACCGGCGAGGTGCTGGTCAACAAGAAGGTGTGGGCCGGCCTGTCGAAGGAGCACCAGGAGATCATCCGCACCGCGGTGACGGCCGAGTCGACGAACGAGTACGCCGAGTTCGCGTACAAGAACGCCGATTCACTCGACGTGCTGATCAACAAGCACGGCGTCCAGCTGCGCCAGTTCTCGCCCGAGATGCTCAAGGGCTTCTACGACGCGGCCCAGGACGTCGTCGCCGAGATCGGCAACAAGGATCCCTTCACCAAGAAGGTCTACGACAACTTCATGGCGGCCCGCGCCAAGGCGATCGGCTGGAGCAAGCTCGCCGAGCAGGGCTTCATGAACGCGCGCGGAGCGAACTTCAAGTCCTGAGCCGCCGCAGTCCGGGAGCCCACCCGGCGGGACCGCAAGGCCCCGCCGGGGCGGGCGCGTCTCCAAAAAGAAAGATGAACCACCTCAAACGGATCGCGACCGCGATCGATCACCTGAACGACTGGATCGGGCGCGGCCTGGCGTGGCTCACGCTCGGCATGGTGCTGGTCACCTTCGTGGTGGTGCTGCTGCGCTACGTCTTCGGCCTGGGCTGGACCATCCTCCAGGAATCGGTCGTCTACATGCACGCCATCGTGTTCATGGGCTGCGCGGGCTTCGCGCTGGTGCACAACGGGCACGTGCGCTGCGACATCTTCTACGGTCCCGCTTCGGCGCGCGGCAAGGCGGTGATCGACATCATCGGCACGCTTCTCTTCCTGATCCCGGTGTGCATTCTCATCTTCTGGGTCACCTGGCCCTACGCGATGGCGTCCTGGGCGGTGCTGGAGGGCTCGCCCGAAGGCCGCATGGGGATCCCCGCGGTGTTCCTGCTCAAGACCCTGATCCTGGTGTTCGCCGGGCTGCTCGCCGTGCAATCGGTGTCGCTGCTGCTGCAATCGGCGCTGTTCCTCGCCGGCGCGACGCCCTCGCGCGGCAAGTTCGACGGCGAAGCGGAGCACGGCGAATGATCGCGCAATTCGGCGAGTGGCTCGATCTCGCGATGTTCCTCGCGCTGTGCGTGCTGGTCCTGCTCGGCTACCCGGTCGCCTTCACGCTCGCCGGCACGGCGCTGATCTTCGGCCTGCTCGGCATGGCGATGGGCGTGTTCGACGCCGACTTCCTGGGCGTGTTCCCGAACCGCATCTTTGGCGTCATGACCAACGAGGTGCTGATCGCGGTGCCGCTGTTCATCTTCATGGGCGTCATGCTCGAGCGCTCCAAGGTGGCCGAGGAGCTGCTCGACACCATGGGGCAGCTCTTCGGCCGCCTGCGCGGCGGCCTCGGGATCTCGGTCTCGGTGGTCGGCGCGCTGCTCGCCGCCTCGACCGGCATCGTCGGCGCGACCGTCGTCACCATGGGCCTGCTCTCGCTGCCGACGATGCTCAGGCGCGGCTACGATCCGAGGCTCGCCTGCGGCTCGATCGCCGCGGCGGGAACGCTCGGGCAGATCATTCCGCCCTCGATCGTGCTGGTGGTGCTGGGCGACCAGATCTCGAACGCGCACCAGGAGGCGCAGCGCCTGCTCGGCAACTTCTCGCCCGAGCCGGTGGGGGTGGGCGACCTGTTCGCCGGCGCGCTCATCCCCGGGCTCGTGCTGGTGGGCCTGTACATCCTCTATCAGATCGGGCTGGCGGTCCTCAAGCCGGAGGCCTCGCCCGCCATCCCGCGCGACGACTCGATGCAATCCGGCAACATGGCGGGGCGCGTCATGCATGCGCTGGTCGCGCCCCTGGTGCTGATCGTGTCGGTGCTCGGCTCGATCCTGGTCGGCATCGCCACGCCGACCGAGGCCGCCGGGGTGGGCGCGATCGGCGCGACGCTGCTCGCGGGGCACCGCCTCGCCGAGGGCAGGCCGGTGCCGGTCTACGCCGCCGCGGTGAGCCTGATCGGCGTGATCGTTCTGACCAGCTTCGTCGACATGCGAATCACGCGCGACGAAATCACGTCCGTCGAGTACGTCTCGATCGCGCTCGCCATGCTCATGTGCGCGGGCATCCTGTGGGGACTGCTGGTCGCGCTCGCGCGCGTGTTGCGCGACAACACCCTGGTCCAGGTGACGCGCACGACCGCGCGCCTGAGCTCGATGATCTTCGTCATCATCATCGGCGCGCAGCTGTTCTCGCTCGTCTTTCGCGGCCTCGGCGGCGACGACATGGTGCACGAGTTCCTCGGCGGAATTCCCGGCGGCGCGATCGGCGCCATGATCGTGGTGATGGGGCTGATGTTCGTGATGGGGTTCTTTCTGGACACCATCGAGATCCTGTTCATCGTGGTGCCGATCGTCGGCCCGGCGCTGCTCAAGTTCGGCCTCGATCCGATCTGGCTCGGGATCATGATGGCGGTCAACCTGCAGACCTCTTTCCTGACGCCGCCGCTCGGCTACGCCCTGTTCTATCTGCGCAGCGTGGCGCCGCCCGAGGTCACGACGATGCACATCTACCGCGGGGTAGTGCCTTTCGTCATCATCCAACTGCTGATGCTCGTGGTGCTCGCCATGTTTCCCGCCATGGCGACCTGGCTGCCGCACGTCATTTTCCGTTGATTGTCAACGTTACTGACTCGGCGGACTGAAGCGGAACGGCCCATCGAGACCCCTCAGTACCGCCGCGTCACGCCCGTAGAGATCGGGTTTGAACGCAACCACGCCATCTTGATCTGCGACTGCTGTCCAGTACAGCAGCAAGACGGGCACCTGACGCTTGATGAAGATGCTGTGTGTTTCGCCGCGTGTGATTACCTCGCTTAGCGTTTGATCGTTCCAGCGCGAGGGGTCGTCGAGCAGCGACAGCGCAAGCGCGATGGGATGCTCGACGCGGATGCAGCCGGAACTGAACGCGCGCGTGGACTTCAGGAACAAGCTGTGTGCCGGCGTGTCGTGAAGGTAGACGTCGTGCTCGTTGGGGAACATGAACTTGATCCGCCCCAGCGGGTTGTCGTCGCCAGGCACCTGCACGATCTGGTAGGGCAGGGTGCCGCCGACATACTGCTTCCATTCAACTGTCGACGGGTCGATTTCGCGTCCGTCGAGACTTAGCACGCGCATGTGGTGCCGTGCCAGGAATCCGGGGTCTTGCGCGACCTTTGGAACGATATCCTTCTCCAGGATCGTCGGCGGCACGTTCCAGGTCGGGTTGAGCACGATGTACTTCATCGTGGCGCGGAACACCGGCGTGCTGCGAAAGGGTTGCCCGACCACGACGCGCGAGGACCATGCGGTCTTACCGTCGAGCACGAGCCGTGCGCGGAAGCCGGCGATGTCGACGAGCAAGTAGTCGCCTTTCAAATTCTGCGCCACCCAGCGCAGTCTCTCCAGGTTCACCCTGATCTGGTCGATGCGCGCCTGCACGCCGACGTCGAGCTCGGCGCGGGTGCGACGTCCGACCAGGCCGTCGGGATCCAGACCGTGACGCCGCTGGAAGCGCATCACCGCCTTCTCCAGCGCGGCGTCGTACAGGTCGGGATCGGGTGCCGATACGGATCTCAGGTCGCCCGAGAGCGCAAGACGAGAGCGAAGCATCGCCACTTCTGTTCTGCGCGATCCGGGCCGCAGCGTCGGCCCCGGCGGAATCGCCTGCCATCCGCCGGCGGCGCGCAAGGCACGGTAGCGGGCCAGCGCAAGACGCAAGTCGCGGTACTCCGGCATCTGCGGCGCGTAGGCGTAGAGGGCCTTTCCGAGGGAAGGCGCGGTGATCATCGCCTCCAGCGCGCGAGGCGGATCGATGCCGTCGAGCGTGCGGGCAAAGTTCCACTCCGGATCCAGGCGGCGCGGGTCGAGCTTGCCGAAATACAGGCTGTAGGCGAGCCGGATCAGGCTGTCCGTGCAAAGCAGCTCCCGGTCGACGCCATCGTCGTCGCCTGCGCGCAATGCGTCGAGGTGGTAGTCGGACGGGTCGAGTCCGTCCGACTTGCTGCCCTCGACCAGCGCCACGAGCTCGTTCTCGCGTGCGGGCGTCCAAGCGGGGCGAAAATCTCTTTGCTCATAGAAAGCCGCGACCAGGGCGGGCGCCGCGATGCTTTCGCCGTCCACCTGCACATCGCGGGCCGCGCGCAATTGCTCGATCCTTTCGCGCAATGCCTCGCGCAGCGCCTCCGCATGCGCGGGAAAGGCAAGCGACAACGCGAGGATGAGGAACGTGAAATATCTTGCAGTGTTCATCGAAACTTTGGTGCAAAACTCATCGCCGCTAAGTAACATTCGGGTGACTCACCACCCGCCCAGACGGGAGCACGTATGACCGAGGATCACCGCGCCCGTCGCCGGGCGATTGTGCAAGGCCTTGCCATGCTGCCGCTTGCGCTTGCAATGCCCTTTGCGCGCGCGGCCAGCGCCCGGCCGCGTACGCTTGAGTTCTACCATACGCACACCTCGGAGCGCCTGACCGTCACGTACTTTGATGACGGCCGTTACGTTCCGGCCGCGCTGGGAGCGGTCAACCACCTCTTGCGCGACTTTCGTACCGAAAAAGTGCATGTGATCGACCCGCGGCTGCTCGATCAGCTCTTCGCACTGACGCAGTGCTGCGACGGCCGCAGATTCGAAGTGATTTCGGGCTACCGGTCCCCTAAGACCAACGCCATGCTGCGGCACACGACAAAAGGCGTGGCGGCGCATAGCCTGCATCTCGAAGGGCGCGCGATCGATGTGCGCCTGGAAGGGTGCGACACCGAGCGCCTGCACCGCGCGGCGCTTGCCATGGCCCGCGGTGGCGTGGGCTTTTATCCGCAGTCGGACTTCGTTCATCTCGACACGGGACGATTCCGCACCTGGGGTGCGGCCTGAACTGTCGCCGCTAGGGGCTCGGTTCGATCGCCATTCCCGGGCGGATGACGCCACCCTTCTCGATGCGGCAGTTCAGCCCCGAGCGGTTGAGGAGCGGCTTGAAGACCTTCTTGCCGAGCAAGTCCTCTAGGTAGAGGCAAGGAGCGTTCAGCCGCTCGCCGTGAAGCACGCAGTTGCCGACCCTGAAATAGCGGCCCACCAGGTGATTTAGCGGCACCCTGCGGGTGGTGAAATTGCGCCGGTGCTCGTGCGGCGCGAGCGCGAGGGCGTGGTCGCGCGCGAGCGCTTCGAGCGTTTCAAACTCGATCAGTGTGACCTCGCGACCGAAGTTATGGCGGCTGGAATAGGTGCCGGTGCGGGTCGCATAGCGGTCGCCCTCGATTCCGACACCTGGCACGAGTCGGGCTTCCTCGAGCGCCCGCATCGGCTGCGACGCCGCGTCGGCGATGTGGATGTGCAGCAGTTCGCCCTTCCAGCTCATGACCGATATAATTGCACACTCCTCTAAAGACAAGATTCCAGCCCATGAAAGTCCTGGTCAGCGTCAAGCGCGTGGTCGACTACAACGTCAAGGTGCGGGTCAAGTCCGACGGCACCGGCGTCGAGACCGCGAACGTCAAGATGTCGATGAACCCTTTCGACGAGATCGCGGTCGAGGAGGCGATGCGGCTGAAGGAGGCCGGCGCCGCGACCGAGGTCGTGGTCGTGTCGTGCGGTGTGCAGGCCTGCCAGGAGACGCTGCGCACGGCGCTCGCGATCGGCGCCGATCGCGCGATTCTGGTCGAGACCGACGCCGAGCTGCAGCCGCTCGCGGTCGCAAAGCTGCTCAAGGGCGTGTGCGACAAGGAAAAACCCGGCCTGGTGATCATGGGCAAGCAGGCGATCGACGACGACTCGAACCAGACCGGGCAGATGCTGGCCGCGCTGATGGCCTGGCCGCAGGCGACCTTCGCCTCCAAGGTCGTGGTCGAGGGCGAGAAGGCGCAGGTGACGCGCGAGGTCGACGGCGGCCTCGACACGATCTCGGTCAAGCTGCCGGCGGTGGTGACCACCGACCTGCGCCTGAACGAGCCGCGCTACGTGACCCTGCCGAACATCATGAAGGCGAAGAAGAAGCCGCTCGAGAACCTCAAGCCGGACGCGCTCGGGATCGACGTCGCGCCGCGCCTGAAGACGCTCAAGGTCGCCGAGCCGCCCAAGCGCCAAGGCGGGGTCAAGGTTCCCGACGCCAAGGCATTGGTCGAAAAACTGAGAAACGAAGCGAAGGTGATCTGATGGCCATCCTGGTATTCGCAGAGCACGACAACAAGGCGCTCAAGAAAGCGTCGCTCAGCACGGTCGCCGCCGCGCAGAAGATCGGCGGCGAGATCCACCTCCTGGTGGCCGGGCACGAGTGCGCCGAGGCCGCAAAGGCCGCCTCGCAGGTCGCGGGCGTGGCCAAGGTGCTGCACGCCGATGCGCCGCAGCTCGACGACGAGATCGCCGAGAACGTCGCCGCGCTGATGGTGGGCCTCGCCAAGGGCTACTCGCACCTGCTCGCGCCGGCGACCTCGAACGGCAAGAACGTCATGCCGCGCGTCGCGGCGCTGCTCGACGTGCAGCAGGTCTCCGAGATCATCGCGATCGATTCGCCCGACACCTTCCAGCGCCCGATCTACGCCGGCAACGCGATCGCGACCGTTCAGTCGGGCGACCCGATCAAGGTGATCACCGTGCGCGCCACCGGGTTCGACGCGGTCGAGGCCTCGGGCGGCAGCGCGCCGGTGGAGAAGGTCGAGGCGCCGGCGGACAGCGGCCTGTCGTCCTTCGTCGGGCGCGAGGTCTCCAAGTCCGAGCGGCCGGAGCTCACCTCGGCGCGGGTGGTGGTCTCGGGCGGGCGAGGCATGGGCTCGGGCGACAATTTCAAGCTGCTCGAGCCGCTCGCCGACAAGCTCGGCGCGGCGATGGGAGCCTCGCGGGCCGCTGTCGACGCCGGCTTCGTGCCGAACGACTGGCAGGTCGGGCAGACCGGCAAGATCGTCGCGCCCGAGCTCTACATCGCGGTCGGGATTTCGGGCGCGATCCAGCACCTGGCGGGAATGAAGGACAGCCGGGTGATCGTCGCGGTCAACAAAGACGAAGAAGCGCCTATCTTCTCGGTCGCCGACTACGGCATCGTCGGCGACCTGTTCCAGGTCGTGCCGCAGCTGGTGGAGGAGCTGAACAAATGAGCACCTACGTCGCGCCCCTGAAGGACATGCGGTTCGTGTTGAACGAGCTGGCGGGGCTCGACGCGGTGGCGAAGCTTCCCGGCTACGAGGAAGCGAGCCCCGAAACGGTCGACGCGATCCTCGAGGAAGCTGCGAAGTTTGCGACGCAAGCTCTTGATCCATTGAATTTTTCAGGCGATCAGGAAGGCTCAAAATGGCACGACGGCGCGGTCACCACGCCGAAGGGCTTCAAGGAGGCCTACCGCAAGTTCGTCGAAGGCGGATGGAATGCGCTGCCGCTCGAGGCCGAGTGGGGCGGGCAGGGGCTGCCCAAGCTGGTCGCCACCCCGGTGGACGAGATGTGGGTGTCGGCGAACATGTCTTTCTCGCTTTGCCCGCTCCTCACCCAGGGGGCGATCGAGGCGCTGCTGACCGCCGGCTCGGAAGCCCTGAAGAAGGCGTTCCTGCCGAAGATGGTCGAAGGCGCCTGGACCGGCACCATGAACCTGACCGAGCCGCAGGCGGGCTCGGACCTCGCGCTCGTGCGTACCAAGGCGGTGCGCGAGGGGGATCACTACCTGATCTCCGGGCAGAAGATCTTCATCACCTATGGCGAGCACGACCTGACCGAGAACATCGTGCACCTGGTGCTCGCGCGCACCCCCGACGCACCCGAAGGCGTGAAGGGGATCTCGCTCTTCGTGGTGCCGAAATTCCTGGTCAAGCCCGACGGCACGCTGGGCGAGCGCAACCGCGCGAGCTGCGCCTCGATCGAGCACAAGCTCGGCATCCACGCCAGCCCCACCGCGGTGATGGTCTACGACAACGCCGTCGGCTACCTGGTGGGCGAGGAGAACAAGGGCCTCGCCTACATGTTCATCATGATGAACGCGGCCCGCTTCGGCGTCGGCCTCGAGGGGGTGGCGATCTCCGAGCGCGCCTTCCAGCGCGCGCTCGCCTACGCCAGGGAGCGCCTGCAGGGCAAGGACCTGGTCGAGGGCGGCGCCACGGTGCCGATCATCCGCCACCCGGACGTGCGCAGGATGCTGATGCTGATGAAGGCGCAGACCGAGGCAATGCGCGCGCTGGCCTATGTCGTCGCCGCGGCAATGGACGTGGCGGGGACGCACCCGGACGCCGCCATGCGCAAGCAGAACCAGGCCTTCGTCGATCTGATGATCCCGGTGGTCAAGGGCTGGTCGACCGAGACCGGGATCGAGGTCGCCTCGCTCGGGGTGCAGGTGCACGGCGGCATGGGCTTCATCGAGGAAACCGGCGCCGCGCAGCACCTGCGCGACGCGCGCATCGCCACCATCTACGAAGGCACGACCGGGATCCAGGCCAACGACCTGATCGGGCGCAAGATCGCGCGCGAAGGCGGCGCCACCGTCAAAGGCTGGCTCGAGCACCTGGCGAAGTTCGACGCCGAACTGGCCAAATCCGCCCACCCCGATGTCGCCCGCCTGCGCGAGACCCTCGCCGCCGGCCGCGCGGCGGTGGGCGATGCGGTCGACTGGCTGCTCGCGAATTTCGGCAAGGACGTGCGCGCGGCCTCGGCGGGCGCCGTGCCCTTCCTCAAGCTGATGGGCGTGGTCGCAGGCGGGTGGCAGATGGCGCGCGCCGCGCTCGTGGCGGAGAAGAAGCTCGCCTCGGGCGAGGGCGACCAGGCGTTCTACAAGGCGAAGATCGCCACCGCGCGCTTCTTCGCCGACCACGTGCTGGTGCAGGCCCCGGCCTTGCGCGACACGGTGCTCAACGGCGGCGCCGGCGCGATGGCGCTTGACGAGGAGCAGTTCCTCGCCGCCTAGGCGGGCGCCCCGCGCGGCGCTCGTGCTTCCCCGCCGCCTCCCATAGGGGGCCATCCGTTCGCGCCTCCCCGGCTGATTCGTTCCGCGGTTGACGGAGGTCAAAAGGCCGCCGCCGTGGGCTTGCATACTTGCAAGTATCGCGCTTGGTGCGCAGTCGCTCGACGGGGAGGCCGGGTGGCGTGGATTTACTACGCGTGGGACATGATGGGCGGCGCTTGCATTGCGCTGGCGCTGGTGCACCTCGTCGCGTGGCTGAAGCGCCCGGCACGTCTGGCCGACGCGCTGTTCGCAGTCTGCGCATTCGCCATCGCGGCGATCTCGGTCATGGAGTCGATGACCATGCGCGCCGCGTCCGCCGCGCAATACGTCGAGCTGGTGCGCTGGTCCCAGATTCCGGTGTCCGTCTTGATCTTCGCCGTGATGGGGTTCGTACGCGTGCGGCTTGGCGCCGGCCGGCCATGGCTCGCCTATACGGTCGTCGGCCTCACCGCCGTGCTGGTCGCGGCCGCCTTCTCGCTCGAATTCGGCATCCATTACTCGGCCCTCCCGGACAGAGAGCTGATCGAGTTCATCGGGGGTACCGTTACGGTCGTTCGCGGACCGACGAGCGGCTGGAATGTCCTCGCCGTGGTCAGGAACCTCGTTTACCTGGCGTTCCTCGTGGACGCTTCGTTCGCCGCTTGGCGGCGCGGAGATGCGGAGTCGCGCCGGCGGGCGGCTCTGCTCGGCGGCAGCATCGTGATCGCCACCGTGTTGGCGGCGGTTCACGCCCAGCTCCTTTTCCTTGGGCTCGTGAGTTCGCCGTACCTGGTCACTCCGTTGTGCATGATTTTTCTTGCCGTCATGGGGTTCGAGCTGAGCCGGGACCTGGCTCTTGTGAAGGACCTTACCGACGAGGCGGCGGCCAGCGCCAAGCAGCTGGAGAAGATCGAGCAGCGCATGACGTTCGCGGCCGATGCCGCGGAGCTGGGGTTCTGGGAGTGGCACGGCGCGGGGCGCAGTTTCTGGATGAGCGAACGGTGCTACCGGCTGCTCGGGATCGCAGTGGACTCGCCGTGCGGCTTGCGTCAGGTGCTGCGCAGGGTGCATCCCGAAGATCGGCGGCGCGCATTACGGTCGATCGCGTCCGCCTTGCATGACGACGGCCGCTTCGCCGTGAATTTCCGCCTCAAGAGTCGCGAAGAAACTCCGAGGTGGATCTTGGGGCTCGGACAGGGAAGCAAGGGCGAGGCCGGCGGGCCGATCGTCGTGCGCGGCATCCTGCGCGACGTCACGCGGCAGGTCCAGGTCGAGAACGAGGTGAGCGCGCGGCGCAGCGAGCTCATGCACCTTTCGCGCGTGGGGCTACTGGGCGAGCTGTCGGGAGCGATCGCGCACGAGCTCAACCAGCCCCTGACGGCGATCCTCAGCAATGCGCAGGCCGCGCAGCGCTTTCTCGAGCGCGTTCCCTGCGATATCGCGGAAGTGCGCGACATCCTGGCCGACATCATCGACGCCGACCGGCGCGCGGGCGACGTGATCGGCAGGCTGCGTTCGATGCTCAAGAAGGACACCGCCGGCCGTGAACCGATCGACCTGAACGACGTCGTGCTCGAGATCGCGCGCCTGATGCGCAGCGATCTGCTGAGCCGGCACGTGCAGCTGCGCACCGAGCTGGCAACCGGACTGCCTCCCGTCGCCGCCGACCGCGTCCAGGTGCAGCAGGTCCTGATGAACCTGATCATGAACGCGAGCGATGCGATGGCGGAGATGCCGGTATGGGAGCGCGTGGCGACCGTGGGGACCTCGCTGCGCGAGGACGGATTCGTCGAGGTGACGGTCACCGACCAGGGGCACGGGATCAAGCCGCAGCAGCTCGACTTGATCTTCGAGCCGTTCATGACGACCAAGGCGCACGGCATGGGCGTGGGGCTGTCGCTCTGCAGGACGATCGTGCGCGCGCACGGGGGGACGATCTACGCGTCCAACGGGCCCTCGCGGGGGACTACGTTCCGCTTTGCCATCCCCGCACGCATGGAGGTGGCCGCATGACGACCTGGCCGCCGGTGGTGTACGTGGTGGACGACGAGCAGGTGGTACGCCGGGCGCTGGTGCGGCTGCTGACCGCAGCCGGCCGGCTGGCCCACGCGTTCGAGTCGGCGCAGGCGTTTCTCGACGGCCACGATCCGGACGTCCCCGGCTGCGCCGTTCTGGACTATGCGATGCCGGGGCAGAACGGGCTGGAGCTGCAGAAGGCGCTGGCGGCGCGCGGCAGTGTGCTGCCGATCATCTTCCTGACCGGCCACGGGGACGTGCCGATCAGCGTCCAGGCGATGAAGGACGGGGCGGTCGACTTTCTGACCAAGCCGGTCGACGACGCCGAGTTGCTGACCGCGATCGATCGGGCTCTCGAGCACAATCGGGAGTGGCGGCAGGCTCGGGCGGAACAGGACGAATTCGCGCGACGCTTTAGGCTGCTCACGCCGCGGGAGCGCGAGGTCATGGGGCACCTCCTGTTAGGCAAGCTCAACAAGCAGGTGGCGGCCGATCTCGGCACGGTGGAAAAGACCATCAAGGTCCATCGCACGCGCGTCATGGAAAAGATGCAGGTGCGTTCGCTGGCGGAGCTGGCGCGGCTGGCCGAACGCGCGCAAATCGGCCTTGGATACCACCGGATTGAAAGGGGGTTGGACCTAGGTCCAATTTCGCAGATCGCCGCGACCCGGTAGGGTGCCTAGAATATGTCGAGCAAACCGACGGTCGTCGCGGTCGTCGACGACGAGCAATCCGTGCGCAAAGCGCTGGCGAGGCTCTTTCGTTCGGCGGGACTTGCGGTGGAGACCTTCGGCTCGGGAAGCGAGTTTCTCGATTCGATGGGCGCGCGCCAGCCGGACTGCGTCGTGCTCGACCTTCACATGCCGGAGATGGACGGGTTCGAGGTCCAGGCGTGCCTCGCCCGGTTGGACCCGCGGCTGCCCGTCATCGTCGTCACCGGCCACGATTCCGAGAAAAACCGCGTGCGCGCGCTGCAGAACGGGGCGCGGGCGTACTTGAGCAAGCCTGTGGACGACGGCCAGCTCCTGGGCGCGATCCGGCGCGCGCTCGCCGGTGAAGGCAAACCCAACGGCGGGGACCTTCCTTTCCCGGAAGACGCGACATCCTAGCCGCGAGTGCGATTGCCGGGTGCACGGGCCAGGCGATCCCCGCCGTTGGACCAAGGGCCAATGTCACCGGTACCTCATGCGCGCTAGCCTTGATTTAGCGGCCAAAGCTGAGCCCAGGTGGAGCCCATCATGATCTTCGTGAGCCGTCTGCAACTCATCGCGCTGCTGCTTTGCGCGGGGTTGATCGCACGCCCGGTCCTCGCCCAGGAAAAGGGCGAGGAAAGCGCGGCCGAATTGGCCAAGGAGCTCGCGAACCCGCTTGCGAGCCTCATCAGCGTCCCGGTCAAGTTCAACTGGGACACGGGCATCGGCCCGGCGGACGCCGACCGCTCGACGCTGCTCGTGCAGCCGGTGGTCCCCTTCAGCGTGAACAACAATTGGAACCTGATCTCGCGCACCATCGTCCCGGTGCAAATTCGCGCCGAGTCTCCGGTAGCGGGAGGCAGCACGCAGACCGGCTCCGGCGACATTACGCTGAGCCTGTGGTTCTCGCCGAAAGCGCCGACCGCAGGCGGCTGGATCTGGGGCGTCGGCCCCGTGCTCTCCCTTCCGGCCGCGAGCAACGACAGGCTCGGCAGCGAGAAATGGGGCGCCGGGCCGACCGCCATCGTCCTGAAGCAGGAGGGCGCCTGGACCTACGGCGGGCTGTTCAATCACGTCTGGTCGGTAGCCGGGACCGACAGCCGGGCCGACATCAGCACCACGTTCATTCAGCCGTTTCTGGCCTACAGCACGCCAAAGGCCACCACGTACAGCGTGAACGCGGAATCCACCTACGACTGGGAGGCCAGGCAATGGACCGTGCCGATCAACTTCGGCGTGAGCCGGGTGATGAAGCTCGGCCGGCTTCCCGTGAGCCTGGGCCTGACCGTGCGCAAGTACGTCGAGGCCCCCGACAGCGGTCCCGACTGGGGAGCGAGCGTCCAGGCCACTTTCCTGTTTCCCAAATGATCGAGGGACTCCGAAAAGGAAGCGTCGATCCTGCAACGCGACCGATCGAAGGCCCACTTATAGAGGAGTAGTTCTGTCATGAGCACTACATTGAAATCCACATTCAAGCGCTTCATTCCCGCCCTATGCGTGCTGACGGCGGCGGCACTCCTTCCGATGTCGGCGGCGCACGCCCAATGGAAATACGGCATCGGCACCGGGATTTCCGCCCAGAAGGCGAAAGGCACGCAGGGATTCACTACGCTGGCCGGGCCCGCCGAATTCGACGTCGACCTCGCCCCGTCGGACTTCCAGGAAATGGCGAAGTCGGCGTTAGGATTCGGCGGCTATGCGACCAACGGCACCTGGATGGTCCAGTACAGCCTGGGCTACCTGGAGCTGGAGGACGAGGCGAGCACGCCAGTCGGGGCCAGCACCGTGACGACGAAAGTCAACTTCAAGATCAGCGGCGGCGAAGCGACGCTGGGCTACCTGATCCACAAGAGCCCGAGCGTCGCCGTCTACCTGGACGGAGGCGTGCGCTACACCAAGCATGAGCTCGACAGCGCGATCACCGTGACCGGCGCGATCAACGCCCAGCGGACCAGGCAGTTCTCGCACGACTGGACCGACCTCGTCATCGGGACCACGATCAGCGTCCCGCTCAGCCAGCAATGGATGTGGACCACCCGCCTCAACGCCGCGGGCGGCGGATCCGACGGCACCTACCTGGCGCAGACAGGCGCCAACTACGCGATCAACAAGAACTGGACCGTCGGCGTGGTCGGCAAGTACATGAAGGTCAAGTTCGAGGACGGCAACCGGGGCGAGCCCGACTGGTACCTCTACGACGCGGACGAATCCAGCGTCGGACTCAGCGTGCTCTACAACTTCTAGCTGGAGATCTGGACGGCGCCGAAGGCGGAAGACATCAAGTGAAGGTGCCGGCCATTTTGCAGTGTAGCGGTCGGTAGTTCCGAGGGCTGGCATGAGTCATGGCGCCCCGCGCGGTGAAGGCTGGACCAAGGTCCAATTCGGCGGACGTCGCAACTGCTCATGCCAGGCAATATGACGCGCACGTCCGTTGAACGCCTCGCCGCGGCCGCGCTCGCGCTGCTCGCGCTCGCGGGCTGCGCCAGCGTGCCTGCGGGGCTGCTCAGCGTCGACCGCATGGAGTACAGCCAGGTGCTCTCGGCGTCCTGGAAGCGCCAGACGCTGCTCAACGTGGTCCGCCTGCGCAACGCGGATGCCCCCGTCTTTCTCGAAGTCACGTCGATCGTCAACAGCTATTCGGTCCAGAGCAGGGGCAGTGCGGGCGCCAATCTGTTCGCGCACTCGGATCCCGACGAGCTCAGCATGGGAATCGACCATACCTGGTCGAATTCGCCCACGGTGACCTACCAGCCGCTCACGGGCGAGCGCTTCATCGCTTCCATGCTGGGGCCGGTGCCGCTTCCGGCCGTGGTCCAGCTGCTGCAGAGCGGGTGGCCGGTCGATCTCGTGATGCCGGCGGTCGTCGGCGCCGTCAACGGCGTGCGCAGCGAGGGGCCGGGCATGGTCGAGGACGGGCGCTTTCGCGAGCTGGTCGAGGTGCTGTCGCGCCTGCAACGCGCCGGTGGCCTGATGTTTTTCGTCGAAGGCGTCAAGAGCATGATGCGGATCGCGGGCGGGGGGGACCCTCGCCTGGCCGCCGACGCGCGCCGGGCGCGGGAGTTGCTCGGCCTGGCGCAAGACGCGAGCGATTTCGAGGTCGTCTACGGCCTGATCCCGCACAACCGGAAGCAGGTCGCGATCGTCAACCGCTCGATGCTCGAAATCCTGCTGCGCCTGGGTGGCGGGATCGAGCTGCCTGAGACCGAGCGCGGGCGCGTGATCCCGTTGCTCAAGCCGGTGGCGGAGCCGCAGACCCTGGGGCTGGCGCGCATCCGTTCCGGCCCGAAGGCGCCCGAAGACGCGTACGCCTCCGTGCGCTACAAGGGGAACTGGTACTGGATCGACGATGCCGACGTCCCGAGCAAGCGCATCTTCACTTTCGTGATGATCCTGTTCTCGCTCGCCGAAACCATGCCGAACCCGGGCTCGCCGGTTCTCACCGTTCCCGCGCGATGAGCCGGCTCGCGGCCTAGATCGGGGTTGCGCTCCTGGGTCTCCTGACGGCGGCGGCATTCGCCCTGTTCTCGCTCGCCGTCCAACGACCGCGACTGGCAGCCCGACGTTGCGGTGCTGCCCTACGCCACGGGTACGAGCTCTACTACGTCGTGGCAGACGAGCGCGACGTGATCCGGCTGCGCACCAACGGACGGGCGCAAGCTCTTCATGGAGTACGTGAAGAGAATCAATGCGCTCAGGGCGGCCCCCGAGTTCTACAACACGCTAACGACCAACTGCACGACCAATATCTGGCTCCACAGCCTCATCAACCCGGAGCACCTGCCGTTCAGCTGGAAGATCCTGGCGAGCGGCTACGTGCCCGAGTACCTCTACGAGCACGGGCGCCTGGACACCGACTTTCGCGGCGTATCCG
>Ga0316579_10000236_pt1 | contig 16877 bp, 14 predicted proteins | sample J5NA_2_FD_203074 | JGI IMG/M metagenome (GOLD analysis project Ga0316579, IMG submission 203074) | Rhizosphere microbial communities from salt marsh grasses in Alabama, United States - J5-7_160517rDrA | ecosystem: Host-associated > Plants > Roots > Rhizosphere | place: USA: Alabama | collected... | reverse complement strand
TTCAAGCATCAGAGCCGGCGCGCAAACTCAGCAGGAGTCTCGATCGGAAACCGCTCGCGTAGCGCCAGCAGATCTCCGTCACCGGTGATCAGCATGTCCGCGGATGAGGCGATCGGCGTGGCCAGGATCGGCGTGTCATTCGGATCACCAGGCACGATAGCATCCTCGTCCCCGACCTCCACCACCTCGACCCGCAGCACCATCTGCCGGACGAAAGACTCGATGTGCCTGTCACTCCAACCCAAGAGCTTACGTATTTTCGGGTAACGAAGGACCCGCGCGATCTCGTCCAACTGGAAGGGCGACATGGAAAGCCGCAAGGCGTGGAGATCCCAAGCAGCGACGATTCTCCCAGAAATGCTGTTGGGGTAGGCCAGTCCGGATATTAGGACGTTGGTATCCAGGACAACCTTCATCCCCGTGCTCGGGCCGTATGGATTGCCTCATCGATCAAGGCCATACCCTCCTCTGGCCGGACGACGGAAAACGCCTGGGCCAGCTCGCCGCGGAGACGCCCGTACTCTTCGTCCAGGGACCGCAGTCGCTCGAAGAGCTCAATGTCGATGAGCGCCGCGACTGGTTTTCCGCTCTTGGTGATGACCACCGAGTCGCCTCGATACTGGATCTCGTTGAGCAGCTCACCGAGATTCTGTCGGACCGTCATCGCCGGTGCCTCGCGGATCATATCGTTTGCCTCAATTGATATAATTAAGGTGATCATAGGCACCCTGCCCGGCTGCCGCAAGGCGTACGATCAGACCCCGCCGAGCAGGCCCTGGGGCCTCTTCCTCGACTGAGGGAGCTGGTCCGCACGGCCGCCGATCCGCTGGAGACCGCCGTAAGCATCGGCGCAGCCGGACGCGGGGGGTGGAGCGGACTATAATCACATTAGCGGATGCTAAAGGACATTGGATGCTCGGGAGTTGATAGGGAGGGTAGTGCCATGTCGAAAGTTCTCCTGATCTCCACACATTTCGATGACAACCTCGAAATCGCGACCATGCCTTGGGCGATTGCCAATGCCGCCTTGGCCGAGGACAAGGAGGTGACCATCTTTCTGCAGGGGCTGTCCGTGCGGGAGGCGAAGCAGGGCGGAACCAAGGGGCTGCGCTTTCCCCCATTTCCCTCGTTGGAGACCTTGCAGAAGGCGTTCGTCGAGAATGGCGGCCGGATCTATGTCTGCGCCCCGTGCATGAAGGCGCACTCGGTAGAGCCCGATGAGCTGATCCCAGGGGCCGAGCCCGGCGGCGCGGCATTCCTGGTGGAGCTTGCGCAGAACGCGGCGGTCTTCACCTACTGAGCGGCGCTGCGCCGTTGATGGAGCTGGCCCCGGCGAGCACGAGGCCGGGAGCGCGGCGCGCATCTTGGCCAAGTACAGGGAGTCAGGGAGCGCCCGGCCGGGGTGTTGCCGGGCAGATGCCGATGCGGTGCGCTCCGCGCGCGGGCCAAGGATGGCTCGCCAGCGCCACGGGGCCTTAAGCCGTTGAAACTGCACGGGGCCGAGGCTGGGCCCACAGCGCGACCACCCTGTGCTAGGATTTCGGTCGCCAGAAACCATCACCGTACGTTATCCCCGCTCGCATCCGGATGAAGTCCCCCTTATGAACCTCCTTGGACTCCTCGCATTGGGCCTGAGTGTCGCCGGGTGGGCCTTGGCGATACTGACCGGCTTTACCCTGCTGACCCGAGGTCCGGACGGCGACTGCCAAACGGCCTGCGTGCAGGTCATGTTCTTCTCCGCTGTCGGCGCGGGAGGCCTTGGCCTGCTGCTCGGACTGCTCGCCCTACGCCAGCCCCGCTGGCGCCCGGTGACCTACCTCGCATTGGCCCTCGCCCTGCCCTTGTGCGCCCTCCTCGCGGGCTTGATCCTGATCGGGGTTCTTGCCTGACGCCGACTCGGCCATCCCTGGCTCCCACACCGGGAATCCAGCGAGCCATCGATGCGGAAGTGAAGGGCCTGGCGCAATCGTCCCGCAGCGTGATGATGCTGCTCGACACCGCAGCGTAGCCGGCAAGGCTCCCCGCCACACCGCGCGGCCCCGCGCGTCATGAGAGACGACCTCGCCCGCGCGCGACGCGAGGCACACCGCTCGTCCATGATCCTCGGCCCGATCCGGGTCGGCTCGGAGCCGTCTCCCAACCGCAACTGACCGGCCTTCGGCTCCACCGGCCGGACGCCGAGACGAAAGCCCCCTCGATCGGCTCGATCCGAGTACTGGCGTCGCGTCCGCCGGGCCCCGTCCCCGCGACGCTCCGCGAGTCGATCACGATCCCAGGGTGCAGCCCTTCCAGAAGGCGACGAAAGCAACCCACCGGAAATGGTCGCCTTTTCGGCGTCTTTCCGTCCGGACTTCCGGCTTCGCCCGGGCTAAGCATTAACACGAGCCCCGCGCTCGGGCCCCGTCCCGATGGGCCGCCCCGGGCGAGCGGGGGGATTCCAAACCAGAAACCGGAGGATGAGACGATGAAACACCTGCCCCTGATGGCATCCCTGTTTTCCTTGAGCCTGCCGGCCTTCGCGCTCTGTACGCCGGACGCGTCCGAGATGGGCGACATCGGTCCGTCGTCGGAGCTTGTCTGCCGCGCCCTGGCGCAACGCTTTCCCGATTCGAGGACCGCGGTCGAGAACCGCAGGATCCTGTCGCCGAGCTCGGTGGCGGTTCAGGTCTCGATCGATGGCGAGCCCATGGACCTCACCTACGAGCTCACCGGCTTCAGCTGGAACCTGGTTACCGCAGAGGGTGGTCTTGCGGCCATCGGCCGATGACCGGCCTGGCCGTCGTGAAAAGGTCGTCCAATCGACGCGACACCGTCGGCCGTCGTATCGACCCGCCTGCTATGCCTGAGGCAAGCCCGGGCCTCGGGTCCGGGCGACCCGCGCAGCGAGCGAATGAGGGCTAAAGCAATGAATCAAGCAATCACCGGCAGTTTCCTGGCATTGTGGCTCGTGTCGGCCTGGGGGATGGGACCTGGTCCCCTGGTCGACGCGGAGTGGGTCGCGCAGAACGGCTGCCGCGACGACGTTCGGGTGCTCGACATCCGCAGCGAGAAGATCGATGGCGAATCGCGGGAGGCGTACCTGCAGGGGCACGTCCCCTGCGCGGTGCACAGCGATTACGTCAAGGCGGGTTGGCGGGCCAAGGCGGACGGTGTACCCGGCATGCTGCCGGCCGCGGACCGGCTGGAGCGACTCATCGGCGGGTTGGGGATCGACGAGCCGACCCAGGTCGTGATCGCCCCGCTGGGACAGGATGCGAAGAGCATGGCCGCGGCCGCCCGCGTCTATTGGACCTTCAAGGTGCTGGGCCACGACCGGGTGTCCATCCTGGACGGGGGAACCCGGGGCTATCCGAGGGAGGGGTCCCGCGCCTTGGCGAAGGGGGCCGTGACCGCAGAGCCGAAGGCATTCGTTGCCCGGCCGCGCCCGGGCATGCTGGTCTCCCGCGACGAGATTTCGAGAGCCGCCGAGCGCGGCGTGGCCCTGGTCGACTATCGGCGGGCCGACGAGCACCTCGGCATCAACCGTAACGCAAAGACCCTGCAGGCGGGCACCTTGCCCGGTGCGCGGAATCTGCCCCTGGAGTGGCTCACGGCCGACAATGGGGGGACCCTGCGCTCGCCGGAGTCGCTGCGGCAGCTCATGGGTCTGGCGGGAATCGACCCGGATGCGCCCCAGATCGCCTTTTGCAACACCGGCCACAACTCGAGCCTCGGCTGGTTCGTCGCGAGCGAGCTGCTGGGCAACGGCGATGCGCGGCTCTATGACGGCTCGATGGCCGAATGGACCCGGTCGAGCGAGCTGCCGATCGAACGCAAGGTGGCGATCTCGCGTTGAGCGACCGTGGCGGGCGTCGGGGGTGCGCCCGTCGCGCCCCCGCTGCATCGGGATGCATCCGGGCTATTCGGGCAGGCCAGCCCTGCGCAGGTCCGCGAGGAATCGCTCGCGATACAACGGGTCGCGGATCGGGAAGGCGCGCTCGACGTGCGCGATCGAGAAGTCCGGGTCGAGGGCGAGGATCTCCTGCGACTCCCAGGCGGCGTCCTCGTGGCGGCCGGCGGCCGCGTAGACAGCCGCGAGCCAGACCCGCAGTAATTGGTAGCTGGGACTCGCGTCGGCGGCGCTCTCGATGTCAACCAGCGCCTGGTCGATCTGTTCCTGCGCATAGCTCAGCGTCCCGCGGATGACCCTATAAACCGCCGGCACACGCGGATTGAGCCGCACGGCCCGCTCGATGCTGGCGAGCCCATCCCCAGGCCGGCCGGCGAAGTGAAGGATCCAGGCGAGCAGGGCGTGGGCATCGGCATAGTTGGGCTTGATCTCGATCGCCTTCTCGGCGTTGCGGATGGCGGCGGGGTAGTTGCGCCGGAAGAGCTCGATCTGTCCCTGCACGAAGTAGATCTGCGGCACCGTTGGATCCAGCCGACGGGCTCGCTCCGTCAGCTCCGCCGCTCGGGCGAGGGCATCCCCGGCGGTCAGGTCCCAGCCGTCCACCGCATCCCGGCTGTACACCAAGGCGAGGCCGGCGTAGGCACGCGCGAATCCGGGATCGAGTGCAATGGCGCGCCGGTAGTGCTGGATGGCCTGTTGGGTGTCGTCGAGCGAGCGTCTGCCATAGTGGTCCAGTCCCCGCAGGAAGGCGTCGTAGGCCTGGATGCTGGCCACGTGGTCGCGTCCGAGGCGCGCCCGGTCGCCTGGGGCGATCTTCAGCTCGAGCGCGGAGAGGATCGAGGCGGCGATCTCGTCCTGCAGCGCGAACAGATCCTCGAGTTTGCGGTCGTAGCGCTCGGCCCACAGGTTGCCGCCCTGGGCGCCGCCGGTCAGGCGGACGTTGATCCGGATGCGGTCGGCGGATCGCTGCACGCTGCCTTTCAGCAGGTAGTCGACTCCCAGCTCGCGCGCGATCACGCCCTCGTCCTCCGCCGTGCCGCGATACGCGAAGGCGGAGTTGCGTGCCACCACCCGCAGACCGGGCAGCTTCGAGAGGTCCGTGATCAGGTCTTCGGTGATGCCGTCGGCGAAGTAGTCCTGCTCCGGGGCGGCGCCCAGGTTTCCGAAGGGCAGGACGGCGATCCCGGGCGGCGCTCGCGGGGTCTGGGCCCCTTCGGCGTCAGGGGTCGGCGGGTTGTCCGGGGTCAGGGTGAGCCAGGCCAGGAGTCCGGCGGCCACGATCAGCGCCGACCCGAGCGCGAGCCGGGGGAGTTGCCTTCGGGGTGCGGGCGCCGTCGTCGCCGGTCGGTCCGAGCCGGCTTCCAGGGCCCGCACGTCGGCGATGAGGCGGTAGCCGCTCTTCGACAGGGTCTCGATATAGCGTGGGTTGCGGGCATCGTCGCCCAAGGCCTTGCGGAGCTTGATGATGGCGTTGGTGAGGGCATCGTAGGTCACGACCATGCGCGGCCAGGCCTCTGCCTCCAGCTCCTCGCGCGTGACCGCCTGCCCGGGGCGGGACGCAAGGAAGCAGAGGACCTGCATGACCTTCGGCTCCAGCTTCAACGTGGTGGCGCCCCTGCGGAGCTCGTTGCTCCGCCCATGGACCTCCCAGTCGCCGACGGCGAAGGGGGTCCGCCCGTGGACGCTTGTGGCTGCCTGGTCGTTCATCGCATCGCTTCGAGCCCCGCTTGGCGACAGGGACCCGGTCCCGATGCTTCAGTGTAGTTCCTTTGGGACCGCGGCCTGTCGTGCGCACGCATCCGGTGAGCGTCGTGGCCGATGGCTCGCCCCCGTCCGATCCGGAAGTGGGATGCGCAAGTCCGTGGGACGATCGAGGCCCCTCGGGTGCCCTCAGTCTCCGTCCACGGGCGCCAGCACCGGCGCATGCCCCGCCCGCTGGCGCAGCCAGTTGACCGCGCGCAGCACCCCGGGCTGTCCCACGATGCGCTTCTCGAGCCTGTACTTGCCTGGAAAGTCGGTGAGCATCAGGCCGATGAGGAGGGTCAGAAGCCCCTGGCCGGGCAGCACCAGCATGGCGATCCCGGCCAGGATGAGGGTTAGACCCAGGGCGTTCTTCAGGACCACGATGGCGTGGTGGAGGACGGGGTGGCGGTCGCGGGCGTAGTCGTGCCGGCGGTGCCGGTGGAGGAAGTAGTCCTCCGGGATGCGCACGACGAGAAACGGCAGCAGCGCGACGGTGGCGATCAGCGACACCACCCCGACGAGCCCGAGGGCGCCGAGGAGGGTGCCGTTATCGGTGATCCAGGCGAGGGTGCTGTCGATGGTCATGGCTCGGTCGGCCTTGAGGCATCCTCTGGTGCGCTCGATTGTACCCCGTCTCGACTCCCTGCCACGGGGCAGGCGCGGCGATCTCGGGCGTCCTTGGGCGGGAGCTTACCCGGAAACCGTCACCCTGCCTTGCTGATGCCCTTCATCATCGTTACCCTCAAGTACGATGCTTCCACGGCCAGGGCCGTCTTCCTCGATACCTGGAATGAACCCCCAAGTAGGCCAGGCACAAAAGCCCGGTGTCCCCCATTCGGCTCGCATCCTGCTCTTGGTCGCGGGGCTGATGGGGGTGGCCATGTATGCGGCCGACGCGTTGGTAGAGGCCGCGCTCCACCACCATGGGGAGCTGGTCGACCAGCTCATTCGACCGGACTCCGCGGTTCTCTTGATTCGCTTGGGCGTTGCCGGCCTTTTCCTTGCCCTGGGATGGGCGGCGTACCTGCTGCTGCGCCGCGAGCGATCCAGCGCGGAGCACCTGCGAATGGCGGAGAGCTTCTTGAGCTCCGTGGTCGACAATATCCCGGATATGGTGTTCATCAAGGACGCGCGCGAGCTGCGCTTCGTGCGGGTGAATCCGGCCGGGGAGCGCCTGGTGGGACTATCCGCGGATGAGCTCATCGGCAAGAGCGACTATGACTTCTTTCCCGAGGCGCAGGCCGACTTCTTCACAGGGACGGACCGCAACGTACTCTCGTCCGGGCAGGTGCTGGACATCCCGGAGGAGGAGATCGACACCAGGCACATGGGGTGTCGCCTTCTGCACACGAAGAAGGTGCCGATTCTCGACAAGGACGGCCGGCCCGCCTTCCTCCTGGGCCTGTCCGAGGACATCACGGAGCGCCGCCACGCTGAGCACGCGGTCCAGGTCGAGAAGGCCCGGGCGGAGCACTACCTCGAGATCTCACGCTCGATGATCGTCGGCCTCGACCGGGAGGGAAGGGTCAATCTCATCAACCCGCGGGGCTGCGAGATCCTGGGGTGGACCGAGGCCGAGATCCTGGGGCGCAACTGGTTCGATACGGTGCTGCCGGAGAAGATCCGGACGCGCGAGCGTGAGCTTGCCCGGGATCTGTTGGACGGTCACGCCGCACCCGAAGGTGTCTATGAGGGCGAGATCCTGACCAGAGCGGGCCAGGTTCGTCAGATCGCTTGGAACCTCGCATTGCAGCGCGGTCCCAAGGGAGAGGTGGTGGGTACCTTGTGCTCGGGTCAGGACGTCACCGATCGCGTCATGGCCGAGCTCGCGGCCCAGCGCCACCACCAGGAACTGGCCCATGTCATGCGGTTGAGCACCATGGGTGAGATGGCCTCGGGGATGGCCCATGAGCTGAATCAGCCCCTGACGGCGGTAGTCACCTATTGCGCAGCCGCGATGGTCCTGCTCGACCGGGAGCCGGCATCCCAGGAGGCGGTTCGCGGCACGTTGGAGAAGGCCGCGGAGCAGGCCCGGCGCGCCGGTGACATCATCCGTCGACTGCGGGGGCTGGTAAAGAAGGGGGATAGCACACAGGGGTTGATCAGGGTTGACGGCATGATCACCGAGGCGATCGCGTTCCTCGAGTGGGAGCTGCGGCAGAGTGCGATTGACCTGGAGCTGACGCTCAATGGCGGAGACCGTCCGGTCCGCGCCGACCCGGTTCAGATCGAGCAGGTGTTGATCAATCTGATTCGCAATGGCCTGGATTCCATTCGCGCCGGGGCAGTCGCGGGGGGGCGCATCGAGGTGGAGACCGAGGTGACGGATCGGGCGACGCTTCGCCTCACCGTCCGGGATAATGGCCCAGGGATCGACCCTTACGTCCTGTCGAGGCTGTTCGAGCCCTTCCTGACCACGAAGGCGAAGGGTCTGGGGATTGGCTTATCGATCAGCCGCTCCATCATCGAGGCGCACGGCGGTAGCCTGTGGGGAGAGAATGAGCCCGAGGGCGGATCCGCTTTCGGATTCGAGCTTCCCCTTGCGGCGGAGGAGCAGGGTGGAGAGGCTGAGCGTTTGGATGGTCGATGACGACCCGTCGGTTCGGGATGCCCTTGGCGTCTTTCTCGAGATCGCCGGCTTCGACGTGCTAGCCTTCGAATCGGGCGAGTCCTTCCTGGCGTGCCCGCAGCTCGGGGGGGCGCGGCCCCGGGTGCTTTTGCTCGATCAGCGTCTGGGCGGCGGGATGTCGGGCCTGGACGTTCAGGCGGAGCTGAGCCGGCGGGGCGTCTCCATCCCCATCGTCTTCATCACCGGTCACGGGGATGCCCGAATGGCCCAGGCCGCATTGCAGCAAGGGGCCGCCTCGTTCCTGGAGAAGCCCTTTCACCACAAGGACCTACTGGACAGTATCGAGAAGGCCGCGGCGCAAGGGAAGCGCTGATCTATTGTGCTTCCCGTCCTGGCGAGGGATCGCCCGGCATTTTCAGTGGCGATAAGCCACTGAAAATGTCGCGCTTTTAGAGTCGCGCCTCTCGAGCCGCGAGCTGATCGAATGCGAGGAAGGCATTTGATCAGCATCTCCCGAGGCGCCGGTGAGGATCGGCATTAGCCGCAACGGCCGGATCACGCGTCGGCCGTTCGCGGCTGATACCCCAGCTTGGCGGAGATCTCCGCCCCGGTGGCCATCACCTCCGGGACCCAGCCGAGGCGCCTGCGCTCGATCGGCGCGGAGACGGACAGTCCCCCGATCACGTTGCCCGTGGCATCGTGCAGGAGCACCCCGATGCAGCCCACGTCGATCTCCGCCTCCTCGTCGTCCAGCGCATAGCCCCGTGCCAGCGAATCCGTGCATGCGGTGATGAGCCGCGGCAGGTCCGTGATGGTGTTGCGGGTGTAGGCGGGGAGGTTGGTCCGTTGGGCATAGGCCCGGATGCCCTCCTCGCCGCCGGCCCCGAGCATCAGCTTGCCCACCGCCGTGACATGGAGCGGCGCCCGGGCACCCACCAGCTGCTGCACATGGATCATGCGGTTGGGTGTCGCCTTCTCGATGTAGACCACCTCGTCGCCCTCGCGAATCGTAAGGTTGACCGACTCGCCGAGCCGATCCCTCAGGGATTCCATGAAGGGAAGGGCGACCGCGCGCACATCCACGTTGCCGTGCAGTCGGACCCCGAGCTGGAGCAGGCGCAGACCCAGCCGGTAGCGCCCGGTCGGATCCCGCTCGACGAAGCGGTTCTGGATGAGGGAGGCCAGGATCCGGTGGGCGGTGGATGCGTGCAGCCCCGCCTCCGCGCTCAGGATCTTGAGGCTCACCGGCACCGGGTAGCGGGCCAGGGCCTCGAGCAGGGCCGCGGCCCGGTCGATCACCTGAATGCGGGTTCCCGGGGTCTCGTCTTGGGTCACGGTGCTGTTCTCTTGAATCGGGCGCCGTTCTCCTGCGGCGGGGAAGCATGGCGGGCGCATTCCCCGACCGAAGGGCGGTCGGTAGCGGGATGGGTTTTGTAATTCGGAATCTAGATAACTGAAGATTTCACAATATGCAAGGTTTGGGCGGATGTTGGTTCGGAGACGCCTGCTCACGCCCCCAAAATTCGGACTTTCCGAGGCTGCAGACGCAATATTGCGTATCGTGAAAACCTCTCTGCATTGTGAAATACTGATCCGGCGGCTAGATTGAGGCCAACGACGGACCGCGTCTCGTCTCACAGCATCAACACACCGACCCGAGGACAGAGCCATGGCCACCCCCGCCGCCGAGCTGACCAGACCCGCCCCCGATTTCTGCACCGGGATGCTGCACTACGACGATGTGCCAGCCGAGTTCCACCGTCTGTGCGCCGAGCCCGCGATCCCCGAGGGTGCGCACGGCATCGCCGCGATCGACGAGGCGGCCGTCTTCCAGACCCAACTCGTCGCCGATGCCCTGCGCTACACGACCCTGCAGCTCTGCGCCTCAAAGGAGTCCGGCCATCCGGGGGGCTTCGCGAGCAGCGCCGATGCCTATGCCGCGCTGGTCATGCTCGGGCACACCAACATCGTGACCGAGGTGGGTCACCATGCCCCCGGCTTCTACAGTGCCATGTTCCTGGACGGATCCCTCGAGGCCATGGGCATACACACCATGGAGCACCTCCAGGAGCGGTTCCGGGAGCGCGACGGCTTGCTCGGGCACCTCTCCGGCGCCATCCCGGGCCTGCTCGCCCCCGCCGGCCCGCTGGGCCAGGGCCAGCACTTCGCTATGGCCGGGGCCTATCTGTACCGGGATCGGTTGTTCCCCTGCACCCTCGGGGACGGTGGCCTGGGCGAGCCCTACATCCTCTCCGCCTTTAAGCACTTCCACACCAGCTACCCGGAGGTGACCAACTTCCTGCCGGTGCTGATCTGGAACGGTTTCAGCCAGGAGCACCACTCCATGGTGTCCCTGATGGACAACGAGCAGATGGTCGCCTACTGGCGCGCCCACGACTTCGAGCGGGTGATCCTGATCGACGCCAAGGACTACGACGACGGGGGCCAGGAGGGCGCCTACGTGGACAGCACCCGCTTCGGTCCCGAGGCCCGGCGTAACTTCACGCGGGCGGTGCTGGAGGGCGTGAAGTCGGCCGCGGACTCGGCCCTGTCGGGGACGCTGACGGTGGTGATCGTCAAGCAGCTCAAGGGGGCTGGGGTCCATGCCCAGGGGGCCAAGTCCCACAACCTCTACCCCGGCGACCACGCGGCCAAGCCCAACATCGCCGAGGCGCTCATGCGTGGGGCCCTGGCGCCCGAGGCCTGGGCCCTGGTACGGACCAACCTGAGCCGGGCGGGTGGTGGCCCCGCCGGCAAGACGGTGGTGACGGAGCTGGATCGGGCGCCGTCGGCCATCGGCGAGCTGCCGCTGCAGGCCTTCGCCCCCGGCGACAAGGCGGTCCCCGCCTCGGTCATGGCGGAGATGGTGGCGGCCCTGGGCGAGCGGGATCCCCTGTTCGTGGTGACCAACGCCGATGGAAACGAGGCCTCCAACATGAAGGTCATCAACGAGCGGCTGAAGATCCGCCATCCCACCGAGGATGGGCTCTACAACCAGTCCCCCACGGGCCAGGTCTACGAGCCCCTGAACGAGGACGCCTGCGCGGGCTTCGCGGCCGCCCTGGCCCTGTTCGGCGGGCGCTCCCTGTGGCTCTCCTATGAGAGCTTCGCCATCAACGGCTGGCCGATCGTGCAGACCGTGGGCCAGGCCATGGCGGAGCTGCGTCGCAAGACCCCCGCGGTGGTCTCCATGTTCACCGCCGGGGCCCTGGAGCAGGGCCGCAACGGCTGGACCCACCAGCGCCCGGAGATCGAGAACTACATTGCCGGCCAGATGCGCAACGGCAACTGCTACCTGCTGTATCCCGCGGATGCCAACATGATCCAGGCGGGCTATGGCTGGGCGGTGGGCCAGCACAACAAGTGCATCAGCATCGTCGCCTCCAAGTCGCCCCTGCCGGTCTACACGACCACTGACCAGGCGCGGGAGGCCATCGAGACCGGTGCGGTCGCCCTCTACGAGACCCCCGCCGCCGCCGGCGCGGAGCAACCCCTGGTGGTCTTCGCGGTGACGGGCGACATGGTGCTGCTGCCGGTCTTCGAGGCCAAGGGGCACCTGGAGTCCGCGGGGCTGCGGGTGCGCATCGTCGCGGTGGCCAATCCGCGCCGGCTCTTCCGTCCCGGCGACGTGGCCTGGTCCCACAGCGCCGAGCCCGATGGAGGCTTCATGGACGACGCCGCCTTCAAGGCGCTGTTCGACGGGGATGCCGTGATCGGCGTGAGCGGCGGAGGGACCCTGGCCCTGGAGCCGGTGATGCTGCGCTCCCGTGCCCCTGTCAGGGACCTCATCGGTTGGCTGCGGGGGGAGACCACCGCGAGTCCCGCCGAGATCATGGCCTACAACGGCATCACGGGCGAGGCGCTCGCCGCGCGGGCCCGCTCGCAGTTGGAGTCCGCGTCCCTCGCCCCCGCGGCCTGAGCGACCCGGTAGGGCGGATGCCCGCAGGGCGATCCGCCAACACCCCCGACACCGGCTGACGGAACCGCATCGGGCGATCCGCCGATGCCGGCAACATCGCACGGCGGAACCGCCTTCGGCGTTCCGCCCGAGCCGGTCGATTGACGGACCAGTCAAGGATCGACCCCTTTCCCAGGTGCAGACCATGAGCGAAGCCATCACCAAGATCATCGCCATCGACGACGATCCAACCGGGTCCCAGACGGTCCACGGCTGCCTGCTGCTGACCCGCTGGGATCCGGAGACCCTGCGGGAGGCCCTGGAGGATCCCTCACCCCTGTTCTTCGTCCTCAGCAACACCCGGGGTCTCGTTGCCGGGGAGGCGGCGGAAGTCACGCGCGAGATCTGCGTCAACCTGCGCGCCGCCCTGGAGAGCTTGGCGGCTCAGGGGCGGCCGATCCAGCCGGTGGTGGTGAGCCGGTCGGACAGCACCCTGCGCGGACACTACCCGGTGGAGACGGACGTGATCGCCGAGGAGCTCGGGCCCTTCGATGCCCACTTCCTGGTCCCGGCCTTCTTCGAGGGAGGGCGGATCACCCGCGGCGGGGTGCACTACCTGATGGTGGATGGTGAGCCGGTCCCGGTGAACCGCACCGAGTTCGCCGGCGATTCGGTCTTCGGCTATCGCCACGCCTTTCTGCCGGACTATGTGGAGGAGAAGACCCACGGGCGCATCGGCGCAGACGAGGTGATCCGGTTCGACCTCGAGGCGGTTCGGGGCGATCTGGGCGCGCGGCTCCGGTCCCTCACGGACAACGCCTGCTGCGTGGTGGACGCCGAGCGTCAAGCGGACCTCGACGGCTTCGCCCGTCAGGTGCTGGCCGCGGCGGGCGAGGGCAAGCGCTTCCTGTTCCGCAGCGCGGCGAGCCTGCTCACCGCCCTCGCCGCCCTGCCGCCGCAGCCGGTTGCCCCCGCGGAGATGTCCCGCTTCGTGCGTGGCGGGCGTGCCGGCGTGGTGCTGATGGGCTCCCACGTGCCCACCTCCTCGCGTCAGCTCGACCACCTCGTCCGTGAATGCGACGTGCTCCCCGTTCTGATCGACCTGGATCGCCTGTTGGAGGATGAGGACGCGCTGCTCTCGGGCATCCTGGACGCGGTGGACGGCGCCCAGCGGGACCATCGCGGCACGGTCCTCTTCACCAGTCGGGAGGAGCGTCAGTTCCCGAGCAAGGCGGAGCGGCTGGCCTTCGGGGAGCGGGTGTCGGCCTTTCTCGTGCGGATCGTCCAGAACCTGCCGGAGTCGATCGGGTTCCTGATCAGCAAGGGGGGCATCACCTCCAATGACACCCTGAGCAAGGGGCTCGCGCTGCGCACCGCCCGGGTCCTGGGCCAGGTCCGCGCGGGCTGCTCGGTGGTGCGCTGTCCCGCCGATCATCCCCGATTCCCGGACCTGCCGGTGGTGATCTTTCCCGGCAACGTGGGGGGCGAGGACGCCCTGGCGGAGGTCTACCGCATCCTCTCGCGCCCCACGGACGGCCTCCCCGCGGATCGACGGGATGCCGCCTAAAGGGACGACGCCTGCGGCGCCATCCCGCCATCCTCCGCCTCGGTGCGGCCCGTAACCGCGGGCGCGCTGAGGATCCCGGTGTTTTCTAGAGTCGACGGCGGCGCGCCCAAGCGCCTGTCGGCCAGTGACCCTTTGGCCGTGGGGGGCAGGCCGAGGTAGTATCTGCCGCTTCACGCCGATCACCCCCCGCCGCGAGCCGTTCCCCATGAAGACCCTTCCCCAGGACCTGGCGCTGGAGCGCGACGTCGAGCTCTTCACCACCCTCCTCGGGGAGGTCCTCCGGGAGCACAGCCGCAAACGGGTGCTGGTGATCGTGGAGCGGCTGCGCGAGGGCTTCCGCCAGCTTCGGGAGCGGGACGATCCGGACCTGCGTGCCAAGCTCATGAGGCGCATCGAGGGGCTGGATCCCCAGACACTCTCCGAGGTCATCCGTGCCTTCACCATCTACTTCGGGCTGGTGAGCACGGCCGAGGAGCTGAACGCCTATCTCGACCGCATGGACCGCATCAGCTCCGGTGAGCGGCTCTGGGTGGGCTCCTTGGACGACACGGTCCGGCAGTTCCACGCGGACGGGGTCTCCCCCGAGAATTTCCAGAGCCTGCTGGAGCACCTGGTCTATTTGCCCGTCTTCACCGCCCACCCCACCGAGGCCAAGCGGCGCACCATTCTCGAGACCTTTCGCCGGATCTTCCTGGTGGGGCAGGACCTGCACCGGCGCAAGCTCAACGAGGAGGAGCTGGAGGAGCGGCTCCAGGCCATCGTCACCCAGATCCAGATCCTCTGGAAGACGGACGACGTGCGTCTGCACAAGCCCCAGGTGAGCGATGAGGTCAGCCAGGGGCTTTACTTCTTCCGGGAGTCCCTGTTCGACGCGGTCCCCGAGGTCTACCGGTACCTGGAGCGGGCGGTTCGGCGCGTCTACGGCCCACACAGCGGCATCCGGGTCCCGAGCTTCATCCGGTTCGGCTCCTGGATCGGCGGGGACCGGGACGGCAATCCCTTCGTCAAGCCGGAGACCACGGAGCTGGCGGTGCGCATGCACCATGAGCTGGTGCTGCAGGAGTATCTGGGCCGGATCGAAGATCTGGGGCGGATGCTGAGCTACTCCCTGGCCCTGTGCGAGCCTTCCCCCGCCTTCATGGACAGCCTGGAGAGCGACGAGGACTACTGGCTCGGCACCATGGGCGAGAGCCTGCGCCGCTATGTCGACGAGCCTTACCGGCGCAAGCTGGCCATCATGGCCCACCGCCTGGAGGCCAACCTGGCCCGGGTGCACTCGCGCATCGCCGGGCGCCATCAGGAGGATCTGCTGGAGGGCTACACGAGCGATCGGGACTTCCTCGCCGACCTCTATCTGATCCGCGACTCCCTGATCCACCATGGGGACGCCAATTCCGCCGGCGGCTCCCTCCAGGACCTGATCCGCTTGGCCGAGGGCTTCGGCTTTCACCTCGTGCACATGGACATCCGCCAGGAGTCCACCCGCCATACCCAGGCGGTCACCGAGCTCTTCGCTCGCCAGCCCGGGGCCCCCTATTACGCGGCTTTCGATGAGGCCGAGCGGCTCGCCGCCCTCGCCGAGGCCATCGCCCACCCGCACCCCTTCGTGATCGACAAGGCCACCCTGACCCCCGAGACGCGCGAGACCCTGGAGGTCTTCGAGGTCATGGCCCGTCTGCGCGCGGAGATCGGCCCCGAGTGCTTCGGCCAGTACGTCATCTCCATGACCCACGCTGCCAGCCACGTGATGGAGGTAATGCTATTGGCCCGGCTCGCCGGGCTCGCGGGCAAGGACCGCTCCGGGTGGTTCTGCGATATCCAGGTCTCGCCCCTGTTCGAGACCATCGAGGACCTGAGCCACATCGACTTGGTCATGAGCACCCTGTTCGATGACCCCACATACAGCGACCTCCTCAAGGCCTCGGGCAACCAGCAGGAGGTGATGCTCGGGTACTCGGACTCCTGCAAGGACGGCGGCATCCTGGCATCGGGCTGGAACCTCTACGAGGCCCAGAAGAAGGTCATCGCCCTGGCGGACGACCGCCATGTGGCCTGCCGGCTGTTCCATGGCCGGGGCGGCACCGTGGGACGCGGGGGCGGACCCACCCACGAGGCGATCCTGGCCCAGCCCCCGGATACGGTCCACGGTCAGATCAAGTTCACCGAGCAGGGGGAGGTGCTGTCCTACCGCTACGCCAACCCGGAGACCGCCCGCTACGAGCTGATCATGGGGGTCAGCGGGCTCATCAAGGCGAGCCGCTGCCTGATCGAGCCGCCGAGGGAAGACCGCAAGGACTACCTGGGTGTCATGGACGATCTGGCCCGCTACGGGGAGGAGGCCTATCACAAGCTCGTCCGGGAGACCGACGGTTTCCTGGATTACTTCTACGAGTGCACACCCCTCGACGCCATCGCGCTGCTCAACATCGGCTCCCGGCCGTCCCACCGCAAGAAGGGTGACCGGGCCCTGTCCTCCATCCGCGCCATTCCCTGGGTCTTCGGCTGGGCCCAGTCGCGCCACACCCTTCCCGCCTGGTTCGGCATCGGCAAGGCCCTCGAGCGCTGGCGCGGAAACGACCTGGAGCGTCTCGCCAAGCTGCAGCGCATGTACCAGGAGTGGCCCTATTTCCGCGCCCTGCTCTCCAACACCCAGATGTCGCTCTTCAAGGCGGAGATGCACATTGCCCGGGAATATACCCGACTGGCCCAGGACCAGGAGCGGGCCCAGGCCGTCTTCGCGGTGATCGAGGCGGAGTATGAGCGGACCCTGACCCAGGTCCTTCAGGTGGCGGGTCTGCGGGGCCTCATGGAGGAGACGCCGGCGCTGGCCCACTCCTTGGTACGCCGCAACCTCTACCTGGACCCCCTGAATCACATCCAGGTGCAGGTGCTGGACCGCTACCGCGGCGAGACCGACGAGTCCGCCCGCGCGGACTGGCTCGACCCCCTGCTGCGCAGCATCAACGCCATCGCCGCCGGCATGCGCAACACCGGGTAGGGCGGAACGCCGAAGGCGGTTCCGCCAATTCCCCGCACCGGACGCTCGATGGCATCGGATTTCCCCGATCGCGCCGAGGACAGCGCGCCTACGGGGACGGAACCCGCTGATAGATCTCGTTCATGCGCCGCAGTCGCCCCGGGGTCTCCGGCGGCACCATGTCCCACGAGAAGCGCCAGGACCAGTTGCCGTTGGCGACCCCGGGCAGGTTCA
>Ga0316579_10000235_pt1 | contig 16905 bp, 15 predicted proteins | sample J5NA_2_FD_203074 | JGI IMG/M metagenome (GOLD analysis project Ga0316579, IMG submission 203074) | Rhizosphere microbial communities from salt marsh grasses in Alabama, United States - J5-7_160517rDrA | ecosystem: Host-associated > Plants > Roots > Rhizosphere | place: USA: Alabama | collected... | reverse complement strand
GGACAGGGGGGCCCTGGTGGCGATGCTTCGAGGAGTTCAGGTAGACCTGTCGCGGCGCGAGACGACTGAGCAGTCGGCGGCGGCGCTCATGGCGGCGATTCCCGGCAACGGAGTGCGGATCAGCGCCCACTTCGACGCGAAGACAGAACGCTACCAGATCAGGGTCGAGCGCACGCGCCACGGCAACATGCGGGTGAGCCACATCGACTCTGAATTCCTCCTTTCCGGGGATTACAGACAAATTCTGCAAACTGCCGAGCTGCTTCGCGGCCTGATCGGTACGGGTGCCTATGTCCAGCGCGGAGAAAAGAAGCACCCGGTGAAAGACTTCGAGGAAGTCATGCGCTGGCTGCTTGCGGAAGTACAGAAGTCGGTCAGCCTTCAGCGCTACAAAGGTTTGGGAGAAATGAACCCGTCCCAGCTTTGGGAAACGACCATGGACCCGGAAATGCGAAGATTGTTGAAGGTGCAGATTGAGGACGGCATCGCTGCAGACGAGATATTCACCAAGCTGATGGGCGACGAAGTCGAACCCCGTCGCGCGTTCATCGAGTCGAACGCGCTCGGCGTCCGGAATCTGGACGTTTAGCCGCTCTTCTTCTTCTTGGCGGCGGGCTTTGCTGCCGGTTTCTCTGCTTTCGGCTTTCCGGGAGGTGGCGTCTTCTCTGCTCCCGGAGCGCTTTGCGCTGCCGCGGTGGCTTTGGGCTTACGAGGTTCGAATTCGAAGCCGACACTTCCCTCGCGGTTCTTCACCAAGTAGGCCTTGAACGGACGCCCCTTCTTGGAAATGAAGCGCGGCAACAGATCGGTTTTTCCGGTTGCGAGCAGCTTGGACATCTGTGCTCGCTCGACGGGCTGTTGGAGGATCAGTTTGCCGGACCTGAAGTCGCAGCTGCGTGCCGGGCCCACGGCCTTTTCGCACACATAGGCCACGCCGTGTTCAAAGACTCTTGCCCCGCACTTCGGGCAGGGGCCGAGACTTTCCTGGCCGGAAAAGTCTGGCGGCTCCTCGCTCTCCGACGCGGATCCTTGACCGAAGTCGAACTCGATCCGGAATTCGTCGTTTAGCTTGACGCCCGCTGCAAAAGGCTTGCCCATGCGGCTGCGGAACCCCGTAAGAGGGCCTATGAACCTCTTTTCGATGAGCTCGCTGACTTCCTCTGGCGACCATTCACGTCCGGAAGTTACTTTCCAGAGCGAGAAATCGCATTTCTGGCATTGAAACTTGCGATAGTTTTCCTGCACCGTGCCACCGCACTTCGGGCACGGCGCCTCAACCGTGGCAAAAGCGGTGTCCGGAATGTCTCCGTTCTTGATCCGCTCGACCAGGTCGCGCGTGACCTGTTCGATGTGCTCCATGAACTCCTGACGGCGAAGCTTTCCGCTCTCCATGAGCTTTAGCTTGAACTCCCAGTCTCCGGTCAGCTCGGGCGAGGTAATTTCGCTTACGCCGAAGTGACGCAGGGCGAACAGAAGGGAAAACGCTTTAGGTGTGGGCACCAGTTCCCTACCGTTGCGGTGTACGTATTCCTCGTGAATGAGCCCTTCGATAATCGCCGCACGCGTAGCCGGTGTTCCGAGCCCCTTGGCCTCCATCGCGGCGCGCAATTCATCGTCTTCGACCAGCTTGCCGGCCCCTTCCATCGCCGAAAGCAACGTCGCTTCCGTATACCGCGGGGGTGGCTTGGTCTGATTGGCTTGTGCGCCGACCTCTGCGATGCCTACGAGTTCGTCCGCGCCGACCGACGGAAGGGTGTCGCCGTCCGTCTGGGCCGCCTTGCCGAACACGGCCAGCCAACCGGGGCTGCGCAAGACCTTGCCTTCGGTCCTGAACTGATGGTCGCCCACCTTGGTGATCCGGGTCGTTTGGAGATACTCCGCCGCCGGGTGGAACACCGCCAGAAAACGCCTCACCACAAGGTCATACAGTTTCTGTTCGGCTTCGTTGAGATGCTTCGGCGCCTGCTGCGTGGGGATGATCGCAAAGTGATCGGAGATCTTCGCGTTGTCAAAGATGCGCCGGTTGGGCTTGACCCACCCTTGCTTCAGAATGTTCTTCGCCAGCGCCCCATATTCCTTCGTGGTCCCCAGCAGTTCCATCGTCTTCTTGACGGTGCCAACATAGTCTTCCGGAAGGGCACGCGCATCGGTCCGCGGGTAGGTAAGGACCTTGTGCCGCTCGTAAAGCGCCTGCGCGAGCGAGAGCGTCATCCTGGCGGGAAACCCGAAGCGACCGTTGGCTTCGCGCTGCAGGCTCGTCAGATCGAACAGCAACGGAGACAGCTGAGTCGACGGCTTGCTTTCCTCCGTGACGCTGCCTTTCCCGTCGCGGCAGGCCGCCACGACCGCCTCCGCGTCCTTTGCGGTCCAGAACCGCTCCGCCTTGTGCTCCGAATCGTCGTCCTTCTTGAATCCAGGGTTGAACCATCGTCCCGTGTACTCGCCTGCCGCCGCAGCGAACCGCGCATGAACTTCCCAGTAATCGCGTGGTGTGAACGCGCGGATCCGTTCTTCGCGCTCCACAAGCACGGTAAGTGTCGGAGTCTGCACGCGGCCCACTGTCGTCAGGTAGAAACCGCCCTCCTTCGAATTGAACGCCGTCATGGCACGTGTGCCATTGATCCCGACCAGCCAGTCCGCTTCGGAGCGACAGCGAGCGGCGTCTGCCAGCGGCAGCAATTCCCTGTCCGGCCGCAGACTGTCGAAGCCGTCGCGGATGGCCTGTGGCGTCATGGACTGCAACCACAGTCGCTCGATCGGCTTCTTGATTCGGGCGTAGCTGACGAGGTAGCGGAAGATCAGCTCCCCCTCCCGTCCGGCGTCACAGGCGTTGACGAGTTTCACCACGTCCTTCCGCTTCAGCAGCCTTAGAAGAAGATTGAGCCTGTCTTGGCTGCGCTCGATGGGCGCCAGCTCGAAGTGCGGCGGGATCACCGGAAGCCTCGCGAATGACCATTTACCCTTCTTGACGTCGAATTCGTCCGGTAGGGATAGGGTCAGCAGGTGTCCGACCGCCGAAGAAAGCACGTAATCGTCGCTCTCGAAATAATCGCTCTTTCTAGTGAATCCGCCCAACGCGCGCGCAATGTCGGCGGCGACGGATGGTTTCTCGGCGATGATCAGCGTTTTGCTCATGGAATGCCGCGCAGGGCGCCGCGGGCGTCGAAAGGCGGCAGATGATAAGTGCAAACGCGCCGTAGCGGCAACCCGGGCAGGTACGGGCGCCGCAGGATCACGACGTAACGCGCGCGTGCGCGCGCGAGAGAGAGCGAATTCAGCTCGGCAACCGCTCTTCCTGCACCGTGAACAAATCCTCCGCCAACAGACGGCTAGTGGGGGTCTGCCGGTTCCACAGCACCATAAGCACAATCAGCTTGAGCTGCTCGAGCGACAGCGTAGATCCCGTGGCAGCGAGTGCGCGCTCGATGACGTGCTCGCGCATTTGCGGGGTGAGAATCCCCGATTGCTCAAGCGTCAGCAGGAATCCTAGACCCTCGGATTCCAGCTTGGCCAGCTCCTTCGGCGCGTAAGCGCGAAAAGTGTTGCGAGAGTCCGGGATCGGAGCGAGGTTGCGGTGGGGAACGCGCAGCACCCCGTCCAGCCAGGACAGCGCCTCGGTGATATCGATGTCCTCGAACCCGGCGGCTGAGAGCTTCTTCGCCACCAGATCAGTGTCTTGCGCAAGCTCGGTTTGCTGGCAGTGCTCGAACAGGTATGCGAGGACTTCGTACATGTTATTGTTCTCCTCAGTTTAAGCGTTGATATAACCCGCCTGGCAGCACCGCGACGAGCCCGGCAAGTTCGAGCCGCAGCAGCTGCGACGATACCTCCTCCGCGGGCAGTGCTGCACGCGCGCACAACGAATCGACGTCGATCGGGTCGAATCCCATGTGTGCGAGCAGGGGCTCGCTCGCGGGCGTGCGCATGGGACTCGACACCGAATCCCTGACCCGCCGGTAGCCGGAGAGCTCGGTCAGCACGTCGTCTGCGGATTCAACCAGCTTGGCGCCCGACTTGATCAACGCGTGGCAGCCTTTGGAGAGGGGCGAATGAATGGACCCAGGAATTGCGAACACTTCGCGACCCTGTTCGGCAGCGGCCCGGGCTGTGATGAGTGAGCCCGAAGCAAGCGCCGCTTCTACTACCACACACCCCTGTGCTAGGCCGGAAATCAGTCGATTGCGGCGCGGGAAGTTGTGTGCCGCTGCCCGAGTTCCAAGCGGAAATTCGGACAGCAGCAGGCCTTTGTCCGCGATGTCGGCCGCAAGCTCGGCATTGCGCGATGGATACGTGACATCTATTCCCGTGCCGAGGACAGCAATCGTCGAGCCCATACCGAGCAAGCCTCCGCGATGCGCCGCGGCGTCGATTCCGAGCGCCAGTCCGGACACGATTGTCAGCCCGGCCTCGCTGAAGGCCCGGGCGAAGCTTTCTGCGTTGCGCTCGCCTTGAGCGGTCGCGTTCCGGCTGCCCACCATTGCCAGAGCCGGCCGTGCCAGCAACTCGAGTCGGCCGAACGCGTAGAGCAGGGTGGGGGGATCCGCGATCTCGAGCAGCAGTTTGGGGTAGGCCTCGTCCGCGAGGGTAACTATCGAGTGCCCGGCTTGTGCGGCCCATTGGATTGCCTGGGCCACCGCCCGGGAGACTTCGGCCGAGTCAAGGGCCTCGAACGCCGCCCGAGGTGCCAAACGCGATAGCTCGGAGCGAGATCGCGCGAGAACCTGTTCGGGCAGTCCGTATAGCTTGAGTAACTGGCGGGTTGCCGCAGGGCCGAGGCCTGGCGTGAGGGTGAGCTGCAGCCAGCTCGCCAGCCCGGCGTCTGCCGTCATATGGACCGGCGGCGAGATGCCGAGGCCCCGACGCGCGGCCAGGATGCCGAACAAGGTCCCATCGGCTCAAGGTCAGGGGTTCTCCACCACATCGAGCGGCTTGACCGGCCGCGTGATGCGCATGATCAGTGCATAAGACACACGGTCGAAGACCCGAAACACGAACACCTCGCCGTTGCGCTCGTCCGGAAGGTGGATCAGGGCGTCAGGCGAGCCTTTCGGTTTGGTGGCGTCGGTCACGGTCTCGCCGTGTGTGTAGACAGCCAAGACCGTGCCGATGTCGATTCCGTCCGCTTTGCCGCGGTTGAGCGTAATGATCGAGTAGTTGCCTGTCTCGCCGACTCGCTGCACGCCTCCGTATATCGACATCACGCGCCCTTTGATGAATACGCTGGGCGAATGCGGCGCAAAATTCATGGCCTGCGGCGGTGGGGCCGGAATCAGCTTGTCGCCTACGCCCACTTCGCGCTTCACCTTCAACAGGCGAATTGTCGTTGGATCCCCTGTTCGGGTAACCTCGGCGGTGCCGAGATAGATGGCCTCGTAACCGAGCGTTCGATCGGTGTCCGGATCGACGAGTGCACCGCCAGGCCGGTACACGTTCCAGGTTTTTTCTTTCGAGTTCTCAATTCCGCGTACATAGGCGGTGTTCCCGGCCTCCAGGATGAACCTGTCCTGCTGTGTCGCGACGATGGTTGGCGCATTCTTCAGACCGTCTGGCTCGATCACCAGGGGTTGCGAAAGGAAGGGTTCGATGACCGACGGCGGTATGCTAGGGATCGGGGCTTCCGTGCTGCCGATGACCCGCATCTTCGGGTGCAGCACCTCGGTGCCCGGGGCGATCGACAGACGGCCATGCAGGCGGTCGAGGACAATTACGTTGCCGGGATAGATGCGGTGAGGATTCTTGATTTCGTCCTTGTTCAGGTTCCACAGCTCCGGCCAGCGCCAGGGCGAGTTGGTGAACCGCTTCGCGATGCTCCAGAGGGTGTCTCCAGGGACCACGACATAGCGATCGGGGGCGTCCGGTTTGATCGCGTCCGCGGACTTCGGGGCTTGGGCCGTGGCTACGGCCGCCACCAGGCTGCCAGCGACAAAAGCCAATATTGTGATAGACTTACGAAAGTGACCGTGCATAGGGCCCCCGATTGTTTCTTGGCTCTTCGGGCCGGCTTGAAGTGCCGATTGTTCACCCAAATTTGGCATAAAAGCCCAATTAGCTTACATACTGCCTGAAATTGTGCATGTAATTAATTCACACAGCAAGTGATTTCCTGATTTCAATGGCTCTCTTGAACATCCTGCGCTACCCGGACGCTCGCCTCCACAAGGCCGCGGTTCCGGTGACCGTTTTCGACGACGGCTTGAAGAAGCTGGTGGGCGACATGGCCGAGACCATGTACGCAGCCCCTGGAATCGGGCTTGCGGCCACTCAGGTGGACGTACACAAGCAGGTCATCGTGATCGACGCTTCCGAACGGCGCGACTCGCTGATCGTGCTGGTCAATCCGATGATTCTTGAGGCGAACGGCGTTTCGGACATCGAGGAAGGCTGCCTTTCGGTTCCGGGCATCTATGAGTTGGTCGAGCGCGCCGAACGCGTCAAGGTGCGGGCCTACGACCAGAATGGCCATGCATTCACGCTTGAGGCGCAGGGGCTTCTCTCGGTGTGTATTCAGCACGAGATGGACCACCTTCAAGGCAAGGTCTTCGTAGAGTACCTTTCGCAGCTCAAGCAGCAACGCATCCGCGCCAAGCTGGCCAAGCAACTCAGGAAAAGCGCTTAGCTAACAGCGCGTGAGCCCGCGGCGCAGCCGTCGATGCTGCCGCGGACGTGGTGTCTGTGAGGATTTCCAATGCGCCTGGTCTTCGCAGGCACCCCTGAATTCGCCCGGCGTTCGCTTGCCGCGATCCTGGATGCCGGGCACGAAGTGGCGCTTGTTCTGACCCAGCCTGATCGTCCCTCGGGACGCGGCATGCGCCAGGCAGAAAGCCCCGTCAAGCGCTTCGCGCAAGAGCACGCACTCGCAGTGTTCCAGCCGGCGACGCTGAGAAATTCAGAAAGTCTGGCGCGGATAGTCGCCGCTCGGGCTCAGGTCTTGGTGGTCGCCGCATATGGCCTGCTCTTGCCCCAGGCGGTTCTGGACTGCGCTCCGTCGGGAGCGCTCAACGTCCACGCCTCGTTGCTTCCTCGCTGGCGGGGCGCGGCACCGATTCAGCGCGCGATCCTCGCCGGCGATCGAGAGAGCGGGATCACGATCATGAAGATGGATGCCGGCCTCGACAGCGGACCGATGCTTGCCCAACGCACGCTCCCGATAACGCAGGACGACGATGCAGGAACGCTTCATGATCGTCTTGCGGGCATGGGTGCGGAGATGATCGTTTCGGCATTGGCTGCCGTGGAATCCGGTCGAGCGAGCTACACGCCGCAACCTGCCGAGGGCGTCACCTATGCCCGCAAGATCGACAAGGCCGAGTCCGTTCTGGACTGGTCGCGGCCCGCCTCGGAGCTCGAGCGCGTCGTGCGCGCGTTCAGGCCGGCGCCAGGAGCCAGCAGCTCGCTTGCAGGGGCGACCGTCAAGATCTGGGACGCGCGCATCGAACAGGGCAGGGGTACGCCTGGAGAAACGCTCGCAGCCGGCCCGGAGGGAATCCTTGTCGCGTGCGGCGTTGGAGCGCTTGCCGTCACGCAGCTTCAGCGCGCTGGCGGAAGGCGTCTGTCTGCCGCGGAGTTCCTGCGCGGCCAGACGGTGGTCCCTGGCACCCGCTTCGGTCAACCCGCAGAACGGGGGTGAGTTGTGGCGTCGCGCAAGGCCACTGCGCAGAAGACAGTCGCGCCGCCGCTTGCGAACGCCATGGCCGCAGCGGCGCGGATCGTCGCGGGTGTCGCCGCCGGGCGCAGCCTTTCGACGGAACTGGACCGAGCGGTGCAAGAGGAGGGCGCGTCGCGGGCCTCTTTGCTCGATCTGACTCACGGAACGCTGCGCCGCTACGGCCGTGTTCAAGCGATGTCGCGCACGCTCAGCAAGCGGGGCGGGACGGACCCGGTCGTCGAGGCACTGCTGTGGTGCGCCTTCTACGCCGTGGATTCGGGTCGCTTTGCAGCTCATACGATCGTCGACCAGGCGGTACGCGCCTGCGCCATAGCCGGTCAGCATCCGGCCAAGGGTTTCGTGAATGGGGTGTTGCGCACCCTATTGCGCGATCGTGCCGCCATCGAGCGAAGGATCTCCTCGGATCTCGAGGCACGCTGGCAGCACCCGAGGTGGTGGATCGAGGCGGTGCAGCGTAGTCATCCCGAGGCGTGGCAGCGGGTCCTGCAGGAAGGCAACACCCACCCTCCGATGTGCCTGCGAGTGAACGAACGCAGAATTTCCACTGCGGAATACCTGCGGCGGCTGCAGGCCGAGAACATTGCCGCCAGACCACTGCTTGATCGAGCGCTGCTGCTGGGCACGCCAGTCCCGATCTCCCGCCTGCCCGGCTTCGCGCAGGGGGAGGTATCCGTACAGGACGCCGGCGCGCAGCGCGCAGCGACCTACCTCGGGCTTTCGGCTGGACAGCGCGTGCTCGACGCCTGCGCCGCGCCAGGAGGGAAATCGGCGCACATGCTGGAGCTCGAAGATATCGAACTCACCGCGCTCGACGCGGACGCGACGCGTTGCCAATTGATCGAGCGGAACCTGGCGCGGCTGGGCCTAACCGCCCGGCTGCGGGCGGCGGACTGCACGCGGCTCGACACTTGGTGGGATTCAACACCGTTCGAGCGGATCCTCGCCGATGTGCCCTGCTCGTCCTCCGGTGTCGTCCGCCGCCATCCGGACATCAAGTGGTTGCGTCGTGCGACCGACCTGGAGGCGTTTGCAGCGCGCCAGTCGGCGATTCTGGAGGCTCTTTGGCGGGTCCTCGCCCCGGGTGGTAAATTGCTGTATGTCACCTGCTCTGTATTCAGAGAGGAAAACGACGCCGTGGTCGAACGTTTCGTGGCACGCACGCCGCAGATATCGCGCCTGCCGCTTCCGCACGGCGCAGCATCCGCGCTGCTGCCCGGGCCGGAAAACGACGGCTTTTATTTTGCCTTGCTAGCCAAGCCGACCTGAACACGCGATGCGACGCATCGCCCTCCTCCCAAAGCTTCTCCTGCTGGCGCTCGCAATCGCCGTGGGGACCTCCGCCTACGCGGACGAGATCATCGTGCGCGACGCCAACCTGCGTGCGACGGACGAGGGACTCGTGCTCAACGCGCAGTTCAGCTTTCAGATCACGCCCAGGCTCGCGGAGGCGGTGCAGAACGGTGTGCCGCTCTATTTCGAGCTCGAGTTCGAGCTGTCGCGTCCGCGCTGGTACTGGTTCGACCAGCAGACCGTTGCCAAGCGCATGCAGGTCAGATTGTCCTACCACGCGCTGTCGCGGCAATACCGTCTTTCGACGGGATTGCTGCAGCAGAGCTTCGGCAACCTCGAGGAAGCGCTGGACGTGCTGAGACGGCTGCGCAACTGGTTGGTGGTGGATCGCACGGTCACGCTCGCGGACGCGACGTACGAAGCGGCAGTGCGGATGCGGCTGGACACCACGTTGCTGCCTAAGCCCTTTCAGCTCAGCGCGCTCACGAATCGCGAGTGGAACCTCGAGTCGCAATGGAAGCGCTTCAGCTTCCGGCCGCCGCAACAGCCGCCGGCGCCGGTCGAAAGCCGGCAACCGAAGGGGGGCTCAGCGCAGTGAGGGTGCTATTGATCATCGGCGCCGCGCTCGCGGGCGTGCTGCTGTTCTTGCTCGCCACCGCCAGCGCGAACACTTCGCTCTTCGAGCAGCACTACCCGGTGCTGCTGGCGCTCAATGCCGGGTTGGCGGCCCTGCTGGCTGCGCTGGTGACATATCAACTCGTCGCCCTTGCGCGCAAGTATCGCCGGCGAGTGTTCGGATCGCGCCTGACCCTTCGCTTCCTGGTTCTCTTCGCAATGATGGCCATTGCACCGGGACTGCTGGTCTACACGGTCTCGGTCCAGTTCCTGAGCAAGAGCATCGAATCCTGGTTCGACGTAAAGGTGGACGCCGCGCTCGAGGGCGGGATTACGCTCGCCCAGGGAGCGATCGATCAGATGCTCACCGAGATGAACGTCAAGGGACATGCCATGGCGCTCGAACTTGCCGACCGCCAGCAGGCCGACCAAGTCGTCCTTCTCAATCGCCTGCGCGAGCAAGCGGGCGTGCAGGAGGCCGTGATCGTCTCCGGCAACGGGCGGGTGGTGGCTACCGCAAGCGAAGACGTGACGAAGCTCTATCCGGAGGTTCCCAGCGCGCAGGCGTTGCGTCAGGCGCGCATCAACCGCAGCTATACAGCTATCGATTCCTCACCGGGCAAGCCGCTCGCGCTGCGCGTGGTGGTGCCGATCAATACGGTGTCGCTCTCTGACGAGGCGCGCTACCTCCAGCTGCGCCAGACGCTCCCCGAGTCGTTTACTCGCAGCGCCGAAGCTGTCGAGGCGGCGTACCGCGACTATCGCGAGCTCGCCCTCTCCAGGCAGGGACTGAAGCGCATCTACATCGTGACGCTAACCCTTGCATTGCTGATGGGGCTCTTCTTCGCGATTGCTCTGGCGGTGATTCTTTCCAACCGGCTGTCCTCGCCGCTGGCCAATCTGGCGCAGGCCACGCAGGCGGTGGCCCGAGGCGACTTCTCGCGCCGTGCGCCCGTGACCAGCCGTGACGAGCTCGGTGTTCTGACGGAGTCGTTCAATTCGATGACACGGCAGCTCGACGAAGCGCGTCATGTGGTCGAAACGAACCGGGTGGCGCTCGAAACAGCCAAGGCCCACCTTGAGAACATCCTGGCCAACCTTTCTGCGGGCGTGCTGGTGTTCGATCGCGACCTGCGCCTCTCGATTTACAACCACGGCGCCGCCGCTATCCTGGGCGAGGAGCTCGTCTCGATGTCGGGCAAGGCGCTCGAGTCGTGGCCATACGGTTTGCACGCGTTCGCGAATCCGGTACGCGATGCATTTCTGGTGAACGGAGAGCGGACCTGGCAACTCGAGCTCGCTCCGAAAGGAACCGGCAAGACGCTGCTCGTTCGCGGTACCGCATTGCGCACCGCCACTGAAGGGGGCTTCGTGCTCGTGTTCGACGACATCACGCAACTGATACAGGCGCAGCGCGCGACGGCATGGGCGGAAGTCGGCCGGCGCCTTGCGCACGAAATCAAGAATCCCCTGACTCCGATCCAGCTTTCAGCGGAGCGCCTGGAGCTGAAGCTCGGCGGTCGACTCGCCACGGACGACGCAGAGACGTTGAAACGGGCGACTCAAACCATCGTCAAGCAAGTGGCTGCCCTCAAGTCCATGGTGGACGCCTTCCGCGACTACGCCAGACTTCCGGCGCCGTCGCTCACCGGCGTGGATCTGAACGTCTTGGTCAGGGAGGTCCTTGCGCTGTACGAGAACTCGAAGGTGCCGATCATTGCTCGGCTGTCTGCCGCGCTGCGCCCGGTGCGTGCCGATGCGACGCAAATCCGGCAGGTGCTGCACAACCTGATACAGAACGCCCAGGACGCGCTCGAGAGCGACAAGTGGACGACCAGACCGGTGATCGAGGTGCGCACCGAGATGCTGGGCGATCGCGTGCGTATCGCGGTCAGCGACAACGGGCCCGGATTTCCAGAGGAGATGATGACGCGAATCTTCGAGCCCTACGTAACTACCAAGCCGCGGGGCACGGGGCTTGGGTTGGCAGTCGTCAAGAAGATTGTGGACGAACATCACGGAAGTATCGCGATAGAAAATCGAGCCGAGCGGGGCGCGTGTGTGAGCGTGTTGCTGCCAGCCATGGGCGAGCAGGGGGCCGCGAGCAAGGCGGCCTGACATCGGTCCATGACGAAAATGTGAACATTCAATGGCGCAGATCCTAATCGTAGACGACGAAGTCGGTATCCGCGAGCTCCTTTCGGAGATCCTCGCGGATGAAGGCCATCAGGTGTTGCTCGCCGAGAGTGCGGGAGCGGCTCGTCTGCTTCGCGAGCGGCAACGGCCCGACTTGGTGCTGCTCGACATCTGGATGCCGGACACGGACGGCATCACGCTGTTAAAGGAATGGGCGGCGACGGGTCAGCTCACGATGCCGGTCGTCATGATGTCGGGACATGGCACGATCGAGACAGCGGTAGAGGCAACGCGCATTGGCGCGCTGGATTTTCTCGAGAAGCCGATCGCGTTGCAGAGGCTTCTGGCGACCGTCAAGCGCGCCCTGCGCAATCAGGATGTCGTTGCACCGCGCGAGATTTCCCTCGCCGCTCTGGGGCGATCGGCGGTCCTGGCCGACATCAAGAAGCGCCTGACACAGGTCGCGCAAACGGCCGTACCGCTTCTGTTGCGCGGCGAGCGGGGAATGCGGGCGGAGCTGTTCGCGCGTCTGCTGGCAGCGCCAGGGGCGCCGTTCCTTTCGGGCGATCCGCTGTTGGCCGAGCCGACAACCGAGCTGCTGGCGCGCGCGACGGGCGGAATTTTGTTCATCCGGGACTTGGCGCGGTTGGGCCGCAGCGAACAGAAGAACCTGGATTTTCTGCTCGCGCGCGCAGACAAGCACAAGGTGCGTGTCGTTTCCTTCGCCTCGGTAGACGCCAAGACCCTGGGCGAGAAGCATGAATTCGACGTCGAGCTTGCGGCGAGGCTTGCCCAGGTGACGCTCAAGTTGCCGCCCCTGCGCGAATTCGCCGAGGAGGTGCCGGATCTCGCGTCTCTGATGCTTGCGCAGCTCGTCGAGGCAAGGGCCTGCCCGCCGCGCCGGCTTTCGATCGCGGCGCTGAATGCGCTGCGCCATCACCCATGGCCCGGCAATCTGGCCGAGCTGGAAAGTGTCGTTACGGATCTCGCTCACACGGCTTTGGACGAGGAAATCAGACTGGCTGACGTGGACCGCGTACTGGCCGCCCGTACTCAAGCGCCGGTCGCGCCTGAATTAGGTCTTGATCGACCCTATCGCGAGGCGAGGGAGGCGTTCGAACGGGTGTATTTCGAGCGGCTCTTGGTGCGCGAGCAAGGCAGCATGTCGAGGGTCGCCGAGCGCTCGGGCCTCGAGCGTACGCACCTTTATCGCAAGCTCAAGGCGCTTGGCCTGCCTGTCGGCCGGCGCGAGGAGAACGGGGCTTGAGCCTGATGCCGATGCGCAAAAGGACTACAATGGCGCGCCTTTCGACGGGGAAAGCGCAACCTTGAAAATCATCATTCTCGGTGCCGGACAGGTCGGGGCATCGGTTGCCGAAAGTCTTGTCTCAGAGCAGAACGACATCACGATCGTCGACGTCGATCCGGCCCGACTGAACGCACTGCAGGACCGGTTCGATTTGCGTACGCTCGTCGGCAGCGCCTCGCATCCGTCGGTGCTCGCTGAGGCCGGCGCGGCGGATGCCGATCTGCTGATCGCGGTCACCCAATCGGACGAAACGAACCTGGTGGCCTGCAAGGTGGCCGCGCGGATGTTCAACGTACCCCGCCGCGTTGCTCGGATCCGCGCAACGGATTTCCTCAACGATGAAAAGGTCCTCGGTCCGGACGGATTCGATGTCGATTTGTCTATCTGCCCCGAGCAGGTGCTGACCGACTACATCGTCAAGCTCGTCGAGTTTCCGGAGGCCTTGCAGGTGCTCGATTTTGCGGATGGCCGCGTGAGCCTTGTTGCGGTTCGGTCCTACAAGGGCGGACCGCTCGTGGGCCGGCAGCTGAAGGACCTGAGGCGCCATATACCCGGTGTCGATGTCCGGGTCGTCGCGATCTTCCGCAGGGACCGAGCCATCGTGCCCGACGGCGATACGGTGATCGAGGTCGGCGACGAGATATTCTGCCTCGCCCCGGAGAAGCATATCCGACGGGTCATGCGCGAGCTGCGCCGCATGGACCGCCCGGTGAAGCGAGTGATGGTGGCCGGCGGCGGGAATATCGGCCTGCGTCTCGCGCGCGCGCTCGAGAACGACTACTCGGTTCGCGTCGTCGAGCACAACAAGCGCCGCTGCGAGATGCTGGCCGCCAAGGTCAACCGGGCGCTGGTGCTCAACGGTGACGCCACCGACGAAGAGCTGCTGGAGCAGGAAAACATTGCCGAGATGGATCTGTTCGTAGCCGTTACCAACGACGACGAGCACAACATCATGAGCGCGCTGCTCGCCAAGCGCATGGGCGCGCGACGTGTCGTCGCGTTGATCAACCGCCGTTCCTATGTCGACTTGCTGCAAAGCGGCGAGATCGACATCGCGATCTCGCCTGCGCAGTCGACCATCGGAAAGCTGCTGGCGCATGTGCGCCGTGGCGACATCGTATCGGTTCACAGCCTTCGTCGCGGCGCGGCCGAGGCGCTCGAGGCCGTAGTGCACGGAGACCGTGAATCCTGCCGTGTGACCGGCCGCCGGATCGACGAAATCGATCTTCCGGCGGGAACAACCATAGGTGCGCTGGTTCGGGGCGAGGAGGTCATCATGGCGCACCACGACTCGGTGATCCAGGCCGAGGATCACGTGATCGTTTTCGTCGCAGACAAGAAGACGTTGCCGCGGGTGGAAAAGTTGTTCCAGGTCGGCGTGCGTTTTCTCTGACGCCGGACGCGCGAGGCGATGGAAAGGCTCAATGCCGTCCTGAACCTGTTGTCGGTGGTGGTGATCATCTTCGCCGCCACCATGCTCGTGCCGCTCGGCTTGTCGCTGCATCTTGCCGACGGCGCCGAGCAGGCCTACGACACCGCGATTCTGGCTACTGCGCTGGCCGGGGGGCTGGCCTGGGTCGCGACGCGCGGCCGTCAGCGCGAGCTTCAGGCGCGTGACGGCTTCTTGCTGGTGACGCTCGCGTGGGCGGTGCTGCCTGCCTTCGGCGCCCTGCCGTTGATGTCCTATCTTCCGAAGCTGACCTTTACCGAGGCGTACTTCGAGGCGATGTCGGGCCTCACGACCACCGGTGCGACAGTGCTGAGCGGGCTCGACCGTCTGCCTCCATCGATCAACTTCTGGCGCTGCGAGCTGCAATGGTTGGGCGGAATGGGGATTCTGGTTCTGGTTGTCGCGATCCTGCCGCTCCTAGGAGTCGGGGGACGCCAGATCCTGAAGGCCGAGACGCCCGGTCCGATGAAAGACACCAAGCTCACGCCGCGTATCACCGAGACCGCAAAGGGACTGTGGGGCGTGTACGCGCTGCTTACCTTGGCCTGTGTGCTTGCGATGCGCTGGGCCGGAATGACCTGGCTGGACGCGGTCATGCACGCCTTCACGACCATGAGCACCGGCGGTTTCTCCCCCTACGATGCAAGCTTTGCGCACTGGAACTCGCCGGCCATCGAGGGCGTGACGATCGTATTCATGCTGATCGCCGGAATTAACTTCGCCACCCATTTCCAGGTCCTGCGCAAACGCAGCCTCAGGTCTTACCGCGACGACCCCGAGGTCCGTGTATTCCTGGCGGTGATCGCCGTGAGCGTAGTCGGCATTACGCTGTTCCTTTTGGCGAAGGGCGTGTACCGGGATTTCTGGGTCGCACTGCGCTATACGGCGTTCAACCTGGTTTCGGTCGCGACCTCGACCGGCTACGCGAACACCAACTTCGGCGTATGGCCTCTGTTCGCTCCCCTTTGGATGCTGTTTCTGGTTTCGTTCGTGAGCTGCTCAGGATCGACCGGCGGCGGCATCAAGCTGGTCAGGGCGATGCTGATGTTCAAGCAGGCATTCAGGGAATTGGCGCGCATCGTCCATCCGCGCGCATACATCCCGGTCAAGCTCGGCGGACACCCGGTCGAAAACAACATCATCTTCGCCGTGCTCGCGTTCATGCTCGTTTATGGTGGCACGATAAGCGTGATCACGATGCTTCTTGCGGCGACCGGGCTGGACTTCGTGACCGCCTTCTCCGCCGTAGTGGCCTGCATCAACAACCTCGGTCCGGGCCTGGGGCAGGTCGGCCCTGCGACGAACTTTGCGCTGCTGAACAACTTCCAGACCTGGCTGTGCTCCGGCGCGATGCTGCTGGGGCGGCTGGAGCTGCTCACCGTGCTGGTGCTGTTTACGCCCGCGTTCTGGCGCAAGTGAGTCGCACGCCGGTCCACATCGTCACAGGCGCGACGGCGGATGTCAGAAAGGCGGTGATTGCGCGGTTGCTTCGCGCGCGGCCCGGCTGGCGCGAGCTTGCGCCTCGAGGCTGTCCATGCTGCAGCGGTCGCGTCGAAATGCAGGTCACCCTGGCGCGCCTGCTGCGCGACGCCGCGCCGGATCGCGTGCTGCTCGAGCTGGCGGATGAGCAGCACCTTCGGGCGCTGCAACGCGCGCTCGGCGACTGGCCGCTGGCGCGCTACGTCGAGGCGGCAAGGGTGATCAGGTTGCCGGAGGACGGCGCGATTGCGCCGGAAGCGCTAGGCGCGTAGCGCAGCGACGGCCAGCGCGAGCCAGCCCAGGATGAATGCGACCCCGCCAAGCGGCGTGACGGCGCCCAGCCAGCGCGCCCCGGTAAGCGCCAGCAGGTAGAGGCTTCCGCAGAAGACGACGACGCCCGCCGTCAGCAACCATCCTGCGGCACGCAGCCACCCGGCGTCCGGAAGCTGCTGCATGGCGAGGCCGACGGCAAGCACGCCCAGCGCATGCCAGAAATGGTATTGAACGGCGGTGTGGTAGACCTCGAGCAGGTCCGGGGGGAGCCGGGTCTTGAGTGCGTGCGCCCCAAAGGCGCCGAGTATCACGGCGAGCGCTGCAAGCGCCGCCCCCAAGGCGACGAACAGCCTGGCGCCGGCGGTCATGCGGGCATCGTAAGAATCTAGCTGCCCTTCTTCTTCGCGCGCTGCGGGCGCTTCTTGCCGTAGCTGCCCTTGTAGATCTTGCCGCGCCGCGTGCGCTTGTCACCCTTGCCCATGCCCTTGCTCCAGAAAGAAGTTGTTGATCACCGCTTGGATTATAACTACGCGGCCGCTCCTGCTGCCGCCGGCGCTTCTGGCTCGTAGGCGAGATACGGCGCGAGCCAGCGCTCGGCTTCCGCGACGCTCATGCCCTTGCGCCGCGCATAATCCTCGAGCTGGTCGCGGCCGATCTTGCCCACCGCGAAGTAACGTGCATCGGCGT
>Ga0316579_10000234_pt1 | contig 16906 bp, 13 predicted proteins | sample J5NA_2_FD_203074 | JGI IMG/M metagenome (GOLD analysis project Ga0316579, IMG submission 203074) | Rhizosphere microbial communities from salt marsh grasses in Alabama, United States - J5-7_160517rDrA | ecosystem: Host-associated > Plants > Roots > Rhizosphere | place: USA: Alabama | collected... | reverse complement strand
GCATGCGCGCGGCCGGGTACCGCGGACCCGAGGTGTTCACGCCGAAGGCCGTCGCGCTGATCACGCGCGCCTCGGACGGCCTGACGCGCCGCATCAACATCCTGGCCGACAAGTCGCTGCTGTCCGCGTTCAGCGAGGACGCCCATGCGATCACCGCCAGGCATGCGCGCGCGGCGATCGCCGACTCCGAATTTTCGCCGCTGCGAAAAGCGAGGCGCCCGGCACTGGTCGTCGCCGCGACACTGCTCGCCGGGATCGTGATCGGCCTGGCGGCGCACTGGATCCTGCCGGTGAGAAAGGCGGCCGATCGCGCGCCCAAGCCGCCGGCCGCCACGGCTGCGGCGAAAGCCCCCGCCAAAGCTCCTGTCCAAGCTCCTGTCGAGCCGCCGGCAAAATCCCCGCCGCCGGCTCCGCCCGCCCCGACCCCGCCGCCGCCAGCTCTACTGAGCGGGGAACAGGTGCAGCGGATGGAAGGCTACGACAGCCGCGGCCAGCGCCTGCTCGGCGAGCGCATCGCGGCGGCCCGCGCGCTGCTCGAGCGCGAGCCCGACACGCGCTACAGCGTCGAGCTTTTCATCTCCGACAACACCGATCCGGCGCGAATGGAGCGCTTCCTGGTCCGCGCGCGCGACCTCGCGCTTCTGAACGACCTGTACGTGATCCCGCTCGCAAGCGGCCGACGCTACCGCCTGCGCGTGGTCTACGGTAATTTCGCGGACCGCGCCGCCGCAGCCGAGGCCGAGCGGAACCTGCCGCCGAAATACCAGAAAGCCTTTCACTCCACGCCGCGCAGCTTCGCCGACCTGCGCCGCCCGATGTGACCGGAATCGAAGCCTGAAATCGCCCGCGCGACAGTCGCTTAGTGCGACAACCGCGGCGAGGGATCGTGCTATGCTCCTCGGGCAGGGACGGGCGCCATGATCGACCTCAGAAAGACTGCTGCCACCGCACTCTTCGCCGCGCTGCTGACGGGATGCGGACAGGTTCCGATCAAGCCTTCCTCGACCCACATCAACGCCGCGGACGCGCCACGCGCCGAAGGCCAGATTCCGCCGCCGGTGCGGGTCGCGCCGGTGCTTCCCAAGCCCGAGCCGACCGCGCGCCCGGAAACCTACAGCGTGGTGGTCAACAACGTCGATGTCCACGACCTGCTGTTCGCGCTCGCGCGCGACGCCAAGGTCAACGTCGACATCGAGCCCGGCCTCACCGGCAAGGTCACCCTGAATGCGATCGACCAGACCCTGCCGCAGCTGCTGACCCGCATCTCGCGCCAGGTCGACATGCGCTACGAGCTGCACGGAAGCGACCTGGTGGTCATGCGCGACACGCCGTACCTTCACGTCTACCGCGTCGATTACGTAAACCTGTCGCGGGACGCGAAGAGCGTGGCGAACCTCTCCACCCAAGTGAGTGGCGCCACGCCCGGTGCCACCGGAGCAGCGTCGGGCAACACGGCACAGAACAACTCGACCGCGACCATCACTTCGGATTCGGACAACAAGTTCTGGGACACGCTGGTCGGCAATATAAAGGACATCCTGCGCGAAACCGACAAGATCCTGCCGGCCAGCGCGCAGGCGGCCGCCGCACCCGCGGGACAACAGCAGCGGGCTCCCTCCTCGTCGCCCGCAGCAGCGACGGCGGTCGGCTACCGCGAGGCCGCTTCGGTGATCGCAAATCCCGAGGCCGGAATCATCAGCGTGCGCGCCACCGCGCGCCAGCAGGCGCGAGTCCAAGAATTCCTCGACCAGGTGATGTCGAGCGCGCGGCGGCAGGTGCTGATCGAGGCGACAGTCGCCGAGGTGCAACTCAACAATGAATATCAGCGCGGCATTGACTGGTCCAAGCTGCGGACCGGTTCGTCTGGCTTCGAGTTCCGGCAGTCGTCGGCCAACACGCCCGCCGCCTTGGATACGAACGCATTCGTCGTCGGCTACGCGCTGGGCAACTACAACTTCACCTCGGCGGTGAAGCTTCTTGATTCGTTTGGCACTGTGCGCGTGCTGTCGAGCCCGAAGATCAGCGTGCTGAACAACCAGACAGCAATGCTCAAGGTCGTGGACAACCTGGTCTACTTCACGGTGCAGGCGAACACGACCTCTGCGGCGAACAGCCCGTCGCAGACGACGTTCACAACCACCGTGAATTCGGTGCCGGTAGGCTTCATCATGAGCGTCGTGCCGCAGATCAGCGCCTCCGACGCGGTCCTGCTGGACGTGCGCCCCACGATCTCGCGCAAGCTCACGGACGTGACGGACCCGAATCCGGCGCTCGCCAATCCGTGCGGCGTGGGCGTGAGCAACTGCAGCACGCCCGCGATCTCGAGCTTGATACCGGTGATCCAGACCCGCGAGATGGAATCCGTCCTGCGCGTGCAAAGCGGGCAAATCGCGGTGCTGGGTGGCCTTATGGAGGACAAGGCGAGCAACACCCAGGACGCGATCCCCGGGGTCGACCGGATCCCCGGAATCGGCGCGCTGTTCGAACAGCGCAAGCAGACCAGCACCAAGACCGAGCTGGTAATCTTCCTGCGCGCGACGGTGCTGAACGAGCCGAACCTGGGCGGGGACTTCCGAGAGTTCCGCAGCCTGCTTCCCGGCGAGGACTACTTCAGCAGACCGGTCAATCCGAGCAAGCCGGCGTCGCTCAACTGAAGATGAGCCTGCTCCTCGACGCTCTGAAGAAGGCGGAAAAGGCCAAGGAAGAAGCACAGCGCCGGGCCGAGAGGGCCAAGGCCGGCGACGCTTTGCCCGGGCACGAATCGAACATCACCGAGGAACCGCCGGACCGGCCGGTTCGCACGCGCGATCAGCTGCCCGACATTTCGGAGACGCTCGATATCCAGAGCGAGGACATCGCGCCCCGCGGAGAGGCCGCGGGGGGACGCGTGCTGGAGCTCGAGCCCGCCGCGCCGCCGTCTACCCCGCCGCCGCAAGCCGCCGAGCGGGCGCCAACCTCCGATGCCCAAGCGTCCCAGCGCGCGACCGCCAGGAACGTGTTCGAGGCGAAACTGCGCGAGCCGAACCCGCGCCTGCCGTTCTATATCACGCTCGGCGTGCTTGCCGTGTTCGGCGTGGGCACTGCCGGATACTTCTGGTACCAGCTTCGTCCGCCAGCCGCGCTGGTAAACACCGATCCGCCGCGGCCGACGGGAGAACAGCCCGTCGTCGCCGCAGCGCCCGCGCGTTCCGCGACATTCTCGCAGACGGCCACTGCGGAGCAGACGGCGATCCCCGGCCTTCCGGGGCTGCCCGCGGCGACGACTTCCGTGCCGCCTCCCCGGAGCGCGAGCCTGCCCTCCGTCTCGCCGCCGCTCCCGCCGACCCCGAAGAGAGCCGAGCCCGCCGCACGGCCGAAGGTGAAGCACAGGGCGGTGCGCCGCGCGCAGCCGAGGCAGCCTGCAGACACCGAAGTGCTGCGGCGCGAAAGCCCGATCTCGACGAAGCGCCCCGCCGCCAGAATCGACCCACACGTGGCCGCCGGCTACGCGGCCTACCAGGCGGGAGACCTCGCTGCCGCGCGCGAAGCCTACCGCCGGGCGCTCGGCGACGACCCCCTCAACCGCGACGCCCTGCTCGGGATGGCGGCGGTCGAGACTCGCGAAGGTCGCTACGCGACCGCGGACGCGCTCTACCGGCGCTTGATCGAGGTGGACCCGCGCGACGCGCACGCCCAGGCGGGCCTGCTCGCGCTGCGCGGCGATCAGACGGATCCGGTGGCCGCCGAAAGCCGCGTCAAGACACTGCTCGGCGAGGACCCGGGCGCGAACGTCCTCTACTTCACGCTCGGCAACGAATACGCGCGCCAGGGTCGCTGGGGCGAGGCGCAGCAGGCCTACTTCAAGGCCTACAGCGAGGATGCAGACAATCCGGATTTCGCCTACAACCTCGCCGTGAGCCTGGACCACCTTAGCAAACCGGGGCTCGCGCTCGAATACTACCGACGCGCGCTCGCGCTCGCCGCCAAGCGCAGCGCGAGCTTCGACCAGAGCTCGGCACAAAAGCGCGTGAAGGAGCTTGGCGGGTAACAGATTATTGCGCCCCTCGGGGGCAGCGCCCGGTATCATGGACCTCGGATGAATTCGACCACGAATCCCCAGTCCAAGCGCCACATCGGCCAGATCCTGATCGACCAGGGAATCCTCACCGAGGACCAGCTGAGGATCGCGCTGCTCGAGCAGATGAAATCGCACTTGCCGGTCGGGCGACTGCTTGTGCAACTCGGCTTCGTCTCCGAGGCCACGCTGCGCGACGCACTCTCGGAAAAGCTCGGGCTGCAGTCGGTCGACCTGACCCGGATCATCGTCGATCCGGCCGCCCTCAAGATGCTGCCGCGCGACCTGGCGCGCCGCTACCGCATGTTCCCTATCGCGCTCGACCGCCAGGCGAGGAAGTTCATCGTCGCGCTGTCGGACACCAACAACATCGTCGCGGTCGATCAGCTGCGGGCCCACCTCACGGGCGGATTGGAGATCGAGTTGCGGCTGGCAGGCGATTCCGAGATCGAGCGCGCGATCGAGCATTATTACGGGCACGAGTTCTCGATCGACGGCATCCTGCGCGAGATCGAGACCGGCGAGGTGGACTACACTTCGCTCGCCGACGACGACGAGTACAGCCAGCCGGTCGTGCGGCTGATCTCGGCGCTGCTCGCCGACGCGGTCGAGCGCGGCGCTTCGGACCTGCACTTCGAGCCCGAGCAGAGCTTCCTGCGCATTCGCTACCGGATCGACGGCGTGCTGCGGCAGATCCGATCGCTGCACAAGACCTACTGGCCCGCCATGGCGGTTCGCCTCAAGGTCATGTCGAAGATGAACATCGCCGAGACCCGCGCGCCTCAGGACGGACGCCTGTCGGCGACGATGTCCGGGCGCACGATCGACTTCCGCGTCTCGAGCCTGCCGACGACGCACGGCGAGAACCTGGTGCTGCGCATCCTCGACCGGCAGAAGGGGATCGTGCCACTCGACAAGCTCGGGCTGGCGGAAGCCCAGCTCGAGCTGCTTAAGCGCATGATCGCGCGTCCCGAGGGCATCATCATGGTTACCGGGCCGACCGGCAGCGGCAAGACGACCACGCTGTACTCGATCCTCAATCACATCAATTCGGACGCGGTCAACATCATGACCCTTGAGGATCCGGTCGAATACCCGATGACGCTGATCCGCCAGACCTCGGTGTCCGAGGCGGCGAAGCTGGATTTCGCCAACGGGATCCGCGCCATGATGCGGCAGGACCCGGACAAGATCCTGGTCGGCGAGGTGCGCGACCGCGACACCGCCGAGATGGCCTTTCGCGCGGCAATGACGGGCCACCAGGTGTACTCGACGCTGCATACCAACTCCGCGGTCGGCGCGATTCCGCGCCTTCTCGACATCGGCATCGTGCCGGACATCATGGCGGGCAACATCATCGGCGTCATCGCGCAGCGCCTGGTCCGAAAACTGTGCCGCACCTGCCGCCAGTCCTACGAGCCCGATGCCAGAGTGCGCCGCCTGCTCGGGCTCGCACCGACCGAGCAGATGACACTGTACCGCGCCGTAGGCTGCGAGCAGTGCGACTACCAGGGCTACCGCGGCCGCGCCGCGATCATGGAAATTCTGAAGATCGACAGCGGCATCGACGAGCTGATCGCGCGCCGCGCGACCACGCGCGAGATCCTCACCGCCGCGCGCGCCAAGGATTTCAGTACGCTGGCGGAGGACGGCATCCGCCAGGTGCGCGCTGGGCTCACCAGCGTCGACGAATTGATGCGCGTCGTCGACATCACCGACCGTATGGCCTGACCGCTGGCGCGGCGCGGGCGCAATACATTATGCCTCTGTACACCTACAAGGCGGTCGACGGGCAAGGCAAGAGCGTGCTCGGCCGCGCCGAGGCGGTGAACGTGCTCGACCTCGAGCAGCGGCTCTCGCGCATGGGTCTCGACCTGATCAGCGGGGCGCTCTCGAGCCAGAAAAGCCGCTTCATCGGCGGCACCAGGGTCAGGCGCCAGGACTTGATCAATTTCTGCTTCCACCTCGAGCAGCTCACCGGCGCCGGGGTGCCGGTGGTCGAGAGCTTGACCGACCTGCGCGACAGCCTCGAAAACCCCCGCCTTCGGGAAGTGGTGTCGGGAATGATCGAATCGATCGGCGGCGGGCGCAGCCTGTCGCAGGCGATGGCGGAGTACCCCGAGGTCTTCGGCCGGGTGTTCGTCAGTCTGGTACGCTCGGGCGAGCAGACCGGGCGACTGCCGGAGGTACTGAAGAGCCTGACCGAGTCGATCAAATGGGAGGACGAGCTCGCGGCGCAGACCAAGAGGCTGCTGATATATCCAGCGTTCGTCGGCACGGTCGTGCTGCTGGTCACGGTGTTCCTCATGATCTACATCGTGCCGCAAATGGTCGGCTTGATCCGCAGCATGGGACAGGACATCCCTTTGCAGACGAAGCTCCTCATCCTGATTTCGAATTTCTTCGTCGGTTATTGGTGGTCCTTGATCGCCACCGCCCTCTTGGTCTGGTTCGGGCTGAAGTTCGCTGCACGCGCCTATCCGTCGGTTGCATTCACAATCGACCACGTCAAGATTTCGATACCCGTCATCGGACCCATCCTGCGCAAGATCATCATTTCGCGCATTGCTTCGAGCTTCGCACTGATGTACGCCTCAGGTATTACGGTGCTGGACGCCATGCGTAGCTTGGAGGAGATCGTCGACAACAAGCCGCTCGAGAACGCGCTGCGCGACGCGGGACAGCAAATCGCCGAAGGCAAGAACCTAAGCACAGCGTTCCAGGAGGCGGCGCTCTTCCCGCCGCTGGTGATACGCATGCTGAGGATCGGCGAGAACACCGGCGCCCTCGACACCGCACTGCAGAACGTCAATTATTTCTATAGCCGGGAAGTCCGAGAGGGCATCGCTAAAGCCCAAGCGATGATCGAGCCCATGCTGACTTTGATTCTCGGCGGAATCCTCTTGTGGATCATGATATCGGTGCTTGGGCCTATCTATGACATGATCCCAAAACTGAAGTTCTAGGGCTACCACGTGTCGGTAAAGCACCTACTTTACTTCACTGCGACCGAACACTACGCGTACCGATGGTCGCGCCGGGCACTCGCGCTCGAGGCCAGGTTTGCTGCCGATGACGCCGGTGCGGCCGGTTTCCGTACCTATCTCCAAGCCAAGCGGCACGCCCTCTTCTATGTCGTCGCCGATGTCGCCGGCGAAGATTTCCACGAAGACCAAATTCCCTACCTGCGCGGCGGCGACCGACAGGCGGTGATCGACAGGCGCCTCGCGCAACGCTATCGCGATACGCGCCTCGCCGCAGCGCTATCGCTCGGCTACGTGACGGGCGAGCGGCGCAACGAGCGACTGCTGCTCACGTCGTTCACCAATACTCAGCAGTTCACGCCCTGGCTCGACGCGCTGGCCGAGTCCGGCGCCAAACTTGCCGGCGTGTACTCGGCGCCGCTGGTCGCGCCGGCGCTGGCAGCCCGACTTGGCGCGCGACGCGGGCGGGCCTTCGTCATCACGGCAAACCGCGCCGGCCTGCGTCAGTGCTTCGTCGAAGACGGCAAGCTGCGCTTCGCCCGCCTGGAGCGGATCGCCGACATGGCGCCCGAGGACCTGGCTGCATTCGTGCGCTCCGAGACCATGCGCCTGGCGCAGTACCTGACGACGCTGCGGGCACTGCCGCGCGACGGCCCGCCGGTGCGTGTGCTTGTCGTCGCGCCCGCCGGACAAAAGGCCGCGTTCGAGCGGATCCTGGTCTCCGACGCCAGGTACGCGTTCCGCACCTTCGATCTCGAGGAGGCCGTGCGCGCGACCAAGGCCGGGCGGGCGCCAGAGGATTCGCTCGCCGAGCGCATGTACCTGGACCTGATCGTCAGAAGGACGCCAAAACACCAGTTCGCGCGCCGAGAGGACCGTCGCAGCTACCTCCTATGGCAGCTGCAGCGCGGCATCGTCCTGGCGGGCGCCGCAGCGCTCGCGGCCTGTGCGCTGTACGCGGGGACGCAGTGGATCGACGTGCTCTCGACCCGCGGCAAGACCGCGAGCGAGCATCGGAAGGCGAACCTCGCAGCGGAGCGGTACCGGCGCATTACCGCCACGTTTCCGGTGACGCAGACGACGACCGACAACCTGAAGGCGACCGTGGTCGAGTTCCGCAAGATAGCGGACGGCACCGCATGGCCCGAGCCGGCGTTGGTTCGCCTTTCCAAGGTGCTCGACGCGTTCCCGCGGATCGAGCTCGAGAGCCTGATATGGCGCGTCGGCCCCGCGGGCGGCCGCGATGCGGGCGCTTCCCGGCCCGCGGCGGCGAGCGGCCTGCTCGCGGGCAAGGAGAGGGAGGAACTCGAGATCGAGGGGCGAGTGGCGACTACTCAGCTCTCCGACTACCGCACCATCACGGCGGAAGTTCAGCGCTTCTCGCAGGCGCTCAGCGACAACGGCTCTCCGTACCGGGTCGCCAGCATGCAGCTGCCGTTCGACATCACGTCACAAGGAACTCTCACCGGCGACATCGGCTCGACCGTGCGCGCCGAGGCGCCGCGCTTCACCATCGTACTGTCGAGGCCGCTCAAGTGATCGTCACCGCCCAGGAAACCCGCAAGCTCGCCCTGCCGGCCCTGGCTTTCGCGCTGCTGGTCGGGGCAGGCGTGGCGCTGGTCGGGTACGTCGATTCCAAGCTCGCGCTCGCTGAGCGAGGGCTCGCCGCCGCAAAGGCGCATCGAGTGGAGGCGAGCGAGAAGCTGATGCGCATCGCCGACGAGGAGCGCGAGGTGAAGGAGAAGCTCGCGATCTACCACCGGCTGCAGCAGCTTCACATCATCGGCCCGGAGCAGCGTCTGGAATGGGCCGACGCCATGTCGCGCATCAAGACCAACCGCGAGCTGCTCGACCTGCGCTACCGCATAGACAGACAGACGCTGCTGGTATCGGTGCCGGGCAAGCCTGCGAACGTGGACTTCTATGCGAGCACCATGAAGGTCGATATCGCGCTGCTGCACGAGGGCGACCTGCTGCACTTCCTGGACGATCTGCGCAATTCCGGCTATGCCTACTACGCGGTCCGGCGCTGCAAGATTGCGCGCACCGGCCAGGCGTCCACCGGCACTTCGATCGCGCCGCGCCTGAGGGCAAGCTGCGACATCGACCTGATCACCATCCTCGACCGGGCGGCCAAGACGTGAGGCGAGTCCTCCCCGTACTGGCCGGGATCGTGTTCGCCGCCGCCAGCGCGGCGGCGGCGGCGCAGGAGCTCGGGCGCCTGTTCTTCACTCCCGAGCAGCGCGCCGAGCTCGACGCGCAGCGCAAGGCGCGCGTGCCCGACAAGCCGGCGGCAGCCCTGCTCGAATCGCCCAGCACCACGCTCGACGGCTACGTCAAGCGCTCGAACGGCCAGTCCACCGTGTGGCTGAACGGGGAGCCGGTCACCGAGGGCGCCGACGCCAGGCGCGCCCAAGTCGTCCCGTCGCCCAACGACCCGAGCCGCGCAACGCTCACGGTAGGCGAGACCGGGCGGCGCATCCCGCTCAAGGTCGGCGAATCGCTCGATCGCGCCACCGGCAAGGTGAGCGACGTGATCGGCAAGGGCGAGATCAAGGTCGAGCGGCCGCGATCGGGCAAACCTTGATATGCCCCCGCGCGACCGGCCCACGCTCCGCCGACGCCCGCCGGCCCCGAGCCAGCAAAGGGGCGTCGCGCTCATCCTGCTCCTCACCGTGCTGGTCCTCGGCGTCGTCTGGTACACCGTCGCGGCCATGGGCAAGGCGGCCCCCACGACCGCGGAACGAGAGGCGATCACCGCGCACGCGCTCGAGCAGGCCAAGCAGGCGCTGCTCTCCTACGTCGCTCAGTACGCCGCGCGCAGCAGCACGATCGAGCCGGGTCAGATGCCTTGCCCGGAATTCCTCAGCTCTATCGGCACCGGCAGCCAGGGGCAAGCCGGCACGAGCTGCAGCAACGCCTCGTTAACCGTCGGGCGGCTGCCCTGGGAGACGCTCGGCGTGGACGAGATCCGGGACGGCTATGGCGAACCGATCTGGTACGTCCTGAGCCCGGGGTTCCGCGCCGCGCCGATCAACTTCGGCACGCCCGGCCAGCTCACTTACGGCGGCAACCCGAACGCAGCGGTGGCGCTGCTCATCGCACCCGGACCCGCGCTGAATACACTTTCGGGCCCGGGAACCCCGCCCGCGGGCTGCAGCAAGGTCGACCAGCAGGTGAGCACGCGCAACACCGCGTCCCTCAACCCGGCCAATTTCCTCGAGTGCGGCAACGACAGCGGCAACAACACGATCGTCGGCAACTCGCCGTGGACCAACGACAGGGTGCTCGCGATCACGCAGGCGGAATGGGCACGCGCGATCGCCGGCCCCGTGGCCGACCGACTGCAGCGCCAGGTTGCGCCGGCGTTGGCCAGTTGGGACCAGACCGAGCAGGCGGTTCGAGGCAAGAGCTGGGGGACGACATACGGTCTGCCCTACCTGCCCTTCGCTTCGAGCTTCTCCGATCCCACAACCAACGATTACTGTGGTAACGCCGGAGCACCACTCGAGCACGAAGGCTTGCCGCCGACCACGAGCGACGCCCCTCCAAGCACCTGCCTCACTGACTGGACCGGAAGCGCTTCGCTGCTCGTCGGGTTATTGAACTATGGCTGCACGAACAACGGAACTGAACTGGTCTGCTCATTCTTCAATCTATTTGGTTCTGCGCCATTCTCTGTGAGGGTGACAGCCACCGCGCAGAACGTCGCGAACAGCTTTCGCGGCACCATCGTGGCATCCGATGTGTCGGTCACCGGAGGCGGCAATTACACGTTCGCGCTCTCTTCGTTCTCGTCTACGACCGGGGCAGCGCAAATCACCGTCGATGCGTCGTGGCCGATGGTTGGATTGCTCACCACTGTCCAAGTTCATATCCCAAACCTGCCGGATGCCGTCTTCATGTCCGACGCCTCGCAGCCGTCGTACGCTGCGACCCGATGGTTCCGGGACAACAACTGGCGGCGTTACACCTACTACGGGGTCGGGTCCGGCGTTACGCTCAATCCTTCCGCCGTATGCGCGGTTCCAGGCGACCCGGGCTGCCTGACGCTAAACGGCATGCCGGCATCGACCGGCTACGCGAGCGACAAGCAGCTGGTCCTCACGCTGATGGGCCCGGGGCCGGTCGGCGCGCAGACCCAGCCGAGTAACAATCCGGCGAATTATCTCGAGTCCCACACGAGCGGCTCGAGCGTTTACACTGCCGCGACGGTAAAGAGCACCTTCAACGACCGCCTCGCGGCCTGCCCATTCCAGCAAACGCCCGCCAGCGGCGGCCCGGTCGCAATATGCAACTAGGACGTTCCGGGCGCGGTTTCAGCCTGGTCGAGCTCGCGGTCGTGTTGGCCATCGTCTCGCTGCTGATCGGCGGCGCGATCATGACGCTTTCGGCGCAGGTGGAGCAGCGCAACAACACCGAGACTCTGCGCCGGCTCGACGCCGCGGCCGACGCGTTGATCGCATTCGCGATCGTCAACGGGAGACTGCCCTGCCCCGCGGCCCCCGGATCGACCGGAGACGAGTCGCCCGCCGGGGGAGGCACTTGCACGAACTGGTACAACGGTTTCCTGCCCGCGAAATCGATCGGCTTTCAGCCCACCGACGCCGCAGGATACGCGGTCGATGCCTGGAGCAACCGCATCCGCTACGCCGTAGCACAGTCGGTAACCGGGTGCACCGGCACGGCGACGAATCCCCACTTCACCTCCCGGGCCAACCTCAAGGCGAACGGCGTGAGCTGCCGCCCGAGCGACATCGATATCTGCCTCAGCGCCGCCGGAGCGTCCGCCACCTCCTGCAACAGCAGCGCAAATCGCGCTGTCACCTCGGACACGGTGGCGTTCATAGTGTTCTCGACCGGCAAGAACGGCTCGAATGCGGGCGCATACGGTGCAGATGAGCTGGCCAACGTTGACGGAAATCCGGTCTTCGTGAGCCGCACGCCGAGCGACCCCGGCTCGCCGGCCGGCGCCTTCGACGATCTGATGGTCTGGGTCCCCGCGGGGGTACTCTACTCGAAGCTAATCGACGCGGGCGTACTGCCGTGACGCATCGGACGGGGCTCGGAACGTTGTACGACCGGCTCCGCGCCGCGGGTGTGCAGCCGGGCGACTCGGACGAGCTCCAGCTCAAGAAGCAGGTGCTCTTGTTCGCCTGTGGCTTGATGATCGCGGGCTCAGCGGTCTGGTTGTCGATCTACTGGCTGCTCGGACTGACCCTCTCCGCCACACTGCCCACCTTGTTCCAACTGCTTGCGCTGGCGACGCTGCTGATATATCTGTGGACCCTGAATTTCGAGTTCTTCCGCGTGACCCAGCTCGGATTGTGGCTTTTCGTGCCGTTCGTCGCGGAGTGGGCAATAGGTGATGTCGTTTCCGCCAGCGGCATCATCCTGTGGGGCCTGCTCGCGCCGGTCGGCGCGGCGCTGCTGTACTCCGCGCGCGAATCGCTGCCGTGGATGGTCGCGTACGTCGTGCTGACGGTCGCATCGGGCTACGTCGACTTCACTTTGATCGGCATGCCGCACACCTCGATCGCGGTTCCCCTGAGGACGAGCGTGGTGTTCTTCGCGCTGAATTTCGCCGCCTTGGCGACGATGGTCTACTGGCTACTGAGCTTCGCGTTCAAGGAGCGGGCGCGCTCGCGCGCGCGTCTCGAGGTCGCGCACGCTAAGCTGCAGGAGGAGCAGATCCGCTCCGAGCGATTGCTGCTGAACATCCTTCCCGCCCCGATCGCCGAGCGCCTGAAGCACTCCGACGTCCAGATCGCGGACGGCTATGCCGAGGTGACGGTCATGTTCGCCGATATCGTGAATTTCACGCACATCGCCGAGAACATGACGCCGGCCGAGGTGTTTTCGCTACTGAACAGGATGTTCTCCGAGTTCGACACGATGGCCGAGCGCCATGGACTGGAAAAGATCAAGACGATCGGAGACGCGTACATGGTGGCGGGAGGGTTGAACGGAACCGCGGCGGACTTCAGCGGCGCGATCGCCGATCTCGCCCTCGACATGCGCAAGGTGGTCGAGAGCCGCTTCGTCGTCGAGGACAGGCCGCTGCAGCTTCGGATCGGCATCGGCACCGGAGCAGTGGTCGCCGGCGTGGTGGGAAGGAAGAAGTTCATCTACGATCTGTGGGGCGACACCGTCAACATCGCCAGTCGCATCACGAGCGAGGGGGTACCCGGTGCGATCCACGTGGACGAGCCGACCTACCTTCGGCTTCAGGATCGCTACGCCTTCGACCCCCCGCAGACGATCTACCTCAAAGGCAAGGGCGACACCAAGGTCTACCGCCTGACCGGGCGGAACACGGCGGCCTGAGCTCAGCGCGCTTGCGCGCCCGCGGAGAGCGCGAAGCAGACCTGGCCGTTGCGATTCTGCGTCAGCTCGAGCGCGTAGCCGCTCGCCTCTGCCTGGCGCGCCGCCTGGTACAGGCCGATACCGAGTCCCGAACCCGAGCGAACCGGCGCCCGCAGCAGCGAGGCCGCGAGTTCGGGCGGCACCGCGTGGCCGGTGTCGCACACCTGCAGCTGCGCGCCGTCCCGGCAATCCAGTGTCACGCGAACCCGGACCGCGGCGTCCGCGGCCCGCTTGGCGAGCGCATTCTGCAGCAGGTTGTCGGCGACGCTGCCGAACAAGCCGCGCGGCACCCTCACGCCCGGACGCAGTCCCTCGGCGGCAAACTCGACCTGCTTGTCCCGGTACTGCAGCGCGAGCGACTCCCACCATTCGTCAGCCGGCATCGTCGGCTCGGCCTGTGAATTTGGCTGCTGCAGGCGATCGAGCGTGTCGCCGAGCCGGCGCGCGATCACCGGCAGCTGCCGCCGGATAAACGCCTGCAGTTGCACGGGGTCGCCTTCGGGTTCACGCGCCGCGACGGCGCACAGCGCGTTCAGCGACTGCAGGAGGTTCTTCACGTCGTGGGTCATGCGTGCGCCGGTCTCGTGCACCGCCTCGAGATAGCTCTGCTGCTTGAGCTTCTGCTCTCGCAGCTTGGCGATGTAGAACTCGCCCACAAGCTGGCCGAGTAGGTTAAGGTGCCAGTGCAGCGCCGGGCTGGTGCGGTAACGCGAGTGCAGGGTAAGTGCGAGCTCGCTGTTCTCGTACTTGACGTGGTGCGAAGTTCTCTCTCCAGCCGCGCCGTGGCCGTGCGCGCCGCGCCACTCGACGCCGGCGATCCACTGCAGCCTCATCAGGGCGGCCACTGACTCAGCCAGAAAGCGCTCGGGCCTCGCCTCGACCTGCGAAAGCCCGGCGAGGAAGTAGAGCCACTTCTCGATCGGCAGCCCGATCGAGAAAAGATAGCGCGAGAAGAACACGTTGAGCCCGGCGTAGCCGGTCCGCGGATCCCAGGCAAGTCCGAGCACGAGCACCATCCCGGCGATCACGAACACCGTGTAGGTCAGCGCCTGCAGATAGGGCACCCGGCCCAGCGTCATGAAGGTGAAGCTGCCGAGAATTACGATGCCCAGGACTAGCATCACGAACACGCTGTAGAAGAAATCGATGATCTGCGGCGCGTCCGGCGCTTCCGGCTCTGTCGGCAACAGGGCGGCCACCAGCAGGGCCAGGGGCAGACCGTACTGCGCGCCGAGCCGCAACTGGTCCGAGATTTCCTGCCGCGGAGCGATTTCGGGCAGGATCACAACCGCGAGCAGGGCCAGCAGATAGAACAGAATCACCAAGTGGAAAAGGCGCTGCCAGCGCGCATTCTGCTGGTAGACTTTGCCGCCCACGATTCCCGCCAGGCTGACCACCCACAGGGCGAGCAGCCACCAGTCCAGCCACAGCATCACGCCCGCCGCGGCGACCACGATCAGCACGAACTGGCCCGCGGTGACCTGATACTGCCCGCGCAGGAACGGCTGCCAGAGCAGGAACAAGCCGAGGTGGGCGAGAAGCAGCGCGCGCGCCCAGGTGTCGGTCACGCCCCGCACTGCGGCCACATGCAGCAGAACGAGCATCGCCACGACCACGAAGCGCCAATAGCGCTGGCTGAGGCGGGAGACTTGAACCGCTATTCGCGGCAATGAGAGCGCGGTCATGGTTTATGGCGTAAATTCGTGCCGTTTTCCGGATGCCATTGTAGCCATGCCCGCCGCCGCCATCGCCCGTTTCGTCCTCCTCGAAGCCCGCCGCAGCGGCCTGCCGTGGCTCGTCGCCGCGAGTGTCGCGGCCGGCCTGGGGCTGGCGGCGTTCCTGTCGCAAGTCGCGGTGACCGAGAGCGTCGCGCTGCAGACCGCGATCGTGGCGACGCTTCTGCGGGCGTGCGCGGTGTTTCTGGTCGCCTTTCAGGTCATCACCAGCACGCAACGCGAGCACGACGACAAGGGGCTCGAGCTGATGCTCTCGCTGCCGCTTTCGCGCCACGTCTACTACCTGGGCCGGCTGGCCGGGTTCGCGGCCTGCGGCGCCGCCGTCTCCATCTGCTTCGCGCTGCCGCTGCTCTTGTGGAGCCCGCCGCAGGCGGTGCTGCTCTGGGCGCTTTCGCTGTGTGCGGAAACGGCGATGGTCGCCGCGGCCGCGATGTTCTTTTCGGTCGTGCTGGTGCAGCTGGTGCCCGCCGCGGCTGCGACGGCGGGCCTTTACCTGCTCGCGCGCTCGATCGCCGCGATCCAGGCGATCGCCGGGGGGCCGCTCGTCGAGCCCTCGCTGCCGCAGCGCCTCGCGCGCTGGAGCGTCGACGCCGTCGCGCTGCTGTTGCCGCGACTGGACGCCGTGACGCGCAGCGACTGGCTGATCTACGGTCCCCCCGGACTCGGACACTACGCGATGGCGATCGCGGCACTCGCGGTGTACGCGCTCGTGCTGGTCGCGGCGGGGCTGTTCGACTTCCACCGCCGCAATCTGTGACCCGGGACGAACGAAAGCTTTCCGCGGTGCCGGGCTGGCTTTGGGCCTTTCTGGCGCTGGCGCTCGCGGCGCAGGTCGCCCTGCACTCGACGGGACCGCGGCTGCGGGCGGCGCCCTCGGAGCTGCCGCCCCCACCCGCGCCCGGCGTGCTGCGGCTGGCGAGCTTCGGTGAGCCGGCGGCCGCGGTGCGCCTCGCGATGCTCTACCTGCAATCCTTCGATCAACGCGCGGGCAACGACATTCCGTACCGCGACCTCGATTACGGGCGACTGATCGGCTGGCTGCGGGCCATCGTCGACACCGATCCCCGCAGCGCCTACCCGCTGTTCGCCGCGACACGCATCTACGCGGAAAACCCGGATCCGCGCAAAGCGCGCGCCATGCTCGAATTCATCTACCGGGAGTTCCTGAAGGATCCGAACCGGCGCTGGCGCTGGCTCGCCCATGCCGCGCTGCTGGCGAAGTACCGGCTCCACGACCTGCCCCTCGCGCTGCGCTACGCGAACGCGATCGACCGCCTCACCACCCGTCGCGACGTGCCGCTATGGGCCCGGCAGATGCGCATTTTCATCCTCGAGGACATGAACGAAATCGAGGCCGCCAAGGTGATCCTGGGCGGGCTGCTCGCGAGCGGCAAGATCAAGGATCCCGCCGAACTGCGGTTCCTGAAGCGGCATCTCGAAGAGCTCGAGGCCCGCCAAGCCGGCTCGAACGGCGCCCCCAAGGGCCGGTGACATATGTCACATCTCCGACGGAAGTGTCGGGATTCCGACGCTTTCGCTTGCAGTCGTTAACAAATTTTCTTATCAATCAATGGGTTCAAGTCTGGCACGGCGCTTGCTGCTGCTCTATCGTCCGCTCTGAGCAATGAGAGGTAACACCATGAAAATCGCGCAGAAAGGCTTCACGTTGGTCGAGATCGCGATCGTGCTGGTCATCATCGGCCTGCTCCTGGGGGGCATCCTCAAGGGCCAGGAAATGATCACCCAGGCCAAGATCAAGAACGCGG
>Ga0316579_10000233_pt1 | contig 16946 bp, 13 predicted proteins | sample J5NA_2_FD_203074 | JGI IMG/M metagenome (GOLD analysis project Ga0316579, IMG submission 203074) | Rhizosphere microbial communities from salt marsh grasses in Alabama, United States - J5-7_160517rDrA | ecosystem: Host-associated > Plants > Roots > Rhizosphere | place: USA: Alabama | collected... | reverse complement strand
TATCGCATCGCTTATCTGATTGAAGAATTGAAGATCCCGCCCTGGGAGATCATGGCTGTCACTTTTACCAATAAGGCGGCGCGTGAGATGCGCCAGCGGCTGGAGGCTTTGTTGGGCGAGCAGCCGCGCGGCTTGTCGATGGGCACCTTTCACGCCACCTGCGTACGTATCCTGCGTCGTGAGACAGATAATCTTCTTCATTACGGCCGTGATTTTGTAATCTTTGATACGGCCGATCAGCAGCAGGTTGTTAAACAAGCTCTCAAAGACCTGAATCTGGATGACAAGAAATTCCCCGTCAACAAAATGCTCAATAACATCAGCAATGCGAAAAATGAGCTGATTACGCCGGAGCTGTATGCGGCCAGCAATTACATCTCCGAAGTTACACGGCGCGTTTACAGCCAGTATCAAGAACTGCTGTGGGCTAATAACGCCATGGACTTTGATGATTTGCTTATGAATACTGTGTTGTTGTTCGAAGAGCGCGAGGATATTCTGCAAAAATACCAATCTCGCTACCAGCATATTCTTGTCGATGAATTTCAAGACACGAACACGACCCAATATACACTTTTACGCATGCTGGCGGCTAAACACGCCAATCTTTTTGTCGTCGGCGATTCCGACCAGTCTATTTACAAGTGGCGCGGCGCTGATTTCCGCAACATCCAACGATTCCGCGAGCAGTTTCCCGACGCGCAGCATATACTGCTGGAGCAGAACTATCGCTCAACACAAATTATTTTGGATGTGGCCAAGGCGATCATTAAGCGCAATCCCAACCGCGTGCACAAAGAACTCTTCACGGTGCGCACGGGTGGCGTGCCCATTGTGATTCGCGAAGCCTATAACGAGCATGAAGAGGCTGAATTCGTGCTGGATAAGATAACGGACCTCATGCTGGAGGGTTATTCCGGCGGTGATATGGCCGTGATGTATCGCACGAACGCCCAGTCTCGTGTGTTGGAAGAAAATTTTCTGCGCGTGGGCTTGCCTTACCGGGTTGTTGGAGCGACGGAATTCTATAAAAGGCGCGAGGTGAAGGATATCATCGCCTATTTGCGTGTCGTGCACAATCCTGCTGATTCAGTCAGCTTCAATCGTGTTTTTAATGTGCCGCCCCGTGGGATCGGCGCGAAGACGCGCGAGGATTTTATGGCCTGGGCTTCAGCGAAAGGCTGGCAACCGGCCGAAGCTGCCGTGCGTCTGGCTCTCGATCCTGACCTTCAGCATCCCTTCAACGGCCGGGCGTTCAATGCCTTAAGTCACTTTGGACAACTGCTTGATGCCTGGACTGCGCTGGCTGATAAAGTGACAGCGGCTGAATTAATTGACGCGATCGTGGAACAGGTTGGGTATCGGGTTTACCTCGAAGATGGTACTTCTGAAGGGGAGGAACGCTGGGCTAACGTGATGGAATTTCGCGGCGCGGCAGCCGAGAATTCAGATTTGACGCTTGCTGAGTTTCTGGAGCAGGTGGCGCTGGTGTCAGAGACGGATAATTTGGAAGAGTCGGCCAATGCGACAACGTTGCTAACCCTGCATGCCGCCAAGGGTTTGGAGTTCCCCATTGTCTTTCTGACCGGCCTGGAAGACGGTCTTTTGCCGCACAGCAGGTCCCTGGATGATGGCGAGGAGCTGGCCGAAGAGCGGCGCCTGCTTTATGTTGGAATTACGCGCGCCAAAGACCGCGTATATATCAGCCACGCATTCCGGCGCTCTTTCTATGGCGATAGTTCGGTAAGCACACCGTCTCGTTTCTTAAGCGATATCCCGCTGGATTTAACCGAAGGGAGCAGCGCCTCCGTGCGCAGGCGAAACAGCATATCTCGGGCCAGTACCTGGTCGGAGAGTGGGGTTAGCAGTAGGGGACAGCGACAAACGAGGCGCCGTGCTTGGGAAGGTGATCAAGAAACCTTGTCTGCTGCCAGCGGTCAAAAGCCGCTGCCTGTACCGCGAGCTGAACTGGATGATGTGCAGGTAGACCCTCCGATCAGGCGCAAGAGCGAACCGCAGTATAGAACTGGGCAGCGGGTGCGCCACGCGCGCTTCGGTGAGGGGACTGTCATTGAAAGTAAGGTGACCGGCAATGATGAAGAGGTCACCGTTGCCTTTCCGAGGGACGGTATTAAACGCCTGGCCGCCTCTTTTGCGAATTTAGAAGTGTTGGACTGAGTAGGCTGCCAAAATCCAGATGCATTACCTCATAGACGGACATAATCTTATCGGCCGTATGCCTGATATTGGGTTAGAAGACCCTGACGACGAGGTAGAACTTGTATTACGCCTTCGCAGCTGGGCGGCTCGCTCGCGAGGGAGGCGGGTGACGGTGATCTTCGATCGCGGCCTGCCCGGCGGGAAGGATAGGGGGTTGTCAACCGGGAAGGTTCAGGTTGTTTTTGCATCTGGGGGACAAACGGCCGATGCGCTGCTCATCAAAAGAATTCAAAAAATTAAGAACCCGCGCGAAGCAACCGTGGTAACAAGCGACAATCAAATCTTACACGCAGCCGCTGAGCGCCGTATGCCGGCTCTGAGAGCAGAGGAGTTTGCGCAGCAGCTAAATCCATCAGCAGTTTCGGCAGAAAATGAGAGTTTGGTGAATGATGAGAACGCCAAAAAACCGGCGGATGATCGAGAGTTAAGCGATTCAGAACTGGAAATGTGGCTCAATTTGTTCGGTTCGCAAAACGAATAATAATACTTATCCAAAATTTGATTAATGGCTATTTAGTGGGTAGACAATCATCTAAAAATGGTGTACGATAGTGTCAAGCTTAGTCAGGTCAGAGGAACTCCTCCCCCCAAACTGGCACGAGAGAAACGCGACTGGAACAACCCTGGCTAGGCCTAAGTTAATACCCGCCCCTCCCTCGACCTGGGTATTAACTGATGGCTTGACGCACTGCCCTCCTGGTGCAAAAGCCGCTAAACCGCCCCTCCGGGGGCGGTTTTTTTATTCCCTTACTGAGGTTGGCAATTGGGGTAAAAAAAGGCCACCGCGGGTGGTGGCAGCGTTGTGGAGTGCAGACCTTTAGTAATTATTCGGCATCTGGGGCGGTCCCACAAGATCGCCGGCCAAGACCTGCCTTCCCGTTTTAAGATAGTTTGACTCACGACGCCCTGCCACCAGAGCGATAGCCTAATACCATCTTAGCAGAAAGTGCGCCGCTTATGAAGATCGGTTCGGTGAAAAATGGGTGACAATTGCTAAGCCGCGTCCTCATGGGGCAGTTGATATAACTCTACCAGTGTCCCCCCGGTTGCTCTGGGATGGATAAAAGCGAACTTAACACCATCATGACCGGAGCGTGGTTCTTCGTTAATCAGCTGTACGTTGGCTTTCTTGAGCTGATCCATGGTCTCCACGATATTATCGACTTCTAGACAAATGTGGTGCAGGCCGGGGCCCTTCTTTTGCAAATAACGGGCCACACCGCTGTCGTCATCGGTTGGCTGCAGCAGTTCGATGTTGCTGTCGCCGACCGGAAGGAAGGCGACACGAACTTGTTGGTCCGCCACATCCTCGACCTTGCTTACGCGAAGCCCCAGGGCATCGGCCCAAAATCCGGTTCCTTCATCTAGATCTGGTACCACGATAGCGATATGGTTTATCTTGATAGCCATGATTCTCCTTCCTTTAAAGATTGTATCCTGGCCGGTATTCGCCCCATACCTGGCGCAAGGTATGGCACATTTCTCCCAGGGTCACATCGTTTTCAACACAGGCGATGAATATGGGCATCAGGTTTTCATCCCCGGCTGCAGCCGCTGCTAACCTGGCTCTCAGTTCGCTGACTTTCTGGTTGTCACGGCGATCCCGCAGTTTTACCAGACGTTTTCGCTGTTCAGCTTCAATCGCCGGATCGAGTTTCAGCGTGGAGATGTTTAAATCCTCCTCGCCTTCGATGAATCGATTGACGCCCACCGCGGTGGCCTGACCGGTTTCTAATTCACGCTGTGCTTGATAAGCTGCATCTTGAATCTCACGCTGCACGTACCCGTTTTCTATTGCCGAGAGCACCCCGCCCATCTCATCGATAGTTTTTAGATAAGCCAGCGCGCGTTCTTCCAGGTCATCGGTAAGTTTCTCGAGGTAATAAGAGCCGCCTAACGGATCAACGACGTCGCCGGCGCCGCTTTCATAGGCTATGACTTGCTGCGTTCGCAGGGCTAACTGTGCCGCTTCGGCCGTTGGTAAGGCCAATGCTTCATCGCGGCTGTTCGTATGCAGGCTTTGTGTCCCGCCAAGAACGGCCGCCAGCGCCTGGAGGGTAACGCGCACCACGTTGTTATCCGGCTGCTGAGCGGTGAGGGTGCTGCCGGCGGTTTGGGTGTGGAAACGTAATTTCCAACTCCGCGGGTCTTTGGCGCCAAAACGGTCGCGCATTATGCGCGCCCACATGCGCCTGGCCGCTCTAAACTTGGCGATTTCTTCCAAGAAGTTGTTGTGTGCGTTAAAGAAGAAAGAGAGCTGCCGCCCAAAACGATCAATATCCAGGCCGGCATCGATGGCCGCCTGCACATAGGTGATGCCGTCGGCCAGGGTGAAGGCTATCTCCTGTGCAGCGGTGCTGCCCGCTTCGCGAATGTGATAGCCCGAGATGGAGATTGTGTTCCAACTCGGCACTTCGCGACTGCAAAAATCAAAGATATCGGTGATCAGGCGCATCGACGGCCGTGGTGGAAAGATATAAGTGCCGCGGGCGATATATTCCTTCAAGATGTCGTTTTGTATTGTCCCCCTGAGTGAACGCATGGGCACGCCCTGCCGCTTGCCGACAGCGATGACCATGGCCAATAGGATGGCCGCCGGCGCGTTAATGGTCATGCTGATGCTGACCCGATCCAGGGGGATGCCGTCGAGGAGGATGGCCATATCATCAAGCGTGGGAATGCTCACGCCAACCTTGCCGACTTCACCGGCTGCGAGGGGATCATCGGCATCATAGCCGATCTGCGTCGGTAAATCGAAAGCGATGGAGAGGCCCGTTTGGCCCTGGCTTAATAAGAATTTGTAGCGTTCGTTGGATTCCGATGCTGTTCCAAATCCGGCATATTGGCGCATAGTCCAGAAACGGCCGCGGTACATGGTTGGTTGCACGCCGCGTGTGAAGGGGTATTCACCTGGAAAACCTTCCTGCTCGAGATAGTGTTCAGCAACGGCGCCATCATCGATCGCCGGTGTATAGAGACGATCGGCAGGGATGCCTGACGAAGTTACAAACTCTTCTTTACGCTCTGGGAAGCGTTGTATTAACGGATCTACCGATTCTTTCTGCCAGCGTTCTTTTTCGTCCTGGATACTCATATGGGTACCTGAATTGCCTCCATGAAAACGGCCGGTTTGTGGCTCAGAGTCCTTACACGGCCGAATTTGCAGCTAAGGATAACATGATTGCCACATTATATGAATGTTATTTCAGGCGGAGTAGGGAGCGGGTTGGTGATTATTCTTGAATCTTCTGATCTCTAACTTTCTCCATACTTTTGGTGCCCTAACCCTATTGAGACAGCCCAACCTTACAAAATTAGTGAATTATGTGTGTAAGATAAGAAAGAGTAGCCAATTTTACGAAGGAATGATTATAATATGATTGTTGTCGCGGAGAGTGCAATTCAATAAATTTTAAGCCAATCCGCAATATTTATAACTTAGTCCTCCTTTTTCTCCTCTTCCCGAAAAGGCTCTGCTCCCGCGGAGCCTTTTTCGTTTCCAAGTATTATAATTATCATCAAGCATATTGAGTGGTTTTTGGTAAGGGATGGGATCAATCATGGATTTCGATTTGGTAATTAAGAACGGCACGATTGCCACCCGCGAGGCGACCTTCAAAGCGGATATCGCTGTTAAGGGAGAGCGGATCGCGGCTGTGGATCAGAATCTCCAGGGCAAGAAAGAAATTGATGCGACCGGCAAACTGGTGACGCCGGGGGCAGTGGATATCCACGTGCACATGCAGATGCCGATCGGTAATTTTGTCTCCGCGGATGATTTCTATACCGGGACTAGAGCCGCGGCATTCGGCGGAACCACGGCGATCGTCGATTTCGTAGAGCCGCGCACGGAACAATCCATGGTTGATGCCCTGGCCGAACGGAGGGCCTTGGCGGATCCAAAGGTTGTCTTTGATTATGGCCTGCATATGACCATTGGACCAAATGAAATCGCAAAACTCGATCAGGTGCCCGAAGCGTACGCCGCCGGATGCGGCAGCTTTAAACTGTATATGGCTTACGGCCTGCGCCTGGATGATGGACAGCTCTTGAGAGCCTTCCAGGCGATCGCCGGAGTCAACGGTCTGGCGGTTGTCCATGCCGAGAATTGGGATGTGATTACGACGTTGATCGCCCAAAATCTCGCTGCCGGTAATACGACCCCACACTGGCATCCACGCAGCCGCCCGGCGCCTTTTGAGGGAGAAGCGGTGGCTCGTGTGGTTGAACTTTCAGCTTTCACCGGGGCCAGGGTGCATATTTTTCACGTCACCTGCGAGCAGGCGGTACAGCAAATCGCTGCCGGACGGGAGCGTGGATTACCGGTGACTGGGGAGACCTGCCCGCAGTACTTACTGCTAACGCAGGAGGTTTACGATGAGCCAGGAGTGTTGGGGGCGCTGCCGGTTTGTGCACCGCCCATTCGCGAAGAGGAACAGCGTGAAGCACTCTGGCGTGCTTTAGCAAACGGTGATTTGCAGGTTGTCACTACGGATCACTGCCCGTTCACCAGTGCCGAGAAAGCGACCGGGCTTGGCGATTACAGCAAGATTCCCGGCGGCGTCCCTTCGGTAGAGAGCCGGTTTGCGGCCGTTTATAGTTACGGTATCGGCAGCGGCCTGCTTTCTTTAAACCAATGGGTGGATGCCTGCTGTACAACCCCGGCCGAATTAGCGGGCTTTTCCAACAAGGGCAAAGTCCAACCCGGCTTCGATGCCGACCTGGTTGTATTTGATCCGCAGCGCGAGGTCGTTTTGTCGACCGAGTTTTTACACGAGCAGGTTGATTGGACGCCTTATGAGGGGGTAGTCATGCAGGGCTGGCCGGAAACGACGATCAGCCGCGGCCAGATCCTTGTGCAGAACGGCCGTTTTGTGGGCCAAGCGGGTTACGGCCGGTTTGTTGCCCGCAGCTTTGATTGATCAAGGGAAAGATCAACTTCGCGCATTGAAGGGATTTGTCAGGTTCATTGTTACTCGCGGTTTAACATTGGCAGCGGCTTTGGTAACGGCCGTCTATCTGACTATCCTCATCACCAATCTCGGCGGGTACGTCGATTCTATCATCGCAGCGCGCATCGAAATGCAGGTCGGCATGATGATGGCCGGTGGCTGGTTAATGGATCTACCGGTAGAGGAGAGGATGGACCGGGCTGATGAAGTCATTGCCGCTATGCAAGATGAGGCCGGCTTAAACGACCCCCTCCCGATCCGTACAGCCCGCTGGTTGGGGGATGGATTAACGCTCAATTGGGGAGAACCGGAGAGAAGGCAGGACTACGGCCTTATTGCATCCGGTCTGACAGTTCGTGACGTTATCGTTGATAGATTATCACGCACTCTCTTAATCTTTGGCGTGGCCAATATCCTGATGTTTGGCGCGGCATTGCTGTTCGCCCTGGCACTTAACCGGCGATATGGGGGGCTGCTCGATCGCTTATTCGTCTTACTGACTCCCCTCTCATCGGCACCGGCCTGGGTCTACGGCATCCTCCTCAGTATATTCATGCTGCGGTTTTTTCATTTCTCCCCGAGCGGTCAGCTGCCTTTAGATTCCTGGTATACAAAAAATAATCTGACCAGTATATTGATCACGCTGCGTCAAATGCTGCTGCCGTTCATTGCTATATTTCTCGCCGGATTTTTCCAAACCGCATACACCTGGCGTAACTATTTCCAGGTGTACAGCAACGAAGAGTATGTGAATATGGCTTACGCCAAGGGGCTGCCGAAAAAGAGGGTCGATCGACAGCACATCCTCCGCCCGGCGCTACCGGCCTTGTTAACCAGCTTCGCACTGCTGTTAGCCGTACTGTGGCAAGAAGTGATCGCCCTGGAATATTTTTTTGATGTAGAAGGGATCGGCCATTTATTTACTGTCGCTCTAAATGCTTATGATACGCCGATGATCGTTGCTATCACCACGACCTTTGCTTACTTACTCGTCATCACCTTTTTTGTCCTCGATATTTGTTATGTCTTAGTTGATCCGCGCGTCCGTATAGGCAGTGAGAAACAGGACGTCAACGTCATTGAGAGCAGCCGCAAACCTTTCTGGCAGCGAATAGGTAGCAGCAGCGTGACAACGGGCTCGAAATCCCGCCGGGGATTTTCTATGCCGCAGTTCGAGTTGTCCGGTATAGCCTCCAGCACGCAAGAATTCTGGCTAGAGATTAAACGGGTAGCCAGAGAAATGCGCCATTACCCGGCAGCTCTTGTTGGCCTGGCTATTATCGCTCTTCTATCTGCGTTATCAATCTATGCCGTGATCGCTCTTCCTTATCAGGAAGCAATCACGCTGTGGCGCACGGATAAGGGGACCTGGGACCGTGTTCCCAGGGAGGCGCCGCCTACCTGGTTGAATTACTTTGTGCGCCGGGATTTTCCGGAGACGATATCTTTCAGTTCCGCATCCGGCGACGGCAATAAAGAAATAAGCTTGATTGGCGATGAGATTACCGACGAAACCTATACTTTTACCTTTGACTATGATTACGGAGACTTTCCTCAGGATATCATCGTTGATATCAAAGCTGATTACGAAGAACGGGGACCTCATGTCACGCTAACATGGGTCTGGGCGGATGGCACGGAAAAGGAGTTAACCAGCTATAAACCCCGTCCCGTCGATGCTTATTTCGTGAGCCGGGATAATCATTTGCAGCATCGTCTAGATAGTGAGGTGCCCCTCCAGGCTTTATTCCTTGGGTCGGACGGGCAGGCGGAAGAGCCTGTGCCAGGTACTTATACCATGCGGGTCAATGCATTACATTTTGAACCCGGCTCCGACCTTGATGTCGATGTCACGATCATGGGACAGGTGTATGGACTGGCAGGCACAGATGCCAAAAGCAGGGATCTGATGATCGCTCTATTATGGGGGACACCAATTGCCCTCGCTTTTGGCTTGATCGCGGCTCTGGTCATTTCCGTAGGCGGCATGACCATTGCGGCCGCGGGTGCCTGGTATGGCGGTTGGGTCGATCGGGTGGTGCAATTTCTAACAGAAGTGAATTTAATCCTGCCTTTTTTGCCCATCGCCTTAATGATTTTTACCCTTTATTCGCGGAGCATTCTGACTATTCTAGGGGTGACGATCGCCCTCTCATTATTTGGCAGCGCGGTAAAGACCTTCCGGGCGGCCTTTCTGCAGCTGCGCGGCGCACCGTACATTGAGGCTGCGCGAGCTTATGGGGCCAGCAATTTACGCATTGTCGGCCGTTATTTGATGCCGCGCCTTCTCACAATGCTGGTGCCGATGTTGATTGTCCTCGTGCCCACATTCGTCTTTTTAGAGGCGACGCTGGCCTTTCTCGGTATGAGTGATCCCCAGCTGCCGACGTGGGGTAAACTGGTTGTGGCCGCGCTCTCTTATGGCATGCGGGCAGACGCGGCACACCTGATAATCGCCCCATTTGGGCTGCTGTTTTTAACTGGTTTTGCCTTTGCCATGGTGGGCTTATCCCTGGAACGCATCCTCGAGCCACGCCTGCGCGAAGCCTGATAGCGCCTGTTCCAAAAAACCAAGTTGTAAACGAAAATAAAAACTCGCAGATCTGAATTAGAGCTGCGAGTTTTTTATATCAGGCACTGGTCTCTATTGAAAAAATCCAGCCTAAATCCTATGGCAGATCACTCAATGCTTTCAGGAATGCAACAATGGCCGTTTCTTCATCCGGCGTCAGGCCCAAGTTACCCAACTCGGCCGTGTTGACATTTTGTGGCACTTCCGGCGGCGGCCAGCAGTCTGCAGCCAGGGCTTCCGCTTCCGTAAAAGCGCCAGGCCACACCGGTTTCACATCGCGTGTGTTGTAGAAGTTGACAAGCCCTTCCAATGTTTTGAAGTAGCCATTATGCGTGTAAGCTTTTTTAAAACCCTCGTACGGCCGTTTATCCACATTGCGCAGGGTCGGCACCTTTTGCTTGCCCCACTCAGCCATGTAGATTTCTTCCGAATATCCAGCCTTCATGAGAAAGCCGCCTAATCCCGGGTCAACGAAGGTAGGATTACCGACATATACTGGGTTATCCGGATTTTTCGGAATTCCCAAATTATCAAAGGTGAAATCGGTGAAGAGCGCATCCTGACCATTAGCAGTATGGCAGAGATGGCATTTGCCCTTGCCGCGGAATAAGGCATAGCCACGCAGTTCTTCTTTTGACAGTTTAACCTTTCCATCAAACGTCTGGTCGAGTTTAGAGTTAAAGGCGTTGACTTCCGGTGAGCCCTCATAAGCAGCGATCGAAAGTCCGACATTGTCGTAAGCCATGTCGGACGTCGCCCGATCCGCTTCGGACAGAACTACCACGCCCCCTGCTTTCGCGCAGGTCGATTCGACACCGTCCGGCCAGTCGATAGCACAGGCTTGTTCTCCCCAGACATCTTCAAATGAGACTAAATAATCTGCGTTACAAACGCGGTAGACGACGCAGGCTGAATCCGGCAGAGCCTGTTCGACCGGATTCAAGAAAGGTCCAAGCGCCTGGTCAGCGGCTGGGTTACCCAGTTCCTTGCCTGTGGCACGGCCGTCCCAGAAATTACCGCCGATAAATAATCCTTTTTTGTCCATGTGGAAAATCGGGCTCAATGTGGCGTAGGCTGCGCTGGGGGGGGCGATCGCCAAAGCTGTGCGGTATTGAGCCCTCATAGACCGAACCGTACAAGTTTGTTTCCGAAAGGGGTCCTGTAAATCCTACTTCCGGTCCATGGCAGTAGGCACAGGATTGGTTTTGGTTAATTGAAAGATTTTGATCGAAGAATATGGAATTCCCTAACTGATCTATGGGTGTAAGCGGGCCATCGGCGCCGGCAATAACGACAAAGCTGATAAGCAAAAAGACGGCCACGATTAACGAAAACGATAGAGTTCGTTTGCTTTTCATGTAGAAATCCTCCTTCTAGTAGAAAAGACACTCATTACAAATTGGCAGGGAACTTCATGGACTGGGTCGATTTCTGCGCCAAATCAGAGGCCTGTATTGATCGAAGTTTAACTCGGGTCGTCATCAAGAAACAATAGGCACCTTGCTTTAGGATTATCGATCAGATAAGCCTATGAAATTGTGGAAACAGAGATTGCATGTGGGTTCTGTATATCTTAACAGAGTAAAATATTGTGGGGTCATGTGATGAATGTCATAATGTCCGGCGCCATTCGTCATGGGAATATGAATAGGTCGTTATGGCTACTATAACGGGAACAACCCTCCTCAAAATAAAAAAGGCCAGAGTTTTTACACTCTGACCTTCGGAATCTCGATGGGCCATAAGGGACTCGAACCCCTGACCAAGTGATTAGAAGTCAGGTACTCTGTCAACCGAGCTAATCTCCATTACCAAAGCTGTGTTAGCATACTAACGAGAGAATTATACAGGATAAGCCCAGGGAAAAGGGGTTTTGGCATGATAAAAAGCCTTTAAGTGGAGCGAGGCACACGTTCGGAACCGCCAATGCTTGACGAGATTTGCACAGCACTAATCTGCAACCAAGAAGCAGCGTTTGGAATTGATGCTAATGAATGGCGACGTCATGACTCATCTAGATACTCCCCAGCATAAGGAGGATTGCTAAACAGGTACTATGACATACAGAGCCAGTACTTATGCCTAACGTGTTAACCCTCGCTCCATCCGTACATTAAACGTAAACTTATTACCCGTCAACATTATCTTATCGTATATTATTGTTGGGTAGGAAAAGGATTTGTTGATGGACGTGGCATGTATCTTCAACCACGTTAAAAAAATTCACGCCTTCAGAACGCAATTAACCCCAATAATCATTTACCATGAAAGTTACGAACTCTGAACAATACAGCAGGATTGTTAAGCAGAGTTGGTTTTCATTGGATGCATGGTCTTAGAGGCAGCTAAATGATAAACCGAAAAGTACCAACCGATAGGAGGTGTATTATGGTATGTAATGATGAAATGGTAGGAGCTATTGAGCTTAATGACGCTGAACTTGGTTTGGTAACTGGCGGACAAGATGGAGGGTATCGCGACCGTGGATTCGGCCGTCGTGGTCTAAATATACTAGGCACCCCTTTCCCAAATACGGAGATTGGCGTAGGTTATGGTGGAGGCTACAGTGGTTCTGTTGCCTTTTGGAGTCCGCAAGTCGGATTTGCTGCCAGCTGGGGAGGAGGCTTTGGCGCCGGCAGTGGCCCGAACGGTGGCTATGGTAGCGGTTATGGAATCACTGTTGCATACAGTGGTCCAAACGGCAGCTATGCCTCAGGTTATGGTGGTGGATTTGGTCTTGGTTGGTAGGTCATGGGCTATCCTTGAATTTATTTAGAGCAAGCTTGGAAACAACCATGACCTACAGATTGAGCGGCAAAACTACCTGCGCCAGCGCATTTCTTGCAAAGTAATGAAAAGCTAGTGCTTAGTTAAATTGATTATTGAACCTTTACAATTGGATAAAGTCTTTTCAATTTGATACGTGCATCCTCCGTGGTGAAGCGCCAATCTACACCTACTTGCTGTTCATTGCGCTGATTCTGCCAGACGCTTGCTTTTTCTGTCACGGTTTGAATATCCGATATCCTGGACTTCAAACACTGCCGCCACATAACAGACAATTCGCACTCGGCAATATTGAGCCAACTCGCATGTTCCGGTGTGTAATGCCACTCAATCTTGGCGGCGATACGTCTTGCTTCAGCTGGCGGAAAGCGTTCATATAAGCATGCCGGGTGATGAATGTTCAGGTTGTCGACAACCAAGACGATCTTTTTGGCGTCTGGGTACACCTCATCAACCAGTTCTTTCAACACCTGAGCGAAATCCAGTTTGGTACGTCGTTCACTGACCCACACACGCCTGAATCCTTGTAACGGTTCAATGGCCAGGAAGAGCGCACATTGCCCATGCCGTTTGTATTCATAGTCTTCCCGCCTAGGCTGACCTGGCTCGAGAGGTAGAGAGCCGCGCGGTGTTGAGCGCAACGTCTTGGAAATCTCGTCCACGCAGACTTGTGGGTATTCTGGGTCATAGGGACGTTGATAGACGTCCAGGATATCTTCCATCTTGGCCACAAAACGGGCGCCAGGCTTGGGAATATTCCACGATTTCACCTGCCAAGGCTTAAGTTCATTTTTTTGAGCGCGTCCCCCACGGCCACATGGCTGATAGAGTCGATGACCTCCATCTTTACCAACCTGTCAGCCAGCAGACGCAAGGTCCAACGGTCATATCCTTCAGGTGGGTCACTGCAAGTCAGGGCGATCAGGTGCGCTTCTACTTCGCCATCAATCTTTGGCTTGGCTCCAGGTCGCGGTTTCTCATACAGGCACCATCCAATCCGCCTGCGAAATAGCGCTTTTTGAGATTAGAGACCGTACCCTGGCTGACCATGGCCGCTTCGACTACCTTTTTGATCGTACGTTTTTGACCCTGGCCGCGATCTAACAACAGCAGTGTACGGGCTCGAGCTATGACGCGGGCTGAATGCGTGCCGGACTTTATCAATTGTTCAAGTTCAGTTCGTTCGTTCTTTTGAAGATAGATATGTTTCTGTTCGTACATACCCCTGTTTTGGGAGGTTTTGAAACTATTGCAATATTTAGCTTAACTAAGCACTAGCTGTATTTAGTCGCTTCACAACAAGCATTTCATCAATTATAGAAACTTCACCCTGTTACGATGGTTTTGGGCTTTTATCAAGTAATATCATAATAATCAATTTCACGGTAAATTCACGCTAACTGTTAAATAGTTTACAGAAATATTTTAAAATATAATTTATTTTATTGTAAGTTGTACAGGCGCAGTTTTTAAAGATATCGGGAGCTTTCTTATTTAGAAAGCAACGCAAATTACGTCGACCCCGGCTGCTAATTTTAATATTGGCAGATAAAGAGGAGTTCTCGTGTATCTTAATCCTAGAACCAACAGTGTCGAACAAAGAAATAATGGTCAAGCCCCAATATCCGTAAAACGCGGTATCTTCCGGGCGGAAGCCCTCCAACATTACATTGAGAATGAGGAGAAGGTTGAACTGCCAAAGGTTGTTTCACCAAGGTTTTTCGTCTTTTTGTGGATAGTGTCGCTGTTCTTAACAGCTGTAGGACTGGTGATTTCCTTCTGGCCGTTGATCCAGCAGTGGATTGAGAATTGGACATGAGGCGAGTACCGGTCGTTTTACAGATGACGCCCAACGAGTGTGGGGCAGCCTGTCTGGCGATGGTGCTCTCGTACTTTGGACGCGAGATGACGGTGGGCGAATGCCGCCAATATCTACAAAGTGGTCGAGATGGTCTGACGGCGCGAGATATCAGCCAGGCGGGACGGGATTTGGGCTTGCGTATTCGTGCTTTTTCAATGGAGCCCTCAAGCCTGGTAGAAGTGCCTATGCCTGCCATCATACATTGGAACTTTAACCACTTTCTGGTATTGGAGCGCTGGTCACCCGAGTCTGTCACGGTTGTTGATCCGGCAATTGGACGACGGCGCCTGACGGCCGAAGAATTCAATGCCGGCTTCACCGGTGTGGTCTTAACAATGGAGCCGGGTGCAGGTTTCCAGCGTAAGCGATCTGACGACAAGATCACATGGCGTACTTATTTAGGCAGCCTGCTGCAAATGCCTGGCACGAAGAAATTTCTGGCGCAACTGTTGGCAGCATCAGCATTACTACAGATTTTGGGGCTGGTATTTCCGTTATTCACCATGGTGCTTGTGGATACAATTTTGCCTACGCAGGCGATGTCGTTATTAATCACATTGGGCATTGGGATGTTCGTGTTGGTGCTGGCGCAGGCGGCTCTAATTTTTTTGCGGGGTTCATTAGCAATATACCTGGAAACGCGGCTCGATACCGAGGTGATGCTGGGATTCTTCGATCATATCTTGACACTGCCTTTCCGTTATTTTCAGGAGCGCAGTAGTGGTGATCTCCTGATGAGGTTGGGAAGTATAGCCAGCATACGGCAGGATTTAACGAGCGGAACAGTATCGGTGATTCTGGACGGTAGCATGGCGGTGATATATCTGGTGGTGTTGATGGTGTGGCAGCCGCTATTCGGCATCTTAGCAGTGGTGTTTGGCCTGATGCAGGTGATGCTCCTGGTGGGGTCGACTAGGCGGTTATATGAACTGAGCGAACGGGGGCTGTCAGCTCAGGCAGAGTCACAAAGTTACCTGGTCGAAGCCCTGACTGGGGTGGCGACATTAAAAGCGAGCGCTGCGGAAGATCGGGCCATGGAGCATTGGACTAATCTCTTTTTCAAACAACTAAACATCTCGGTTCGGCGCAGCTATCTGATGAATATGATAGAGACAGGACTGACCACCATCGGGTCATTGGCCCCGCTGGTTCTGCTGGTGTTAGGCGGGTTTTTGGTCCTGCAGGGAGAGATGAGCCTGGGGATGATGCTGGCGGTGTCGTCCTTGGCTGTCTCCTTTATCGGGCCATTGTCCTCATTGGTAGCTACGGGTCAACAGCTGCAACTAATAGGTGCGAACCTTGAACGCATTGGGGATGTCTTGAGAGCGGCGCCTGAACAGGATGTGCGGAAAGTGAGGTCAGCTCCCAAACTGCGTGGAAGTATAAAGCTCAAGGGCGTGGGTTTTCGCTACCATCCGAATGCCCCCTGGGCGATAAAGGGGGCGACGGTCGAGATAAATGCAGGGCAAAAGGTAGCAATTGTAGGGCGTACAGGATCGGGCAAGAGTACTTTGGCGATGCTGCTTTTGGGATTGTATTCTCCGGAAGAAGGCGAGATTTGCTATGATGATGTGTTGCTTTCGGAGGTTAATTTACGCACGCTGCGCGATCAATTTGGTGTTGTATTACAAGAGCCCTTTCTATTTAGTGGCTCAATTAGGCGTAATATTGCGTCCTTGGGCGTAGATGTAAAGATGGAGGAAATTGTCACAGCAGCCAGGTTGGCAGGAATTCATGAAGAGATTATTAGCTTGCCAATGGGTTATGAGACGAATATAGCCGAGGGAGGTGCGAATTTAGCGGGTGGACAACGCCAGCGATTAGCTATTGCGCGGGCACTTGTAAAGAAGCCGGCGATACTGTTGCTGGATGAGGCGACCAGTGATTTGGATGTCATTACGGAAAGCATCGTGGACAAGAACCTGAGCGAACTTGTGTGTACGCGAATTGTGATCGCTCATCGGCTGAGCACAGTGCGCAATGCCGATCTTATCATGGTGCTAGATGAAGGCTTTATTGTGGAACGGGGCACGCATAGGGAACTGTTGGCCCTCGATGGAACCTATGCGGCGCTGGTCCGCGATCAAGAAGCAGCGTTTGGAAATGATGTTGTTGAATGGCGGCATCAAAACAAAACTGGATAAGTACCAGCATACTATGGAGGTGTAATATGGTACACAAAAATATGGTTGAGCTCAATGACAATGAGCTCGCAATGGTTACTGGAGGACAAGATGGTTTCGGCTTTGGCGGAGGTCAAGGCGGAGCCAACGGTGGAGGGCTTTCCTACTGGACACCGGCAGGTGGTGTAGGAGTCGGCGCCGGCAGTTCCTGGGGCCAAGGTGCGGGCTTAGGATATGGTCCGTACGGCGGTTTCGGCTTTGGCTATGCCGCTGGTTATGCTGGGGGTTATTCCGCAGTCGGACCGAGCGGTGCCATTGGCTATGGTGGCGGCAGCTATGAAGCCGGTGGATTTGGCTACGCGCCGTGGAGCCCCTAAATTAGGCCACCGCACAAACATCCGAGTAGTGCAAGTGCCTCAGGCTTAAACGAT
>Ga0316579_10000232_pt1 | contig 16964 bp, 19 predicted proteins | sample J5NA_2_FD_203074 | JGI IMG/M metagenome (GOLD analysis project Ga0316579, IMG submission 203074) | Rhizosphere microbial communities from salt marsh grasses in Alabama, United States - J5-7_160517rDrA | ecosystem: Host-associated > Plants > Roots > Rhizosphere | place: USA: Alabama | collected... | reverse complement strand
GCTTGGCCCTCGGTGCTCGGCCCTGCTCCGCAGATAAAAGCCCGCCTCCGTTACTACCGCATCCAACGGCACATCCCACGGCTGCGGCGCCAGGCGCTCTACCCGCTGGCACTCGTGCGCAACGCCGACGAGGAGCGGGCGATGCCAGTGCCGCCGCAATCGCAAACGCGCGAGGCTGCGGTCGTAATAGCCGGCGCCCATGCCCAGTCGGTTGCAGCGGGCGTCGAAGCCCACCAGCGGCATCAGCACCAGGTTCAGCCCATGCACCGGCTGGATAGCCCGCCGGCGCTGGCGCGGCTCCCGGATGCCGAAGCGGTTGGGCCGCAACGGGCTGCCCGGCCGGTGGCGCACGAACCACAACCGGCCCTCCAGATGACCACGCAGCACCGGCAGGTACCAGCGCCGCCCCCGCTTGGGCAGCCGGCAGATGAGATCGCGCACATCCGGCTCGCCATCGGCGGCGACGTACAAGGCGATGTTCCCGGCGCGGCGCAGCGCGTTCCAGCGCGCGAGACGGCGCACGATGGCTTCGGCGTTGGTCCGCTGACGGCGGCTGCCGAGGGCGCGACGGACAGCACGCAGGCGGCGGCGCAGCGCGGGTAGGCTTTCGGCGTCGTCGGGCAACGGGGAACTGCTGCGGGGGCTCTCGCGGCAACAGTGACGGGGGAAGAAAAGGAGGGACATCCCCCGCCTGTAGCGATGCGGCCTTTGTTCTTGAACCAGACGGTTCAAGGGGGGACGCGAATCGGGGCCTCAGGCTTTCCGCTCAGGGCGGACATGCACAATGGCGTCCGGGAGGCGTCCCCAGGGCATGGATTAGGCTCAAGAAAATACCCAGGCCGCTGTCGGATACCGCAGGGGATGTCTTATTCGAGAGGCTATACGGATTCGTCGGGGGCGTCTACCCCGGCCGTCGATTTCCCGGCCGTCGGCTCGTCCTCGCCCACCACCGCATGGATGCGCTCCTGCAGCCGCGCCAGGCGCTCCCGGTCGGCCTGGGCACCGTTGCAGCGCTGCATCAGCTCGTAGATGACGTTCAGCGCCGCCATCACGGCGATGCGGTCGGCGCCGATGACACGGCCGTTCTGACGCACCTCGCGCATACGCTTGTCGAGCATTCGGGCGCACTCCATGAGTGCCTGCTCCTCGCCCACCGCGCAGGCGATGCGGTAGTCCTTGTCCAGGATCTGTAAGGTGACCGGAGTGGAATCATCGCTCATAGTTGTTCCTCCATCGCCTTCAGCCGCGCGACCATGGCCTCCACCTTGCTGCGCGCCAGCTCGGTCTTTTCGATCAGATCCGCACGCTCGGCCACCAGGTGCTCCTGGCTCGCCCGCAGCGACGCGTTCTCGTCCCGCAACCGCTCAATCTGGCGGAGCAAATAGTCCACCTGTCGTTCTAACCGATCGAGATCGAATTCACGCATATCGGCGTCCAGCGTCCGCGCCCGTGTCAGCCCTGGCGCCGCACTATATAGAGGGGCTCGGCAGCGGGTCAATTCATGCGGCGACCTCCAGCGCGGGCGCGCGTCCTGCACAAGCGCGGCGTGGGTGCCGCAGAAGCCCCATAATAGGCGCATGCGCATGACCTAGGGCCAAGCGCCTGGGGGGGCACGCGCCAGCCCTCACCCCCCGGCAGACCCCGAAACAACAGCCTGTATCCTTCGATGACCTTGAAGCAGAGCCCCGCCGCAACGGCCCCCGACCACGACGAGCTGGAGCATCTGCTCGCCCCCTGTGCCCTCTCCTGTTCTGCCGCGGAGGCCCACGGCATCTATTGCGGCCTGCTCGCCAGCGGCGCTGACGCGCCGCGCGAGCGCTGGCTGGCGGAGCTACTGCCGGCGGCGACCACGTCGGCTGCCGATGGTGAGGGCGCGCGGCTGCACGATGCGCTGAGGACGCTGGCCAATGCCACCGACCGCGCGCTGGCCGACACCGGGCAGGCCTTCCATCCGCTGCTGCCGGGCGAAGACCGCCCGCTGCCCGAGCGTGCCGCCGCCGTGCACGGCTGGACCCGCGGGCTGCTCTACGGCCTCGGCATCGCCAATCTCGACCAGGACCAGCTCAGTCCGGAGACCCGCGAGGTCCTCGACGACCTGATGGAGATCACCCGCATGGACCTCGATGACCTCGAAGAAAGCCCCGAGAACGAGACCGCGCTCACCGAGGTACTGGAATTCCTGCGCGTCGCCGCCCTGCTGCTGCGCGAGCAGGACACGCTCGCAAGGCGCGCCTGAGGCTCGCGCCTGCCCCCATCCGGCCCCAGCACACCATGCAGTCCCCGAATCAGTCCAAGACGGCCAAGGCGCTCGAGCGCCGCCGCCGCGAGGTGGCCAGGGCCATCGGCGCCGACGCCGTGCTCATCGTCCCGGCGGCCCGCGAGGTCACACGCAACCGCGACGTACACTACCCATTCCGCCAGAACAGCGACTTCACTTGGCTCACCGGCTTTCCGGAACCGGACGCCGTGGCCGTGATTGCGCCGAAGCACAAGGATGGCGAGTTTGTGCTCTTCTGCCGCCCTCACGACCCGGAGCGCGAGGTCTGGGACGGCCGCCGCTTCGGCACCGAGGGGGCCGTGGCGCAGTTCGGCGCCGACGCGGCGCACCCGCTCGCGGAGCTGGACGAAAAGCTCCCGGAGCTCTTGGCGGACCGCAAGCGTATCCACTATCCGTTCGGCGTGGACGACGGCTTTGATCGCAAGGTGATGGGCTGGCTGCGGGCGGTACGCGCCAAGGCGCGAAAGGGCATCAGCGCGCCAACGGAGCTCATCAGCTCCGACGGCGTGCTGCATGAGCGTCGGCTCATCAAGGGCGCCGGCGAGCTCGCCACCATGCGCCGCGCCGCGCGCATTTCGGCCGCCGCCCACCGGCAGCTGATGCAGACCTGCCGGCCCGGCATGAGCGAGCAGGCGCTGGAGGCCACCTTCCTTGCCGCCTGCGCCGAGCAGGGGGCACGCTTCCAGGCCTACCCGCCCATCGTCGGCGGCGGCGCCAACGCCTGTGTGCTGCACTACGTCGAGAACGCCGCGGATCTGGCCGACGGCGACCTGGTGCTGGTGGACGCCGGCTGCGAGCTGGATGGCTACGCGTCGGACATCACCCGCACCTTCCCGGTGAACGGCCGCTTCAGCGCCCCGCAGCGCAAGCTCTACGAGCTGGTGCTGAAGGCGCAGCTCGCCGCCATCGGCGCCGTCAAGCCTGGCAAGCGCTGGGATGCCCCACACAATGCCGCACTCAAGGTGCTGACCCGTGGGCTGGTGGACCTCGGCTTTATCGACGGCAAGCCCGAGGACCTACCGCAGCTCATCAGGGACGAAAAGTACAAGCCTTTCTACATGCACCGGACCGGGCACTGGCTCGGAATGGACGTACACGACGTCGGCAGCTACAAGACCGACGGCAAGTGGCGGATGCTGGAGCCGGGCATGGTGCTCACCGTGGAGCCCGGACTCTATATTGCACCGGACGCGGCTGTGCCCGCCGAGTACCGCGGTATCGGCATCCGTATCGAAGACGACGTGCTGGTGACTGAGGAAGGCCAGGAGGTGCTCTCCCGCGACGTACCCAAGGAGCCCGATGCCATCGAGCAGCTCATGGCCGAGGGCAAGGCATCGCGATGAGCCCACAGGCTTCCCCCAACAGGGCACATCGAAATCGGGATCGGGATCGGGATCGGGATCGGGATCGGGATCGGGATCGAAATCGATTGCGTGTCCGATGCCGATCTCAATTTGGGTCCGCCTACGAGCGCTCATGTCCAAGCTCGGGGCAGTCGTACCAGCGTTGAACTCTCACCCCAGGTCGGAGCAGTAGCCCATGCAGGACTATGACCTCGTCATCATCGGCGGCGGCCTCGTCGGCGGCAGCCTCGCCTGCGGGCTCAGCGGCAGCGGGCTGCGCATCGCGGTGGTGGAGGCCACCACGCCGGCACACCCCAGCACCGGCGCCGCACCGCCGCCGGCACAATACGACGAGCGGGTCATCGCGCTGTCGCTCGGCAGCCAGCGCATCTTCGTTGGCATGGGCCTCTGGCCTACCTTGGCCGATGCCAGCGAGCCCATCCGCCGAGTGCACGTGTCCGATCGTGGCCACTACGGCTTCGCGCACCTCGATGCCGCCGACGAGGGCGTCGAAGCGCTCGGCTACGTTACCCCGGCGCGGGCCATTGGCCTGGCCATCGAGAGCTGCCTGACGCAGGCCGCTGGTGTAGAGCTGCTGCGCCCGGCGCGCCTGGGCGGGCTGCGCATCCAACAGCAGTACGCCGACCTGGAGGTCGCCGTCGACGGCGTCTCGCGACTGCTGCGCGCCCGCCTCCTGGTGGCCGCCGACGGCGGTGACTCGGCGGTACGCCAGCGCCTCAAGCTCGGCGTGCACGACCGGCCCTATGGTTACTCGGCCATCATCTCCACCGTAACACCCGCCGAGCCACGACCGGGGGTTGCCTACGAGCGCTTCACCGACTCCGGGCCGCTCGCCATGCTGCCCATGACGGGTGGGCGCTGGTCGGTGGTCTGGACCGCGCAGGAGCGCGATGTGCCGGGCATCCTGGGGCTGGACGACACTGCCTTCCAGGTCGCGCTGCAACAGCGTTTCGGCGCCCGCTTGGGCCGACTCGAACGGCCCGGCCGGCGCATCGCCTACCCGCTGCGCCTGACCCTGGCCAAGCAGATCACTCGCCCACGCGTTGCGCTGGTGGGCAATGCTGCCCACACCCTGCACCCGGTGGCGGGCCAGGGCTTCAACCTGGGCCTGCGCGATGTGGCCGAGCTCGCCGACCTGCTGGTGGAGGCCCAGGTCACCGGCCGCGACCCCGGCGGACCCGCGGTACTGAATGCCTATCGTGAGCGTCGGCGCAGCGACCAACGCAAGGTCGCGCTGGCCACGGACACGCTAGCCCGCCTTTTCGTCAACCCCTTCCCTCCGGTGCGTGCCGCGCGCGACCTCGGCATGCTGGCCCTCGACATCTGCCCCAGCGCGCGGCACGCCCTGGCACGGCGCTTCATGGGCTTGCACGGTCGGCTGCCGCGGCTGGCGCGGGGCCTTCCGGTGAGTGGCTAGGGGGCTAGGAGCTAGGTGGAGGCTCCCGGTCCCTAGCGCCTAGCTGCTAGCTCCTTATCTCCGACACGCACCGAACATTCAATTCCGTCTCTTCACATTCACATGCCTCAAGAGCCCGAAGACTTCGACATCCTCATTCTTGGCGGCGGCATGGTGGGCGCCGCATTGGCGTGCGCTTGCCGCGGCCGGGGCTGGCGCATCGCCGTGCTGGACAGCGCGCCGCCGCAGCGGGCATGGCCCGAGGGCGAGGTGGACCTACGCGTCTCTGCGCTGAGCCGTGCCAGCCAGCGCATGCTGCAGCGGCTCGGCGCTTGGCCGCGGATGGTGGCGCTGGGGGTGAGCGTGTACCGCGAGATGCATGTCTGGGACGCCGTCGGCGGCGCATCCATCCACTTCGACAGTGCCGAGCTCGGCGAGCCGGACCTCGGCCACATCGTCGAGAACCGGGTCACCCGACTCGCGCTCTGGGAGCTACTGGAGGCGGCCGACGACGTCACCCTGCTCTGCCCGGCGCAGGTGGAGGTGTTGAGCATCGGGGAGTCCGGCGCGCGGGTGGTGCTCGCGGACGGCACGGAGCTGACCGCGCGCCTGGTGGTGGGCGCCGACGGCCGCGATTCCCTGGTCCGCACCGTGCTCGGCATCGGCACCGGCGGCTGGGGCTACCAGCAGCGCGCCATCGTCTGCAACGTGGAGCCCGCCCACTGGCACCGGGAAACCGCGTGGCAGCGCTTCCTGCCCACCGGGCCGCTGGCCTTTCTGCCGCTGGCAGACGGGCGGTGCTCCATCGTGTGGTCCGCGGACGAAGACCGCGCGGCGGAACTGCTGGCGCTGGACGACCCGACCTTCATCGACGAGCTGGAGCGCGCCTTCGAGGAGCGGCTCGGACCCATCCTGTCAGTCGGGCCACGCGCCGCCTTCCCGCTGCGGCTCCAATACGCAAAGAGCTATGTGCGCCCGCGCGCGGCACTGGTGGGGGATGCCGCGCACGCCATCCACCCGCTGGCAGGCCAGGGTGTGAACCTGGGCTTTCTCGATGTGGCCGCACTGAGCGATGCGCTCGCGTACGCCCTGACGCACCAGCGCGACATCGGCGGACTCGCCACCCTGCGCCGCTACGAGCGCGCCCGCCGCGGCGACAACTTACTGATGCTGGGTGCGATGGACGCCTTCAAGCGCGCCTTCGGCAACCGCATCCCACCGCTGGTGGCCGCGCGCAACCTCGGGCTGTTCGCGGCAGACCACATCGGCCCGCTCAAGCGCGCCTTCATGCGCCAGGCGCTGGGCCTCGGCGACGACCTGCCTGCCCTTGTGCGCGCGGACCAGGACAGCAGCGCCGGCGCCTGACATCAACGAGCAGACGATATCCGGGCCGAAATCGGGATCGGGGTCGATTTCGACGGACGGGTACCGCCAGAGAATGATGCCTAAGCAATCCCTGCTCCTCCCGACCCTACTGCTGGCGCTGTTGCTCGGCGGCTGCGGCGGTGAGAGTCAGGATGTCGGGCAAGACCGCAGCGCGCCCGGCTACGGCGAGCGGACAGCCCAGGAGCCAGCGCCGACGCCAAACCTCGGCCCCGATCTGACTTGGAAGGACCTGAGGCCGGCCGACTGGCAGCCCATGACGCCCTTCGCGCCGGACGACGTGGACGACATCGCCGACGACGACCCGCGCGCCTTGGCGCTGTTCGAGGCGTTGCGCAAGACCTGGGAGAAGGCACCCGTGGTGCAGGCCCTGGACGGGCGCAGCGTGCGGCTGTCGGGCCTTGTCGTGCCCCTGACGACGGTGGACGGCATGATCCGGGAGTTCCTGCTGGTGCCCTACTTCGGCACCTGCATCCACGTGCCACCGCCGCCGCCCAACCAGACCGTCCGTGTCGTCACGGGTCCAGATGGCGGCTACCGCGGCGAGCTGTTCGACACCGTCTGGGTGCAGGGCACCCTGCAGGTCGAGCGTTTCCGCAGCGAGCACGGCGAGGCCGGCTATCGTATCGATGCCGTCAGCGTCAGCCCGTACCCGGAATCGGGCTGATCGCTACACGCCGAGTGCCGGCACCCTGCCTGGGCACCGTTGCACTCAACGCCCGCTCAGGCCACGGGCGATCTTGAATACCCGCTCGATGAACTGCTCCATCCCGACCCGACGGCTCGGGCTCAGGTGCTCCGCAAGGCCGGTCTTCTTGATGTAGCCCCGCGGGTCGGTCTCCAGCACCTCATCCGGGGTCTTGCGCTGGAACGGCACCAGCAGCAGCGCCACCAGGCCGCGCACCAGCGGTGTCTCGGCGTCGGCCCGGTACTCGATCACTGGCGGGTCGTCGTCGGTCAGGCTGCCGATGAGCCAGGTCCTGGTGTTGCAGCCCTTGACGAGGTTCGTGTCTGTCTTCTCGCTGTCGGCCACCGGCAGCAGCTCACGGCTGAGGTCGCCGATGAACTCGTAGCGGGCCTCCCAGGTGTCCAGCAGCTCGAAGGCATCGAGCACGTCTTTGGTGTTCATCGCTTGCCCTCCAGGGGTCTGGGACAACGGCCAGCCGTCACGGCACACGCCGCGCTCCGGCCGGTCACCGGCCGCCCTCGTAGGGCTCCCGGTCGTTCCGCGTTGAATGATGTCCCGAATGCGCGGTTTCGACGATCACTCAGGCGACGAGCTGTATTGGTAAAAACCACAATCTCTCCTAAAATTTATGCCAGGTCACGTCCTCCGGGCGCTCGGGCGGGACTGGTCCGTCGGCGATCCTCTGCCAGTCGCCGCGGCATCCCCCCCCACGCCCATCAACCGGAGATCGGCCCATGGCATTCGTCAACACCCTGTCGGGCTTCGCTGCCACCTCGCCCGCCACCTCTCCGGGACCGACAACGGAACCGGCCGCAACCCCGGCGGCAACGCAAACGCAACCGGCCTTCTTCCGCTGGCGCGAGCAATGGTGCGTGGGCATCGAGGCGCTGGATCGCGAGCGCCGCGCGCTGGCCGCCATACTGAACCACATCGCGGTGCGCTTCGGCGAGCACGGCGACGCCGCCAACACCGACCAAATCGCCGCCCAGCGGCACCAGTGTGCGCCCTCGGCATTGCGTTACTGGCTCGATGCCCTGCGAGAGCGGGCGCGGGAGCACTTTGCGCGCGAAGAGGCCCTGATGCGCGCAGCGCACTATCCGGAAATGGGGGAGCACGCCGGCGAGCATGCCCTGATGCTGGCAGAGTACACGGCGCTGGTTCGCGACATCGTCGTCCGTCGCGAAGAACGGCTGCGGCTCGCGGACCTGGAAGCACTCAAACACTGGTTCATAGGGCATGTGCTGGACATGGACAAGCGTCTGGGCCGCTACCTGCGGGATAACGGCATCAGCGCCCTGCGCCCACGAACCCTCGGCCACGCCTGACGCGCATCTCACACCAGCACCCCCATCCGCGGCCACCTACCGCGGCTCGGGCCGCGGCGTCCGCGGGTGACCAGCTCCAACGCGGCAGTCCATAGCGACCTCAGGCTACGCGCCTCCGCAAGACATCCCCGAGCGCCGGTCATCGGGCGAAGGTTCTTTGCGGCTGGGTATCGTCGAGCTCCGGGATCTCCGAGCCGGCATCGGTATCAAGCTCGCGTGACGCCTGCAGAGCGTGCAGGCGCGGCGGGTGCGGGATACGCGTAGGCATATCCTGTTCCCGTTGTGGCCGTTCCCCACACACCCGCGCATACAGCCCGAGCATGCGCTCCGCCATCGCCTGCGCCGACCAGCGCTCCGCGTAGGGGCGCGCACGGGCCGTCAGCGCCGCCCGCAGCACCGCGTCCGTGAGCAGGCGTATGGTCTTCGATGCGAAGTCCTGCTCATCGTCCTCGGCAATGAGACAGCCCTTGCCGTCGCGCAGCACCTCGCGGGTGCCCATCTCGGCGGTGGCCACCACGGGCGTGCCCAGCGCTAGGGACTCCAGCAGCACCAGGCCTTGCGTCTCGGTCCGCGAGGCGAACACCAGGGCATCCGCCGCCGCATAACAGCCCTCCAGCGAGCCGTCGCGATCGAGGTAGCCGAGGAAGCTCACGCTCTCCCCGAGGCCGAGACGCTGCGTCAGACCCTCGAGCTGTCGCCGCGCCGGCCCCTCCCCAGCGATGGCCAGCAGCACGTCCGGCACGGCCGCGCGCACCTGCACCAGCATCCGCAACAGGAAGTCGCAATTCTTCTCGAACGCCAGCCGGCCGACGTAGATCAGCAGTGGGCGCTCAGGCGCGATGCCATGGACACGCCTGAACCGGGCACCGTCGCCGCGCTGGAACTTGTCGAGGTCGATGCCAGTGGGCACGATCTCGGCCCGCGTCCGCACTCCATAGCGGGTGAGCACCTCCAGCATGGCCTGGGACGGCACCGCCAGGGCGTCTACGTCGCCGCACTGGGCCGCCGAAAAGTGCCGCGCCACGAAGCGCATCAAGGCCCCCGGCACGAAGGGCACGTAATGATCGAGGTATTGCTCGAAGAAGGTATGATAGCTCGCGACCACCGGCACCCCGAGTCGGCGCGCTAGCGCCTGACCCGCGTAGTGGGCGATGAAGGGGGTATGGATGTGCACGAGATCGAAGCCGGCGGCCGTCAGCTGCATGTGGTGTCTGCGGATGCGGCCCCAGCGGATGATCCGGTCCTCGGGGTCGAAGGGAAAGTACCGCGACGGCAGCCGGATGACCTCGAATGGCTCGGGCTCGGACTGCCCGTAGTCCGGCGCCAGCAGGGTCACGTCATGGCCGAGCCCGACGAACTCCCGCGCAAAGGTCTGGATGGAGGTCGAGACGCCATTGACCCGCGGGAAATAGACGTCGGAGATCATCAACACGCGCATGAGTCGCACACACACCGCGGCCGTGCCGCGCTTCCAAGCCGTTGGAGAACAACCTTTCCATGGTACCAGCACCGCCGCTGCACAAGCGCTCCAAGCGCATGCGCGCCCGCATCGGCGCCTTCTCCGTGCTGCTCGCACTGTGTCTCAGCGCCACCGCACCTGCGGCCGAGCGGAACCTCTGGGGCTACGGCGTACGCGGCTGCGATGCCTACCTGACGGCGGTGAAGGATGCCGACGCCGGCAATGCAGCCGAGCTGACGCGCTATGAGGACTGGCTCACCGGCTTCATCTCGGCGCTGAACCTCGCCCTCGGCGAAGATGTCCTGCGGGGCTCGGGGCTCGAGGCGGCCATGCGCCGCACGCGGGACTACTGCGCGAAGCACGGCGACAAGGACTTCTTCAACGCGGCCATGGACCACGTGCGCGGGCTGAGCAGCCTGCATTGAGGCCGAGGACCGTTGCAACACAAATTGCAAGGCGCCGAATCCCTGCACGAGACTGCGCGCCGCCTCTACCCACTCCGATGGCACGGGAGCCACCCAATGATTCGCATCAAACCTCTCACCCTCGACGACGGCAGCCGAATCCTGGTCGAGGTCGAGCAGGCCGACGTAGCGCTGGCAGCGCCCACGGACAGCCTGCCCACCGGCGCCGAGCCCGCCGGCATCGGCGGCGAGCTGGACGATCCGATGGCCCTGATGCGCAACAGCATCGGCGCCATGGCGCGCAATGTCCACGCGAGCCTCGCCGAGCACGCACCGCACGAGTGGGCCATGGAGGTCAGCATCGGCTTCAAGGGCGAGACCCAGCCCATCCCGGTCATCGTCACGGGCTCCGCCACCGGCTCCGTCAAGGTCATCGCCAAATGGAAGCGCGACGACTGACCGGACAGCCGCGAACTGGGACCGGCACGTCCCATCGGAGACAGGCTGACGCTGCTCCAGTAGACCACCTCACGCTACTGCGCCCACGCGCGACACGACCCCCGCGGTGTCACCAGCGAGCAGGCGTCTGTTCGTAGAGATTCGAGACCGTACAGCGTGCATACCGGCTCGGACCATGGCACAGTCGAGACATCGCGCCCCAAACGGAACGCATCCATGAACCCCGGCGACAAGCTCTACGACAAGGACTTCCACGCGTGGGCGGAGGAGCAGGCGAGACTGCTGCGCGCCGGTCTGACCGCCGAGGCCGACCTGGCCCATATCGCGGAGGAGATCGAGACCTTGGGTGCGAGTGAGCGACGGGAGCTGGAAAGCCGACTCAAGCTGCTGCTGCAACACCTGCTCAAGTGGCGCCACCAGCCGCAAGGTCGCTCGTCGGGCTGGCTCGGCACCATCACTGAGCAGCGGGACCAGCTGGATACCCTGCTGCGACAGAGTCCATCGCTGCGACGCCTCGTCACTGAGTATCTCGGCTATGCCTATGCGAAGGCATGCCGCGCCGCGGCGCTGGAGACCGGATTGAAGCGAGAGGTGTTCACGGAGACCTGCCCGTTCGACGAGCAGCAGGTTCTGGACCCAGACTTCCTTCCGGACGCCGGAATGGCCGTCTGATCGATGAACCGAGACAAGCGCACCGAGATCTTCCGCCGCCTGCGCGCCGCAAACCCGCGCCCAACCACAGAACTCCACCACAACAGCACCTTCGAGCTGCTGGTGGCCGTGATCCTATCAGCACAGGCGACGGACAAGGGGGTCAACAAGGCCACCGCCAGACTGTTCCCGGTGGCGAACACACCGCAGGCGATACTCGACCTCGGCGAGGACGGGCTCAAGGCGCACATCAAGACCATCGGGCTGTTCAACAGTAAGGCCAAGAACATCCTGGCGGCCTGTCGCATCCTCCTGGACGAGCATGGCGGCGAGGTGCCGCGGGAGCGCAAGGCGCTGGAGGCCCTTCCCGGCGTCGGCCGCAAGACGGCCAACGTGGTGCTGAACACCGCTTACGGCGAGCCGACGATGGCCGTGGATACGCACATCTTTCGCGTCGCCAACCGCACAGGGATCGCGCCGGGCAAGACGCCACTCGCGGTGGAGCTTCGGTTGTTGCGGCTGGTACCGAAGGAGTTCCTGCAGGATGCCCACCACTGGCTGATCCTGCATGGGCGCTATGTGTGCACGGCACGCAAGCCGCGCTGCCCGGCGTGCAGCATTGCGGACCTCTGCGAGTACAGAGCGAAAACGCCGGAGATGGCGCTTCGCGATCGCGGCGGGGATGCCGCTCCGACGCGGCAGGGCGGTGAAAAGCGGGCGGCGGACGCCACTTCCCAGACCTGACGCATCAGCCGGAGCCCCGTATGTTCGGACCCCAGCGCGACCCGTACCGCCGCCGCTTCATCGACGCCTGGCGCAAGGCCCAAAGCGGCGAGCCGCTGGACCCGCTGGAGCAGCGCATCGCGCAAGTGGCGAAGAAGCACCCGGAATACCATGCACTGCTGACGGACGCGGACAAGGCGCTCGGCCAGGACTGGCTGCCGGAGGACGGTGCCACCAACCCCTTCCTGCACATGGCCCTGCATCTGGCATTGTTGGAGCAGATCGGCGCCGACCATCCGCAGGGCATCCGAAGGCTCTATGACCAAGCTCTACAGGCCCGCGGCGACCCGCACGACACCGAGCACCGCTTCATCGATTGCCTGGCGGAATCCATGTGGCGGATGCAGCGCGAGGGGCGTGAGGACGATCCCGGAAGCTACCTGGACTGCATCCGGCATCGTCTCGGGCTAAGGGGTCCCGGCTAGAAGGCTCGCACGAATCGCCCGCGCCTGGGCATTGGAGAGACATCGAAATCGGGAGCGGGATCGATTGCGATCCCGAGAGCGCGCTGGCACCACGCGTGTGTCGCTGCTCGGCACAGCCGTCATGGCGCGCTGGCTCAGTGACCTCCACCCTTCAGCGCCGAGACCATCCCTTCGATGGTGTCCTTGGCATCGCCGAAGATCAGCGACGTGTTGTCCTGGTAGAACAGCAGGTTGTCGACACCGGAGTAGCCGGGGCGCATGGAGCGCTTGAGGAAATACACTTGGCGCGCCCTACCGGCCTCGAGAATCGGCATGCCGTAGATAGGGCTCGATGCGTCCTCCTTGGCGGCGGGGTTTACCACGTCGTTGGCGCCCACCACCAGCGCCACGTCGGCACCCTGGAACTCCGGGTTCACCTCGTCCATTTCCAGCACTTGGTCGTAAGGAATGTCCGCCTCCGCCAGCAGGACATTCATGTGCCCCGGCATACGCCCAGCCACCGGGTGGATGGCGAACTTCACCTCGACACCCCGCGCCTGCAGCAGCTCCATCAGCTCCTTCAGCGCATGCTGGGCCTGCGCGACGGCCATGCCATAGCCCGGCACGATGATGACCTTACTCGCGTCCTCCATCCAGTACACCGCATCCTCCACCGAGGCCGACTTGACGCCCTTCTGCGCCGCCACGGCACCGGCGCTGTCGGCACCGCCGGAGTCCGTACCGAAGCCGCCGAACACCACGTTGATGATGCTGCGGTTCATGGCCCGGCACATGATGTAGCTCAGAATGGCGCCCGAGAAGCCCACCAGCGCGCCGACGATGATGAGCAGGTTGTTGTGCAGCGTGAAGCCCGTCGCCGCCGCGGCCCAGCCCGAGTAGCTGTTCAGCATGGAGATGATCACCGGCATGTCTGCGCCGCCGATAGGGATGATCAGCGTACCGCCCAATATGAAAGCCAGCAGCGTCATCGCGACCAGCGAAAGCGGGCTGCCGGTGAGCGCGAAGTGCACCGCCAACAGCACCACCGCCGCGGCAATGGCCGCGTTCAACAGATGCTGGCCGTTGAACTTGATGGGCGCTCCCGACATGATGCCTTGCAGCTTGGCGAAGGCGATTACCGAGCCCGTGAAGGTGATGGCGCCGATGACGACGCCCGCCGACAGCTCGCCCATCAGCACGGCATTGAGTGTGCCCGCTTGTGCTCGGTTGATGAAGGTCCCGATGGCCACCAAGACCGCCGCCATGCCGACGAAGCTGTGCAGCGCCGCCACCAGCTGCGGCATGGCGGTCATCTGGATGCGGAGCGCCACGACAATGCCGACGACGGCACCCACCGCGCCGGCGACGAGGATCAGCCAGTAGTCCGTCACCTCGGTGCCCAGCAGGGTCGCGGCCAACGCGATCACCATGCCGAGCATGCCGAACAAGTTGCCGCGCCGGGCCGTCGCCGGGTGGGTCAGACCCTTCAGCGCGAAGATGAACAGGACGGCCGAGACCAGGTAGGCGATGGCCTGTTGATTGTGGGTCAGCTCCATGGGTACGCGTCCTTACTTCTTCTTCTTGAACATGGACAGCATCCGGTGCGTCACCAGGAAGCCGCCGAAGACGTTGATGCTGGCCAGCAGCACCGCGAGGAAGCCCATGCTAGAGGCGAGGAACCCGGCCTCCTCGAGTCCGGTCACCAAGAGCGCGCCCACCAGCACGATGCCCGAGATGGCGTTGGTAAGCGCCACCAGCGGCGTGTGCAGCGACGGCGTCACGCCCCAGATGACGTAGTAGCCGATGAAGCAGGCGAGGACGAAGACATAGAGGGCGGTGAGGGATTCGGACATGGAGGGGTGCTCTGATTCGGTTGTCGTCATTCGGGGAGCGCAGGCATGCGAGGAGACGCTGAAACCGGACGCGATCGGGGCCGACCGCCGCGGGCCAAGGGCAGCAAAGCCAGCCGCCCGAGACGCAGCTCCCTCGGCCCTAGGCCCTTCCGACAAGCATCGCCTTGGTGATCTCGTCTTCGGCCAAATCCTTGAGCGCCGGCCCGGAATCGCTCGTCTCCACCATGATGTCCAGCAGGTTGGCAAGGTTCTTGGCGTAGAAGGCACTCGCGTCCGCCGGCACCATGGCCGGGTAGTTGGTGTGACCGACGATGGTCACGCCATGGCGCGCCAAGACCTGGTCCGGCTCGGTGAGCTTGCAGTTGCCGCCATTGGCCGCCGCGAGGTCAACGATGACCGAGCCCTCGCGCATGCGCCGCACCACGTCTTCGGTGATCAGCTCCGGCGCCGGCCGACAGGGGATGAGCGCCGTAGTGACGATGACATGCGCCTTGGCCAGCTCATCGGACAGGAGCTGCTGCTGTTTGGCCTTGGCCTCATCGGAGAGCTCCCTGGCATAGCCGCCCTCGCCCGCGCCGCTCTCGCCCAGGTCCAGCTCGATGGCCTTGGCGCCGAGGGACTCGATCTGCTCCTTGGTTTCCGGGCGTACGTCGTAGGCGTGCACGTCGGCGCCGAGCCGCCGCGCGGTGGCAATGGCCTGGAGCCCAGCGACGCCGGCGCCGAGCACCACCAAGCGTGCGGGCTTGGCGGACCCGGCAGAGGTCATCATCATCGGGAAGAAGCGCCCGTACCGCGCCGCCGCCTCGATGACGGCGCGATAGCCAGCGATGTTGCTCTGCGAAGACAGCGCGTCCATGGACTGGGCGCGGGAGATTCGCGGCATACGCTCCATGCCCAGCACAGTCACGCCGTTCTCAACCATGCGGCCCACGAGCGGGTCATCGCCGCAGCTCTCCAGTAGACCGACGTAGACCGCACCGGATCGAACCGCGGCCGCCTCCTCGTCCGAGGGCCTGCGCACCTTGAGCACGATGTCAGCATCGAAGCAGGCGGCACGCTCGACGAGCTGCACGCCGACGGCTTCGAAGGCCGCGTCGCTGTAGTGCGCGGCCGCACCTGCACCGGCCTCCAGGAGCACCTGAAAGCCTTTCTTGATGAGCTTCTGGGCCACCTCCGGCGTGGTCGCGACGCGGGTCTCGCCGGGAAGGGACTCTCTTGGGATTCCGAGCTTCATGGGCAGGGCCGTGCTGGGAGCTTGTGTGGACCCGTCGGCGGTGGCCGACGCGGCGGCGCATTATCGACGCTGCCGGGAGCGATCTCAAGGAAGCAGTCCGACCCCTCGGCCGGCTGGAACGCAGTCAGCTATCGCCCAGCTCAGCCGAGAGGTCCGCCAGCAGCTTCGGATGCCAGAGCATGCAGGGATGACAAAGCGCCGGGATGCGCCGGCTGTCCGCCAGATCCCAGTCGGCGCTCTTCTGGGGCACGATGACCGCATCGAAGGGCGTCCAGTAGGCCAGCAATTCAATGCGGCTCAAGCGCTCCGCCCCGACCCCGAGCCGCGCCAGAAAATCGCTGCCCGGGCGCATTTGTCGCGCGCCCCGGCCGGGGTAACCGTAGGCCCAGAGCGTTCCCTGCATGGGCGTCGAGATGGCCGCGAACAGCCCCACCCGTCCATGCCCACCCAGCTCTTGCAGGTACCAGCGCGAGATCAGCCCGCCCATGCTGAAGCCCAGCAGCGCAAAGGGCGCGTCCTGCCCGAAGGCAGCGTCGATCCGGTGCCTGAGCTGCTCCGCCAGCGCCGGCAGCCCGGCACGACCGTCGTTGGGCGTTAGCGACGGCGCCAGGCAGTCGTGCCCGCGTGCCTCCAGGTACGGCTGCAAGGTCTTGAACTTGCGGCCGGTATCGAAAATGCCGTGGACCAATACGACGCGCATGGCAATGGACCCCCGGGGCCTTGGAGCACTAGCCCGCGATGCCTCAAGCCGCCACGCCGTTCGGTGATTTGACGGCGCGCAGGATGTGGGAGCTGATCTCCTCGATGGACTGGCTGGTGGTGTTCAGCACCGGGATGTCGTGGCGCTTGAACATGCTCTGCGCCTCGCGGATGTCGCGCCGGCAGCGCTCGGCGGAGGCGTATTCGCTGCCGGGGCGACGCTCCTCGCGGATCGCCTGGAGGCGCTGTGGGTCGATGGTAAGGCCGAAGACGCGCGTCTTGGCCTGGATCAGCTCGACGGGCAGGTCGCCGCGCTCGAAATCCTCTTCGGTGACTGGATAGTTGGCGGCGCGCAGGCCGTAGTGCATGGACAGGTACAAACAGGTGGGGGTCTTGCCACTGCGCGAGACACCCACCAGCACCACGTCGGCGTAACGGAAGTTGTCCGGGCGCACCCCGTCGTCGTTGGCCATGGCGAAGTTGATGGCGTCGATGCGCTTGGTGTAGCTGCTGGGCTTGGTGATGGCGTGGCTGCGACCGGACTTGCGGCTGGGAGCGATGCCCAGCTCCACGCTCAGCGGCTC
>Ga0316579_10000231_pt1 | contig 16983 bp, 10 predicted proteins | sample J5NA_2_FD_203074 | JGI IMG/M metagenome (GOLD analysis project Ga0316579, IMG submission 203074) | Rhizosphere microbial communities from salt marsh grasses in Alabama, United States - J5-7_160517rDrA | ecosystem: Host-associated > Plants > Roots > Rhizosphere | place: USA: Alabama | collected... | reverse complement strand
CTGCGACTGGTATTCGTTTCCAGGTCCCCAAACCTGCTATGTCTTTGAGCATAATTTGCTCGTCAGTGTAATGAATCAGCTGAATTGCATTGGCCGGGCATTCTCCTGTGCAGGTGCCGCAACCCTGGCATAATGCCGGGTCAATGAATGCAGCCCCACCGAGACCACCGACTCCCGGCCGGCCTTCTTCGGTGATAATGCGCGGTATTTCGAATGGGCATGTACGGATACAGGTAAGGCACCCGACGCATTTATCAGGATCGACTTCTGCGATCACCCCTCCCAGGTAGAGGGTCTCTTGAGAGAGCAAGCTCAAAGCCCTGCCTGCAGCAGCCAGTGCATGGCTGATGCTTTCCTCGATGAATTTCGGATAGTGGGCCATGCCGGCCAGGAAAATCCCATCTCTCATGAAATCCATGGGACGCAGCTTCAGCTGTGCTTCTTCAAAAAAGCCTTCACTCGAGAGTGGGACCTGCAGCTTGCGGGCAAGCTGCGGAGTGCCTTCTGAGGGTGCGATGGGCATACTCATTGGAATTAGATCGGCTGGCAGGTTGAGGGTCCTGTCTAGTGAAAGGTCGTGAACCTTGACATAAGTCTGGTTATTCTTAAATTCAACTTCAGGCGGGTTTTGATCCGTGTAACGCACGAACACTACCCCCAGGCGGCGAGCTTCGGTGAAGTACTCCTCCCGGAAGCCGTAGGTAACAATGTTCTTATATAACACTGTCACCTGGCAGGCGGGGTTGAAAAGTTTTAATCGGATCGCATTCTTAATTGTGTTCGTGCAGCAAACACGTGAGCAGTATTCTGGAGTCCCCTCGGACTGGACGCATTGGATCATGACGACATCGTGTAAAGCGGCAATGTCTTCGGGGTGGTGAATGATCTTCTCTTCGAGTTCCTGCTGGGTAATCACCTGAGGATATTTCAGAAGAGAATTCCGGCGGGCTTCCTGGGCTCCTGTAGCGACGATAATAACCCCATGTTCGATGAGCACGGAATCACTGGAACCATTGCGACTTGTTCGCAGCCTGGTTCTAAAGTATCCAACATGCCCCCAATGATCCTCTATTTCGGTGCGGGTATGGACGATGATGCGTGTGTGAGCCCGCACACGATTGATCAAATCTCGCAGCAATATTTGGGGGTTGTAGCCTTCAGCTACGTAATACAGATTTTGCAGATTGCCCCCCAGGTTTTGTGAACGCTCAACCAGGTGAACTTCATATCCACTGTCTGCGATGGCGAGGGCAGCGGTCATCCCGGAAACACCACCACCGATCACCAGTGCACTGGGCAAGCATTTATGTCGTTGTTTTGTCACGGATTTGGCAGCCAGTACCCTCGCAACAGCCATGCGCAGCATTTCGGTAGCTTTCCGATTTGCCAAGGGTATTTGATCGTGGTGGACAAAGCTTAATTGTTCTCGTAAATTGACGACTTCCAAGAGGTATGGATTGAGTCCTGCGCTGCGTACGCTGCGCTGGAACAAGGATTCATGGGTGCGGTTGCTGCAGGCTGCTATCACTACCCGGTTGAGATTTTGTTCCTTGATGCGCTCAATAATCTGATCTTGAACCTCAGGGAAGCAAGCGTATTCGATCATGTCCACCGAGACGACTTCAGGGAGATGGCTGACAGCATGAAGCAGGTCGGGTATATTCACGACTTCGCTGATCGTTTCGCCGCAAGTGCAGGCGAAGACACCCACGCGCGGTTCTTCTTCACTGACATCGCGTTCAAGCGGAAGGCCGTCTTCAGCCAGGAACGGGTATTCGCGCGTATATGGGTAAGTGTGCAGGCGATTATTGAGCAAGCGCATCACTTCGGCTGCAGCTCCACTGGCATCGATGATCGTCTCAACGATTTCCTTAGGTGAAGAAAAAGCACCACACACATAAACGCCTGGACGAGTAGTTTGCAGAGGCGTAAATTTATCCGTCTGGCAGAACCCGTACTGGTTTAATTCGATCCCCAGATTATCCGCCAGGTATTTTGCTGACTCGGGTGGCTGCAAACCGGTGGCGAGAACAACCATCTCGAATCTTTCCCGGTGCAGCTCTCCATTGGGAGTCGCAAATTGCAGCAGTAAATCACCAGTCCTGGGGTCTTCCCTGATATCTGAGACCCGGCAGTGGTTGTACTTAATGCTATGCTTATCCCGAGCTTTTGAAAAGTAAGCACTGTATTCCTTGTTGAAGGCGCGTTCATCCATGATGAATACACTGCATTCAATATCCGCACCAAGTCTTTGTTTAGCCAGGATGGCTTCCTTAGTGGCATACATGCAGCAGATGGATGAACAAAATGGATTGGTTTGATCACGAGAGCCGATGCACTGCAGCCAGGCGATCGATTTGGGCTGTTTACCATCTGAAGGACGGGTGACAATGCCCTCAGTTGGGCCAGAACGACTGGCCAAACGTTCGTACTGCATGGCCTGTACGACATTCGGGAATCGGCCATAGCCAAGTTCCTCTAATCCATCAGCTTCGTATATCTTGAAACCCAGGGCCAGGATGATCGCGCCGACTTCCACCGTGACTAATCTCGGTTGTTCTTCCAGGTTGATAGCCTTCGTTGGACAGATCGAGACACATTCTCCGCAATCTTCACAATAGGGTCCCTTATCAATTACATATGCATCAGGAGTCGCCCGGGCAGCAACCTTGTAAGCAGCTTTTCGCATCGTCATGCCCAGCTGGTAGGCGTTTGGCAGCTCGACTGGGCAGATTTCAGCGCATTTACCACAACTGGTGCAGCGATCAATATCTACATAGCGTGGTTCTTGACGCAAGGATACGGTGAAGTCACCAGCCTGCCCCTCTACTTCAAGAATATTGGTGTTGGTTAATATTTCAATATTGGGATGCTGGTTGTGCTGGATGTAGGCTGGTGAGATGGAAGGCCGGGTACATCCATAACCGTGATCTGCAGTCCCGCGGCACAAGACACAATCATGTTGTGGAAACATGAACCCTAATTGCGATACTCTACCACCTAAGCAGGGTGTTTGTTCAACCAGATATACTTTGAGCCCCGCATCAGCCAGGTCAAGTGCGGCGCGCATACCGCCAATACCACCACCTACAACAAGTGTCGCAGCTGGTTCAGTCCCAAAATTCTGTGAGGTCGATGTTTGCATTTATGCCTCCCCCGGAGGTTATGGGGTTTTATCACGCAAAATAGCGAATAGGATAAATCCACCTATTCTTATCGTTATTATAGACACAGGCTTATTTTTATGTATGTGTCATTCGTCAATTTTTTTCGGGTAATATGTCCTTTGTTTTACGTATTAATTAGACCCCCGCTTCCTGGGGGTCTAATTTGAAAAACAGCCGAAGATGCGTAGAATTTTGTTTTCGAAATCCTGCGGCGTCGATTAGAGATTGGGAAGCAGGTAATCATATGCACTGAGCGAGGCTTTTGCTCCTTCACCTACTGCAACCAAGACCTGTTCTGCATGACTGTTAGTCACGTCCCCCGCAGCGAAAATACCCGGGATATTGGTGCGGGCATAGCAATCCACTTTGATCCTACCCTCATCATCTAAGTCAACCAGAGTTTCAACCATTTGTGAGTTGGGGATCAGGTTCATTTCGATGAAAGTGCCTTCCGCTTCAATGACCTGCTGCGATCCGTCTGCACCTTTTATATGGAGTTCGCTCGCGTAACCATCACCCTTCACTTCTGTAACCGAGTAATCCTGAAGAATTGTGACATTTGGAGAATTCGCTAATTTTTTTCCTAATGGGGTGTTGAGTGCTTCTCCGGAAAGACCGATCAGGTGGACATGTTTTGCAACAGTTGCCAGCTCTGCAGCTGAACGCAGAGCCAGATCGCCTTCGCCGACAACTGCAGTATTCCGATCGATGAAAAGCGGCGCGTAACTCAATGCGGAATAGCAAAGGCCGCGCATGATAAATTGTTTCTCACCCGGGATGTTCAGCCGCTGTTGTTTTGTCCCTGTGGCGATCACCAGCGCTCTTGCCTGTAATTCTCCACCTCCACGCGTGGATATGTTGAAGGTCTCCCCGTCTTTTTCAATTCGATCAACCGGCTCCATGTGGCGGGCAAATTTCAAATATTCGAGCTCGCTGCGGAACTTATTCACCACCTCAAGTCCGCGGATCACCTGGTAATCTTCAGTCCAGGGAAGAGCCAAACGATAATTTGTTTTGCCTCCCAGATCCTTCGAGACCATTAATACATTCAACCGCTTGCGGATGGCATAAACTGTGGCGGTTAATCCTGCTGGACCCCCTCCAACGACGATTAAGTCGTACATTTTTCACCTCTTGTGTTTTCTCAAATCACAGTCTCTAAGTTCATTTAAGCGAACTACTCAACTGGGGCATCCTCGATGAACTTCTGTTCCATCAGCGTATGGGTCAGGTCACGCGAGCGCTTGATTATGCGGTGAGCGTGCTCGAATAACTCATCATAGCTCAGACTGAGCTTGGAGACGCCCTGCTCCTGGGCTTTGATAGCCACAGCAGCAGCCTCGCGTGGGAAGACCTCCCAATCATCCATAGTAGGCAGGATTTGTTCTTCACCAAGCTGGTCACCGACGTGATCTGCCAGGGCTTGTGCAGCTGCATAACACATCTCATCTGTTATGGTTGTGGCGCGCACATCCAGCGCTCCCCTGAAAATACCAGGAAAGCCGAGTGAATTGTTCACCTGGTTGGGGAAATCTGAGCGACCTGTAGCGACGATGCGTGCACCTGCGGCTTTTGCTTCCCAGGGCCAGATCTCCGGGACCGGGTTGGCACAAGCAAATATGATGGCGTCATCAGCCATCAGCTCGACCCATTCAGAAAGGATAACACCCGGTCCAGAGCGGCTCAAGGCGATGACAACATCCACGCCTCTCATCGCTTGCGGAATACCCCCTTGCCTATTTTCGGCATTTGTAGAATGGCAAAGCCGCCACTTATCGACGTATTCTGCTTTTCTGAGCTCAAGATCATCACGATGTTTTCCCAGGATGCCTTTGCTGTCAACCATGAAGCAGTTTGCTGGGTCAACCCCCCAACCGAAGATCAGCCTGGAGCAGGCTACATTAGAAGCACCTGTTCCGATGAAGGCGATCTTCACTTCGCTCTTTTCTTTTTCAACGATCTTAAGCGCGTTCATCAAAGCTGCCAGGGTTACAGTTGCAGTGCCTTGCTGATCGTCATGCCAGATCGGAATTTCCGCTTTTTCTCGCAGCGTATCCAGGATATAGAAGCACTTTGGTTGTGAAATATCTTCAAGGTTCACACCTCCAAATCCGGGCTGCAGCATGCGAACTGTATTAATAATCTGGTCAGGGTCTTTTGTGTCCAACATAATGGGCACACCATCGACTCCTCCCAGGTATTTATACAGCAGAGCTTTGCCTTCCATGACCGGTAAACCGGCTTTGGGACCAATATCACCCAAACCGAGAACCCTTGTACCATCACTTACCACAGCCACTGTGTTCCACTTGTTGGTGTATTCATATGCCAGATCTGGATCATCGAAGATCGCTCGGCAGGGGGCAGCCACACCCGGTGTATACCAGATAGCAAAATCATTGAAGTCACGAACACAGCATTTTAAGGTTGTCTCGATTTTCCCCCGATAGAACGGATGCAGCAACATCGCATCCGCAGAAGGTTTCTTAGCCTTTGCTAATAGATCATCAATATTCACAGGATCTTGTTCTTTAAGCATGTTATTCTCCAATTCCAGAGAAGATAAGGATCCGGATGGAACATTTTCTTATTGCTGCAGATAGGAATCTGCATAGATGACTTGATTCAGCAGCACCTGAACAGTTTTCCATATATCTACCTGTTCCGGGTCACTGAAGTCGACATCCTCCATTTTGGGGTCTTCCATATTTGCGGTGCGTTCTGCGAGTTTGAGGTACAGTTTGCTGACCGGAGTGGAGTCATCTTTCTCTTCAAGGATGCGGATTGTCTTCTTCAACCCTTCGTCCAAGGGGTCAGCGATCATCATCTGCAAGCCGACTCCCATCAGCATGGCACAGTAAACGCGGTTGATTAACGCGCGGTTTTCGCGAGGGACTGCATTAGAAACGTTTGACAAACCGACAGAAATTTTTGGTGCAGGTTCCCAGGCATATTGCAGTGTCCGAACCGCTTCCAGGAGGTGTGGGCAGTATTCCTGGCATCCGGAGACAGTCAGCACGAGCGGGTCGATGATCAGATTTTCCATTGGGAAATCGATCTCGAGCATGCGTGGGATTAACTGCTCCAGGGCGATCGTAACCCGATCATCGGCAGATATTGGAATTCCACCGCTGCCCATGGTAAGTGCGATCAACTTGGTATCATATTGCTTGGCTACCAGGGGTACCTTCTCCAGACGTTCGGGTTCAGCTGAAGTAGAATTAATGATCGGTTGTGCTTTGGTCACTTTTTTCAAGCCAGCTTCGATCCCCATCAGGTTGGTACTATCAAAACTGAGTGGGACATCCGTAACCGCTTCAACCGTCTCGACCATCCACGGAAAGATCTCTTCCCAATCTTTTTTTCGTGGACCAAGATTGATATCCAGCGCCTGGGCTCCCCCCTCAACCTGACTCACCGCCAAGTCTTGAAAGAATCTTGCATCCTTTTCTTTCAAGGCAAGTTTGACTTTATCTGAAATGATGTGGATATTTTCTCCAATAATGTACATACGTGCCCTCCCTTCTGAGTTATGATTGATCTTTTTTGGATATCGCCGCTTCTACCGTTGGAAACATGGTCAGGTCCGTATGTGGCAGGAACAGCGCCGACATAAAAGCCTCGTAGAATGTGTTATCAGCGGATAATTCAATGTAAGTCATCCGTGAAGCAATCTCCTTGATCCGCTGGCGTGCCTGGCGATCCAGCAAAGCTAAATATGCGCCGCGCACGGCAGTGTTTCCCAGGAACTGGAATTTGTCCCAGGGTAAATCTGGAAGTAAACCAATTTCGATGGCTTTCTCTACATTGATGTATTTCCCAAAAGAACCTCCAATTAGAACTTGCTCGACCCAATCCAGGGGGATGCCGACATTTTTTGCCAGGACCGAGAAACCAGCATAGATGGCTGCCTTCGCTCGCAACAGGTTATCAACGTCAACATGTGTGATCGCGATATCCTCACCTGTCCCCGTCTCTTCTGCATAACAGATCACATATTCCCATCCATGTTCTCCTTCCCGTATGCGAGCAGTCTTGCTGTTGTCCGCAAAATTCCCCGCTTTATCAATAACTCCGGTCAGGAACATCTCTGCCAGTAATGCGATAAGACCGCTTCCACATATGCCGCGCGGTTTGATATCTCCGATGACTCGAAAAGATGGTTCAAGATTCAGATCGTTGATCCAGATATCTTCAATGGCACCTTTTGTGGCTCGCATGCCATTTGCAACCCCAGCACCCTCAAAAGCTGGTCCCGCTGAACAGGCACAGGTAACCAGCCATTCGCGAGAACCGAGCACAATCTCTCCATTCGTACCAACATCCATAAACAGGGTAACTTTTTCTGTGTCGTCCAAGCCAGAAGATAGAACTCCGGCTGTGATATCTGCCCCAACGTAGCTGGCTACCCCGGGGAGACAATCCACAGTCGCTTCTGGGTGAAGGTTCAGGCCCAATTCACGAGCCAGCAGCGGAGGAACCTGGTTGACGGTAGTGGTGAACGGCATCAAGCGGATGTACTCAGGAGGGATACCCAGAGCTAAATGGATCATGGTGCTGTTGCCGACAACGGTTGCTTTTAAGATATTTTCTGGAAGCAACGGAGGATCAGAGACGATGCGTTTACACGCGGTGTCAAGCAGTTCATTAATCGAATCTACGACGAGATTCCGAAGCTGCTCGCCGCCGCCATTTTTTCCAGCAAAGATGATCCGGGATACGACATCCTCACCACGTGAGATTTGCTTGTTGTACTGGGCAGTTTGGGCTTTGACTTTACCAGTAATCAGGTCTACCAACCAGACCGTGACCGTGGTTGTACCGATGTCGATCGCGGCTGCCCATAAAGGTGGTGGGATCAATTCTTTTCCTGGCAGTAAGTCGATCAGGCGAGGAGGAGTACAACGATCTTCCTCAGAACCAGTATCCAGGATGGCGGTCACATCCCAATTCCCTTCCCGCAAGGTATTACCAATTTTCTTGAGAAGTGGTAAAGAAATGTGAACATCATCGATGCCTGCCTGCTGGCGCAGTCCCGTGCTCAAGCGTGACCAATCATCAATTTGATCACTCATATCTGGTGGTGAAAGTGTGAGTGGGAAAGCCTGGATTGCCTGATCTAAGTTGAAGTCATACCCCTCAGGAACGGTGATTTCCGCAACTTTACGGTCGCTGGTTAGCAGACGTTCAATTTTATCCTGCTCCGGGACAGTGACATGGATGTCATCTTCAACAATCGATTGGCAGGCAAGTGCAAAGCCAGCGGCAAGGTCCTCCTCAGACAGCCGGATCGTGCTTCGCCGGCGGACGCGACCTTCAGTGATTTGAAGAGTACAGCGTCCACAGCGGCCTTGTCCCCCGCATGGTTGATTCAGGTCAATACCAGCCATCCTTGCTGCTTCTGACAGCAAGGTGCCGGTTTTCACCGTAACCGGTTCGCTTTCCCCATCGAAGGTGACAATGTGATCAGCCATGAATTTTTTTGTTTATCTCGATCAACCTTGAAAGATCTGTTAAAGCACTTGTTTCATGAAGGACGGCAGATCAACGGCTTCACGCGGCCCGACCCGGATATCCCAGCCCGGAAGTTCTTCTTCCAGCTCACCCGAGAGAACAGCAACATGACCAGGCAAAACAATCTTCTTTGCGCTGACTTTATCAGCTGCCTTGAATTCCTTTACAGCTTTTGCAATGCGTTCCGCATCGAACTTGCCAGCTGCCCAGGCAGTCAGGACGCTCATGCCCTCAGCATCAGTCACTAACAACCAGGCGGGTAAACCAGAGCCCTCAACTTCATTGGCCACACTGAAATAAGTGATGCTGAAGTTGGTGGTAACCAGCAGTGGATCTTCAGGTTTGGGACCGTTAATTTCGTAAAGACCCGGCTGGACCTGGATCGGTTTTTGCGGATCGGTGTAAATATTCTGCCTTAAGACCAGCAGAGGATAAACCAAGGCAGGAGAAAAGTTATCGATAACGATAAACCCGGCGTACTTGCTGATCGCCTGGGCTGCCAACATGCTTTCCATCCCTGCATCACCGGAATCACCAGGAAAAGCAATGATTGGAAATCCCAAAGGTTTGAAATTCTTCTTCAACGCAAGACGCCTGATCTGTGTGCTGTAGGTCAGCGCAGTGCTGAAATCGCGCCCGCCCGGGTCGACCACCAGATTTTCAACACCATTCTCGGTGATTTTCTGGGTAAGATCTGCCAGGCCATCCAGCGTGGTTTCAATCACACCTAAAGCGGATTTGTGTTCCTTTGCCAGGCCTGCCATGGCCTCCCAATTTTGTGAATCGGCCCCATAGATCAGGGGTGATTCCCCTTCCAAAACCTCCAGGCCGGATTTCATGATTTCCGGATCGCGGCTCATCAGAACGAGTGGTTTTTGGCTTGCCTCTCGGACAGCAGATATTGCACTGGCAAACTTACTGGCATCTCCTGAGACAGAGGCAATCGCATAACCATCGATTGAGAGGTCAATGCCGACATAATTGACTTTATAGGCGTCTGCAGCAGCGACCTTATCTTTGATTTCCGCATCTCCTTCGGAATCCAGGATGCGTAGGATAATTCCCGGTTTGTGATAGAAGGTCTTCTCGTGGCGAAAGAGGACCACCTCGTTACCTGCCTGGGTTTCATAGCCATTGGATTTCAATGTCACCAGGCGGATGGGTGGGGCTGCGGATTCTGCCAGCTGCGCTTTTGATTCATCGCTGACATAAGGACAGTCCGCCAGTTCAACTTGCTTGGCAGCCAATTTCATGGCAAATGCCAGGCAGGTTGGAAAGCCACATTCTTTACAATTCGTTTGGGGAAGTAGTTTATATATTTGTATTCCAGTTAAGGCCATTTTCGCCTCTCCACATGTATGTTGATTTAAGCGAGTATATTTTTGATCAAGCAAATTCAGGAACAGTCATCAATCCTTCAATTGCTAATTGAACGCGCCTGATGCTTTCAGGATGTCTGAGGACAACGATATCTGCACCAGATTCAAGTAATGTCAGTGCAGTGAGGGTCTCCCAGTTGATTCCTCTTTCTTCCCAATCGCCCCATTCTTCTGGAACACCTTCCCCTACCTTGGATTCTTTGGTTTTCCAGGCTTCAAATCCCGGGGTGACGATCATTGGCAGCTGTGTCATGTTGTCGCCTTGCAATGCTGCCAAGCGAAGACGCTCCATTGCAGAATAGCCATACTCGATGCCGTATCCCAATGCACCAGTCGTCGGATCCATTAACACCCTGTCGAGTGGAAATGCCATGTCTCCGATCAGGATATTGAGCTGCTTGGCCAGGTTGACATCCATCGGGGTGCGAGCGACAACCAGGTGATCATTCGCCATGGCCGTTGCCACGATTGTGCGGTAATTCTTGTCTTCACAAATGCCCAGCACCAGGCGTTCACCCTTTGTCGCTTCGGCTACGGCAACCAATAATTCGTTATCCAGGTCCGCCTGTCCGGGGCCATTTACCAGCAGGGGCAGTCCGCTTGCACCTAGTACCGCTTTAACCGTCGCAACTGCGGATTCGGGCGTGGTTGTCTCTCCCGCAGCATCGGTCAGGCTCAGTGACAGCTGGATCAAATCACATCCAGTGTCTTCGGCGGCTTTCGCCCAATCTGCCGGATTGTTCACAGCTTCTCCCCAGGCCTCCAATAATAGTGCTGACCAGTCTTCCGGCTTGCGGTCGCGGATTTCAACCGCGATCACAGGTGCATGCGGCATCTCGGTTTCAAAATGCATGAATGGCAGGCTCTTTTCACCTCCGACCGTGACCGTTCTGCTTCGGCTGCCACCTTGATCTGCGGTCGCGCCAAGGGTCACGCTGCGTACTTCGCCAGGCCATGTATCTTTGGGTATTTCTATTGGCATGAGTTTATGCTCCTTTTGTGTCTGAAGATCGTCATTTGAACGAAAATAATTTCAATTCAATCTTTATAACCGGTAACCTTTTTACGGCTGGCATCGCGACGCTGGATAAATCCGTCCAGGGGTGCCTCACGGTCAGCCTGGAATCCCAAATCGCGGAGCTCAGCGCTACTGCCAGCAGCCAGCAGGCGAAGGAAATGTTTATAAGAAATTGCCGCTGCCGGGTAATCGACACCTGCCGCGTGATGCATTAAAAAGAAGGTTCGCACGCCTTGGTCTTGAAGGAGCTGCGCTGCGGCAGTGAGTGGAATTTCTGGTGGTACCTGGGGAACATTTTCTCTCATCACCTGATGGGCTTCAACCTGCCTGTATTCGTCCTGGGTGAAAGCCGCAATGAGTTCTTCCTGACCAACCACGCCTAAGGTTTTGCCTTGATCGAGGACAATCACATCATCAAGGTCATTATCGAGCAACAACTGAGCAATTTCGGGAACAGTAGTTTCGGGATTACAGGTCACCACACCAACTGTCATCAAATCGCGCACGAGGTGAGGGAGATCTGCTTCAGGCATACTAGCCTTCATTTTGTGGATAGCAGTCGCAGGGATAAGAACTTCTGGGGGACACGCATGAGGTCCTTATCCCTGTTCTCTGTCTAAATCAGAAAATTGGATCCATGACAAGTGCTGGATGATTATGCTCCTCCATCCAGGCCAGCAATTCATCTACCGAGGTAGCATTGCGTTCATCAGCGATCTTGTTGATCAGGTCTGGATCACCTTCGCGCTCAGCAGCTGCGGCCAGCTCATCAGCCATGGTCTCTTTGAGCACACTGCTCATCCAAACCACTCGTTTGAAGCCTCCATCCGCGGAGATAAACTTCGGGCTGATAAGATAGAATTTGCCGACTCCCATCACACCGGGTGTTTGCAGACCACCACCAGCAATACCTGCCAGGGTGCTGAATGTCATCCCGGCGGGTGTCATGCTGGTATCTTCACGGCTTACCACCATCACACCGTTTGACTCAGGGATCAACATGACGATGCACTCAAAGCATCCACAGGCAGTCATCGGATTTTCCATGATGGAGTACATGGCAACTTCCTCAACCACACCATGTGAGCCAACCTTGGCATAATCGTTTGTACCACTCCAATACCCCTTTTCCTTGTCAACCACACTACCGAGTTTGATGGGTTGGTTCGGACCAGTGGGGTTAATACTGAAAGATGCTTTGCAATCCAACCAGTTATAAGCTCCGCACAGCCCCAGACGTTCTGGGCTGACGACACAGACATGGTTGGGAGCAAATGACTGGCAGAGTGTGCAGGAGTAGAACTCATCGACGGAGTCGTCAGTGAGATCGGCGAGACGTTTATTGCGGAAGTCATATGCTTCCCGGGCTTTTTCTAACCAGGCTTGCATTTGTTCCGGTTCGGTATAAAGGGTGACTTCCACCTTATCGACAATGGCGCCAAAATCAGAGTGGAAACGAGCATGCAGGATCTTGCCGAAATGCTCCAGGTTAAAACCTTTATCAGCCGCAGCATTCGAAATTCGAATCCAGGCGATATCCCGCTGGCCAATGTGCTGGATACCTGAGGCACCATTAATGAAGTAGTGAATCTGGCGTTCTAGCACTGGTTCAAAATCTTCCTGCATCTCACGCCCGGCAACCTTCACCACAATGCCTACATCCATGCTTCCTTGCGCATCAACATCAGCGAAGCCAGGACCAACCACCTCAACTTTTCCATCAATGACATCATCTAAAGGAACCATGTGCAGGTATTCGAAGCAGCGGGAGTGCTTGCCACCAAACTCGACCCGCATATCTGCTTTCCGAACAACTTCACCTTCGAATGCAGAACCATATGGTACCGGGACCGGTACATCGGCGATCTTGACCTTGACCCCGCGAATTTCAATACATTTTTGCACCATCAGCTCAGCACGTTCCAGGTCATCTTTCGCTTCGATTTCATTAAACGGCATGCTGACGACATGCTCATAGGTTGTCACACCCGTTGGTAGTATTTCTGGGATCACGGTATCGGCGATCACCGGGAAGCCGAAATTTATCGCTCCCGCAGCTGCCGCATACTTCAAATCGTCAACTTCTCCGAGGGCAAGAACGAATGCAAAGACGCGGTTCTTGTTGTAAAGCAGGATATCCCGCGCCATACCACCTTTCAAACCACCAAAGGTGAGAGCTGAGCGGACAGCGAAACCCAGCGCATAGATGGCGCTTAAAGTGTCCGTTCCGAAGGGTACCGTGTAAGTATCGTATCCCAGCTCGACGCCTTCTTCAGCCAATTGGTGGATGATGCTGCGACCATTCACATTGCCTGAGAGGAAAGTCAGGATATTGCGTCTCTGCAGTTCGCGCACCAGTTTGACTGCCACTTCGTTGGATTTAGCCGCACCAACAATGGCTGCGAAACCTGGCATACGGCCATCCACTAACTGGATGCCCCAGGAACGCAGCTGGATATCATCGATGGGGCCATTCAGGTGGCCGTCTGCACCGTTTCCATTACCATCTGGACTTGTAAACGAAGTGCTTCCCGCCAGGTTTAAACCGGGCATGGGCTCTGGTTGTAAACCGTATACAAAGCGGATCGCTTCGATGGTCTCAGCAGCGATCAGGGTTGCCATACCGCTATCCAGGGTTTCACCAAGATATGGGGTCCATTTATTTTTGGATGGAACAGGATGCAGCAATTTTTTTGCATGCTGCATCGCTGGTTCCAACTGCCCGAGAGTCTCAATTTCAAGACCTGTCATGCCGTTGATCAACGGCAGGTAATAAGCCGTATTTGGAAACCCTACTGGAGTATCAGAACCTTTTTCAGCCAATGCTTTTTGCAGCATGAGTTCAGCTTCTGTGACGATTGCATTGGCACCACGAATGGCGCGCGATGCGATATAACGGGACATGAATGAACCTCCTATCTAGTCGGCTGCAACGCCGTAAATGGCTGCAGCACGTTCTTCCACTGGTAGCTGCTCGATCTCGAGCATGCGGGCATCACCACTCTCGCCGAAGCGATCTGGATCGTATTCCGGCAGGCCCAAGGCAGCGCGTTTCTTATCAATGTGTTCTAATGTCTTGGCGATCATTTCATCTGGATCGGCGATGAATTCCATCTTACCCCCATATCGCTCCTCCCAGCCTTCACTGATGAATTTAGAAACGATATCGCTATCGGAAACTCGATCGGGCATTCCGCTAACCGGGGAACTTCCACCGAAAATGACGTACGCGCCCGAGGCAACACAGTAAGACCCGATAGAGAGTGCTTTTTCACTCATCCATTCTGGTGCCAAGCCGACTGCAGGAATCTGGTCGATGTCATCACCCAGGCCTCCTTCTTCCACCATTTGCGTAAGCACGGTCAGGATGCGGGAATTATCCACGCAGGAGCCCATGTGAAGCACGGGTGGGATCCCGATCGCTTCACAAACTTCGCGCAATCCATTTCCAACCTGGTCAATGCCTGCTTCGCCGAGCAGCAAGCCCAGCTTGGCACTGGCAATCGCCCCGCAGCCGGTTTCAACGACCAAGACATCTTGCTTCAGTAGCTCCCGGGTAACTTTAACATGCAGGTAATCCTGGGAGCTGCGAGGATTGTTGCAGCCTACAACAGCTGCCACACCCCGGATGCGACCGCTGATGATGGCGTCATTGAGGGGTCGGAATGATGCCCGGTAGCTGCCACCCAGCATGTAATTAATATACTCGTGGGAGAAACCGGGAATCAGGTCTTCTTTAATTTGCGGAATGTTGGTCTTGCCTCGATTGCTGTAATTGTCAATCGCTACCATCAGGATTTCTTTGGCGATGGTGAGGGCCTTGTGTTCGTCGAATTCGATGTGGGTGCCGCCCTTGATCTTTACCTTGGGAGATGTGGTGATGATCTTGGTGTGGAAGTTGCTTGCCAGTTCAACCAGGGCCTGCATGATACACTGCACATCCACCACCATAGCTTCGACCGACCCGGTCAGGATGGCCAGCTCCTGGTGGAGAAAGTTGCCCGCTGCAGGGATACCCTGGCGCATTAGAATTTCATTGGCTGTGCAGCAGATGCCTGAGAGGCTGACCCCTTCAGCACCAGCAGCTTTGGCATATTCGATGATCTCGGGATCTTGAGACGCGGTCACGATCATTTCGCTCAAGGTCGGTTCGTGCCCGTGAACCACGACATTCACCATATTGTCCTTCAAGACTCCGAGATTGGCTTGTCCCAATATCGGCGCAGGAGTCCCGAAAAGGATGTCCGCGCAATCTGTTGCAATCATGCTACCACCCCATCCATCCGACACTGCGGTGCGGATGGCATGGCTGAGGATATGTTCAGGATCCTGGTCATCCCCGATATGTGTCCGGTGCAGCGATTCCACTATTTCCCGGTCAACACCGCGCGGCAGGACGCCTTGTTTTTTCCAGACTTCTTGCCGTTTCTTAGGTGCGGTAATCACCGGTGCGACGATGCCATGCTGCTGCCCAAATTGGGAGATATACAGGTCGGCCAGGTCGTTGGCGATTTCCTCCGGGGCACGCCCTTCGATGGGGATGTCGTAACGAGCTGCCACCGTGCGCAACTTGGCGATATCACGCAGGTAGTAGCCTTCAGCTTCACCATTAGCAACGGCTTTAAGGGTGAGCGCCATATCACGTCCGTGATCGGAGTGGGCTGCAGCACCTGCTGCAATAGCCCGGATCAAGTTACGGGCCTGAATGGTATCAATGGTGGCGCCACAAACGCCTGTTTGCCCGTCTTTTGTTAACCGGCAGGGTCCCATTCCGCATATCTTGCAGCACATTCCAGCACTACCAATATTACAAGGTACCATGTCATCAGCCCGGCTGAAAGCCGTGCTGAGGCCCAGCTCATCGGCATGAATCAGCATCTCTTGGGCGGCTGGATCGATGGATTTTTCTTCTACTGTCCTTTTCTTAGGCATTGTTTAGTTCTCCTCCTCCACAGTTTGGATGACGCCCATCCCCGGGCAAGGCCACAGGGGGCGTCCGACATAGCTCACTTCTTGGGCAAAACCAATCGTTTCTTTCATGTTTTCATAAACTTCGGTGTGGCGGAAGTAAACTCCATCCCCATTTTTTGAAGTAGCCGGGATTCCTGCTTCCTGGAGGATCGCGAAATCACCGAGATACCCAGCTTCTGTGAGTTTTGAAGTGATTTCATCCTCACTGACTTTGTCCGGATCAAAGGTGACATCTGCTACCTTGAACGCGCTGCTGGCATAGACATCCTGTACTCCAGGTATCTCTAACAGCAACCGCCGGACCTCGACGACATGGTGGTCTGCGTACATCGCAGGAAGTTCAAAAGATTTTTTTTCCATTTATACCCTTCCAGATGATGGATTTGTGTTGCTTAGCTCTCGAATGAAAAGAATCCCAAAAATTACCTTCCTGTGCATTGGAAGAGAAAATCCAGGATAATATTATTGGACCAGGGTCCAAATCACTTATTACCAGCAAATATCCCGTTTGCCTCCTTTATTAATCCAGTAAATCTACCCGTAAAGATTGGACATTATTCTTGATAGGGAATATATTCTCTATTTATTATGTCTCAGGTCCGAATTGAAACAAATTTCCTAGGTATAGTATAAATAGACCTTATTTTTGTTTTTAGTACCACCTGTCACGAATAGCATGGATATTTGTCACTGCTGATTTTGGGTTTAAGGGTTGAAGAAAATTGGGGGAGTATAGATATTAAATTGGATAAACTTGATCTATTACAGAAAATGGTTTTGAGAATCTGATCTTTTCGGGCGGTAATTGTGGATCGCCACTGCTGTCCTGGATCAACCTGGAAGGTTTCGTGGTGGGGGTCGCCATCACGTACCTGATAGCTTCACTGGTGAAATTTTTTTAGCGGTCCGAAAGGAAAATAAAAGACTTCCAAAT